>Ga0209303_1000007_pt1 | contig 336234 bp, 283 predicted proteins | sample SidtaG_3_FD_187449 | JGI IMG/M metagenome (GOLD analysis project Ga0209303, IMG submission 187449) | Marine algal microbial communities from Sidmouth, United Kingdom - Sidmouth_Asex1 metaG (SPAdes) (version 2) | ecosystem: Host-associated > Algae > Red algae > Unclassified | place: Sidmouth...
CTGAACCTGCTCAAACGGGAGAAGACGCATAAGGGCGGAATCGAGGCCAAGCGATGCCGAGCGGGATGGGACGAACGCTACATGGAAACCGTGCTCACCGGGCTATCCGCATAGGGCGATTGCCCTGCAGGCGAGGCTTGTGTGGAACAACATCCGGCACATTCTGGATAGCGCCGGCATGGCGATCCATGATCTCGTGAAGGTGACCGCCTACCTGACCGACGCCGAGGACCTCCCAGCCTACGGCAAGGTGCGTGGCGAGGTGCTGGGCGACGCACGGCCCTGTTCGACGCTACTTTTCGTGCCGCGTCTGGCCCATCCGGACTGGAAGATCGAGGTGGAGGTCATTGCCGCCAAAGTGGACTGAGAACCGGAATCTGCCGAAAGGCGCGATCGACGCGGCCTGCAAAGGCCGCGTCGACACTTCTTCCGAGAAGGCTTCAATCGGTTGCCGCGATCGTCTCGAGCCGCTCCATGCCACCTACCTTGTCGGCATAGTCGAGCCAGAAGGTGTCCATGGCAGCGCGCCATTCGGTCAGATCGGTCTCGACGATCTGCGCACCACCGGCAATGGCCTCGTCCAGCCCCGCCTGCTGCTCGGCCGAGGCCAGTTCGTTGAAGTAAGCCGTCGCCTCATCGGCTGCTTCCTGAAACGCCTGCTTCTGTGCGTCGTTCAATCCATCGAAGTAGGTATTGGAGAAGTACATCACCCCGACAGCCCAGATGTGACCGGTCTCGGTGATGTAGGGCGCTACCTCGAAAAGCTTCAGCGCGTCGTAGCCAGACTTGGTCATGTCCATGAAATCGGCCACACCGGTTTCGAGCGCGCTGTAGGCTTCGGTTATCGGTATGGCTGTCGGATTGGTTCCGAGGAACTTCCAGAGCGACACATGCAATTCGCCAGGCAGAACCCGCATCGTCTTGCCCTTTATGTCAGCCAGCTCCGTGACGGGATCCTTTGAGATCACGTTACGCGACCCGTAGGTGACGAAGCCGAGCACGGTGAAGCCCTGCTCCCTGTAGAGCGTCTTCATTTCGTCGCCGAGATCGCCATCTAGCACGCTGTCGATATGTGCCTCGTCCCGAAACAGGAACGGCATGTCGAAAAGCGCGCCCTCGGGGACCCAGGACGTGAGGTTCGCGATGGTGGAAAGACTGCCGTCGATGGAACCCAGGAGAATTCCCTCCGCCTCCTCCTTCTCGCCGCCGAGTGCCCCGTCGGTGATGATCTTGACCTCGAACTCGCCCGGCAGCTTTTCTTCCAGCAGCTCTCCGAACTTCACCCAGACCCGGCTCTGTGGCTTGTCGACGTTGTAAAGCGACGTGACTGTCAGCTTCCTGGCCTCGGCCGTGGCCGCTCCCGCGCCGAGGACGAGGCCCGTCGCCATCGTGGAGGCCGCCAGCGTGATCTTGATGGCCGTCGATATTGATCGCGTATCGAATATCATGGTTCTTTCCTTCCCCTGTTGTGTTGGAGTTCCGGTCGTGAAGCTCCCTCGCGCACTGGCGGAGTGTCTAGAACGCCATGCCGAGGCCCAGCGATATGAAGGGAATGTAGGTGATCAGCAGCAGCGCGATCAGCAGGACGCCGACGAAGGGCAGCAGATGCTTGAAGACCTGGTGAGCGGGCGTGCCGGAAATCGTGCTGGTGATGAAAGCGAGCATGCCCACAGGCGGCGACAGCCCCCCCAGCATCAGGTTGACCACGATCACGACCCCGAAATGGATCGGATCGATACCCGCGGCCACCATCACCGGCATCAGAAGCGGCGTGAGTATCAGGATCGATGCACCGATATCCAGCAGCATTCCGAAAAGCAGCAACAGCAGGTTGGCCAGCAGCAACAGTACGAGGACGTTCGTTGTCAGTCCCGGTAGCGTCTGGGCAAGCTGCTGCGGCACTTGTTCGGTGATCAGCACGAACGCGAAGGGGCTGGCCGCCCCGATCAGGAACCCGACCAGTGCCGCGTCCGCCGCCGCGCTCTGGATGGCCTCGTAGAGCGTGCGAGGGCTCCAGGAACGGTAGACGATCGTTCCAAGCAGGAACGCGAAGATCACTGCCAGGACGCCCGCTTCCGTCGGCGTCACGATGCCCAGGCGGATCCCGCCGATGATCAGGACGGTCAACGACAGCACCGGGCAGGCGTAAAGGAAGGCACGCGCCCTCATGGCGAGACTCGCGGGCGCGCTGTCGCCGCCATAGCCCTTGCGAATCGAAATGAAGTAGATGAGCGCCACCAGCATGACACCCATGAGGATGCCGGGCACCACGCCGGCCATCCAGAGCTTGCCTACCGACAGGTTGCCCGCTGCCGCCAGCAGCAGAAAGGCGATGGAGGGCGGGATGACATTCGGCAGCGTCGCAGACGCTGCAGTCACGGCACAGGAGAACGGTGCCGAATACCCGCGCTCGACCATCTGCGGCACCATCAGCTTGGTGCCCATCGCGGCATCCGAATAGCTCGATCCGGATACACCGGAATAGAGCATGCTCGAAACGATGTTGACCTGTGCCAGCCCCCCGCGCATATGCCCCACCAACGCGAAGGCGAAATTCATCAACCGATCGGTCAACCCGCCTACGTTCATCAACGATCCAGCCAGAATGAAGAACGGGATGGCCAGCATCAGGTACTTGCTGGACCCGCCTACGACGTTCTGGACCACGGCAGGTGCCGGCAGGATATCGCCCGCGAAATTGGCCACGAAAGCCGAGAAGAGCATCGCGAAGGACACGGGCGTGCTGATCGCCAAGGCGACGGCGAACGCGACGCACATCGTGGTCACGGGATCGGACCCGCTGAGCAGGTCAACCACCTTTTCCTGCAGAAGGAAGTAGATGACGAAGGCGGCAATCAGAGCGCAAAGACCGTCCCAGCGGGCGTCGTTCTCCTCGAACCCGCGCAGCGCCAGGTAGATCAGTCCCAGAGTGCAGGAAATCGGTATGGCGAGGTAAGGTGTCCATTGCGGCAGGTGCAGCGAGACGTTGATGCCGCCGATCTTCGACATCAACTCCATCCCGCCGAACATCAGAAGCAGCGTGGTCCAGGAGATGATGAGGCTTGACAGAAATGCCGCGACCCGGCGCCCTGGTGGCGGCAGCTGATCCACGAGTACCGTGATCTCCATGTGGGCACGCGCGCGGTGGGCGAGCGGAACACCCAGAAGGATCACCGCGATGAAAAGCCACCGTGCCGCGTCGAGCGCGCCGATGAAGGAATTGCCGAAGACATAGCGCGCGACGACGTTGGCGAAGACGATCGCCACCAGCGCGATCAGCGCGAAGACGGCGACGCCGCCGACGACGACATCGAGCGCCTTCAGGATAGCGGCCGAGATCCTTTGCAGGTTGTCGCCGCGTGGCGTCTCCCGCGTCGGCAGCAACCGGGAGGGGAAGGGGGGGTCAGCGGGCGACGGCAAGGCTCTGACCCCCGCGTCGGCTGACCGCCGCACGATGCCGACCATCGGCGGTCTTCCTCACGGCGCACAAGCGCCCTTCGGCCCAGCTGCCGGTCACGCTCACATTGTGACCCCGCGTGCGCAGCGCATCGATCTCGTCCGCCTCGAACCGGTCCTCCACCACCAGCGATCCGGGCGCCGCGCCCCTGGGGTAGAACGAATTGACGACGTGATCGGTGTGAAACCCCGGCGCGTCGAGCGCTTCCTGCATGCTCATTTCATGCACCAGATAGCGTATCAGGAAGGCTGTCTGCCACTGGTCTTGCTGGTCGCCGCCCGGCGTGCCGACCGCGAGAACGCTGCCGTCGGCATGGGTCACGATCGTGGGCGACAGGGTGGATCTGGGACGTGCTCGCGGTTGCAGTCCCGACGGGCTGTGGGGGTCGAGCCACATCATCTGCGCGCGCGTGCCCAGCGGGAATCCCAGTTCCGGAATGATCGGCGAAGATTGGAGCCATCCGCCGGACGGGGTCGCGGACACGACGTTGCCGTCCCTGTCGCTGACGCAAAGATAGCTGGTGTCGCCCGTCGACCTGGCGAGGTAGCCGTCCTTCTCGGCAGCGGTGAGAGCGACAGCTGCCTCGGGTGCGGGGTCGCCGGAATCGTGGACTATCGTCGGCTCGCCGCCACCGTAGGCCGCCAGCATCCCCGCTTCGCGCTGGCGCGTGCAGGCGGTCTCGAAATCGGGCCGCCAGGTCGCGACTTCGCGTCGGGTCTCGTCGATGTCACCTGGACGGAAGTCGACCGATGCGGTATCGCCGACAAGGGCCCTGCGATCCGTTCCGTACGAGCTGGCAAGCAGGCGAGCGATCCGCGCCTCGACATCTGTGCCCCCGACCTTCGAGAGCCCGTAATGTGTATCGCGGTCCGCCAGCGCAAGCTTGAGCGCCTCGGTCACCTGATGCACGAACGCACCCTTGGTCGGGTCCAACTCGGCAAGCGCATCCGCGCTCATCAGGTTCAACGCCTGCAAGAGCACCATCCCCTGAGTCCACATTCCGCATTTGTGCACCCGATGTTCCGCGAACCGGACGGACCGGGTCCGCTCCTCGGGTGCACGCCACCCGGACACGTCGCGTGCGGTGAGGAAAGTCGCGTGCCGGCGACCCGAGACATCCATCACCTTGGTGCGGCGCGCGAAGTCGGTGATGGCGTCGGCAATGAACCCGTCGGACCAGATTTTCCGCGCCGCTTCGATCTGGATATCGCGATCGTTGCCCTGACTTTCCGCCTCTTCCACCAGACGCTGCCAGACCTCGGCAAGGGTGGTGTTGCGAAAGGTCGATCCGACGGCGGGGGGCGTGCGCCGATCGTCAAGACAATGCGCGGCGGATGTCGGCCAGTACCGCTCGAACACCGGCGCGGCGGCGGCGAGGATATCGTGCAGCCGCTGATCCACCTCGATCCCCTGCCGGGCATAGAGGGTTGCGGGCTCGAACGCCGCGCGCAGCGTGATCGTGCCGTGCTCGGCCAGCAATCGCATCCAGGCGTCGAAAGCGCCCGGCACCACGGCAGGAAGCAGCCCCGTACCTGGAATGTGATCGAGGCCGAGCGCACGGAAATTTTCGAGCGTCGCGTCCCCGGGGGCCGGCCCCTGCCCACAGATGCTGGTCACGTCACCCGATCCACCGTGATGCAGCATGATGGCGACGTCACCTGCGGGTCCGTTGAGGTGAGGCTGCGCGACCTGCATCACGAGCCCGGCGACCACGGCTGCGTCAAACGCATTGCCGCCGGTTTCCAGGGTGCCCATGGCAGATTGCGACGCGAGCCAGTGCGTCGAGGCGGCAGCGCCCAACCAACCCGAAACCTCCAGCCGCCCTGCCACCATGTGAGATCGCCTCGTCCCTGACGGGAGTGTTCCACGAAAATCGATCGCGGGCAACACCAATAAGACCCAAACGGACTGGATGGTCGATTCTTGGTCCAGATTGGTTTCAGCCGAAACCCAAGTTACGACGTACGTCCATCAGGTGGTCGAACATCGCGCGCCTGAAGCCGGCGCTATCGCGGGCTTCAAGCGCGGCAAGGACGGCTTCGTGCTGGCTCTGGTAAAGCGCCTGTCGATCCTTCGTGTGCCCTTGCCGCCGGATCGCGATCCAGCTCCGGGACTGACGCACGGCAAGCATTCGGGCCAGCATTCCCGTCAGCAGGGTATTCTTGGCCGCATAGGCCAGCGCCAAGTGGAACTGGTGGTCGTGCTCCTCGAACTCGGCCATGCTGGAAGCTTGGCGCGCGGTCGTGACGAGATCGCGCAGGTGACTGATGTCTGCGGCAGAAGCACGCCTCACAAGCAGTTCGGCGGTGTTCGGTTCTACGATCAGTCGCACCTCGATAAGGTCCTCGGGACTGATCAACTCGATGTCCTTGTCCGAAATGGCATGCAGGTCGCCCTGTTTCGTGACGAACGTGCCCCGGCCTACGGTTCTGCTGATCCGGCCCGCTTGCTCGAAGTATCGCAACACACGTCGCACGCGGGCACGGGCGATCCCGAAGGTCTGGGCCAACGCCCGTTCGGTGGGAAGGCGCATGCCGCCCGCCCACTTTCCGGAACTCAGATTGCGTTCGATCTCGGTATGCAGGCGATCCTCGCCGTCCTGTTCCAGAACCGGGATGGACGAGGGGGTGTCGGTCAATGTCATTGCCCCGCAACAGCTCACGATAGGACGGATTATCCTAGCGGGAATCCGGCCGAGTGACAATTGGTCCGAAATTGGTCAGGTCGAGGCGAGCCGGAAGAGCCACCCCGTCGATACGCATGCGCCGAATTGCGTGCCCGTATCGGAGCGGAATCGGATCGTGCGCCGTGCGTGGGAGAACCTGCCGGCCACGCCGCGCGAATGTCGGTTCGACGCCCGGGAGCGGCGGAAACCCGAAACCTCCGCGTCCGACGACCGGATCCCTTGCCGCCGGTTTCCTCGATCGATCGCCTCCGGTCGGCCATGGCGCCGCTGCCGCGCCCGTGAACGGCGGTGATCGGCCCAGGCGAGTGCCATGCCGAGATTCCGAAGGACCTGGGCGAGCGTGGTATCGGTATCGAAGGCGATGCCCGGGCGGTCATAGACGATCTGCAGATATCGCCCCGGAAGAAGGCGATCTTCGGAATTTTCCTTCTTGCACCCCGTTGCAGCCGAATTCTCCGGTCATGACGACCTGTAGGGTGACAGAGCGGTGCGCTCGCGCCGGAAAGCCGGGCCCGAGCCCGCCCCGGGTCCGAAGCCGAAGCCGAAGCCGAAGCCGAAGCCGAAGCCGAAGCCGAAGCCGAAGCCGGGGACGGCGCTCGACGGGCACATCCTGCATCTGGCGACGAAAAGATGAATGGTTTCGGGCAAACGCTGTCCATCGGAGCGTGAACCCGGTAGACGGGTCGGAGAAACCGATGAACAGAAGACATTTCCTCCTGGCCGGCAGCGGTCTCGCCGTCGGTGCCGCCCTGCCCTGGTTGCTCGGGCGCACGGACGCGATCGCGGCGAGCGCCGCCGACCTCGATCTCGAGGCGCTGCACACGGGCTGGCGCGACTTCCTGCCACCCGACGCGACCCTTCCGGGCGCGGGCACGCCGCTCATGGTGACGGACGCCGAGTGGCGCGAGCGCCTGACCCCGGACGCGTATCACGTGCTGTTCGAGGAGGGCACCGAGCGCGCCGGCTCCAGCCGGCTCGATCGGGAGAAGCGCGAAGGCGTGTTCGCCTGCGCCGCCTGCGAGCTGCCGCTGTTCACCTCGGCGATGAAGTACGACAGCGGCACCGGCTGGCCGAGCTTCTTCACGGCGATACCGGATCATCTCGGGACCTCGAAGGACTTCAAGCTGATCCTGCCGCGCACCGAGTACCACTGCGTGCGCTGCGGCGGGCACCAGGGCCACGTGTTCGACGACGGTCCGGCGCCGACAAGCGAACGCTGGTGCAACAACGGCGTCGCGCTGAGCTTCCTGCCGACGGAGGGCACGGACGAGTCGGTCACGGGATGAGCCGTGCGGCGCCTCGCGTCGCCGTGTGTCCGCCACCGCGCACGCGTTCCGTCGACGTGGTCCGGGGCGACGCGTCCTGACAGGCGCCGGGTGCGAGCGACGAACCGTGGACGGGCGAGGGCCGGGCGACCTCGCTCGCGTTGATCGATGTCGACGTCCGCCCCATCATGGGAGCCTCGATACACCCACCGCCGCCACGCGCGCCGAGCCGGCCGCGCGACGTGCACCACGACGACGGACGCACCCGATGAGCACCGATACCGACCTCTCGACCCTCCGCGACGGCTGGAAGGACTACCTGCCGGCCGGGGCCGACCTGCCCACCGCCGACACCGCGCTCGACGTCTCGAGGGAAGAGTGGAAGGGGCGCCTCGACGGCGACGCCTATCGGGTGCTGTTCAAGGAGGGCACCGAGCGGGCGGGAACGAGTCCGCTCGATCACGAGACGCGCGAGGGAGTGTTCGCGTGTGCCGCCTGCGAGCTGCCGCTGTTCACCTCGGCGATGAAGTTCGACAGCGGTACCGGCTGGCCGAGCTTCTTCACGTTCATACCGGGCCATCTGGACACCTCGAAGGACTTCAAGATGATCCTGCCGCGGACGGAGTATCACTGTGTGCGTTGCGGCGGTCACCAAGGTCACGTGTTCAACGACGGTCCGCCGCCGACGAGCGAGCGCTGGTGCAACAACGGCGTCGCGCTGACGTTCCTGCCGAAGGACGGGTCGTCGGGAGCAGGCTGAGGCGATGTGCGCGTGACGGGCAAGGCGCGCAGCGTCACCCTGCTCGTCGCCGCCGAGATCGCGGCGATGTCCCTGTGGTTCGTCGCCTCGGCGGTGCTCGGGGATTCGCGCGCCGAGCTCGCGCTGTCGGCCGGGGCGGCGGCGATGCTCGCGTCCAGCGTGCCGGCCGGGTTCGTCGTCGGGGCGCTCGCCGTCGCCTTCACCGGACTCGCCGACCGGGCCGACCCACGCCGCGTGTTCGCACTGGCCGCCTGTCTCGCGGCGCTCTGCAACGCGGCCTTCGCGCTGTTGCCGCCGGGCGGCGCGGGCAGCGTGCTCGCGCGCTTCGCCACCGGCGTCGCGCTCGCCGGGGTCTACCCCGTGGGCATGAAGCTCGTCGTCGGCTGGGGTACCCGGGATCGCGGCTGGCTGGTCGGCCTGGTCGTCGGTGGCCTGACGCTCGGCTCGGCCGCCCCGCATCTCCTGTCCTTTCTCGGCGGCAGCGACTGGCGTCTCGCGACGTTCGCCGCCTCCGCGCTCGCCGTCCTCGCCGCGGCGCTCGTCTCGATGACGACGCTCGGTCCGCATCACGCCGTCCAGCCTCGCCTGCAACCCGGTGCGGTTCGGCTCGCGTGGACCGATCGACGGCTGAGACGCGCCTACGCGGGCTACCTCGGTCACATGTGGGAGCTCTACGCGATGTGGTCGTGGATCGGCCCCGCGCTGGTCGTCTCGTACGCGAGTCGGGTCGACGAGACCGCGGCATCGAGCCTCGCCAAGCTGACCGCCTTCGTCGCGATCGCCGCCGGCGCTCTCCTGTGCCCGCCGGCCGGACGATTCGCCGACCGCGTCGGCAAGGCGCGGCTGACGATCCTCGTCATGGCGGTGAGCGGCACGTCCGCCGTGCTCGCGGGGCTCGTGTTCGGCGGGCCGATCTGGCTGGTCGCCGCCGTCGCGATCCTCTGGGGCGCGAGCGTCATCCCCGACTCCGCGCAGTTCTCCGCGCTCGTGGCCGACTACGCGCCGCCCGAACTCGCCGGCAGCCTGATGTCGCTGCAGACGGCACTCGGGTTCGCGCTGACGATCCTGACCGTGCAGGCGACGCCGTTCGTGGCCGCGGCGCTCGGCTGGCCCGCCCTGTTCTGGATCCTCGCGCTCGGGCCGCTCGCGGGCATCGTCGCGATGCGCGGACTGCTCGCCCCGGCGGCAGCCGCGACCGCCTCCGAATAGCGCGCCGACTCGGTCCGCCACGCGAACGTCGCGTACACGACGTACCCGCTGACGAGCACCGCCAGCGCGAACCGGGGCAAGGTGCGAGGCAGGGGCGCCTCCCGGCGCGCGTGCCAGGCGAACGGCAGCGTCAGCGCCGTGGCGAGCGCGAGACCGCCGACGACGTCCGACGGCCAGTGCGCGCCGAGCCGGACGCGTGACCACGCGACCAGCAAGGCGGCCGCGGCGAAAGCGAGGACGATGCCGAGGTCGCGCGTGGCCTGTGCGCCGGGACGAGCGGGGGCTGTCCGAGCGCTCGCGAGGAACAGCGCGGCGACGACCCCGAGCAGCACGGCGGCGGACGTCGCGTGCCCGCTCGGGAACGCGTACGAGTCGCCCCCCTCGTAGAGCGCGACGGGACGTGCCCGGCCGAGCGTGACCTTGGTCGCCGCGACCAGGAGCTTGGTCAGCACGAACAGCCAAGCCGCGTGCAGCGCGAGCGCGCGTCGCCCGGAGACGGCGAGCAGCACGAGCAGCGTGAGCATCAACGATGTCGTCAGGGCGAAGTCGCCGGACAGCGTCGCGCCGAACGCGAGGGTGTCGAGCGCGGGCGACGACACGCCGCGCGACGCCAGCGACAGCGCGCGATCGACGTGATCGACCAGGGCGTGCGCATCGAGCGCGACGAGCAGCGCCAGGACGACGAACACGCCGAGCGCGAGCAGCGAGCCGCGCCACGGGAAGGCGGCACCGGACGCGCGCCCGGGAGAGCGGTACATCCGTCGCGGCGCGCGTCGCCCTCAGGCGGGGTCCGCCTCAGGGTCGAGACCGGTGCCGCCAAGCAGCTCCTCCTCGCCGTCACGCTCGGTCGCGTCGCCGGTGCCCGCCTCGTGACCCGGTATCCAGACCGCGGGATCGCGGTCCGCGTGGGCGGCGATGCCGTTCGGGTAGCTGACGAGTTCGAGCTGCTGGCCCCAGGGAGCGAGGAAGTGCACCCAGGCGAGACCGGCCGACGGCCCCTCGCTCACGCGCTTGGGCTCGCCGAGCGCGACGATGCCGTGACGCCTGAGATCCTCCACGCCGGCGTCGATGTCCTCGACGTAGAACGCGAGATGCTGTCCGCCGACCGAGCTCTGCGGCGGCGGGTGACGCTCCTGCGCGGGATGCTCGTACTCGAACAGCTCGAGCACCGGGCCCTGCAGGCCGACGCGCAGCATGACGATGCGCGGGATCACCGCATCGCTCGCGACGCCGAGGTTCACCGCCATCCAGTTGTCCTCGGCGCTCACCGGGCCGATCTCGTAGAGCGTCTCGCCGCCGAGCACGGTGGCGAAGAAGTCGAGCGCCTGTTCCATGTCGGGCACGGTCAGCCCGACGTGCTCGAGGCCGCGGAGGCCCGCGACGGGAGGGAGGTCGATTGCGGTCATCGATCGATGAGTGCGGAGGCGGTGACAGCGGCAACCATACACGCCGCGCTCCGTGGCGGATGCATCGTCCGCGCCGAGCGACTACCCTTCGCGGCCTCCCCGTCGCGCGCTCCCCCCGCATGCTCCTGCCGTTCCGCCGCGCGAGTCTCGTCGCCGCACTCGTCGCGCCGCTCGGGCTCGGCGCCTGCGCCTCTTCCCCGCAGACCCTCGATCGCCTGCCCCGGCTGCCGAGCGCACCGGACGTGGACCTGCCGGACGCCGGTGGCGACGAGGAGGGCACGTCGGCCACCGCGGGCCCGGGCACGGGCGAGAGCGGGCGCGAGGCCGCCCCCGGTGCCGAGGAGGACGTGAACGGCGACGTGCCCGGTGCGCTCAGCGAGCGTGTCCGCCGGGAGCGGCGCGAGGCGTTCAACCCGTACGTCCTCACCGCCCACCGCCACAACTTCGTCCTGCCCGTCGCCTACACCTCGGCACTGAACGAGACGGTCTACCGAGAGGGTGACGTGCCGCTCCGCGAAGGGCTCGTGCCGACCGAGGTCAAGTTCCAGATCAGCCTGAAGGCGCAATTGAACGAGAAGGATCTGTGGCTCGACGACGACTCGCTGTGGTTCGGGGTCACGCTCGAGGCGTGGTGGCAGCTCTACTCGACCGATCTCTCGAGTCCGTTCCGCGAGACCAACTACGCGCCCGAGCTGTTCTATCTCGTACCGCTCCTGTGGGGGCCGTTCGGTGGCAGCACGACCTTCGTCGTCGGACTCGAGCACCAGTCGAACGGGCAGGTGCAGGGGCTCTCGCGCAGCTGGAACCGTCTGTACACGTCGCTGCTCTACGAGCGCGGAAACTTCGTCGTGGCGATTCGTCCGTGGTACCGCCTGCCGGAGGAAGAGAAGGAGGAGCCCGGCGATCCCGAAGGCGACGACAATCCCGACATCCTCGACTTCATGGGGCACGGCGAGCTCTCGCTCGCGTGGCGGAACAGGCGCAACGAGTACGCTCTGCGCGTGCGCGGGAACCCGCGGACCGGCAACGGCGCGCTGACGATCGGCGCGACGTTCCCGCTGTTCGGACGGTTCCGTGGCTTCATCCAGTACTTCGAGGGGTACGGGGATTCCCTGATCGACTACGACCACCGTCAGCGGCGCCTCGGTCTCGGGGTCGCGCTGACGAACCTGTTCTGAACGGTAGGGAGAGCGCCCGATGAGACACGCCCCGACGACGCCGCGCCCGGACGGACCCCGGTCGCGCTCGAACCTCGCCTGCGCGGGCGCGTCGCTCGCCTTGCTGGCGGCCTGCGCATCGGGACCCGAGCGGGATGTCGTGCGGCTGCACGCCGCGTTCGGCACCGCCACCGACATCGTCGTCGAGGGGCGCGTGCTCGAGGACGTGGTCGCGCCGCGCGAGGCGAGCGAGAACGATCGCTCGAGGGTCAACCTGCGTCGCAACGCCTCGCTGTTCACGAGCGAGGAGTGCGACGAGTGCCCGGTGGACCTGGTCGTGGACGGCGCGTCGGCGAGGCGCACGATCACCGACGACGAGGGGTTCTTCCGGGTCGAGCTCGGTCCGCCGGCCGACGGTCCGGCCGGTGATGTCGCGACGGATGGTGTCGAGACGGGCGACGGCTCGACGGACGATATCGCGACCGGAGCGGCAGCCCGGGACGGCTGGCGACCGCTGCTCGCCACGAGCGGCGGGACCGAGACGCGGGGGGCCGTGCTCGTGGTGCCGCCGGACAACCGTCTCGGCATCGTCTCCGACATCGACGACACCGTCCTCGTCACCGAGGTCGGGGATCGTTACCGCATGCTCGGCAACACGTTCTTCAGGAATCCCCTGCAGCGCGACGCCGTCGAGGGCATGGCCTCGCTCTACGAGCGCATCCTCGCGAGCAATCCCCGGCCGGACGCCGCGCCGCTGTTCTACCTCTCGTCGTCGCCGCGCGAGCTGAACGGCTACCTCGGCGCGTTCCTCGAGTGGAACGGGTTCCCGCGCGGCGTGCTGATCACCCGTCGCCTGACGCTCGACCGGATCGGCTACGAGCGGCTCGATTCGGTCGCCTACAAGACGGCGCGACTCGTCGACATCCTCGAACGCCTGCCCGACGTCACGTTCGTGCTGGTCGGCGACGACGGCGAGAACGATCCGCGCATCTACGAGGGCGTCCGCGAGCGCTATCCCGACCGCATCGCCGCGATCTGGATCCGGCGGGCGAATCCGCTCGGCCCGGCACTCCTGCCGGCGGGTCAGGTCGAGCTCGGCGCCGTGCTGGACGGGCGCGTGCCGTTGCCGACGCTCCAGAGCGTCACGCCGCTCGCGGGCGATGCGGCCGGGCCCCGATCGCTGCCGACGCTCGCGGGTACCGCGCTTCGCTGAGCGGGCGGCGGCCTCGCCGCGCTCGTGCGCCCGTCAGTCGGTGCCCTCGGCGACGTCCCAGGCGATGCCGTTGTCGAGCGCCCGGAATCGCGAGCGCTCGATCCCCGCCGCGTCGAGCGCCTCGTCGAGCGCGCGGGGCGGCGCGTCGATGGCCTCGTCGGTCAGCTGGAACGTGCCGAAGTGGATCGCGAGCGCCCGCGCGACCTCCAGGTCGGCGAACGCGCGCACCGCCTCGGCGGGGTCCATGTGCTGCGGTTTCATGAACCAGCGCGGCTCGTAGGCGCCGATCGGCAGAAGCGCCAGGCGGAACGGTCCGAGCCGGCGGCGCGCCTCGCGGAAGTGCTCGCCATCGCCGTAGCCGGTGTCCCCGGCGAAGTAGACCGGACCACCGGGCAGCTGCAGGACGAAGCCGCCCCAGAGCGCCCGGTTGGCGTCGGCGAGACGGCGCGAGGACCAGTGGCGGGCCGGCACCAGCGTCGCGCTCGCGTGCTCCGACAGCGCCTGCTCGCCCCACCAGTCGAGCTCGACGGCGGTCGCGCCCGCCCCGTCCCGCAGGTGGGTGGCGTTCGCGAGCGGCACGACGAAGCGCGGGTCGTCGCGCTCGCGCAGTCGCCCGAGGGTGGCGAGATCCATGTGGTCGTAGTGACAGTGGCTGACTAGCACGACGTCGATCGGCGGCAGGTCGTCGAAGGCGATGCCCGGGTCGCGGTGGCGGGCGGGGCCGGCGAAGCGTGACGGGCTGACGCGGCGCGACCAGACCGGGTCGGTCAGGACGTTCAGCCCGGCGCCCTGGATCAGCACCGTCGCGTGGTTGACGAACGTCACCCGGAGCGCGTCGCCCGCGACGCGCGGGACGACGGGGGACGGGGCGGGGTTCGGCACGTGGCGCGGCCACGTCGCCTTCTTCCGCGTCACCGCCCAGCGCAGCACGTCGGCGAGGGAGGCCTGCGGCTCGGCACCGGGAAAGCCGAAGGTTCGGCCGTCGAAATCGGGTTGCATGGCGCTCGCGCTGACGCCGGCGGGCCGCCGGCCGAAAGCGCATGATGCCGCGTATCCGCGGGCACGGGCGACGACGCGTTCGAGCAGCGCCTCCTTGACGTCTCGGTGCACGATCAGCCGCGACGTCGCCGAGCAGTTCTCGCTCGTGTTCCAGAACGCGCCGTTGGCGACGTGCCGGGCGACGACGTCGAGACCCTCCGCGTCGTCCATGACGATGCACGGGTTCTTGCCCCCCGCACTCGAGCACGACTTTCTTCAGGTTCGACTCGGCGGCGTGGCGGAGAAAGCGTCGGTCGCCGCCCTGCCGCCCGTTTCGTCGGCCACCCCCTTCACCTCGTCCGCCGCTCTCCCGCAAGGCGCTCAGCCGCCGAGCAGGTAGTCCCGTCCGTTGACGAGCCCGCGGGCGGAGAAGTCCTTGACGAGCGCCGCGCGCGCGTCGGGACTGGTGATCGCGGTGATCAGCAGCGCGTCGCCGCGCGTGGCCCGGAGCGTCGCGTAGGTGACGACGGGAAGGTGGCGCTTGCGTTGCCGTGCGCCCGGCCGATCGAGATCGACGAAGCCGGCCACCGAGGCGCCGCGTGCCGCCAGCGCGTCGTGCCACCGGCGGGCGTTCCGCCCGGTGCCGCAGATCCACGCGCGGCGGCCTCCGTCCAGCCCGAACCCGCTCGCGGGGTCCATCGCCGCGTCGGCGCGCACCGCCGTGAACGCCTCGCGGCGGTAACGCGGGTCGACGTGCGTCAGGCGCGCGGGGTGCTCGCGCCAGTCGAGCAGCACCGGCTCGGGCTTGCCCATGCCGATGCCGGCGTTCCGCGCGCGCAGCACGAGATCGTGGTCCTCGGGCCCGTCGACGTCACGGCAGCCTCCGAGACGCGCCCAGACGTCACGGTGCGCGAGCAGCGTCGGGTGCGGCAGCGGGCACTCGACGAAGCAGGCGTCGCGGATCGCCGCGGGTGCCGTCAGCGCGTTCAGCCAGGTCTCGTAGCGACGGAAGCCCGCGCCGACTCCGTCGCGTCCACCCCGCTCGTCGATCAGTCGGACGCGCGTGCCGACAAGTCCGATGTCGGGGCTTCCGGCGAGGTGGCGGAGCTGGCGTTCGAGGCGTTCGGGCCGGGCGACGTCGTCGTCGTCCATGCGGGCGACGAACGTGCCGCGCGCGGCGGCGAGACCGCTCCGGAGCGCGGCGACCAGGCCGGTGGCGGAGCGTGGCACACCGCGCACGCGCGGGTCGGCGGGCAGGCGCGCGACGGTATCGGCGACGTCGTCGTGACCGACGACGAGCAGCTCCAGATCCGTCTCGCTCTGCCCGAGGATGCTCGCGGCGGCCGCGTGCGTCGTCGTGCGCCAGGCGCGCACCGGCATGACGACCGAGACGAGCGGCCGGTGCTCGCGCCCGCGGGACGCCACCGCCGTGCGCCGTCCGGGCGCGTCGCCGCCGGCTCGCGCGTCAGCTGCGCTTCCACTTGATGCTGCAGCCGACGCTCGGCGGCGGATCGGCCGGCGCGGGCTCGCCCGCGAGCAGGGCCTCGATCGCCCGGCGCAGGTCCGCCCCGTCGGCCGCGTCGCCCCGACCCGGACGCGTGCCGTCGAACTGGCCGCGGTAGAACAGTCGGTGATCGGCGTCGAACAGGAACAGGTCCGGCGTGCAGACCGCGTCGTAGACGCGCGCGACGTCCTGCGTCTCGTCGAAGCAGTACGGGAAGCCGAACCCCTTGGCCGCCGCGAGCGCGGCCATCTCGACGGGACCGTCCTGCGGGTAGGCGACGATGTCGTTCGCGCTGATCGCGATGGTGGCGAGCCCGCGCGGGGCGAGCTCGGCGGCGAGCGCGACCAGCGGCTCGACGATGTGCACGACGTAGGGGCAGTGGTTGCAGAGGAACGCGATCAGGAGCGGCGAGCCCGCGTGATCGGACGGCGAGACGGGCTGGTTGCCGCGCGTGTCGGGCAGCGTGAACGGCGGCGCCGCGCTGCCGACGGAGAGGGGGTTGCCCGGTGAGGTGGATCGGGTGCTGACCATGGCGGCTCGGTTCTCGGCAAGGGGGCGATGGAGGGCTATATAGTGTAGGGCGCACCCCTTCTTAAACGGTCGAGCCGTCCGGAATCCATGCAGAGCAGCAAGGCCACGATGTTCATCGTCTCGGCGCCGTCCGGGGCGGGCAAGACGACCCTGACGCGGCGCGCGATCGCCGAGCTCGACGATCTGGCCGTGTCGGTCTCCCACACCACGCGCGAGCGCCGCCCGGGCGACGTCGACGGGGGCGACTACCACTTCGTGTCCCGCGACGAGTTCGAGGCGATGATCGCCGCCGACCGCTTCCTCGAGTACGCCGAGGTGTTCGGCAACTACTACGGCACCAGCGTCGACGCGGTCGAAGCCTGCATCGGAGCGGGGCAGGACGTCATCCTCGAGATCGACTGGCAGGGCGCCGAGCAGGTGCGCCAGAAGCTCGACGGGGTCGTCTCGATCTTCGTGCTGCCGCCGTCGCGGGCGACGCTGATCGAGCGCCTGCGCGGGCGCGGGCAGGACAGCGAGGAGGTCATCGCGACGCGGACCGCGAAGGCGGTGACCGAGATGCAGCAGTACCACCGCGCCGACTACCTGATCATCAACGACGATTTCGATCAGGCGCTCGCAGAGCTGAAGGCGGTCGTGCTCTCCCACCGGGTGACCAAGGCCCGCCAGGCGCTCCGGCATGCCGGGCTGATCACGAGCCTGACTCACTGAGCCTGACTTACCGAGCCCGAGTCACCGAGCCTGAGTCACCGAGCCCGAGTCACCGAGCCCGAGTCACCGAGCCTGAGTCACCGAGCCTGAGTCACCGAGCTTGATCCGCCGGACTCGCCGCCGTCCCGCCGAGCCTGACGCCAGGCTCGATGCCGGGTCCGGGTCCGGTGGTCCGACGCGCCGGAGCGACCCGTCGGTCCCGGGTCGCCGTCACGCCGGCACGCTTGCTGCAGGGTCCCGTGTCGTGGCGCATTGCCCGAAAGTAACTGGACCCACGGGGCGAAGTCTGGTGTTTGCACACGGGCGCCACTAGAATCAGGGCCAACCTTCGTCTTTCATCCAGGATCCGCGCATGGCTCGTGTCACCGTCGAGGACAGTCTCGCCCAGGTCAACAACCGGTTCGACCTCGTCCTCATCGCCGCCAAGCGCGCGCGCAACCTCTCCATGGGCGCCGAGCCGATGGTCTCGGACGACAAGGACAAGCCGACCGTCATCGCGCTGCGGGAGATCGCCGAAGGTCTGGTCGGCGAGGACATCCTGAAGGAGGCGCCGCCGCCGCCGCCGACGCCGGTCGAGCCGGTCATCTACGACAAGGACCTGCGCGAGGACTTCTGACCGCGCCTGCCACGCTCACCTCGCCCGCCCGCCGTTCCTGCCGATGAGCTCCGCGAGCGGTGACGGGCCGGGCCGGGATGTCGTCTCGGCTCCCGAATTCGACGCGCCGAGCGCCGGCGTCACGAGTGCTCTCGAGGCGTCGACACGCGATTTCGACGACGACTCGCCGCCGGAGGCAGAGGTCACCGGCACGATGACCCCCCCGCCGTCCGCACGCTCGCTCGCCAGGGCCGAGCGCCCCGAGCTCGCCGCCTTCGCGGCGCTGCTCGAACGTGTCCGCGGACGCTTCCCGTCCGAGCAGGTCCACGAGATCACCCGGGCCTTCACGCTCGCGCGCGACGCCCACGAGGGCCAGACACGCCACTCCGGCGAGCCGTACGTCACCCATCCCGTCGCCGTCGCCGGCATCGTCCTGGACATGCAGCTCGATCACGTCAGCGTCATGGGGGCGTTGCTGCACGATGTCCTCGAGGACACCCCGGTCACGCGCGAGGAGCTCGCCGCCGCGTTCGGGGAGGGGCTCGCGCACGTCGTCGACGGACTGAGCAAGCTCACCCACGTCGAGGCGTTGAGCAAGGAGGAGGCGCAGGCCGGGAGCTTCCGGAAGATGCTGCTGGCGATGGTCAGCGACATCCGCGTGATCCTGATCAAGCTCGCCGACCGGCTGCACAACATGCGCACCATCGGCGCGCTGCGCCCCGACAAGCAGCGGCGCATCGGACGCGAGACCCTCGATGTCTACGCCCCGATCGCCTCCCGTCTGGGCATGTACTCGATCAAGAACGAGCTGGAGGACCTCGGCTTCCGGGCCGTCTACCCCGCGCGTGCGCGCGTGCTGGCCGCGAGCGTCGAGCAGGCGCGGCACCAGCACCGCGGCGCGAACGTCACGCGGGTCTCGGCGCGGATCGAGACGGCGCTCGCCGAGGAGGGCATCGAGGCCAGGGTCAGCGGGCGCGACAAGCACCTGTACAGCCTGTACCAGAAGATGCTGAAGAAGCAGCTGCCGTTCGAGCGCGTGTTCGATCTCGCCGCGCTTCGCGTGGTCGTCGGCACCGTCGACGAGTGCTACCGCGTGCTCGGTATCGTGCACCGCCTGCACACGCCGGTGTTCGGTCGCTTCAAGGACTTCATCGCCGTGCCCAAGGAGAACGGCTACCGATCGCTGCACACCGTGCTCGCCGACGGCTCGAACGGTGTCGACAGCAACGACGGCATGCGCATCGAGGTGCAGATCAGGACGCGCGAGATGGACGTCTTCGCCGAATCCGGCATCGCCGCCCACTGGGCCTACAAGAGCGGCGAGTCGGCGGCCCCGGCGGACGGCAACGCTCACGCGCGGGCGCGGGGGTGGCTGTCGAACCTGATGGATCTGGAGGAAGAGGCGCCGGACACCGTCGAGTTCGTCGAGAACGTCAAGGTCGATCTCTACCCGGGCGAGCTCTACGTCTGCACACCCAAGGGTCACATCATCCAGCTGCCGCGGGAGGCCACGCCGGTCGACTTCGCCTACGCGGTGCACTCCCAGATCGGCAACACCTGCGTGGCCGCGCGGGTCGACCGGCGGCTGGTCTCGCTGAGCTCCCCGCTCGAGTCGGGGCAGACGGTGGAGATCATCTGCGGTCCGAAGATCGACCCGAGCCCGATGTGGCTGAACTCGGTCGTGACCGGCAAGGCCAGGAGCGCGATCCGTCAGCACCTTCGCGATCTCGACCGGAGCAAGGCGGCGGAGTTCGGCGAGCGCCTGCTGCGCCGGGCGCTCGCGCGCTACGACCGCGCGCTCGACGACGTGCCCGAGCGGGCGATGCAGTCGCTGCTCGCCGAGTACCGCTTCGCCGACGTCGCCGAGCTTCACGTCGACATCGGCCTCGGGCTGCGCCTGCCGAACCGGATGGCCGAGCGCCTGATCGAGAAGGAGCTCGGCGACGAGCCGGTGGTGCCGGTCAGGGACACCGCGCCGGTGCTGATCCACAGCGACGAGGACTCGACGCTCCGGCTCGCGCGCTGCTGCCGCCCGATCCCCGGTGACGAGGTACGGGGCTTCTTCGACGTCGGTCGTGGCGTCGCGGTGCACAGGAGCGCCTGCCGGAACGTGCAGCGCTTCCGGAGAAATCCGCGCGAGGAGGTGGTTATCGCCTGGGCGCCGGAGCCGAGCGGCGGGTTCGAGGTCGTCGTCGTCGTGCAGCTCGCCAACCAGCCCGGTGCGCTCGCGCGGGTGACGACGACGATGTCGCTGCTCGACGTCAACATCGAGAACATGGAGTTCGTGCGCCGCGCCGAGGACGACATCTCGATCCGCTTCGTGCTCGCGGTCGCCGGTCGGGTGCAGCTCGCGCGCATCGTCCGCCGGCTCCGCAACCTGACCGTGGTCCGGAGCGTGCGGCGCGACGCCTGACGAACGTCGCCACCGAACGTCGCTATAATTCCCCTCCCCGATCCTTCCGCCGACCGACACCTCCGACCATGACCCGTCAGGCCGTCAGCACCGACCAGGCACCGGGCGCCATCGGCGCCTACTCGCAGGCCGTCAGGGCGGGCGACACCGTCTACCTCTCCGGGGCCATTCCGCTCGTGCCGGGCACGATGGAGCTCGTCGGCGAGGACGTGCGCGCGCAGATCGTGCAGGTGTTCGACAACCTCGAGGCGGTCTGCAAGGCGGCCGGCGGTTCGTTCGCCGAGGTGGTCAAGCTGAACGTGTTCCTGACCGACCTGGCCGACTTCCCGCTCGTCAACGAGGTCATGGCCGAGCGCTTCGACCAGCCCTATCCGGCGCGCGCGGCGATCGGCGTGGCGTCGCTGCCGCGCGACGTCTCGGTCGAGGTCGAGGGCATCATGGTGCTGGGCACCTGACGCGAGGAGGTCTCGCGCCCCGTCATGCCCGGCCGGTGACGTGGCGATGAGCGCGACGGTTCCCGCGGCGCTCGACGCCGTGCCGATCACCGAACTCAAGGGCGTCGGGCCGGCGATGGCCGAGAAGCTCGCGGGCCTGGGCGTGCGGAACGCCCAGGATGTCCTGTTCCACCTGCCGTTCCGCTATCAGGATCGCACCCGCTTGACACCGATCGGCGCGCTGCAGCCGGGCTCCGAGGCGGTCGTGACGGGCGAGGTCGTCATCGCCGACGTCGTGATCCGGCGCCGGCGCTCGCTCCTCGTCAGGATCGCCGACGGTACCGGCTCGCTGACGCTGCGCTTCTTCCACTTCGGTCAGACGCAGGTGCGCCAGTTCGAGCGTGGCGCGCGCCTGCAGTGCTTCGGGGAGGTGCGTCGCGGCCCCGGCATGCTCGAGATGGTCCACCCGGAATACCGCCTGCGTGGCCCCGACGATCCGCCCGGTTCGCTCGACGACACGCTGACCCCGTTCTACCCGGCCACCGAGGGCGTGCAGCAGGGCACGCTCCGGCGTCTGACCGAGCAGGCGCTCGCCCGGCTCGACGACAGCGCGCTGGTCGACTGGCTGCCCCGCGAGCTGATTGCCGACGCCTCGCTGCCCGAGCTCGCCGAGGCGCTGCGCATCGTGCACCGCCCGCCGCCCGAGGCCGACGTCGAGGCGCTGATGGCCGGCACCCACCCGGCGCACCGACGGCTCGCGCTCGAGGAGCTCGTCGCGCACCGCCTCGGGTTGCGTCTCCTCCGCGCGCGCACGACCGTGCGGAGCGCCCCGCCGATCGCGCCGGCGGGCGGCATCGGGAGGCGACTCCGGGCGGCGCTCGGGTTCACGCTGACCGGGGCACAGGAGCGCGTGCTGGCCGAGCTCGGCGCGGACATGGTGGCCGGCGAGCCGATGCTCCGGCTGGTGCAGGGCGACGTCGGCGCCGGCAAGACCGCGGTGGCCGCCCTCGTCGCGGCAGACGTCGTCGAGGCCGGCCATCAGGTCGCGCTGATGGCTCCGACCGAGATCCTCGCCGAGCAGCATCTGCTGAACTTCGCCGCCTGGTTCGAGCCGCTCGGCATCGATGTCGGCTGGTTGACGGGCAAGCTCAGTCCGGCGCAGCGGCGGGCGAGTCTCGAGGCGGTGCGTTCGGGCCGCTCGCGCATCGTCGTCGGCACTCACGCGCTGTTCCAGAAGAGCGTCGAGTTCGACGATCTCGGACTCGCGATCATCGACGAGCAACACCGATTCGGCGTGCATCAGAGGATGGCGCTGCGGAACAAGGGGGCGAGCGAGGCGGTCGATGCGGGGCCCGGCGGCACGCTCCCTCACCAGCTGATCATGACCGCGACGCCGATCCCGCGCACGCTCGCGATGACCGCCTACGCCGATCTGGACGTGTCGCTGATCGACGAGCTGCCGCCGGGTCGCAAGCCCGTCACCACGGTCGCGATCGACAACGGGCGGCGGGGCGAGGTGATCGAGCGGGTCGGGGCGGCGATCGGCGAGGGCCGACAGGTCTATTGGGTCTGCACGCTGATCGAGGAATCCGAGACGCTGCAGGCGGAGGCGGCCGAGGACACGCTCGCGACCCTCGCCGGGCTCCTGCCCCGGGCCCGTGTCGGACTCGTCCACGGACGGCTGAAGCCGCGCGAGAAGGAGGCGATGATGCAGTCGTTCAAGGCGCGCGAGATCGACCTTCTCGTCGCCACGACCGTCATCGAGGTCGGCGTGGACGTGCCGAACGCGTCGATGATGATCATCGAGAACGCGGAGCGCCTCGGGCTCTCCCAGCTTCACCAGCTGCGCGGCCGGGTCGGTCGGGGCAGCGCGCGGAGCAGCTGCATCCTGCTGTTCCAGAGCCCGCTGTCGGAGAGCGCCCGCGGGCGCATCGGCATCATGCGCGAGACCTCCGACGGCTTCCTGATCGCCGAGAAGGATCTCGAGCTCCGCGGGGCCGGCGAGGTGCTCGGCACCCGCCAGACGGGGCTCGCCGAGTTCCGCATCGCCGAGCTCGGCCGCGACGACGATCTCCTGGACGCGGTGGGTGACGTGGCCGACGCGCTGCTCGCGAGCCATCCCGACAGCGTGCGCGGACTCGTCCGGCGCTGGATCGGCGAGGAAAGAAAGGACTACGGAGGCGTCTGACGGTACGTCGAGCGTGTACGATCTACAACGAACGGGATTCACCGAATCTGTTGTTCCTGACGGGAATCCGTCGCGGTGGAATGGCGGCATTGACTCTCCCTGAGCATGAATCATTGGTTAAACATCGTTTGAAATCTGCTTGAAACATGTTTGTCCGTGGCGAATTGTCACGAATGCGCCGCTCGAGCGGTACTTGGCGTCTCGTTTGATTACCTTCATGGCAGCCTCCGAACCCAAACCCGAACCTTCCTTCATGTCGTCAGACGACCTCGCGCTCAACGCGCTGCAGTGGCTGTCCGGTGTCGCCCTGGTGGGTACCTCGACGACGCTGCCCACGATGGCCTGCGCCAGCAAGAGCCCGCTGCGCGCCGTCGGTGGCGAGAATCGAGCGGCGGCCTGCGCCGACGAGGTCATCGACATGATCCCGCGCGGTCGTCCGGGTCTCCGGTTGATCTTCAACGATGACCACGGCATGACGCCGAGCGTCACGATCGTCAACCAGACGGCGGAGACGGTCGTGCTGCGCGCCATTCGACCGGCGGTGCTCGCGACCGACAACGGCACCTACGATCTCGATGCACTGCTCGTCGGCGGCCCGCGCACGATCGAGCCGGGTCACCCCCTCGTCATCCGCATCACCGACATCGGTCGCAATGCCGGCGAGGCGTTTCGCCTGGGCGCCGCGTCGCGGACACCGGTACCCGGCGGCGGCATGCGTGCGCGCGACGGCGGCGTGCCTGTCGCCGCACGCGAGCGGGCCGACGGCACGCGTCACGTCGAGAGCTGATCGCCCTCGCCGTCCATCGACCATCCGGTCCGCATCTCGCACCACCGCCACAACGCCGCGCGTCGCTCCGGCGTGTCGGCCACGCGCGTCTTGTCCATCTTGTGCGTCGAACGCGCTTCCCGATCGAGCCAGAAGTCGCCGCTCGACTCGAGCGCACGTTCGTCGGCGGCCAGCCAGACGAGCGTGTCCGCGCCCTCGCGCGCCGTTCTCAGTAGCCCGAGCGGGGAGAGCACGCGCGAGAAGCCGGGCAGCGCCTCGTTGATGCCGGGGGTATCGACCCAGCCGGGGTGCAGCGCGTGGAAGACGATCTCGTCCGGCGGCACGTGCGCGGCCCACGCCTCGTTCAGCGCGACCTGAGCGCGCTTGGCCCGCGCGTACTGGGCCGTGCCGCTGTACTCCGCGTCGCTCATCTCGAGCCGGTCGACCGTCAACGGCTCGGTGTACATCCCGCCCGAACTCATCGTGAGGACGCGGCCGGCTGAGGCGCGGCCGGCTGAGGCGCGGCCGGCTGAGGTGCGGCCGGCTGAGGTGCCGCCACCATCGCCGTCCGCCGCCGCGCCGCCGCGCAGTCGCGGCAGCAGCAGCCCCGTCAACAGGAACGGCGCCGCGACCATCAGCTCGACGGCCAGGTCGGTACCGTCTCCGGTGCGCCGGCGTTTCGGGAACAGGGCACCGGCGTTGTGCGCCAGGACGTCGATGCGCGCATGGCGTCCGGCGAGCGTCGCGGCGACGGAGCGGACGTCGTCCAGCTCGCCGAGATCGCCGATGACCGCGTCGATCGCCGGGTTGCCGCTCTCGCCCTTCAGCCTCTCGACGAGCCCGTGCGTCTTGTCCGCGTCGCGCCCGACGACCTCGAGCGTGGCACCGAGACCGGCCAGTATCGACACCGCCGCCTCGCCGATGCCCGACGTGCCGCCGGTCAGCACGATCACCTGCCCGGACAGGTCGTAGCTCTCGAGCGTCCGCCAGTCGAACAGGCGCCGACGCAGCCTCGGGCCGATGCTCGTGAAACTCGGCACGACCGTCTTCTCGACGAGATGGTCGATCGTCGAATCGCGGCTCACCGGCTCGATCCGTCCGGAGGCCCGATCCGGAACCCGGGCGGGAGTCCGATCCGAGACCCGGTCCGGGGCGAAGGGTCGGTGCCGATCGCGTGGCGGGGCTTCCGGTCGTCGGCGGTCATGGCGGCATCGTCTTGGTGGGGTTCGCGATCGCGCGGACGTCTGCCGTCCGCCGATCTCCTGCCCCGACCGTGCGGCGTGGGCGCCGGCCTGTACAGGTTGGCGGAAAGATTGACCGCGTGTCCGCGACGGCGGCGACGGTCCCGGGAGCGGTCGCCGCCAGGGGCTCGAAGGGGACATCGTCCCGCGCATCGGCGTGGCGGCCGACGATCCGCCGCCGGCGACTGCGCTATCGTGCGCTTCACGCCGAGCCACGCCGGGCCGGCCCCGATTCATCCCGGAGCCTTCCGAATGACCGACGCCGTCAGACTCTCGCTCGACGAGGTGCGCGACCTCGCCACCCGCGTGCTCGTCACCCGTGGCTTCTCCGACGCCCAGGCCTTGGCCGTCGCCACGACCGTCACCGCCGCCGAGCGCGACGGCTGCACTTCCCACGGCCTGTTCCGCATCCCCTTCTACGTCGCCGCCCTCGGCAACGAGGCCGTCGACGCCCGGGCCGAGCCTGTCGTCGCGACGGACGACTCGGCGGTCGTGCACGTCGACGGCGCCCTCGGCTTCTGCCCGCTCGCGCTCGAACGCGGCCTGCCGGCGCTCGCCGAGCGCGCGCGCCGGCACGGTATCGCCGCGCTCGCGATCCACGACGTCTACAACATCGCCGCGCTGTGGCCCGAGGTCGAGCGGCTGGCGGGCGAGGGGCTGGTCGCGTTCGCGTTCACCGCCTCGAACGCCTGCGTCGCGCCGGCCGGCGGCACGAAGCCTGTCTACGGGACCAACCCGATGGCGTTCGGCTGGCCACGGGCCGACCGCCCGCCGATGGTGTTCGATCAGGCGTCGAGTGCCTGCGCCCGGGGCGAGATCCAGCTGCACCTGCGCGCGGGCGAACCCCTCCCCGAGGGCTGGGCGATCGACGAGCGGGGCGAGCCCACGACCGATCCGGCGACCGCGCTGGCCGGTGCCCAGCTGCCGTTCGGCGGTCACAAGGGAGCGGCGATCGCGCTGATGGTGGAGCTGCTCGCCGGGGCCCTGATCGGGGATCTGTTCAGCGCCGAGTCGAAGGCGCGCGACACGGCGAAGACCGGTGCCCCGTTCGGCGGGGAGTACCTGATCGCGATCGATCCGACGCGACACGCGCGCGCCGCGCCTGTCCCGAGAGGCCCCGCCGGTGGTCATCTCGAGCGTGCCGAGGGGCTGTTCGCCGAGGTGCTGTCGCAGGACGGCACGCGGCTGCCGTCCGACCGTCGCTACGCGGCGCGCGAGCGGAGCGTCGTCGACGGGGTCGAGGTCCAGGGCGAGCTGCACGCGCGACTGACGGAGCTGGCCGGATCGCCGGCGGCGGGTACCGGGCCCGGCGCGTGAACCGTCGCGTCGGGGGCGGTACACCCTCGTGCGCGCGGCACGTCGGCATCCGTCAGACGGAGTCCCGGGCGAAGGCGCGGCGCGTCATGTCGACGTGCACGATGCCGTCCTCGAGGTACTCGTCCGACACGCGCCCGAAACCGAGCGATCCGTAGAAGCGCTCGACGGCCACCTGCGCGCCGAGCGTCACGTCGTGGCCGGGGTGCTCCCGCGCGAGCCCGGCGAGTGCCCAGCGCATCAGCGCCCGTGCGAGTCCGCCGCCGCGGTGGTCCTCGTGCACCGCGACGCGACCGATCCGGGCGGGTGTCGCCGGGCTCGCGGGCGGCACGGTCCGGGCGCAGGCGACGAGCCGTCCGTCGACGCGGCCGAGCACGTGTCGGGTGCCGGGATGGATATCGATGTCGTCGAGCTCCGGGTAGGGGCAGGCCTGCTCGACCACGAAGACGTCGACGCGCAGCCGCAGGAGCTCGAACAGCTCGCGCGCGGCGAGCGCGTCGAGGGCGCGGCTCTCGAAGATGGCGGCCGGCGGCAATCCGGCCGCGTTCGCCGGGTCGTCCGGTGCCGTGGGGCCGCTCATCGAGCCGCCGCCGGCGCCGCGGCGGCGACGCGAGCCTCGCGGCGGCGGCGGAGCCACAGCAGGGCCGGTGCGGCGATCAGGCCCGCGATCGCGCCGTACAGGTGGGCGTCGACGACGACGCGCCCGCCGGCCGTCGCCTCGCTGCCCGGGAGCGCGCCGGCCAGCTGCTCCCAGACGAGCTTTCCGGTGACGAGCACGAGGAGCAGGGCGGCGGATCGCGGATAGTGACGCAGGTCCCCGATGGAGCCGGCGACGACGAGCGTGTGCAGCGTGCCCGAGAATCCGACGTACCAGCCGATGGCGGGGTTCAGCGTGTACAGCCCGAGCCCGACGACAAGGCTGCCGAACAGTATCGTCGCGGCCCATTCGACGGCACCGAACTGACCCCAGACGAGCGCCACGACGAGTCCGAGGCCGGCGACGTTCATCCACAGGTGGCTCGCGCCGAGGTGAACGAAGTTGCCGCTCACGAGTCGCCACCACGCGCCCCCCGCGATCGACTCCCTGTCGAAGCGCAGGGGCTCGACGAGGCCCGCACCTTGCAAGGCGATGCAGAGCGCGGCGACGGCGACGGCCAGGAGGACGGCCGGGGGCAGGACGCACTTCGCCGTGGCGTTCCGGAGAGTTTGAATCATTCGCATCGGACCGGGTCGGAAGCCGGTCACGCCCGGTGCTATTCTTGCCGGCTGCGTGCGGCACGCCAGTCGATACTAGCCGAATAACGGGAGAAACCGTCCTGATGGACACTCAAGCAACGCGCGCCCGGCCGGGGCGCACGGGGGCGCGCATCGCGACCCGAGCCATGGACCGGGCCATGAACCGGGCCACGATCCGGACCGCCACCCAGCGTGGCTTCACGCTGATCGAGATCATGGTCGTCGTCGCGATCATCGCGATCCTCGGCGCCACCGTCGTGCCGCTCATCATGGATCGTCCGAACGAGGCGCGCGTCGTGCGGGCCAAGCAGGATATCGCCAACTACGGCGGGGCGCTCGAGCTCTACAAGCTAGACAACTTCGGCTACCCCTCCACCGACCAGGGGCTCGAGGCGCTGGTCGAGAAGCCGAGCGGCGATCCCGAGCCGATGAACTGGAAGGGCGGCGGCTACGTCAAGAAGCTCAACAAGGATCCCTGGGGCCGACCCTACGTCTACGTCAGCGAGGGCTCGGACTTCGAGATCATCTCGCTCGGCGGCGACGGTGCCGAGGGCGGCGAAGGCTTCGACGCGGACATCAGCAGCGCGGGCGAGGGATGAACCGCCGCGCCACCCGGGCGCGGGTCGCCCGGGTGGTGCGGGCTTCCCGTACGGTGCAGCGGCTCCGGGCCGGCGGCCGACGGAGATCGGTCGCCGGGCGCGCGGGCTTCACGCTGATCGAGCTCCTGGTCACGATCGCCATCGTCGCGATCCTGGTCGGGGCGGTCGTGCTGAACATCGAGTTCAGGAACGTCGGCAAGAGCGTCTCCGATGTCGCCCGGCGCACGGCCCTGATCATGGACCTCGCCGCCGACCAGGCGGTCTACGCGCGTCAGCAGTTCGGCATCCGCTTCCACCCGAACTCGTACGAGTTCTGGATCCTCGCCGCCGAGGAAGGGGAGGAGGAGCCGTCGTGGACGCCGTTCGACGACGATCGCCTGCGCTACGACGCGCCGGACGGCATCGAGATCGAGTTCCAGGTCGACATATCCGGGGTACCCATCGTGCTCGAGAACCTGATCGACGAGCTCTCGGACGCCACCGACGAGAACCCGCTCAAGCCGCATGTCCTGTTTCTCTCCAACGGCGAGATCATGCCCGACTTCCGCATCGTGATCGGTGACGCCGACGGCGAGTTCCGTCACGAGGTCCGGAGCGGCGAGGTCGAGTCGATCGTGGTCGAGCAGCTCGAGGGAGAACCGTCGTGAGACGGCCGTTCCATGACCGCGGGCGTCCGATCGCGCGTCCTGTCGCCCGTTCCGCCACCGTCGGTGCCACCGCAGCGACCGGGACCGTCACGACTGCCGCCGCGCGCGGCTTCACGCTGATCGAGGTGCTGGTCGCGATGGCGATCATCGCCGTCGGCGTCTCGGCACTGGTCGCCAGCGCCGCGTCGAGCGCGTGGCGCCAGGACTACCTGCGCGAGCGCGAGTTCGGCCGCTGGGTGGCGAGCAACGAGCTCGCCACCCGCCAGGCGCTGCCGGCCTGGCCGGACGCCGGCACGAGCGATGCCGAGGTCGAGATGGCCGGTATCCGCTGGTACGTGCGCACCCGCACCCGCGCGGTCGCCGATCCCGATCTCCGCCGCCTCGACATCGAGGTCAGGACGGACCGGGACGTGGACAGCTACATCTATTCGGTGACCGGGTTCGTCGGCAACCCCGAGACGCGCCAGGGTCCGGGCGGTGGCCAGCAAGGCGCGCAGCTCGACGCCGCGGCAGGGCTCGCGCAATGACGGCGCGCATGACGAAGGTGCGCGCGAGGAGGGCGCGCGCGCGGGGGTTCACGCTGATCGAGCTGCTCGTGGCGATGTTCCTGCTCGCCATCCTCGGCACGGCCGGCTTCCAGATGCTGTTCACGATCAACGCGACGCGCGACGGCATCACGCGCCAGTCCGAGCGCCTGAACGCGCTGCAGCGGACCTTCTACTGGCTCGCCGAGGACGTCACCCAGATCGTCGACCGGCCGGTGCGTTCCGCCGTCGGCTCGCCGCTCCCCTCGTTGATGGTCGACATCTCCGAGGACGGCGCGTTCGAGATGACGCGCGGTGGCTGGACGAACCCCGCCGGCGACGTCATGCCGCCGCGCTCGAGCCTGCAGCGCGTCGCCTGGCGGCTCGAGGACGACAAGCTGACGAGGAGCTACTGGTACCACCTCGATCCGGTCGACGAGATGCCCACGAAGCGGCGTCAGCTGCTCGACGGTGTCGAGGCGATGACGCTGCGCTTCCTCGACGTGGAGGGCGAGTGGCAGGACAGCTGGCCACCACCGGACACCCAGGACGACCCGGGGCTGCCCGCCGCCCTCGAGGTCACCGTCGCGCTGGCCGATCTCGGTGACATCGTGCGCGTGTTCGCGCTGCCGCGATGAGCATCCGGGGAGGGCGCCATCCGCGTCAACGGGGCATCGCGGTGATCACGGCGCTGTTGATCGTCGCGCTGGGGACTATAACCATGGTGGCGATCGCGTCGCGCCAGCAGCTCGACATGCAACGCGAACGCAACGAGGCGCTGATCCAGCAGGCGCGCGATCTGGCGGCGAGCGGCGAGCGCTTCGCCGCGGTGCTGCTGTATCGCGACCGGAAGGAGGCGCTCCGGGACAACACCGATTCGCTCGACGACGACTGGGCACAGACGATCCCGCCGGTGCCGATCGACAACGCGGCGATCCAGGGGTGCATCACCGACATGCAGGGGCGCTTCAACCTGAACAACCTCGTGGATCCCGAAGGGCGTGCCGCGCCGCTGTACGTCGATCAGCTCAGGCGCCTGCTCGGCGGGCTGAACATCGAGACGAACAAGGCGGAGGCGATCGTCGACTGGATCGACACGAACATCGATCCGACCATCCCCGACGGCGCCGAGGACGACTACTACACCAGTCTCGACCCCGGCTACCGCGCGGCCAACGCGCCGTTCGCGAGCGTCAGCGAGCTGCAGCTGATCAAGGGTTTCGATCCGCAGGTCGAGCAGGAGAAGGAGGACTACGAGCTCCTGCTCCCGCACGTCTCGGCGCTGCCCTCCGCCGGCCAGCCCACGGCGGTCAACGTCAACACCGCCACTCCGGCGGTGATTTCGTCGATGGGCGACGACTACGTGCTCGGCGGCGACCTCTCGCGCTGGGAGACGCTCGCCTACGAGGACTACCCCGAGTGCGAGGACATCTTCGACCTGACCGTCGAGGAAGGGCCCGAGACGCTCGAGGGCGCGGATCGCGACCTGACGCCGTACACCAGCGTGCAGGAGTTCCGGGCGCTGGCCGGTGGTGACGAGGTCCCGGAGCCGGGCGCGGACGGTGGGCAGGCGCCGGCCCCGCAACCTCAGATCCGCCCGGACGGCACACAGATCCTGCCGGGCGACCCGGACTACCGCGAGGAGGGCACGACCGCCACCGTCGAGATGGCCGTCATGTCGCGCTTCTTCGAGACCCGCATCGACGTCATCGCCGAGGGGCTCCGGCTCTCTCAGTTCACCCTGTTCGAGCGCGACGAGGACGGGCGCACGCGCATCGTCCGTCGCACCCGCGACACGCTCTGATCCGCCGGAGGATCCCGTGGCACGACACGTCATCATCCACCTGCCGCACGTCGACGAGGACGTCGTCGCCTGGGCCGTCGCCGACGACACCGGCAAGCTCGTGGGTCCCCCCACGGGCGGCACGCTGAGCGAGGCCGCCGCCGCCGTCGAGGGGCGTCGCGCGACGCTGGTCGTGTCGGGCGACGACGTGCTCCTGGCCGAGGCGATGGTGCCCGGCGGTTCGTCCGCACGCGCCCAGCAGGCGATCCCGTTCGCACTGGAGGAGCAGCTCGCCGACGACGTCGACGAGCTGCACTTCGCGCTCGGCACCAGGGAGAAGGGCGACGTCTGGCCGGTGGCCGTGCTCGGGCGCGAGACGATGGAGCGGGTCGTCGCGCGCTGCGCCGAGGCCGGGCTCCGCCCGACCGAGGTCGTGCCCGAGCCGCTCGCGCTGCCGCTCGTCGCGCGCCGCGCGGGCGACGCGGACACCTCCGGCGCGACGAGCTGGACGGCGCTGCTCGACGGCGAGCGTGCGGTCGTCCGGCTGCACCGCCACCGCGGGTTCTCGGGCGAGGCCGACCTGGTGCCGCTGATGCTCGACGGCGCGCGTCGCGACCTGCCCGAGGGCGAGGCGGCGGCGCTCGTCCTCCATCACGTCGACCCGGACGCCGAGCTCACCGTGCCGCCCGGCGTCGACGTCGAGGCGCACCTCTGCGACACCCCGCTCGCGCTGCACGCGCGCGGACTCGCCACGACATCCCGCATCAACCTCCTGCAGGGGGACTACAGCCCGAAGCAGCGCTTCGACAAGGCGTGGAAGCCGTGGCGCTGGACGGCGGCGCTCGCCGCCTGCCTCGCGCTCGTGCTGCTCGGCGGCAAGTGGCTCGATCTGCGTCGCCTCGACGCGCGCGAGGCGCAGCTCGACGCGGCGATCGCCGAGACCTTCCAGCAGGCGCTGCCCGGTGCCCGCATGCAGCGCCCGCGCCGTCAGGTGCAGGCCGCGCTCGACCGGATCGGGGCCGGTGGCGGCGACACGTTCATCCGCCGTACCGACCAGATCGCCGCCTCGCTCGCGACCCAGCCGCAGACCACGCTGCGCTCGGTCGGCTACCGCAACGGGCGCTTCGACCTGGACCTGACCACCGACGAGCTGCCGACGCTCGACGCGCTGAAGTCCGAGCTCGAGAGCCGCGGCTCGCTCGGCATGACGGTGCAATCGGCCAACCGCGAGGACGACGGCGTGCGCGGCCGCGTCCGTATCGAATGAGGACGACCCGATGAAGGACTGGTACCTCCGCCAGACGCCACGCGATCGGCTGATCGTGATCGTCGTCGGCACGCTGGTCGTGCTCGGTATGCTCTACGCGCTCGTCTGGTACCCGCTGCAGTCGCGGCTGGAGAGCGGTCGTCAGGCGATCGAGTCGAAGACCGAGACGCTCGAGTTCCTGCAACAGGGCGCGGCCCGTCTCGTCGCGAGCGGCGGGGGCGGCGGGCAGGAAGACCTGCAGAGCGACAAGGCGCCCTACCTGCTGATCGACGAGATCATCCGCAAGGCCGGCATCAGTCAGCCCGAGCGGGTCGAGCCGAACGGCGCGGACGGCGCCCGCGTGCAGTTCTCCGAGGTCGAGTTCGACCGGCTCGTCATGGTGCTCGCCGAGCTCGAGCGCTACGGGCTCGAGGTCGCCAACATGACCCTGACGAGAAAGAACGAGGGCACGGTCAGCGCGCGCTTCACGATGGAGCGCGCCTGATGCGCGTCGTTCGTCTCGTCCTGCTCGGACTGCTCGCCTTCGCGATCACGGCGATCGTGCGCTTTCCGGCCGCCCCCGTCGTGGATCGCTTCCGTGCGCAGCTCGGGCCGGTCGCGCTCGAGGGCGTGGACGGCCCGCTCGTCGCCGGCAGCGTCGCCCGCGTGCGCTCGACGGACGATCTCCTGCCGCTGGAGTTCGATGACGTCACCTGGAGCCTCGCCCCGCTCGCGCTGCCGCGCGGCGCGGCGGCCGACATCACGTTCGAGGGCTACGGCGGTGGCGGCGCGGGTCAGGTGCTGCGCGCGTGGAACGGCGACATCCGCGTCGAGGACCTGACGTTCACCGCCGAGGCGAAGGCGCTCGAGCCGCTCCTGCCCGTGCCGATCGCCTCCTTCGCCGGCGCTCTCGGCGGGGACATCGCGCGGGTCGTGCTCGAGAACCGGCTGCTGACGACGTTCGAGGGAACGATCCGCTGGACGGACGCGGTGCTCGAGACACCGATCCGTGCCGCCTTCGGAGCCATCGACATCGATGTCACCAAGGCCGACGAGAGCTCGCACCTCGCGACCCTCGTGGCGAGCGGTGGCGACGTAGCCGTCGACGGCACCGTCACGCTGACGCTCGGCGGAGACTTCGTCGCCGACGTGCTCCTGACTCCGGCCGGCTCCGCTTCCGCGGAGCTGCGCGCGGCGCTCGCCCGCATGGCCCGACCGGAAAGCGGCGGGCGCTTCCGGCTGCAGCAGAGCGGAAACGTCAATCGCCTGATGTGAAACCTCCTCCGGCGAACGTGAAACTTCGTGCGTCCGCCCGACGACGGTGGACGTAGGTGACATGATGGAGTCGTGGAATTTCAGGGAACAGGTGAGCGACGGATGGACTGGACGAGTGTCGCCGCGCACGACATGGAGATTGTCGGGTCAATGAATCGCGAGATCGACCGCTACGGACAGGACGATCCGGAGATCACGACCGGCATGCGCCTCACCGACGAAACCGCCACGACCCTGACCCGCGAGGTGCTGGCGATCGCGTGGCGCGCGGGCCGCCGCATCGCCGAGATCGCCGAGGGCGACTACGACGTCGTCACCAAGGCCGACCACACACCGCTCACCACCGCCGACCTCGCCGCCCACGACATCATCGTCGAGGGGCTCGAGGAGCTCGAGCCACGCCTGCCCGTGCTCTCGGAGGAATCCGACGACATCCCGTTCAGCGAGCGTCACGGCTGGGCGAGCCACTGGCTCGTCGATCCGCTCGACGGCACGCGCGAGTTCCTGCGCGGCAACGGCGAGTTCGCGGTCAACATCGCGCTGGTCAGCGGGCACCGGCCGGTGCTCGGCGTCGTCGTCGCGCCGGTGCTCGACCTGGCCTACTTCGCGGCGCGCGGGTTCGGCGCGTGGAAGCAGGCCGGCGGTGGCGAACCCGCCGCCATCCACGTGCGCGACGTGCCCCCGGATCGTCCGGTCGTCGCCCGCAGCCGCTGCCCGGTCACGGGACCGCGCATGCAGCGCTTCCTCGATCGGCTCGGCGTTCACGACGAGATCGCGATGGGCGCGTCGCTGAAGTCCTGCCTCGTCGCCGAGGGCGCGGCCGACGTCTACGCCCGGCTCGGACCGACCGGTGAATGGGACACGGCCGCCGCCCAGGTGATCGTCGAGGAGGCGGGCGGGCACATCACCGACATCGCCTCGCACGACCTCCGCTACAACGTCCGCGAGTCGCTGATCAACCCGCACTTCGTCGTGTTCGGGGACCCCTCCATCGACTGGGCCAGCCACGCCGAGGAACGCGAGGGGTCGGGGCGTGAAGGGCAGAGAAGCGAGGGCCTGGAGCACGGGGGTTGAGCGAGCCTCCGGGCGACTCCCCGGGCGAGCCTTCGAGCGCGCCGTTCCGCACGCCCGAGGACGCCGAGGCGGCCTTCTACGAGGCGATCGAGCGGGCCGATATCGATGCGCTCGAACGCGTCTGGTCGGTCGACGACGCGATCGTCTGCATCCACCCCGGCACCGAGCGGATCGAGGGGCGCTGGAACGTCCTGGAGAGCTTCCGGCAGATGTTCGACGACGCCCCGGCACTCGACTTCCGCATCGTCGACACCCTCGCGACCGGCAACGACGGCATCGCCGTGCATCTCGTGCGCGAGCGCATCGCGCTCGACGGGGAGCTGGTCAGCGTCATGGTCGCGACCAACGTCTACCAGATCGAGAACGGCGGCTGGCGCATGCTGCTTCACCACGCCTCGCCCGAGCCCGATGCCGCGCTCGACGCGGCGTCGGACACGATCGGCGACGACACCGCCTTCGACCCGGACGACGAGGAACCCGGAGAGTGGCCCGGACCGCCGCCCGTCCTGCATTGATCCGTTCGATCGCGTCCGAGGGGCTCGCGCCCGACGACATCCTCTACGGCGACGGTCACGTCACCGTCATGCCCTCGTGGCTCGAGATCGGCGGCCGCGAGAGCTACGCGGTGCGCTCGATCGTGCGTCTCTCCCTGTCGGAGAGCGCGCCGCCGCGGCGCATGGCCGGCACCGTCGCGCTGTTCGCGTTCGTGCTCGCGGTCGTGTCGGCCGTGCATGTCGTCCGCGAGTCCCTGCCGACAGCGCTCGCCTGGCTCGCGCTCGCCGCGAGCGTCGCGCTGCTGCTGATCGCGAGTCACGTCGCGTTCAGGCGCCCGACCGACTACGCGCTCGACGTGCAGCTCGCCGACGGCACGCCGATTCGCATCGTGCGCCCGGACCGGAGCTCGCTGGTCGAGCTGCACCGTGCGCTCGCCCGCGCGATGGAGCGTCAGCGCGGCGGGGTCTGAGCGCGCTGTCCACCGTGGTTCGGAGTCGCGCGGGGCTCGGTGGGGGGGCACCGGGACCCTCGGCAGGGGGCGAGCGGCTTCCACGGGCGAGGGCTGCCTCAGGGCTCGATGTCGATGGCGTAGTCGACGATCAGCGGGGCGTGATCGGAGAACATCCTCGCGCGGTGAACGCGGGTTCTCGCGACGAGCGGCGCCAGGTCGTCGCTGACGACATGATGATCGATGCGCCAGCCGACGTTGTTCGCGCGCGCCTGGCCACGCTGCGACCACCACGTGTATTCGTGCGGCTTCTGCGGGAGCTGACGGAACGCGTCGCGATAGCCCTCCTCGTCGAACAGCCGCCCGAGCCACGCGCGTTCCTCGGGCAGGAAGCCCGAGCTCTTCAGGTTGCCCTTCCAGTTGCGGATGTCCGCCTCGGCCGGGGCGATGTTCCAGTCCCCGCAGGCGACGACGGAGCGGCCGCTCGCGCGGAGCGCGCGAAGATGCGGCAGCAGGACGTCCATGACGCGGTACTTGTATCCCTGTCTCTCGTCCCCGGAGCTCCCCGAAGGCAGGTACAGCGACACGACGCTCAGGTTGCCGAACCGGAACTCCAGCCAGCGTCCCTCGCGATCGATCCAGTCGACACCGAGGCCGGCGAGGACCTCTCGGGGTGCGTGGCGCGAGTAGATCGCCGTGCCGCTGTAGCCCTTCTTCTCCGCGTCGTGGAAGTGTGCGTGGAACGCCTTGGGGTGAAACACCCGGTCGGCGAGCTGGTGGCGTTGCGCCTTCGTCTCCTGCAGGCAGACCACGTCCGCCCGCTGACGTGCGAGCCACGTGAAGAATCCCTTGGACGCGGCCGAGCGGATGCCGTTGACGTTCGCCGTGATGATGCGCATGCCGACCAGTGTAGTCGTCGTGACGCCCTTCACGGATCGGAGGCGCGCCGCTTCGGCATCGACATCGACGAGACGATAGAGAATCGATCACGACACGCACGCCCGGCGGCCGCTCGCACGCGGCAGGATATCCACTTCATGGCAGAACGACGACTCACGCACCTGCGCTCCGATCCGGCACGCCTGGCCGGGCACGTCACCGCTCTGCGCATGATCGGCGCCTCGGTCGCGCTCTGCGCAAGTGGCGTCGGCGCGAGCGCCGCGCTGGCGGAAACGGTCTACAAGTACGAGGACAGCGGGCGGACGATCTACGGGGATCGCGCGCCGAGTTCGATCCAGGACAACGGTCACAGCATCCTGAACAATCAGGGCGTCGTGCTCGAGCAGGTGCTGAGCCGCCAGGAGCGGCGCGCGGAGAGAAAGCGCGAGCGTGCCATGGAGCTCTCCCGCATTCGTGATCGGGCGCTGCTCGCGACGTTCACGACCGAGGAAGATCTCGTGCGCACCCGCGACGACCGCATCGGCATGATCGACGGGCTCATCAGCCGCCTCGACGACCGCATCCGCATCCTCTCCGAGCGTCTCTCCGTCGTCGACAAGCGGGTGCAGATGCAAGAGAAGTCGATGGGTGCGGGCAAGGCGCAGGAGACGCTCTACGGCGAGCAGAGGAGCATCCAGCGCAACATCGAGAACGCCTGGTCGCTGATCGACTCGAAGGCGGCCGAGCGGAGCGAGCTGGCGGAGAAGTTCGACGACGACCTCGACCGCTACCGCGAGCTCAGGGACGAGCGCAGCTAGAACCCGGCCGTGCGGCCTGCGCGGCCCGGCCTGCGCGGCCCGGCCTACGCGGCCCGGCCTACGCGGCCCGAATCAGCGTGCCCGCGCCCTGATCGGTGAACAGCTCGAGCAGCACCGCGTGCTCGACGCGCCCGTCGGCGATGACCACGCTGCCGACACCTGCACCGACCGCGTCGAGCGCGCAGCGCACCTTCGGCAGCATGCCTCCCGAGATCGTGCCGTCGTCGATCAGCGCCTCCATGTCGTGCTGGTCGAGACCGCTCAGCAACGCACCGCTCGCGTCGAGAATGCCCGGCGTGTTGGTGAGCAGGAGCAGTCGCGAGGCGGCGAGCGCCTTGGCCATGGCGCTGGCCACGAGATCGGCGTTGATGTTGTAGCTCGCGCCCGCCTCGTCGGTGCCGATCGGGGCGATGACCGGGATGAAGCCGTCGTCGAGAAGCTCGCGCACGATCGTCGGGTCGACGTGCGCCACGTCGCCGACGAAACCCAGCGAGACGTCGGGCCGGCCGGGCAGGTTCGCGGGAATCGCGTGGATCAGGCTCGAATCCTTGCCGGTCAGTCCGACCGCCCGCCCGCCGGCCTGCGCCAGCAGCGAGACGATCCCCTTGTTGACCAGCCCGCCGAGCACCATCTCGACGACCTCCATCGTCGCCTCGTCGGTCACGCGGAGCCCGTCCTCGAAGCGGCTCTCGATCGCGAGCCGTTCGAGCATGCGCCCGATCTGCGGTCCGCCGCCGTGCACGATGACCGGGCGTATCCCGACCTGCTTCATCATGACGACGTTGCGTGCGAACGAGCGCTGCAGCGCCTCGTCGGTCATCGCGTTGCCGCCGTACTTGATGACGACGATGGTGCCGGCGTGGCGCTGCAGGTAGGGCAGGGCCTCGTTCAGGACGCGGGCGGTGTCACGGGCGGTGGTCGGGTCGACGGCCGGAGCGGCGGTCGATGCCGTGACACGCGCGCCACCCGACGCCGACGGTGGCACGCCCGCCGGGCCACCCCCGATCGATGCCGTCGTTTCCTCGTCCCGCACGCCCGAGCCGCCCACGCTCAGAACGGCGGCGTGACGGACGCGTCGGTCGCCTGCATCGCGGCGCGGAACTCGTCCTGGATGCGTGCGAGCGCCGCCTCGTCGTCGGCCTCGAAGCGGATGACGAGCGACGGCGTCGTGTTCGACGCGCGCACGAGTCCGAAGCCGTCGGGATAGTCGGCGCGCACGCCGTCGATTGTCGTGAGCTCGGCGCCGTCGAAGGAGGCGTCCGCCACGAACGCCTCGATGAAGTCGTGCTGGGCGCCGTCGCGCTCGAACGAGACGTTGAGCTCGGGGGTGTTGATGCTGTCGGGGATCTCGCCGAAGATCTCGCTGGCCTTCCTGTCGGTCTTCGACAGGATCTCGAGCAGGCGGGCGGCGGCGTACAGCGCGTCGTCGAACCCGTACCAGCGCTCCTTGAAGAACATGTGACCGCTCATCTCGCCACCGAGAAGCGCGCCCGTCTCCTTGATGCGCGCCTTGATGAACGAGTGCCCGGTCTTCCACATGTCGGGTTCGCCACCCGCCTCGCGGATCGCCTCCGGCAGCACCTTCGAGCACTTGACGTCGTAGATGATGCGAGCGCCCGGGTTCCGCTCGAGGACATCGCGCGAGAATAGCACCATCTGCCGGTCCGGCCAGATGACGTTGCCCTGGTCGTCGATGACGCCGACGCGGTCGCCGTCGCCGTCGAACGCGAGCCCGACCTCGAGCTCGTTCTCGCGCACGACCTTCACCAAGTCGGCCAGGTTCTCGGGCTTGGCGGGATCCGGGTGGTGATTCGGGAACTCGCCGTCGACGTCGGTGTAGAGCGCCTCGGTCTCGCAGCCGAGCCGCTTGAACAGCTCGGGAGCGGCGACGCCCGCGACGCCGTTGCCGCAGTCGTAGCCGATCTTCATCGGGCGGGCGAGCTTGACGTCGCCGCAGATCCGCTCGAGGTAGTCCTCGAGGATGTCCTGCTGGCTGTAGCCGCCGGTGCCCTCTCGCAGGTCGCCCTTCTCGATGCGCTCGCGGAGCTTCTGGATGCCGTCGCCGAACAGCGCGTCGCCGCCCAGGACCATCTTCAGCCCGTTGTACTCGGGCGGGTTGTGGCTGCCGGTCACCATGACGCCGGTGCCGGTCTCGAGATGATGGGTGGCGTAGTACAGCACCGGCGTCGGCACCATGCCGATGTCGACCACGTCGACGCCGGCGGCGCGGATGCCGTCCGAGATCGCCTCGATCAGGTCCGGTCCGGACAGCCGCCCGTCGCGGGCGACGACGGCGCGGGTGATGTTCCGGTCGCGGCATTCGCTGCCGAACGCCCGGCCGATCTCGCGGACGGCGTCCGGCGTCAGCGCGTCGGCGACGACACCGCGGATATCGTAGGCGCGGAAGATGGCAGGGGTGATGTTCATGCGGGGCGAGGCTCCGGTCGGGCCGGCGACAGCCGGCGAGGCGTGCTCACTTTAACGCAGCGCCCGTACCGGTACCGCCGTCGGGGCGGATTTTCCGTGCGTTCGATGAGCGGTGCCGGTGGCGAACGGGGCCGTCCGCACGATCTGTCCGGGGCGGCAGGGTGGCGCGTCGGAGAACGCTCCGTCGACCGGCGCGTCGATCGTCGGGGCGGGCGGCGGTCGTCGCCTGTCCGATTCCCGAAATTCCGATCGAGGGAAGTCCGGTGACAGGCCGGTTGCACCTTCAAGTGAGCCGCGTCGGGCTCGCGACGCGGAAAACACGCTTTCCACCGCGCAAGTCGACGGGTGTGCGAACTATAGCTTTCCGATGCCGTTCACCCCCGGCCGACCGGGAGTCCGGCCGTGGGTTCATCGCGTCGAGAGTCGCGGTGGGGGAGGCGCGAATCCAGACTCGGAGTGCCGTTCCGGCAGCTGGTCCGGGAAGGGATGCTGCATCGAGCAGAGCGCCCGGCACGACGCCGAGCACTCTGCCGGGCACTGCATCGCGCACTGCACCGGTCCGGTGCCCACCCGGGTGCGTCGGGTCAGCGTCGCCCGGTCGAGCCGAAGCCGCCCGTGCCGCGTTTCGCGCGCGCTCCGCCGGACGGTTCGCCATCGGAACCGGTGCCGCCGCCCACGGACTCGCCCGCCTTCCCGCACTCGCCGCTCCTCGCGCCGAAGCCCGTCTCGTCACGTGTACCGCTGCGGATGTCGTCGTGCGGACCGTCGTTCGTGTCATCGAACGACTCGACCCGGCGGAACCCGACCTGCAGCACCGGCACGACCACGAGCTGGGCGAGGCGCTCGCCGACCTCGAGCGTGAACGGCGTGTCGCCACGGTTCCAGCATGAGATCATCAGCTCCCCCTGGTAATCGGAATCGATCAGTCCGACCAGGTTGCCCAGCACGATACCGTGACGGTGACCGAGCCCCGAGCGGGGCAGGATCAGCGCGGCGAGGCCGGGATCGGCGAGGTGGATGGCGAGCCCGGTCGGCACCAGCGTCGTCGCGCCGGGCAGGAGTTCGAGCGGCGCGTCGAGACAGGCGCGCAGGTCGAGTCCGGCCGCACCGTCGCTCGCGTAGGCCGGCAACGGGATCGTGTCGCCGATGCGCGGATCGAGCGCACGCCAGGCGATCTCCGGTCGATCGCTCATGCCGCTCTACCGGCCACGCCGCCCTTCGCGGTCGCGGTTCGCCGGTGCGACGGTGTCGTCGACGACAGCATCGACCTCGACGGCGGCGCAATCGGCGCGCGACGTTCCGTCACTCGCGTGCGGCCCTTGTCGTGGAGGGGTGCGCTCGGAGCACCGCCGATCCGTGCGCGCCGGCAGGCTCCGCGGGTTCGGCCGCGGCGGCTTCGGCAAGGGCGGCCGCACGGGTGGCCATCCGCGCGGCGACGACGTCGAGCAGCCGCTCGGCGACCTCGCTCTTCGCCGCGGTGTCGATGCGCACGTGCCCGTCCGGCGACCAGTACACGTCGAGCGCGTTGGTGTCGCTGCCGAACACGGCGTTGCCGGGTTGGGCGACGTGATTGGCGGCGATCAGGTCGAGCCGTTTCCGTTCCAGCTTGCCGCGCGCGTGCGCCTCGACGTTCTCGGTCTCGGCGGCGAAACCGACACAGAACGGGCGCGCCGGCAGGGCGGTGACCTCGGCGAGGATGTCGGGGTTCCTGACGAGCTCCAGGTGCATCGTCTCGGCGCTCTTCTTGATCTTCTCGGGAGCGACATCGCTCGCGCGGTAGTCGGCGACGGCGGCGACGGCGATGAACACGTCGGCCGGACGATCACCCGCACCCGCACCCGCACCCGCACCCGCGACGGCGACGGCGTCGAGTACCGCCTCGCGCATGTCGCGGGCGCTGACGACATCGCGCCGCTCCACGCCCGACGGCGTCTCGAGCGACACGGGTCCGGCGACGAGGGTCACGCGCGCCCCGCGCCGGGCGGCGGCGGCGGCGATCGCGAACCCCATGCGCCCCGAGCTCCGGTTGCCCAGGAAACGGACCGGATCGATCGCCTCCTGGGTCGGACCTGCACTGATCACGACCGACAGGCCCGCGAGCGGATCGTCCGGGGGTGCGCCGTTCGACACGGCCGGAGTTCCGCCGGCCCCTTCACGTTCACCGACGCGCGCGGATAGTGCGTCACGGAGTTCCTCGGGTTCGAGCATGCGCCCGACGCCGGTCTCGCCACAGGCTTGCAGGCCCTCGGCCGGACCGAACGCGACGACGCCGCGTGCCGCGAGCCGCGCGATGTTCTCGCTCGTGGCCGCGTGCGCCCACATCAGGCGGTTCATGGCCGGCGCGACGTACAGCGGCGCGTCGGTCGCGAGACAGAGGGTCGACAGGAGATCGTCCGCGAACCCGCCCGCGAGCCGGGCGAGCGTGTTGGCGCTGGCCGGCGCGACGAGCACCGAGTCCGCCCAGCGGGCGAGCTCGATGTGACCCATCGCGGCCTCGGCGGCGGGGTTCAGCAGATCGACGTGCACCGGCTGTCCGGTCAGAGCCTGCAACGTCAGCGGCGTGATGAAGGCCTGCGCGCCGGCCGTCATGACGACACGCACCTCGGCGCCGGCATCGATCAGCCGTCGCGCGAGCGTCGCGCTCTTGTAGCTCGCGATGCCGCCGCTGATCCCGAGCAGCACCTTGTGGCCGTGCAGTGGCGAGAGGGAAGGCGTCATGGGTCGCGATGGTAGCCGACATCCGCGGCGCCGGCTGTGCGGCGCGACCGATCGTGGATCGAGGCGCCTCCGATGGTGGATGATGGGTCCGGAAGCGCGGGCGCGACGGCACCTGTGCGCGAGCACGCCCCGGCGGAGTACGCGCGACGCATGACAGACGAACGGCACACCGGGGCGATCCGGATCGCCCCGATCTCGACGAACCCGATCCTCGCCCACCGGAGCGGGCACGTGCCCGGCCCGCCGGGGGCTTGCTGATGGGTGCGCTCGAGGGACTGCTGGTCGTGGCCGTGGAACAGGCCGTCGCGGCGCCCCTGTGCACGGCCCGTCTCGCCGCCGCCGGCGCGCGCGTGATCAAGATCGAGCGGGCCGAGGGCGACTTCGCGCGCGGCTACGACACGGCGGCCGGTGGCGAGAGCTCGTATTTCACGTGGCTCAACCAGGGCAAGGAGTCGGTCTGCCTCGACTTCAAGGACGAACACGGCGCGCGGCTCCTGCACGCGCTGCTCGCGCGGGCGGACGTGCTCGTGCAGAACCTCTCGCCCGGAGCGCTCGCCCGGGCGGGTTTCTCGACCGACGCCCTGCAGGCGGTCAACCCGCGACTCGTCGTCTGCAACGTCTCGGGTTACGGCGAGGCGGAGGGCATCGCCGGCAAGCGCGCCTACGACCTGCTCGTGCAGGCGGAGAGCGGCCTGATCGCGGTGTCGGGCGGTCCCGGTGCGCCGGGTCGCATCGGCGTCTCGGTCTGCGACATCGGCACCGGCACGACCGCTCACGCCGCCATCCTCGAGGCGTTGCTCGGCCGGGCGATCTCGGGACGCGGCGAGGAGCTCTTCGTCTCGCTGTTCGACGTCGCCGCGGACTGGATGACGGTGCCGTTCGTGCACGCCGAGTACGGGAGCGGTGCCCCCGCGCCCGCCGGGCTGCGTCACCCCTCCATCGCCCCGTACGGCGCCTTCCCCTGCGCGGACGGGCGGCAGGTGCTGATCTCGATACAGAACGAGCGCGAGTGGCGGCGTCTCTGTGTCGACGTACTTCGGTCGCCCGAGCTCGCCACGGACACGCGCTACATGTCCAACAATGCAAGGGTGAAGGGTCGGGAAGCGCTCGAGAGCGGCATCGCGGCGATCACGCGGACGCTCGCGGCGGACGAGTTCCGGGCACGGCTCGACGGTGCGGGCATCGCCTGCGGCTCGATCAACGGTGCGGACGACCTCGCCGGGCATCCCGCGTTCCGGAGCGCGGCGTACCGGACATCGGCGGGCGTCGAGCTGAGCCTGCCCGCGCACCCGGTGCGGCGACGCGACACGAGACCGGCGGAGGCGAGATCGCGTTCGGGGTCGTATCGGCCATGCTGCCCGACGCGTTGTCCGACGCTCGGCGAGCACACCGCATCGGTGACCGCGGAGTTCCTGACAGGCGACACGGACAGCGGGTGATCCGGATCTGTGAACCATCCTCTGGCGGCACCCGTCGAATGAAGATCGTCGGTCTGATCGGCGGCACGAGCCGGGAGAGCACGACGATCCACTGGCGGCGCCTCGACGAGGCACGCGTGTGTGGCGATGGCGTTCGCACTGGGCGGCGGCGGGTGTCGGGGTCTGATCCGGACACCGGACACCGGACACCGAGGACGATGACGTTGACCGTGAACGGTAGAACGAGAAGGACGAGAAAGACCGCGAAGGCGGACGGTGCGGAACGGGTGAAGAGGACGTTCGAGGAGGTCCCGATCGACTCCCGCGCCACGCTCCGCGACTGGCTCGACGCGAACCACGATCGAGCCGACATCGTCGACGAGTGTCTGTGCTTCGGCTGGATCGACAGCGTGCCGGGCCGGATCGACGCGCGGCGCTGGAAGCTGCGCATCTCGCCGCGTGACCCGACGAGCAACCGGTCGGGCGTCGACAAGCGCAAGATAGCGCGGCTCGAACGCGAGGGGCGCATGACCGACGCGGGGCGCGCGCTGGTCGAGACGGCGAGGGCGAACGGGGCGTGGACCTTCCTCGACGAGGTCGAGCGGCTCGTGGTCCCGCCCGACCTCGTCGCCGCGCTGAAGCGCGAGGACGGTGCGCGAGACTTCTTCGAGCGCTTCCCCGGCTCCTCCAAGCGCGGCATCCTCGAATGGATCAAGTGCGCCAGGCGCGACGCGACGCGCGAGAAACGCGTCCGGGAGACCGCCGAGAAGGCGGCCCGCAACCTCAAGGCGAACTTTCCGCCCGGCCGCGATGCCGGGCCGGCGCCGCCCGACGGTGGCCGAGCCACCGCCGGCCAGCGCCCGTCCCGCCAGTCTCGACGTGGCCCGGGCGGCCGTCAGGTCCCGTGATCCGTTTCGAGGGCGAGCACAGGTCGACGGCGGTCCTGCGCGTCCATGCGTGCCGACCTGCTCGCTTCCGGAGCCGCGTCGCGCCGTGTCGACGAGTGGCGATCGATCGCGACGGCGACGAGCAGCACGCCGCCGCGCACCATGGCGTAGATGAACGGCGGGGCGTTCATCAGGTCGAGCCCGTTCTCGATCGGCACCGGGACGATCGCTCCCGTCACCGAGCCGACGACGGTGCCCGATCCGCCGCCGAGCTCGGTGCCGCCGAGGATCACGGCGGCGATGACCGTGAGCTCGATGCCGATCCCCGACTGCAGCCCGCCGACCGCGTTCGCGGACGTGAGCGGTGCGGTGCGGTGCGGTCAGGCTGCTCGTGTGTTACCGCTCACGCCTTCCACGACGACGTCCTCGCCGCCCTTCAGGCGCCACCACGAATCGGCGACCAGCTCGAGCTTCTCCAGGGCGCATCGGGCATCGGCGATCTCGGACTCGAGTGCGGCCTCGATCGCGCCGGGTCCGGCATGGCCGACCGTGGTGAAGAACCGCGCGCCGAGAACCAGCCTGAGAACGGTCGTGCGCCGGCCGTCCACGTTCAGGCAGACCGGCTGTCCGATGTGACAGGGCTGAGCGAGGGTGTGCCGCTCGCCGGGTAGACAGGCGCCGAGCCGCTGCGACAAGTCCGTGTTCAGAAGCTCGAACACGTGGCGACAGTCGTCCTCGTCGAGCGCGCGGATCACGTCGTCGGCATCGCCCACCATCGCGGTCCTTCCGAGCACCTGAAAGCAGACGATCATCCGCTGCCCGAGCCCCTTGTCCGCGGTGTCCGCGGTGTCGATGGCGGACAGGCAGCGGCTGTCGGCGATGTACGCGCGAACGCTGTCGCGAAAGCGTTCGAAGGCGTACTGCAGCAACGCTTCGGGCAGCATGGCGAGAAGCCTGGCCTCGAGAAGGGCGGGTAGCCAGCGGAACAGATGCGCGCGGCTGGGGTTCGCGGCGGTAGTGTCGTTCCCGTCGTCGGTATCGACCGTCGCGAGATCGTCCTCCAGCGCCGGTCTCCACCACGGACTCCAGTCGGCCGGGTGGGCGGTGCCCGGCGCGGCGGTGAGGCGCTCGCGCACCCGGGGCGCACGGGCACGCCATGCCGTCGGTATCACCAGTGCGCCGGAGAACGGCGGACCGGTGAGGAACTTCGAGCCGGAGATCTGGACCGACCAGCCTCGCCGCACCAGGGCACCGAGGGAGGCGAAGTCCCAGCGCATCTGGCAGGCGTCCACCACCACGTCGATCCGGGTCGGGTCGATCGCCACCAGCGTCTCCACGGCGTTGACCGACGGCGCACTGAGCCCGGTCTTCGACGTGGCGAGCAGGTGCGCGACCACATGATCGCCGCGGGTCAGCGCCGCTTCGCCGAGGGCGAGAAACTCGGCGTCGATCTCTTCGATCCGACGGGGCCCGGCGTCGTCGTCTTCGGACGCGCCGTCGAGCGCCGTGCCGCGAGAACCGCGAATCGCCACCACCGAGACGGTGATCTTCGCGTCCGGCCAGATCGGTGAACCCTTGGAGACCCGACGTCCGTCGCTGGCGAGCTCGTCGAAGAAGCGGCCGGACGCGGCGAGCTCCACCCCTCGGCCGGACTCGCCCGGGGAGACGAGAAGGTCGGTCACGGGACGTCCGTCGGCTGCGGCGAGCGCCAGCAGCGTGCTCGTGAGCTCGGCGTCGGTACCGGATGCACAGGTGACGACATCCGCCTCGTCGGGATCGAGGGACAGCAGTGCGAGAAGCTCCTCGCCGACCGCGCCGGACAGCGCACGGCCCATGGTGCGTGGATCGCGTCCTTCCTGGCGGCCGAGGGCGAGCAGATCGCGGCGCAGCAGGTCCGCGAACAGGAAGCCGTAGTCGGACACAGCCGATGCGGTGGACGAGGAGAAGTGCACCGCTTCGGGACGCGGGCGCGGTGGCACGCCGTATCGGTTGAATCCGCCGGCCGAACCGCAGACGAGGCGCGAGTCGCCCCCCTCGACGAGCAGCGACTCCATCGGCAGGGCCAGTTCGGAAGCGAAACCCGTGTCGCTGTCCCAGCCGTCGATCGCGAGTCCGAGGCGCGAGGCCAGCCATTCCATGAGCTGAGCATCGGGATGGTCGACCGCCGCGTCACGATCGACGAGTCTCGAGGCGATCCCCGCGGGCACACCCTGCAGGAATCGATCGCGGGAGCCGGGTGACAGCCGTTTCACGAGAGCCACGCCGAACCGGTACAGCGCCGCCAGCCCGTGGCCGTCGACCGATCCGGCGGCGATCAGATCGGCACCTTCCAGGCCCCATCGCGTCGCGCACGCGAGCGCGGCGGAGTCCTCCAGCAAGGCCGGTGGAATCAGCAGCAGCGCCGGACGCTCGAGCAGAAAGGGTGTGTGCTCGCGACGCCCGAGGCCGATCCGGCAGCTCACGCCGGGCAGCAACGCCGCCATCGACGGATCTCGCAGCAGAGCCTGACGCAGTCTCTGATGCGGCACCAGCGTCGCCGGAGACTCGGCCACCACGTCGTGCGCCATCACGCTGCGCGCGTCCATCCGACGCAGCAGTTCGTGATGGAAGCTCGCCAGGAGCTGGACCCGGCTCGGAAGGGGGGTGGCCGGAGGAACGGGCTCGCCGGTGGCGCCGGTCGCGTTCCGCGACGACATGCCGTCGACACCGCACGGCGCTTCCGGGATGCCGAGCCGCGCGAGTGGCAGCCGGCAGCGCGGCAAGGGCGTGTCGATCACGTGTCGGGTCGACTTGATCGGCATGAGCTCGCCACTCGCGGCCGCCGCCAGCACCTGCTCACGGGTGAAATGCTCGTCGGATCGCCACGATTCGAGTCTCAGCGACGGGTGCTCGTAGTCGACGAGAATCGCCGGGACCAGACTCAGACCGAGAAGGCGGGCCGCGGCCAGGCGGTGATGGCCGTCGAGCAGGGCCTGCGCCGAACGTTCGATCAGGAGCGGGTGGGTCCAGGCATCGGAGATCCGCATCTGGTGGGCGAGATCGCGCGCGTGGGCATCGACTATCCGCTCCGTGGGTCGTATCGAGTCGATCGCGATCAGTTGCAGGGTGAAGGGCTCGCGGGCGGGACTCTTCATGTGATCGACCTCTCTGGTCCTTCTGTGTCAAGCGATGGTCTTCATCGTGCCGACGATTCCGCGTGTCCTCGGCGCTCTGCGGAACATCGGCGTGTCGAGCCGGGGGGACGCACGATCGAAGGCGTAGGTGCCGCTGCACCGCGAGGCATAGCAGGATGTGTACCTGCACTCGCCGGCCTCCTCGGCCTCGGAAACGAGCCGCTCGGAAAGTTCGGCGCGGCCCGGGGCGCCTGTGCGGCCGAGGTCGGCATCCCGATTCGTGCGGTGAGGGGCATCGAGCGCCGAGCGCGTCGACAAGGCGTCGCGGACGTTGTCGAGCGGGTGTGCAGCGTCGCCCCTCCACCGCCGGTGGCGGATCCGGACGAACCGGACCGTGTCGTCGTCCGGTCGATTCTCTATGCAGGCGGCAACTTCCGGGCCGCCGAATCAGGTGCCACCGTGCTTTACCGGCCGCGACAGACCTCTGTCATCCGCCGCGCGGATTCGCGGCGGGCAAGTCGTGAAGCGATCGCCTCCGACGGCACCCAGGTACGCAAGCACGCGATCACGGGGACGCGACGACGACGATCATCAAGGAACGGTGGCGGACGTGGCGCGCTCGGTGGGCTGGATCGGGCCGCTGACGGCCGCGACGAAGCCGGACACCCGCTGAGTGTGCGTCGGTGATCGCGGCGAGTTCGTCGGGCTGATCGCCTGGTCGGCGATGCGATCGAACGGAGTCGTGGGACGGGCAAGGGCGGACGCGAGTCTCTCACCCGTCTGTCAGGGTGCCGAGGTAGCGTCCGTAGGGAGAGGCGCGGAGTCGCTCGGCAGTCGCGGCCACCGCCTCTCGATCTATCCAGCCGTTGTCGAGCGCGATCTCCTCGAGGCAGGCGACGAACTGACCCTGGCGTTCCTGGATGGTCTGCACGAAATGACCTGCGCTCATCAGCGAGTCGGGGGTGCCGGCGTCGAGCCAGGCAATGCCGCGACCAAGCTGCTCCACCCGGGCCTTGCCGTCGGCGAGGTAGCCGTTGTTGACATCGGTTATCTCGAGCTCGCCGCGGGGAGAGGGGCGTAGCGAGCGACACCGCTCGCACGCTTCGCCATCATAGAAATACAAGCCCGTCACGGCGAACTGCGACGGCGGGCGAGCCGGCTTCTCGATGATGCGGCGGGGCGTCTCGCCGTCGGTGTCGAACTCGATCACGCCGAAGCTCTCGGCGTGCGCCACGCGATAGCCGAACAGGTGGCAGCCGCTCTCCAGCGTGGTGGCGCGTCGCAGCGCCAGGCGAAGACCCCCGCCATGGAAGAGGTTGTCGCCGAGGATCAGCGCGCACGGTTCGTCGGCGACGAAGGCGCGCCCGACGACGAACGCCTCGGCGATGCCGCCGGGGTGGTCCTGGGTGGCATAGTCGATGGCGATCCCGAAGGCGGAGCCGTCGCCGAGCAGGCGTCGCATCGCGGCGAGGTCGCGCGAGGTGCAGACGAGCAGGACGTCGCGTATGCCGGCGAGCATCAGGATCGACAGCGGGTAGTAGATCATCGGCTTGTCGTAGACCGGCAGCAGATGCTTGGTCGTCGCGAGCGTGGACGGCCCGAGCCGACTGCCGGTTCCGGCGGCGAGAACGATGCCCTTCATGCGCGTGCCCCGCGGCTCGATGGTGTGTACCGGCGCGTCAACCGTTGTTCGCCGTCGCCGTCCGACGCCCGGTCGCCGGATTCCGTGACGGCGGACGCCGTGACGCTGGCGTGCTCGCGACGGCGGCTCCGCGATAGATCGCGAGATTGCCGCGCGGAAGCCGTTGGGCATCGGGCCCTGCAGGCCCCGGTCTGCTCGGCCGATCGAAACGCGCCACCAGGCCGCCGGAGTGCATCGGCGGCGACGTCGGCTCGACAACGGCGGGCATGACGGGTGCCACCTGGCGCGCCGGCAATGCGGCAGGACGTCTTGCCGTCGGGCGGAATCGTCACGAGCTTGGCTTCGCTCGGGACATCTGGCGTAGCGGGGTCGAGGGTCACGGTGGGCGAGCTCATCGCGGATCTCGAGTCACACTGGCGGCAGTGGCGTCAGAGCGGGGCATACGCCGAGGTTCAGGTTATCGACGAACGACGCCGTGCGGCGCTGATTCGACGATGTGGCGACATGATGAGATTTCTCGATCGCAATGACAAGCTATCGTCCCTCGGGTCGAGCCGAAACCGGCCGGCGGCGGCACGGGCGCGTCATCGGGACGCACGGCGCGGATGCCGTCGAGGATGCGCCGAAGTCCCGTAATCGGGCGTCTTTGTGCTTTACTGAGCGCGACAGATCTCTGTCACCTGCCGCACGGATCCGCGGCGGGCCGGCCGTGAAGCGGTCGCTCCTGACGACATCGAGCGACCTTCACGACGTAATCACACGATCACAGGGACGTGACGACGATGACCATCAAGGACTGGCCGAGCACCGAGCGGCCGCGCGAGAAGCTGCTCGCGCACGGGGTCGGTGCGCTGAGCGACGCCGAGCTGCTCGCCCTCTTCCTGGGCACCGGCGTGGCCGGCCGCACGGCGGTGGACGTGGCACGCGACGCGCTCGGCGCGTTCGGCGGACTGACCGGGCTCCTGAAGGCCGAGCGCTCGGCGTTCTGCGCGATGCGCGGGCTCGGGGAAGCGCGCTACACGTTGCTGCAGGCGGCGCTCGAGGTCAGCCGGCGGCACCTGTTCGCCGCGCTCCTGGAGCGGGACGTGCTCGGCTCACCGGAGGACGTGCGCCGTTATCTCGCGATGCACCTGACGGGGCTGCCGCACGAGGTGTTCGCCGCGCTCCTGCTCGACAACCGTCATCGCGTGATCGAGTACCGCGAGCTCTTCCGGGGGACGATCGACTCGGCGGCGGTCTACCCGCGCGAGGTCGTCAAGCATTGCCTCGCGCGGAACGCCGCGGCGGTGATATTCGCTCACAACCACCCCAGCGGCGTGGCCGAACCGTCGGACACCGACGTCCGGCTGACGAGGAAGCTCGTCGACGCGCTGGCCCTGGTCGACGTGCGTGTGCTCGATCATCTGGTGATCGGGCAGGGGGTGCAGACGTCGCTGGCGGAGCGAGGCCTGATGTAGCGCGGAGCACGACGATGCGAGACGTTCCTGTCCCGCAACGGAAAACGGCCGACGAATGCCGGCCGTTCCGAGTGCTGCCCGGCGAGCGCGAGACCCGCCGGGTCGTGCGGCCGGTCCTACTCGAACGTCATGCGCGAGGCGGTGACGTCGATCTCGACGCGACGGTTCATCTGCCGCCCTTCACGCGTCTCGTTGGTCGCGACCGGATCGTTCTCGCCACGACCCTCGATGTTGACGGTGGCATCCGGGTAACGCTCGGAGAGCATCGCGGCGACCGTGGCGGCCCGCTCCTCGGACAACCTCTGGTTGTACTCCTCGGGGCCGGTGCTGTCGGTGTAGCCGATGACACTGATCGCGGTGACGCCCTTGAACTCGCTCAGTTCGTTGAACAGGCTCGTCATCTCGGCCTGGCCGTCCGCGGTCAGCTCGGCGGAATCGAACTCGAAGTTCGCCCGGTCTTCCATCTCCTTGAGCTCGACCCGCGCGACCTGCTTGGGTGCCGGCTCGGGCTCGGGCTCCGGTTCGACAACCGGCTCCGGCTCGACCTCGGCAACGACCTCGATGCCTTCGCAGGCATTGACCTGGTTCTCCTCGGAGAAGCCGCCGAGACGCACGCATTCGCCGCCGCCGGTGCGCAGGGCCTGGCCGCCGACGGAAACGTAGGCGTCGCTGCCTTCGGGAATCTCGATGTCGCCCTCGAGGGCGACGTCGTGCGCATGGGCGACGGAGGCGCCGCCGAACAGCGCGACGCAGATGCCGAGCGCGAGAGTGGTACGTTGGATCATCGGGGGTCTCCGGGGTGGTGTGCGAACGGATCGGGGGTGGATCGTCTATTGACAGTAGCCGCTCGCGCGGAAGCTGCAAGTGTCGCCCGGGCGCGTGGCCCGGACGGACGGGAATCAGGCGTCGGTGATGCTCTTGGCGGTCACGCGGATCTCCACGCGTCGGTTGAGCTGACGGCCCTCGGGGGTGGAATTGGTGGCGACCGGATTCGTCTCGCCGACGCCGCTCGCGGTGATGGCGACATCGGGATAGGCGGCCTGCAGGAACGCCTGCACGGATTGTGCGCGCCGCTCGGAAAGCGCCTGGTTGTACTCCTCGGCGCCGCGGCTGTCGGTGTGGCCGGTGACGTCGATGGCGGTGATCTCCTGGAACTTGTCCAGCTGCACGAGCAGACTGGCGAGCGCCTGTTCGCTGGCGGCGATCAGCTCGGCGGAGTCCGAGTCGAACAGCGCCTCGCCGCCGAGCGTCGCGGTGCTGACGATCGGCTCCTTGACGACCGGCTCGGGCGCGGGAGCCGGGGCCGGCTCCGGCGCCGGGGCGACCTCGGCCACGACCGCCTCGATGCCTTCGCAGGCGTCGACCTGGTTCTCCTCGGCGAAGCCACCGAGGCGCACGCACTCGCCGCCGCCGGTGCGCAGCGCCTGACCGCCGACGGACACGTAGGCGTCGCTGCCTTCCGGGATCGCGATGTCGCCTTCCAGGGCGACGTCATGGGCCAGCGCGGTACCGCCGAGCAACAGCAGGGCGACGGGCACGAGGGTCTTTCTGTTCATGAGAGGGAGGAAGCTCCTGGAAAGGGGAACGTGCTGGCGGGCGACAGTTTCCGCTGTCGGGCGGGCGACACGGAAAGTGTTGTATTTTTGTCTTGTATAGCCGCTTCCCGCGCGTTTGTAAACGCGCCGCCGCGTGACGGTGTGTGAAAAATACAACACTCGGGCCGCCCCGTGGCACGAGGCGGTGGAGGCCGTTCGCCTGATCGGGCGGCTCTGGCCGAGCGTCTGCGTGCTCTGCCGGCGCGCCGGGGCACGCGACATCGACCTCTGTGATGCCTGTCTCGCATGTCTGCCGCGGCTCGCGGGTGGCGGCGATGCGCTCTGCGCGCGATGTGGCGAGCGCCTTCACGGCCGGCACGCCGTTTCCGGCGCGGAAGTCTGCGGGAGCTGCGCGGCGCGCTCGTCGCCGTTTTCCCGGCTCGTGGTGCCGTGGCGCTACGACTTTCCGCTCGATCGCCTGATCGCGCGCATGAAATACCACGACGAGCGCGTCCTCGCTCGCGTGTTCGGCACGGCGCTCGCGCGCGAGGCCTGTCGCGACCTGCCGGCCACCCGACGGCCGGACGTGCTGCTGGCCGTGCCGTCGCGCGCCGCCCGGCGCGACTCGGGGTTCGACCACGCGGCGGCGCTGGCGCGCTGGTGCGCGCGCGAGTGCCGGCTCGTGGATGCCTCGGGGCTCGCCACCCGGATCGTCGACACCGGCTCCCTCGCCGGACTCTCGCGGGCCGAACGCGCGGATCGCATCCGCGGTGCGTTCCGGGCCGATGCACGCGTCGCGGATCTCCGGATCGCGATCGTCGACGACGTGTTGACGAGCGGCGCGACGGCGGGCGAGCTGGCCCGCGAGCTCTACGACACGGGGGCCGCGGCGGTCGAGCTCTGGGTGCTCGCGCGCACGCCGGCCGATCGCTGAACGTCGCGCGGGGCACCGTCGAACAGCAGGCGGCGCACGCGATCGGGCAGGGGGTCTCCGGGCGCTGCGTCCGCCGTTCCGGCCCAGAGCGCCGCGTGCGCGTCGTCGAGTGCCTGCCGTTCGGCGACGAGGCCGTCCAGCGCCTCGGCCACGAGCACCCGCGTCTCCTCGAGCGCTCGCTCGAGCCCGGCCCGAAGGCCGCGGGCGGCGGCGCGTTCGCGGGACGGGCGGAGCTTTCTCTGCAGGAACAGGGGCAGGAGCCAGGCGAGCGCGAGCAGCAGCGCGCCGTTGATCGCGAAGTTGCTGCCGAGGTAGGCCGCCGGATTGATCGCGCCGTCGCGGAACGCGTCGAGCACGCGCCAGCCGATCCACAGCATCGCCGCCAGCGGCAGGATCGCGGCGAGCGCGCCGAACGCGCGGTGGGCGAGACGCTGCCAGCGGGTACCGGGCTCGGCAAGCGAGCGGGCGAGCGCGTCGTCGACGAGTTGCGGCAGGCGCCCGGCGAGTGTCTCGCGGGCAGGAGCGAGACAGCGCCGCGCGACGCCGAGCGGGACGGTGCCCGCATCGGCCGCACGCTGCGCGAAGCGTTCGATCGCGTCGTCGACGCGTGCGAGCGCATCGGCGTCGAACAGCGTCGGCGCGCGTGCGAGCGACGCGGGCGCGGTGGTCGCGCGAGCGGGTGTCGGCCGAGCGGGTGGCGTCTGCGTGGCGGCCATCGGCGCGGCGTGCGGAGGCGCGGAGGATGGCGACGCGGAAGGCATGGGCAAGGTCGGGGCCGGTGGTGGCGTCGGGGTGGCGTCACGCGAGCCGCCGCCGAGGCCGAGCCGGGCGAGCGGCGACAGGCCGCGCGCCGGGGCACGCTCGACCAGCGCCTCGGCGAGCGGCGCGATCCGCCACCCGAGCGCTTCGTCGAGGGCCTGCGCCTCGCGTGTCCAGTCGTCCCGCCACGCCTCGGGCAGGCGGGTCAGGGCGGCCGCGTCGCCGAGCCGGGCGTGCAGCGCCTCGCTGCGCGTGCGCAGCGCCGCCACCCGCTGCAGCACGCCGCGTGCTTCGAGCTGCTCGACCACACGCCGGTCGGCGAGGCCCGCGAGCGTCGCCTCGAGCTCGGTGAAGTCGTCGGGCACGCCGTCGCCATCGGCCGCGACCGGGCCGGAGTCGGTGCGGAAGATCATCGGCGCGTCGAGCCCGGCGTCGACGAGCATCGCGCGGAAGTCCTCGATCTGGCGCTCGTCCCCGCGGTCCCAGTGATTGACGACGAACAGCCAGGCATGGTTCGCGCCGTGCTCGAGCAGCAGGCGCCAGCCCTCGTCGTCGCGGTAGCGCTCGGGACTGACGACATAGAGCAACGCGTCGACGTGCGGCAGCCACTCGAGCACGAGCTCGCGGTTGGCGCGCTCGACGCTGTCGACGTCGGGCATGTCGAGCCACAGGACATCGCGCCACGCGTCGTTCGCGTGCAGCGTCGTGCGGACGCGTTCCATCGGGAGCGTCGCGGCGAGCCCCTCGACCGGCGTGCCGCGATGAGCGTAGACGGTGATGTCACGCGAGGTCGGGCGCTCGGCGCTGGCGCGGGCGACCGGCTCCCGCGCGAGACGGTTCATCAGCGTGCTCTTGCCGACGCCGGTGCCGCCGAACAGCGCCGCGACGAGCGGCCGCTCGCCCGCGCCGAACAGCGCCCCCGGGGTGGCGAGCACGGTGTCGTCGAGCGCGGCGGGCGCATCGTCGGGGAGCCAGCCGCGGGCGGCGGCATCCGTCGCCCAGTCGACGACCGCGGTGTGCAGCGAGTTCAGTGAATCGGGCATGCGTCGAGGTCGTCGGGGGAGCGGCGCGGCGAGGATGAAAGCATACTTGGAGCGATGGACTCATCGCACCCTTCCGGGCATCCCCCGGAAAGTCATGCGCGCGCGCGCGCGGGTCGGCCGTCCGGTACGCGGCCCGGCACCCGAGCCGGTGCCCGTGCCCGCGCCACCGACGATCCGCTCGCCGCCTGTGCGCGGGCGATCGCGGACGTGGCGGGCGCCGACGTCGACGAGTCGGCGCCGGGCGGGAGCGTGACGGCCGGCGAGCGGACGCGCCCCGTGCGGGCTCCGGCCCGCGGCATGGCCGACACCGCGGCGCTGCATCGGGCTCATCACGACGATGCGTCGCACCGTGCCCGCGCGCCGCGCGAGGCGATCCCGCGCATGTTGTTCGACGCGCTCGAGCGCGAGCGCGTCGAGGCGCTCGGAGCGAACCTCTGGGCGGGCGTCGCCGCCAACCTCGGCGCGCTTCGCGAGCTCGACGCGACGGCGAACGCTCCGTCGAGCGGAGCCGACCCGATGGAGCGGACGGCGAGGGCGGTGGTGGGACTCGTGCGCGAGGCGCTCGGGCCATCGCGGGTAGGTACCGACGGCGAACGCGGCGTCGAGGACGGCAGAAAGAGCGACTCCGGAAGCGGTGGCGGGCGCGGGCGACCGGGAGGCGGGAGCGGCACCATCCGGACGACGGTGGAGCGGGGCGACGGCGGGCCTGTCATCGGCGATATCGAGACGCGCGTCGCCGCGGCCGTGGCGGAGCATCTCCGGCCGCTCGCGGCGAGTCTCGACGAGCAGGCAGCGTTCGCGCATCACGCGCTCGCGCTGATCGGCCGACTCGGACTCGGCGATGCCCCCGGAGGCGATGCGGACGGAGACGTCGACGGCGCGGGCGACGAGCGGAACGGCGCCGCGCCCGACGCCGACGAGGATGCGGGCGAGGCCGACGAGGCGCTCGCCGACGAGGATGCGGGCGAGGCCGACGGGGAACGCGCGGCGGACGACGTCGACGAGCGCGCGCTCGACGGCGAGAGCGAGGGCGAGGAGAGTCCCGAGGCCGCATCGGGCGAGGCGCGCGACGAGCCGCCGGTGGCGGGTATCGACCCGCGTGCGGTATCCGTGTCCCGCGACGACGGCTACCGGGTCTTCACGCGAGCCTTCGACGAGGTGGTCGACGCGCGCACGCTCGCCGATCCCGTCGCCCTCGCCGAGCGACGCGCCGAGCTCGATCGGCACCTGGAGCGGCAGGGGCGGCTCGTGCGCCGGCTCGCCACGCGGCTCCAGAAGGTGCTGCTCGCGCGTCAGCGGCGCGAGTGGCAGCACGACCTCGACGAGGGTCAGCTCGACACGCGCAGACTCCACCGCCTGGTCACCGATCCGCTGACGCCGCTGGTGTTCAAGGGCGAGGTCGAGAGCGCGGTCCGCGATACCACTGTGACGCTCCTGATCGACAACTCGCGCTCGATGATCGGGCGCCCGATCATGATCGCGGCGGCCTGCGCGGACCTCCTCGCGCGCACGCTCGAACGCTGCGGCGTCGCCGTCGAGGTGCTCGGCTTCACGACGGTGGAGCTGCACGGCGGGCGCTCGGGCGCGGCCTGGGAAGCCGCCGGTCGTCCGCCGTCGCCGGGGCGCCTCAACGACGTCCGGCACATCGTCTACAAGTCGGCCGACGTGCCGTACCGGAGCGCGCGACGCTCGCTCGCGCTGATGCTGGAGCGCGACATCCTGAAGCAGAACATCGACGGCGAGGCGCTCGAGTGGGCGGCGTCGCGGCTGATGCGGCGTCCGTCCGAGCGGCGCATCCTGCTCGTCGTCTCCGACGGCGCTCCGGTCGACACGGCGACGCTGTCGGCCAACCCGCGCGACTACCTCGACCGTCACCTCGACGCCGTCGTCGCCGAGCTCGAACGGCGCGGCGCGATCGAGCTCGCCGCCATCGGCATCGGCCACGACGTCGCGCGCTTCTACTCGCAGGCGATGAGCGTGTTCGACGCGCGCGGGCTGGCGCCGGCCCTGCTGTCGCGCCTGGAGTCCCTGTTCCGCCGCGCTCCGTAGTTCGCGGCCGCGGTCGAGGCGGATCTTGCAGACGCGGTTTCCGTGAGGGTGGCGTGTCCGATGCCGGGCTAGAATGCGCGCCCACGCCGACGCCTCCGGGCCGGCCTCCCACCCGACAGCTTTCGAGAACGTATTCGATGCTCAAGCAAGGCGACCGCATTCCCGACATCACCGTCCGTCGGATGACGGCCGACGGCCCGACGCCCGTGCCGATGAAGGATTACTGCGCGGGGCGCAAGGTCGTCGTCTTCGCGTTGCCCGGCGCGTTCACCCCGACCTGCTCCGAGCAGCACCTGCCCGGTTACGTGCAGCACGCCGACGCGATCAGGGGCAAGGGCGCCGCGGCGATCGCGTGCCTGTCGACCGCCGACTTCTTCGTCATGGACGCCTGGGGCAAGAGCCAGGACGTCGGCACGAGCGTCGACATGCTGTCCGACGGCAACCACGAGTTCACGCGTGCGGCCGGCATGACGATCGATCTCTCCGCGAGCGGTCTCGGCGAGCGCTCGCTGCGCTACTCGATGATCGTCGACGACGGCGTGATTACCCATATCGCCGTCGAGGACAACCCGGGCGAGGCGAGCGTCAGCGGCGCCGAGGCGATGCTCGCCGCGCTGTAGCGCCGCGAACGGGCCACCCGGAAAACCCGCTCGGCACGCGGGTTCGCCCGGGACGATCGGTGTCGTCGCCCTCGCTCGGGACGGAACAGGGTCAGCCCGGCGCGGCTCCGCGGGCGGCGGCGAGCACCGACGGCTCGAGCCCGCCGCTCAGCAGCGTGTCGTCGTCGAGCGTATCGGCGAGCGCGGCGAGGGACGTGCCGAGCACGCCGTCCAGCAGCTCGCGACGCACCGTCGCGCGCTGCTCGGCCTGCAGCTCGCGTCGCACCGCGTCGAGGTAGCGCCCGAGCGCGCTCTCTGTCAGGAGGGTGGTCACCGACAGCATGGCGGGCGCCAGCACCAGGTCGGCCGGTGCGAGGCCACCGGACTTGACCGCGAGCGCGACGCCCGCCGCGTCGGTCGTCACGCGGGCGGCGCGCAGCGTGGCGAGCAGCGCGGGCTGGGTGGAGAGCCGCTCGTGCAGACGCTGCGCCGCCTCCTCGATGCGCGGCTCGAACGTCGCGCGCACCGCCTCGCCGCGGGTCTCGAAGCGCCGCGCGAGCGCCTCGCGATCCGCGCGGAACGCCGTGTGGGCCGCACGCCACCACGCGCTCTGCCCGTCGGCGTTCTCGCGACGCTCGATCAGCTCCCCCTGCAGCCGGGTCACGACCCGCGCGAGGATGCCGTCGAGCACCTCGGCCTCCTGGTCGGGCGCCGCCGCGCGCTCGACGCCGAGCTGCCGCCGACCGATCCCGAGCAGCGTGCGCGCGGGCCAGGTGACCACGTCGCGCGTGCGGGCCAAGGCGCGCGCGATGCCGGGCAGCTCGAGCAGGGTCAGGAGCTCGGCCAGCGCACGGTTGAACGTGTCGTACTTGCGCGGATCGTCGAGATAGCGCCGGACGTATTCGGCCTCGGCGTCGTCGAGCGCCTCGTCGACGAGGCGCGTCCATTCGGCACGGGCGGCGAGCTCGTGATCGAGCGGAGCGAGCCAGCGCGCGCGATGGCGGGCGACGAACGCGTCGGCCGCCGCGTGCTGGGCGTGTCGATCGATGCGCGCGACGGCCTGCTCCACCGCGTCGGCGAGGCGGGCGAGAGCGTCCTCCGGCAGCGTCGGCGTGGTGTCGGCGTCGCGTGCGCCGCCGCGTGCGCCGCCGCGTGCGCCACTGCGTGCGCCACTGCGTGCGCCACTGCGTGCGCCACCTCGCACGAACGGCAGCGTGACGATCGGCGGCAGCGGCGCGTCGACGCGTTCGGCGAAGCGCTCGGAGAACGCCCGCACGACGGTCGCCTCGTCGGCGGCATCGAGCTTGTTGAGGCAGACCACGAGCGGGCGGCCGAGCACGTGCAGCACGTCGATCATGTTCCAGACGCTGCCGTCCCCGTACTTGTCCTTGCTCGCCACCAGCACGAGCACGTCGCCGATCGCCGCCCCCCTGAGCACGGCGCCTCGGTAGCCGTCGGCCTCGACCGAGTCGAAGTCGGGCGTGTCCCAGACGACGGCACGTTCGAGCATCGCCTCCGGGCCGGCCCGCACCGCCTCGAGCGCGAAGGCGTCCAGCGCGTCATGATCGAGCGCGCCGCGGGCGACGCGCTCGAGCGGTGCCATGACTTCGGCGATGCCGTCGAGCGCGCGTTCGTCGCAACCGGTGGCCAGGCCCGTCGCGTGCACCGTGTAGCCCGCGAGCGCGCTGACGCCGGCCGCCTCCGCGTCGAGCAGCACGTTGGCGATCGTGCTCTTGCCCGACTGCGTCGGGCCGAGCAGCGTCACCTGCACGGGGTGCTCGGGACGACGGTGTACGAGCGCCGCCTTGTCGAGCAGCGCGTCGGCGAGCCGGAGCGTGTCGAAGGCGTCGACGAGCTCGGGGTCGGGCGGCGCGCTCGCGACGACGCGACGGTAGCGTTCGAGCAGCGGCGCGACCCAGCGCTCGCTCTCGCCGCCGGGCGAGGTGCCGCTCAACCGAGCACCGCGTAGTCGGCGACGAGTCCGACGAACACCGCGAGACCGAGCCGGTTGTTGTCGAGGAACGCGGCGACGCAGTGCGCGGGATCGCGATCCCGGGCGAGGTGGAGCTGACGCAGCGCGAGCGCGAGCGCGACGACCAGTCCCGCCGCGTAGAGCCAGCCGCGCCCCGCGTGCGCACCGATCAGGGCGAGCAGGAGGATGACGAGACACTGCAGGGTGCCGACGACCGCGAGATCGGCACGCCCGAGCAGCACCGCCGTCGAGCGGACGCCGATCCTCAGGTCGTCGTCGCGGTCGGCCATCGCGTACAGCGTGTCGTAGGCGACGGTCCACAGCAGGGCGGTCGCGAACAGCGCCCAGGCGAGTGGTGGCACGGCGTTCGTCTCGGCGGCGAACGCCATCGGGATCGCGAAGCCGAACGCGGCGCCGAGCACCACCTGGGGGAAGTGCGTGACACGCTTGGCGAACGGGTAGACGCTCGCGAGCACCAGGGCGGCGAACGACAGCAGGATCGTCAGGCGGTTGGTGAACAGCACCAGCACGAACGCGAGCGCCATCAGCACGGCGGCGGCGGCGAGTGCCTCGCGGGCGGACAGCGCACCGCTCGCGAGCGGCCGATCTCGCGTGCGCGCGACGTGCCCGTCGATCTTCCGGTCGGCGAAGTCGTTGACGGCGCAGCCGGCCGAGCGCGTCAGCACGGTGCCGAGCACGAAGATCGCGAGCACGTCGAGGCGCGGCACGCCGGCGGCGGCGAACCACAGCGCCCACAGCGTCGGCCAGAGCAGCAGGAACACCCCGATCGGACGATCGAGGCGGGTCAGCGCTATGTAGTGAGGAACCTTCGTTCCGATCGGGTACCCGAGCAAGGTGCCGGTGTCCGCAGTGTCGAATGGGCGTCGGTATAGTAGCGCCTGCGCCACCCTCGTCGCCTTCCGCGCCGCCCCGTGGCCCGTTCGTGCCGCCATCCCGCGCCGCTTTCCCGGCCGTTTCCCCGGTCCCCTTCCGCGCTGTCTCTCCGGAACCTTCCGCATGCCCTCCAGCAACGCCGACCCCGACGCACCCGCGAGTGCCTCCGCGTCCTCGACCGGCCCCGCGGGCGCGCCGTCGCACGAGCACGACCTGATCGTCATCGGCGGCGGCAGCGGCGGCATCGCCACGGCCAACCGTGCGGGGATGCACGGCGCGAAGGTACTGCTGATCGAGCGCGACGAGCGCCTCGGCGGCACCTGCGTCAACCGCGGCTGCGTGCCCAAGAAGGTCATGTGGTACGGGGCGAACGTCGCCCACATGCTCGACGACGCGCCGGGCTACGGCTTCGCACTCGAGCGCAAGGGCTTCGACTGGCACGCCCTCGTGGAGAAGCGCGAGGCCTACATCAGGAAGATCAATGACGCCTACGGCGGCTACCTCGGCGGCAACGGCGTGAAGATCCTGCACGGCCACGCGCGGCTCGACGGTGCGGGGGCCGTGCTCGTCGACGGTGTGCGCCACACCGCCGGGCGTATCCTGCTCGCCCCGGGCGGCGCACCGGTCGTGCCCGACATCCCCGGTGCCGAGCTCGGCGTCACCTCCGACGGCTTCTTCGCGTTCGAGCACCAGCCGAAGCGTGTCTGCGTGATCGGTGCCGGCTACATCGCCGTGGAGCTCGCCGGCATGCTCGCCGCGTTCGGCACCGAGGTCACGCTCGCGATCCGCCACGAGCGTTTCCTCAGGCACTTCGACGAGATACTCCAGGAACGCCTGTTCGAGGAGATGCAGGGCGAGGGGGTCGACATCGAGACGCGGTTCACCGCGACGCGCGTCGATCGCGAGGACGGCGCGATCGCCATCACCGGCGAGGACGGACGTGTGCTCGCCGGATACGACGAGCTCATCTTCGCCGTCGGGCGCCGTCCGTCGACGGAGATGCTGGGCCTCGCGAGCGCCGACATCGAGACCGACGCGCGCGGCTACATCCCGGTGGATCGGTACCAGGAAACGAAGACGGCGGGCGTGTTCGCCGTCGGTGACGTGACCGGGCAGGCGGAGCTCACGCCGGTCGCGATCGCCGCGGGCCGGCGGCTGGCCGATCGGCTCTGGGGCGGCATGCAGGGGCGCCACCTCGACTACGACCTGATCCCGAGCGCGATCTTCAGCCACCCGCCGATGGGCACGGTGGGACTGAGCGAGCGGGAGGCGCGCGAGCGTTTCGGGGCGGACGACGTCAAGGTCTACACGACCGAGTTCACGCCGATGTACAACGTGTTCACCGAGCACCGCACGAAGACCGCGATGAAGCTCGTCGTCACCGGCGCCGACGAGCGCGTCGTCGGCTGCCACGTGTTCGGGCTCGCCGCCGACGAGATGCTGCAGGGGTTCGCGGTCGCGATGCGCATGGGGGCGACCAAGCGGGACTTCGACGACACCGTCGCGATCCATCCCACCAGCGCCGAGGAGCTCGTCACGATGCGCTGACGGATCGGCGCCCCGGAACTCAAGACCGGGGCGCGTCGGTCGCTGGTTCACGTCGAGGCGTCGGGTTCCGAACGGGATCCGCTCGCGCGCGATCCGTGGAGCCCGCCCCCGACGATGTCCGACAGAGCCTTCAGGCAGTACCTCCGGCACGCTCCCTCCGGGCGGGGCCGCTCGCCCGCCGGAGTGTGCCACCGCGTGCGTGTTCCGGTGCGCGGTGGCCGGTGCGAGCGTGGCGGGTTCTCGCTGATCGAGCTCGTCGTCACCATCGCGCTGATGTCGATCCTGATCGGGTTCGCGATGCCCTCGCTCCGCTCGGTCCTCGGCAGCTCCGAGCTGACCGCCACGGTCAACGAGCTCGTCTTCGCCCTGCAGACGGCACGCTCGGAGGCGATCAAGCGCTCCGCGCCGGTCGCGCTCTGCACGAGCGCCACGCCGCTCGTGCCCGATCCCGGTTGCGGCGGAGACGGCTACGCGGACGGCTGGATCGTCTTCGCCGACACCAACGGCAACGGCACGCGCGAGACGGACGAGGAGCTGATCCTGCAGGCCGAGCCACCGGGGCCGGCATTCGCGTTCACTCCCGAGACGACCGTCGCGACCGGCGTGATGTTCGTCGACAGCGGAGCGAGTTCGACCGCCGGCGGCACGCCGGTCTCCGGGAGCATCCGCATCGATCACACGTCCGACGATCGCGCGCGTGTCGTCACCGTCGGGGCCAACGGGCGCATCGCGTCCGGAGGGGCATCGTGAACGCACGCCGTCGTCAGGGCGGGCTCGGTCTCGTCGAGGTGCTCGTCGCGCTCGTCGTGGTGTCGTTCGGCGTGCTCGGCATGGCCGGGCTCCAGCTGATCGGCATGAAGCACGGCTCGGGCGGATTCAACCGCACGAAGGCGCTCATGCTCGCCGAGAACATGGCCACCCGCATGCGCATCAATCCCCCCGACGCGACGTCGCCCGCGTTCGCGTGGGAAAGCCACCGCTCGGCGGTGCTCGGCGCGGGCTACTGCGCGACGAAGCCCGCGCCCTATTGCCAGGCGAGCGAGGGCCGCGAGGCGCAGAGCTGCGGCACCGGTCAGCTCGCGGCGTTCGACGTCTGGTCGGTCACCTGTGGTGACTGGGGGATCGATGGCGCGAGCGGCGGCGTGCGGGACGAGCTGCCCGACGGGACGCTGACGGTCGAGTGCGACGCGACGCCGTGCGTGACGGGGTCGACCTACACGATCACCGTCGAGTGGAACGAGAGCAGCGCGCGCTCCGCCGCGCCGGGTGCCGTGCCCGACCCCGACGCGCTCGATCTGAAGCGCGTGCAGATGAGGCTTCGCCCGTGAGCGGCGCCCGGAGAGGACTCGTGTCGTCGCGTGTGCCGCCGCGAGTGCCGATGCGTGCGTCGCGCGGGCAACGCGGCATGTCGCTCGTCGAGACGATGATCACCCTCGTGCTCGGGCTGATCGTCGTCGCCGCGGTCTACAGCATGTACACCGGCACGACCCGCTCGTCGCGCTTCACCAGCGGCCTGCAGAGCATGCAGGAGAACGGCCGTTTCGGCGTCGCGGTGCTGCAGAAGGGGTTCCGGCTCGCCGGCTACTCGCCGGCGACGCGTGTCGCGCCGCTCGACTTCGGCTCGATCGACGAGAGCACCGTCGTGGTGCGGTTGAACCAGGCACAGGACTGCAACGGCGCGAGCACCGCGGCGAACGGCGGCGTCGCGGTCAACACCTACCGCCATCACCCGGAAAACGGTTCGGAAACCGGCAGGATCACCTGCGAGGGCTCGGCCGCGAACGCGACCGAGATGACGCTGGTCGACGATATCGAGGCGTTCCGCGTGCTCTACGGAGTCGACGACGACGGCAACGACGTGCCCGATCGCTACGTCCCGTTCGACGAGGTCGACCCCGCACGCACCAACGACGTCGCCGCGCTTCGCTTCGCCCTGCTGGTCACCTCCGGAGACCCGATCCGGACGCGTGCACGCTCGGAGACCCACGTGCTGCTCGACGAGGTCCACCCGAGCGATGACCGCACCGCTAGGAGCGTCTTCGCCAGCACCGTCAAGCTCCGCAACCGTCGCTGAGGGAGAGTCTCGCCCGTGAATACCGTCCGATCCTCCCGCCCGGTGCGTGCCGGCGCTCGTCCGGCATGCCGCTCGTCGGGCTATCCCTCGAGCCGCTCCTCGTGTCGTCCGCCCCGCGCCCAGCGCGGCGTCGCCCTCGCCATCAGCCTCGTGCTGCTCGTCGCGATGACCGTCCTCGGCATCGCGACCCTCGCGGGCACCCGCCTGAACGAGAAGGTCACGAGCAACGCCCAGCAGAAGTCGGTCGCCTTCGAGGTGGCCGAGTCGGCCATCGACACGGTCTGGAGCCCGCTCGCCCTGCTCGACTCGGCCGCCTCGATCCCCGCCTCCGACTTCGAGACGCCGGCGGCCATCGCTCCGGACGGCGTCGCCGAGACGCTGTCGAGCCAGTTCAACCAGACCCGCGATTCCCGCTCGACCCTCAAGGTCGACGGTGCCGTGACGATCCGCTTCTGCGGCGAGAGCCCGCTGCCCGACGGCAGCAGTCTCGACGCGGACGAGTCGAACGGCGGCATGGTCGGCGCGCTGTTCGACGTCGAGGGCACCGCGGAGATCGGCAACAGCGCCACCCGTTCCGAGCACGTGCAGCGCGGCTCGCTGGTCCGTCCGCGCACGGGTCGCGGCGGTGGCTGCGTTCCGCCGGGCACGTGACGAGTCGCGCCCCGATCCACGAACCGAGCCCCTGCACCATGAACCGCGACCCTCGACAGACAGGACCGATGATCGATACCGGAACCGGGTGGAGGGGCGGCGTCCGCGCACGGGGCTTCACGCTGATCGAGGTCATCGTCGTGGTCGCGATAATCGGCATCATCACCGCGATCGCCCTGCCGGCCTACACGCGTTACGTCACGGACGCGCGTCGTGTCGACGCGACCGCCTTCCTCTCCGAGGTCGCCGGCGAGCAGCTGCGTTTCTTTTCCGAGAACAACCGCTACGCGACATCGATGGACGAGCTCGGCTACGGCGCGTCGGCCACCCACCCGACGCCCGAAGGCCACTACACGGTGTCGACCGAGCCGCTCGGCACGGGCGGACGCGCGTTCACGCTGACGGCGACGGCCGTCGCCGGTGGCCCGCAGGCGTCGGACACGGACTGCGCGACGATGACGCTGACGTCGACCGGCGTGAAGTCGCCGACCGCCGCGAACGGCGGTGTGGCCTGCTGGTAAGGGAGGAGTGCCGCCGGCCGGGGCGGCGCCGCGTCAGACGATGCCCTGGCTCGCGAGGTACTCCTCGTAGTTCCCCCGGTAGTCCGTGTAGGCCTGCGAGCCGTCGCCGCCGCCGAGCTCGATGACGCGGGTGGCCAGCGAGCTGACGAACTCGCGATCGTGACTGACGAAGACGACGGTGCCCGGGTAGAGATCGACGGCGAGGTTCAGCGACTCGATCGACTCCATGTCCATGTGGTTGGTCGGCTCGTCGAGGATGATGACGTTCGGCGACTGCAGCATCAGCTTGCCGAACAGCAGCCGCCCCTTCTCCCCGCCCGAGCAGACACGGACCGGCTTGTCGATCGCGTCCTTGCCGAACAGGAGCCGCCCGAGGATGCCGCGGATCTGCTGCTCGTCGTGGCTCTCGTCGCCCCACTGGCTCATCCACTCGAGGATCGAGACGTCCGACTCGAAGTCCTCCTCGTGATCCTGGGCGAAGTAGCCGATCCTGGCGTTCTCCGACCACTTGAGCTCGCCTTCGACCGGTTCGAGCTCGCCGGCGAGCACCTTGACGAAGGTGCTCTTGCCCGCGCCGTTCGGACCGATGACCGCGATCTTCTCGCCGGCCTCGATCATCAGGTCGACATCGTCGAGCACCTTCTCGCCGTCGTAGCCCGCGGCGACGTCCTCGAGCTCGGCGGCGTTCCTGAACAGCTTCTTGTCGAGCTCGAAGCGGATGTACGGGTTCTGGCGGCTCGAGGGCTTCATCTTCTCCAGCGAGAGCTTGTCGATCTGCTTCTGGCGACTGGTCGCCTGGCGGGCCTTCGACTTGTTCGCCTTGAAGCGCTCGACGAAGGCCTGCAACTCGGCCACCTGCGACTTCTTCTTGGCGTTGTCGGCGTACATGCGCTCGCGCGCCTGGGTGGAGGCGAGCATGAAATCGTCGTAGTTGCCCGGGAAGATGCGGATCTCGCCGTAGTCCAGGTCCGCCATGTGGGTGCAGGCGCTGTTGAGGAAGTGGCGGTCGTGGCTGATGATGATCATCGTGCTGTCGCGCCCGTCGAGCACGCCCTCCAGCCAGCGGATGGTGTCGATGTCGAGGTTGTTGGTCGGTTCGTCGAGCAGCAGGAGATCGGGGTCGGCGAACAGCGCCTGCACGAGCAGGACGCGGAGCTTGTCACCGGGGGCGACCTCGCTCATGGGGCCGGCGTGGCGCTCGAGCGGAATGCCGGCGCCCAGCAGGAGCTCGCCGGCACGGGACTCGGCCGTGTAGCCGTCGAGTTCGGCGAACTGCACCTCGAGCTCGGCGACCTTCATGCCGTCGTCCTCGCTCATCTCCGGCAGGGCATAGATGCGGTCGCGCTCCTCCTTGATCTTCCAGAGCTCGTCGTGACCCATGATGACGGTATCGAGGACGGTCTGCTCCTCGTAGGCGAACTGGTCCTGGCGGAGCATCGCCATGCGCACGCCCGGCAGCAGCGTCACGGTGCCGGAGGAGGGCTCCAGCTCGCCGCCGAGGATCTTCATGAACGTGGACTTGCCGCTGCCGTTGGCCCCGATCAGGCCGTAGCGGTTGCCCTCGCCGAACTTGATCGAGACGTTCTCGAACAGCGGCTTCGCGCCGAACTGGATGGTGAGGTTGGCGGTGGAGATCACGTCGGGTTCGGCTCGGGCTGGCGGGGTACGGGCTGGCGGGGACGGACGGGCGAGGAGGGGCAAGGCATCCGCACGCGGCACGCCCGGCGAGCCGGCCATTCTAGCCGGTTCGTCCCGAGTCGGTTCGTCCGGTGCCGTCCGTGCGACACCGTTCGTGCGTCGGGAGGCGGGACGTGTGGGCGCCGTCCCGCCCCGTCGAGGGCTCGTGACGTCAGTCGTTCAGCACGAACGTGACCTTCAGCGTCACGCGGTACTCGGTCACGTCGCCGCCCTTGACGGCGACCTTCTGCTCCTTGACCCAGGCGCTCTGGATGTTCTTCAGGGTCTTGTCGGCACGCTTGATGCCCTGGACGACGGCGTCGTCGAAGCTCTTCGTGGATGACGCGATGATCTCGGTGACCTTGGCGACGGACATGGGCGTTTCCTGCGTTCGGTGGATGGGGCGTTTACGATACGAGCTGCCCCGGCCGAAGTACAGCCGGGGCCACGCCCCGGAGCGATCTTCCACCGGGTCGGACCCCACCGATGACCCGGAGCCGACACCCTTGAACGCACGATCCGAAGCTCTCGACGACGAAGCCCACGATTTCGACACCGTCCTGTCGCGACAGGGCACGGCCAGCACGAAGTGGGACCGCTACCGGGATCGCGACGTGCTGCCGTTCTGGGTCGCCGACATGGACTTCGCCGTCGCGGCGCCGATCCGGCGCGCCCTCCAGGCGCGGCTGGCCCACCCGGTCTACGGCTACACCGTCGCCCCCGACGCGCTGTACGAGGCGGTGCTCGCGCACCTCTCGAAGGAGTACGGCTGGACGGTCGAACGAGACTGGCTCGTCTGGCTGCCGGGGGTCGTGCCCGGACTCGCCGCGAGCTGCCGGGCGTTTCTCGCCAGCGGCGACGAGGCGCTGGTCAACCCGCCGATCTATCACCACTTCCTCGACTCGCACGAGGAGGGGCGGCAGGGGCTGCTCGAGGTGCCGCTGAAGAAGGTCGACGGGCGCAGCACCTACGACGTCCCGGCCATGCGCGCGGCCTGCACCGCGCGTACGCGGCTGCTGATGATGTGCACGCCGCACAACCCCACCGGCACGGTGTTCACCGTCGCGGAGCTTCGCGAGATCATGGCGCTCGCCGTCGAGCGCGATCTCGTCGTCGTCTCCGACGAGATCCACGGCGATCTCGTGCTCGACGAAGGCGCGCGCCACGTGCCCACCGCCGTCGCCTGCCCCGACGAGGCGGCGCGCACGATCACGCTGATGAGCGCGAGCAAGACCTGGAACATCGCCGGTCTCAACTGCTCGTTCGCGGTCATTCCCGACGCCACGCTGCGGGAGCGCTTCCGCAGCGGTTGCCGCGGCCTGGTGCCGCCGGTGCCGCCGCTCGCCTACGAGGCGACGCGTGCGGCCTACGCCGAGGGCGGACCGTGGCGGGCGGCGCTGCTCGACTACCTCCGGGGGAACCTGCGGCTCGTCGCCGAGCGCGTCGCGGCGATGCCGGGGCTCCGGCTCGAGCCCCTGCAGGCCACCTACCTCGCCTGGATCGACGCGACCGCGCTCGGGCTCGACGACACCCAGGGCTGGTTCGAGGCGCGCGGTGCGGGGTTGTCGGCCGGGGAGCAGTTCGGCCAGCCGGGCTACCTGAGGCTGAACTTCGCCTGCCCGCGCGCGACGCTCGCCGCCGGGCTCGAGCGCATGGCCCGGGCGGCCGACGAGGCCGCGGCCGCGCGGGCGCGGTAGGGGGGCGGGAAATTTCAAACCCCGTCACGTGCCCCGCCGCCTGACCGACATTCGGGTTCCGGTCGGTGCCTGCCGCACCGACGATCCCGGACGAGCGGAAACGAGACATGAGCGAACAGAACCAGCCGACCGAGGGCGACACCTGCACCCGCAGGGACTGCGGAATGGCGATCCTCGTGACGACGGACTGCAAGTGCGATACGGATGACGGAGCCTTCTTCTCGTGCTGCGGCGAGCAGCTGGAGAAGACGTCGGGTGGCTCCTGAGAGGCGGCCGCCGTCGGGAGCCTGCCGACGGTCCGGCGGCTGCCGATGGCCGCCGGTCGGGACTCAGAGGATGCCGGCGAATCGCAGGACGACGACGACGACGACGACGAGACCGATGATGTAGAGGACATTGCGCATGGTGGGGATTCTCTCCGTGTACGGGTGCCGGCCGTGTGCAGGCACGAGGGGGGCGTGAGGCGTGCGGACCGATCGCGGGTGGGTCCGGCGGGCGAGCGCCGGGTCTCAGCGCAGGCCCAGGAAGCTCAAGACGGCGAGAACGACGACGACGAGTCCGATGATGACGAGGATGTTGCGTGTCATGCGGGTACGGCTCCGGTGGACTGGCGAATGGAGCGCCGATGATAGGAGCGCGGCTCGGCCGGACGACAGTCGAGCGACCGGGATCGGCAATTTCTTCTGTCCGAACACCGGGAAACGCGCGGCCGGGGTTCCGGGCGAGGCAAGGAAGGGGAGCGGGACAGGCCTGTTTTACCGTCCGCAAAGCCAACCCCGGGAGTGCTGCCCGCGAGCGCTTCAGCCGTCGACGTCCGGCAATCGCACGAGATCGTCGTCCACGGCCTTGATGAAGTTCACGGTCATGCGCGCCGTCGCGCCCCAGAGGGTCTCGCCGTCGTAAGGCTCGAACACGATGATCGGGTGGCGACGGGCGTTCCGCGGGTCCATCTCGTGGCGGGCGCGAAGGCTCAGGTTCTCCCGTCGGCGAAGCCAGGCGAGCGGGATCAGGAACGCGCGGGCGACTTCGCTGCGCTGCAACGTCAGCGGGCTCGGCCAGGCGACGTGTCCGACGACGGGCGTGACCCGGTAGTCGCTGATCGTGATGTAGGGGGCGAGCTCGCCGAGCAGTCTCACGCGAGCCGGATCGAGTCCGATCTCCTCGTGCGCCTCGCGGAGCGCCGTCGCGCTCGCGTCCGCGTCCGCCTGCTCGCAGGCCCCTCCCGGAAAGGCGACCTGACCGCTGTGCCGGTCGCGCTCGTCGCTCGCGCGACGGATGAACAGGAGCTGCCACTCCCCCGCCGCGTGCACGAGCGGCACGAGCACGGCGGCGCCGCGCATCGGGCGCCCGCCGCGCGTCGTCCGGTCGTCGACGATGTCGTCGCCGAGCGGTACGTCGGAGTCGCGGTGGAGGCCCTCGTCGCCCGGCAGCTCGACGGTCGGCAGGTCACGGTTCATCCCGGCGAGTATAGGGCTGGGTCGGTGCGCCCGGGACGTGATGGATGTCCCGCCGCGGACTCGCGGGCATCGCCGCGCCGGTGCTCCGGCACGGGACTTGATGGGACGAGGTTCGTCCGTCCGCCTCTCCGGTGTCGCCCATGGCCCGCCCGCGCTCGCCCGCCGTTCCCCTCGTCTCGCCGCGACCGTCGCCGCCCTCGTTCACGGCGCCTCGCGGGCGAGGGATCGGCTCCCGGCGGCATCGATCCGGTGGTGAGAGCGCACGGGTCCTGATGACCGGGTTCGTCGCGGTGCCGCTGCTGATCGCCTCGAGCGTCTCGTCGGCCGCCTACTTCAAGCCGCGCAAGACCTTCCCCGACGGCTGGGACGCCAAGGTGGAGTTCGGCGCGCAGGCGACGAGCGGCGCGTCGCGAACGAACAGCCTGTCCGGTGGGCTGGAGACCACCTACCGCGGCGGGCGCTGGGAGCACCATGTCGTCGCCAAGGCGCTCAGGAGCGCGTCGAGCGTCGCCGTCGAGCGCCGTGACGAGAACGGCGAGACGGTGCTCGACGCGCAGGGCGAGCCGATGAACGACATCGTCAGGAACCGCACCAACGATCGGCGCTTCATCGGCTTCCAGCCGCGCTGGTTCTTTCGCGAGGAGCGCAACTACGTGTTCGCGATCATCGACCTGGAGAGCAACGAGCCGGCCGACATCGATCTCTCGTCGCGCCAGATCGCCGGCGTCGGCTACCGCTACGTCGTCGACAAGTCCAACTGGTTCACCGCCGGCATCGGTGTCGGCCGGAAGTCGCTCGCGCGGGTCTCGGGCGAGCGCGATGAGGGCGGCATCGGCTACGTGGGGCTCGCCTTCACGCGTCTGATCGGCGAGCGCGCGAAGTTCGAGACCACGCTCGACTCCGACTTCGGCGGAGAGAACCGCTTCACCGAGCTGACGCTCGGGCTGACATGGAAGCTCGGGGCGCCGGTCTCGATGAAGCTCGGCTACGAGGCGCGCATGAACAGCGACATCTCCGACCCACGGAACCCCTTCGACGAGAGCGTCGACGCGCGCGCGTCGCTCAGTCTGTCGATCGACGTGCTGTAGCGTCGGTGGCCGCCGCGCGCGCGACGGCGAGCGCCTCGCGAAGGATCCGCCGGTCGCCGACGTGGTTGCACAGCACGAGGACCAGACGCGCGTTCAGCGCATGGCTCGCCGCCTCGTCGAGCCCCTCGTGCGCCTTCAGGAGCTCGTCGTAGAAGCCGTCGCCGTCGTCGATGTTCGGCTCGAGCGTCAGACCGGGTGCCGGGCCGGGTGCCGGTTCGATCGTCGAGCCGTCGTCGTTCGCGTTCATGCGCCCGTCCTCCCCGTGGCGATCGACAGCGCCCGTCGCATCGACGTCTCGTCGAACGCGGCCCAGCGCGCGGCCACGTGCTGGTCTGGGCGAATCAGGTAGACCGCCGACGGCGACGTACCGAGGTAGCGCTCGGCGAAGCTGGTGTCGGCACCGTCCGAGGCCGACAGCGCGAGGCGCTCGACGCCGATGCCCTCGTCGACGAGCCGCTCGGGGGCCTCGGCGTCGATCGTCAGCAGCGTGAAGCCGCCGCCGAGACGGGCGAGCAGGTAGCCGCCGTCGGCGAGCGGTGCGTCGGGACAGGGAGCGCCCGCGCGGGTGACGGTCGGGCCACCCGCGAGCGCGTCCGGACCGTTCAGCGACAGGCCGTCGTAGACGCAGGGCACCGAGAGCCGCCCGGAGTTGATCAGCGGGCGGGCGAACGGATGTGTCTTCGCGAGCGCGAGCACCGCGTCGCGGAAAAGCCGGCTCGCCGGACTCTTCGGCGTCAGGAAATCGGTCGCGCGGGTCGAGGCGAGGATGTTCTCGTCGGCCCCGTGCGAGCGCTCCGCCGAGTAGCTGTCGAGCAGGGTCTGCGGGGCGAGACCGCGCACGACCAGGTCGAGCTTCCAGGCGAGGTTCTCGGCATCCTGGATACCGGAGTTCGCGCCGCGCGCCCCGAACGGGGACACCTGGTGGGCGCTGTCGCCGGCGAACAATACAGGGCCGGACCGGAAGGTCTGCATGCGCCGGCACTGGAAGGTGTAGATGCTCGTCCATTCGAGCTCGTACTCGACGCCTTCGCCGAGCATCGCGTCGACGCGCGCGCGCACCTTGTCGGTGGCGAGCTCGGCCGCCCGGTCGATGTTCCGGCCGAGCTGGAAGTCGATGCGCCAGATGTCGTCCGGTTGCTTGTGCAGGAGCGCCGACTGCCCGGCGCCCTCGAACGGCGGCTCGAACCAGAACCGGCGCTCGGTCGGGAACGGTGCGGCCATCCGGACGTCGGCGATGAGGAAGTTGTCCTCGAACACCCGGCCCTCGAAGCCGAGGCCCATGAATCCGCGCACCGGCGAACGGGCCCCGTCGCAGGCGACCACCCAGTCGGCCTCGAGGCGGTAGGGGCCGTCCGGCGTGTCGACGTCGAGCACCACGTGATCGCCGCGCTCCTCGAGCCCGCTCACCCGGTTGCAGCCGCGGATCTCGATCGGCGCCCCGCGCGCCTCCTCCTCGCGCACGCGCTCGACCAGGTAGCGTTCGACGTGAGGCTGCTGGAGGTTGATGAAGGCAGGGTTCTTCTGCCCGCCCTCGGGCGAGAGGTCGAACGAGAAGATCTCGCCGTCGCCGTGAAACACCCGTCCGACGTTCCAGACGACGCCCTTGTCGAGCATGCGCTGCCCGCAGCCGAGGCGATCGCAGATGTCGAGCGTGCGCCGGGCGAAGCAGATCGCGCGCGAGCCGACGCCGACGCCGTCGTGGTCGTCGAGCACCAGCACCGGTGTGCCGCGGCCGGCGAGATCGAGCGCCGTGGCGAGTCCGACGGGCCCGCCGCCGACCACCACCACCGGGTGACGCACGCGCTCCCGAGCCTCCTGCTCGGCCACGCGGGCGTACGGGTAGAGCTTCAGCGTGGTGTCGTATCTCGCCTCGAGCACGTCGATTTCCTGTCGATCTCCCCGGGTCGGCCCTCGGCCTCAGTCCTGCAGCGCGGCCCACATCTCCGCGTCGCGCTCGGCGGTCCAGATGCGCGGGTGCTCGACGTCGCGGGCCTCGTCGTAGGCGCGGGCGACGTTGAACGGCAGGCAGTGCTCGTAGATCGCGTAATCGGCGAACTTGGTGTCGCAGGCGTCGCGGCAGGCGGCCATCGCCTCCTTCAGCGTGCCGCCGCCGAGGGCGATCCTGGCCACCGGAGCGTAGGTCGAGGCGAGGAAGTCGGCGGTCAGGTCGAGCGCCTCGTTCACCTTGTCGGTGCCGACCAGCGCGTCGCCGCGTCCGGGGGCGATCGCCTCGACGTCGAACGAGCGCACCGCCTCCAGCGTCTCCGGCCAGTCGTGGAAGTGCGCGTCGCCGCAATAGCAGGCCGAGCGGTACTCGACGATGTCACCGGTGAACATGACGTTCGAGTCCGGCACGTGGGCGACGATGTCGCCCGCCGTGTGCGCCCGCCCGAGCTGCATCAGGTCGACCCGGCGGTTGCCGAGGTAGAACGTTTGCCGCCCGGCGAAGGTCTGCGTCGGCCAGGTGAGCCCGGGGATCTCCTCGTGCCCCTCGAACAGGCGCGGGAAGCGGGCGAACTCCGAGTCCCAGTCCTCCCGACCGCGCTCGACGACCATGGCGCGCGCGCGCTCGCTCATGACGATGTCCGGCCCCGCGCTCCCGCTCGCGTCCTCGCCGTAGGCCGACGCGCCGAGCACGCGCACGGCGTGGTAGTGCGTCAGCACGACGTGGCGGATCGGCTTGTCGGTGACCGAGCGCACCTTCTCCACGACCAGCCGGGCGAGGCGCGGCGTCGCCTGCGCGTCGACGATCATGACGCTGTCGTCGCCGATGATGACGCCGGTGTTCGGATCGCCCTCCGCCGTGAACGCCCAGAGATCCTTGCCGACCTCTGTGAAGCTGATCGTCTTCTCGCTCAGGTCGCCCTGTGACGCGAATGCCTTGCCCATGCTCTCTCTCCTCTCGTCGGCCGTCGGTCGAACTCGTTCAGTCGCGCGCATGCCCGGCGGATGCCGGGGGCGCGAACGGATCGGCGAGCGCGGGCCGCACCGTGCCCGAGCACTCGCCGAAGCCGATCGTGAAGCCATCCCCGCGGGCGCGCCCGGCGAGCGTCAGCGTGTCGCCGTCCTCGAGGAACGTGCGGGTCTCGCCGCCGTCGAGCGCGAGCGGCTCCTTGCCGCCCCAGGACAGCTCGAGCAGCGAGCCGCGCGAGTCCCGCGTCGGCCCGGAGATCGTGCCCGAACCGAGTAGGTCGCCGGTGCGCATCGGGCAGCCGGAGGAGGCGTGCTGGACGAGCTGCTGCGCCGCCGAGTAGTAGAGCTCGCGGTAGTTGGTGCGCGCGATGCGGCTCGCCTTGCCGCCGTCGGGCGCGAGCAGGACATCGAGCTCGATGTCGAACGACATCGGCGAGGTGTCGGCCAGATGCGGGAGGAGCGGTACCTCGCGCCCGGACGTCGGTACGCGGAACGGGGCGAGCGCCTCCGCCATGACGATCCACGGCCCGATGGTGGTGGCCGTCGCCTTGGCCTGGAACGGGCCGAGCGGCTGGTACTCCCAGGCCTGGATGTCGCGCGCCGACCAGTCGTTCAGGAGCACGTAGCCGAAGATCATCCCGTCCGCCTCGTCGACGCTCACCGGACCGCTCGACGGCGTGCCGACGATCGCGCCGGTCTCCAGCTCCAGGTCGAAGCGCCGCGAGGGGAGGAAGGCCGGCGTGTCGTGTTCGGGGGACTTCAGCTGGCCCCAGGGGCGGCGGACCGGCGTGCCCGAGACGACCACGGAAGAGGCGCGGCCGTTGTAGCCGATCGGGATGTGCAGCCAGTTCGGCGGCAGCGCGTTCTCGGCGCCGCGGAACATCGTGCCGACGTTGGTCGCGTGGTGGCGCCCGGCGTAGAAGTCGGTGTACTCGGCGACCCGGATCGGCAGGTGCAGCGTCGCGTCGGCGAGCGCGACGAGGTGCGGCTCGACCGCCGTGCGCTCGTCACCGTCCGCGGCGAGGAGCGCCGTCAATCGTGCCCGGAGCGCCGCCCAGGTATCCCGTCCGTGCGCCATCAGCGGGTTCCAGGCCGGCTCCTCGAACAAGGGTTCGTCGGCGAGCGCGAGCAGGCCCGCGCGCTCGGCCGAGCGGCAGTCGAGCACGCGGTCCCCGATCGCGACCCCGCAGCGCGGTCCGTCGTTCTCGCCACCGCCCGGGCCATCGCTCGCGCCGCCGCCGTCCGTCGAGAACACCCCGCACGGCAGGTTGTTCAGCGGGAACGGTCCGTCGGGATCGTTGGCCGATTCGACCCAGCTCTGGTGCAGCATCATTTCACTCCGGGTGTGCCGTCGAACTTCTTCTCGAGTCCGGACCAGCAGTCGACGTAGTCGTCCTGCAGCGGTGCCTCGCTCGCGGCGAAGGCGGTCAGGTGCTGCGGGAAGCGTGTCTCGAACATGAACGACATCGTGTCCGCGAGCTTCTCGGGGCCGAGCTCCGCGCGCGAGGCCGCCTCGAACGCGTTCGCGTCCGGTCCGTGCGGCAACATCGCGTTGTGCAGCGACAGCCCGCCCGGCACGAAGCCCTTCGGCTTCGCGTCGTAGACGCCGTGGATGTTGCCCATCAGCTCCGACATGACGTTCCGGTGGTACCAGGGCGGGCGGAAGGTGTCCTCGGCGACGAGCCAGCGCTCGGTGAACAGCACGAAGTCGATGTTGGCGGTGCCCTCGACCGGAGAGGGCGCGGTCAGCACCGTGAAGATCGACGGGTCGGGGTGATCGAAGCCGATCGCGCCGATCGGGCAGTAGGTCGACAGGTCGTACTTCAGCGGGTAGTAGTTGCCGTGCCAGGCGGCCACGTCGAGCGGGCTCTGCCCGATCGTCGTCTCGTGAAAGCGTCCGCCCCACTTGATCGTCATCGTCGAGGGCGTCTCGCGGTCCTCGAAGGCGGCGACCGGCACCTTGAAGTCGCGGCGGTTCGCCATGCAGTTGGCGCCGATCGGTCCGCGCTCCGGCAGCGTGAAGCGCTGTCCGTAGTTCTCGCAGACGAAGCCGCGCGCCGGCCCCTCCACGAGGGTCACGGCGTAGACCAGGCCGCGCGGCAGGATCGCGATCTCGCCGGGCTCGACCTCGACGACGCCGAGCTCGGTGCGAAAGCGCAGCGTCCCGGCCTGCGGCACGACGAGCAGCTCCGAGTCCGCCGACTGGAAGTAGGCGTCCTCCATCGACGCGGTGACGAGGTACACGTGGCTCGCCATGCCGCTCTGCACGTTGACGTCGCCGGCCGTGGTCATCGTGCGCATGCCCGTGAGCCAGGTCAGCGCCTCGGTGGCGTGCGGGATCGGGTCCCAGCGGTACTGCCCGAGCGAGGCCACGTCGGGCAGCACGTGCGGCGCGCTCTTCCAGTACGGCAGCTCGATCGCGCGGTAGCGCCCGGAGTGGCGCACCGAGGGACGGAGGCGGTAGCACCAGGTGCGTTCGTTGCGATGGCCGGGCGCGGTGAACGCGGAGCCGGACAGCTGTTCGCCGTACAGCCCGTAGGCGCAGCGCTGCGGGCTGTTGCGACCCTGGGGCAGGGCACCGGGAAGCGCCTCGCTCTCGAAGTCGTTGCCGAAGCCGGGCTGGTAGCCGGACTCGTGGCCGGGGGAGGCGATCCGCTCGTTCATCGCAAGGGGCTCGGTGACGTCGACGCCCGGCACGATATCGGTTACTTTTGTAACCATCAAGCGACGAGGCGACGAGTGCCCGCACGATCGCCGGGAGAAACGAGACCGGATCTCGCCACACCGCCGTCGCCGGCGCCCATCGGCGCGAGGTCGGCGTCTATGGCCACGGCTTGATGCTCGAGCGCGAGAGCGTCGACGATCACGTGGCACGTTTCACCGACGAACCTGCCGCTTCTCGCGGCGATGCCGCCGCTGCCGGCCGGTCTGGCGGCGATGTCGGCAGCACCGCCGGCGGGCACCCGGACGTACGCCGTCGGCGGCGTCGGCCCCGACGACTTCGCCGGCTGGATCGACGCCGGCGCGAGCCGAGCGGCTTCGGGATCGGCTCGGGGCTGTACCGGCCGCGGAGCTCCGCGGCCGAGGTCGCCAGGGGTGCGGCCGCGTGCGTGGCGGCCTACGATGCGGCCCGTTCGCGCCGAGCGGCACGGAGCGCGCCTGCGCGACGGACACCGGGCGGGGCGGTGGCCGGGTCGGGGCACCGATCGGGCGCGAACGGTGGAACGTGATGTGTGCATCGTTTGAGGGCATGTGCGTGCCGCCGGGGCTCACGCCGGGTTGAGGGGGGCGGGCCGTGGCCGATACGGTCTCGGAAGAACGACCTCCCGTCCGGCAGCTCACCCACGTCCATGCCCCGAACGCGCGGCACCATCGCCTTTCTGACCAGTGACTACGCCGAGTACTCGAGGGTGGTGGGCGACGCCGTCGGTGTGGCCGCGAACGCCGCCGGCTACGGCATCCTGTCCGTCACCGGACGCGAGCTCGCGCACGCGTCCGACGGCACCACCGACCAGAGCGTCTGCAACGGGATCTATCGCCTGATCGAGCGGGTGGACCTCGCCGGTGTGATCAGCGAGTCGGGGACGCTCGGTCATCGCTCGGGTCCCGAGGCCGTGGTCCGCTTCCTGACCCGCTTTCGCGTGCCTTGCGTCAGCGTCGGGCTGGACGTGCCGGGCACCGCGAGCGTCGTCATCGACGACGAGCTCGGCATGCGGCGTCTGATGGAGCATCTGGTCACGGGTACCGCGCGCCGGCGCTTCGCCTTCGTCCGCGGCCTCGACGGCGACATGTACTCGGCGGAGCGGGAGGGCATCTTCCGGGAGACGCTCGCGCGACACGGTCACGAGATCGACGAGCGTCTGTTCGTGACCGGCAACTACGACATGTTCGACGCCTACGAGGCGGTCGCGCGACTGCTTCGGGATCGCCTGGATATCGACGCGATCGTCGCGGCCAACGACATGATGGCCCTGAGCGCCGCGCGGGCCGTCTCGGCGGCCGGGTTGAACATTCCGCGCGACATCGTGGTGAGCGGTTTCGACGACGTGCCGGACGCGACCCGGATCTCCCCGGCGCTGACCACCGTGCGTCAGCCGATGGCCGAGGCGGCCGAGCTGGCCATCGTCAAGCTGCTCGAGCTGATCGCCGATACGCCCCCGGGCACCACCCCCGTCGTTCCCGCCGAGGGGCGGGTCTCGCGAGTCGACAGCGAGCTGGTCGTGCGCGGTTCGACGGTGAGCGCGACGCCCCGAGCGGGTGACGGGAAGAAGGTGGACGCGGAGGGGCTGCACCGTCTGCTCACCGCCGGCATGATCGGCCTGAGGGTCCCCGAGGGTCTGGACCTGCGGGCGCTCGCGAGCGCGTTCGCGAGGACGATCACTCACGGTTCGCCGAGTCTCGCCGATCGCCTGGCGCTTGCCGCCACCGGGATCGGCCAGGCCGACACGCACTGGTGGAGCAACCTCTGCCATCAGATCGAGGAGCTCTCCCGTCAGCTACTTGGCGCGAGCGGCCAGGCGTCGCGCCTGCCGCTGGTGGAGGCGGCGTTGTCGCGAGTGCGGGAGCGGATCTGGGCGTCGGAGATGGAGCGGGAGTTCAGCGCCCGCCGCATCGAGCGCCTTCGGTCGATGATGCAGCTGCAGATCGGCTCGTCCTCCGATCTGGAGGAGATCGTGAACGCGGTCGACAAGTGGGCCGATGCCTTCGAGCCGCGACGGTTCTTCCTCGTGCGTTACGACAGGCCCGCCGCGGAGCCGGCCTCGAGAGGGCGGCTGATCCGTGCCCTGCGCCACGGTACGGTCGAGTCGCTGTCGGACGAGACCCTGGCGACGCGGAATCTCCTGCCGGCCTCCCTGGCCGTCGAGCTCGGGCGCGGCACGCTGCTCCTCGCGCCGGTCCACGCCGGCAGCGATCACTTCGGGTACCTGCTGATCGACCCGGAAGGGCTCGACCTCTCGCAGACCGACGCGGCCGCCCGCAGCATCGGCAACGCGCTGCGCAACCAGTACCTCAGAGACGCGCTGGAGAGCCAGGCGGCGCGCCTTCGGAGCGCCAACGCCGAGCTGTCGGCGCTTGCCAACCGCGACGCCCTGACCGGTCTGCCGAACCGCCTGTGCTTCGAGCACCGGCTGCGTGATCTCTGCGAGCGCGACGGCGAGGCCGGGCGCTTCGCGCTGTGCTTTCTCGACCTCGACGGCTTCAAGCCGATCAACGACACGCTCGGCCACGAGACGGGCGACCTGTTGCTGCAGAGCGTGGGCGGGCGTCTCGAACGGGTCGTCGCCGATGTCGTCGGCGAGCGCGGCTTCGTCTCGCGACTCGGAGGGGACGAGTTCACGGTCATCGTCGATTCCGGTTCGCCGGCGGAGGACCTCGGCCGTCTCGCCCCCGTCCTGCTCGAGGAACTGTCCGCCGGTCATCGGCTCGCGGGACACACGGTGCACGTTTCCGCCAGCATCGGCGGCGTGCTCTGTCCCGATCACGGGAGCGAAGCCGGCACGCTGCTCAAGCGTGCCGATGCCGCCATGTACGAGGCGAAGGCGCTCGGCAAGAACGGCTTCGTGCTGCACGCGACGGCGGACGGCGTCGTCTCGCCGATGCGGTTCACGCGTGATCGAGACGAACCTCCGGACGAGGACTTCGAGTCCGGGAGCGAGTTCGGGCGCGCCGCGGTCGCGGGAGGGCGTCGCGGCGGTTGAACGCCGTCGCCGGGAACGACGGGCGGCGGCGGAGGGTACCCCTCAGGAGGGGTCCTCGAGCGCCCCGTCCGCGCTTCGCTCGCTCGCCGGAGCCGCGGACGCTCCGTCGCCATGCCTCGACGGCGGAACCGGCAGCGGCCCGAGCCGTTCGAGCGCGTGCTGCTCGCCACTGAAGATGTCGCCGATCAGCGCGCGCGTGCGGGCGAGCCAGGCGGCGCTGTCGTCGCAGGCGGCATCGCTCTCCTCCGACGGGCAGGCGATCGTCCCGTCCGCCGTCAGCGCGAGGTGCATGCCGTAGACCGGCCGGATCGTGGTGTCCGGCAGGTCGCCCGTCCAGTCGAACATGCCGCCCGTTTCCGAGCCGAGCAGCTCGAGCACGAGCGACGGCAGTCGGTAGAGCGGTGTCGGCGGAAGCGCGAGCGGACCGCGCCGCCCGTCGATGACGATCAGCGGCGTCGAGACGAGACGCTCTAGCTGCTCGCCGCTGAAGTCCTCGCGCGAATCGGGGAGGGCGAACACGTCGTCGTAGACCCCGTAGTTCGGTCCGAGGAACGGAAGGTGGTCTCCGAACACGACGATCAGCCCGTCCGGGTCCTCGGCGCGCAAGGTCGCGAGGCGCTCCATCAGGTCGCGCGACTTGTACCAGACGTGATTGAGGTAGCCGGTCAGGAGTGGCGCGTCGCGCCCGGCCTGCACCTGATCGGGGTAGTTCTCCCCGTTCGGGTAGGGGAGGTGGCCGTGGTAGGTCAGCATGTAGTTGAACACGGGACCCGCGTCGAGGGGGCCGAGCCTGTCGAACATCTGGTCGTAATAGCTGTGATCGAGCAGGAAGTTGCCGACCGAGTCGGTCGTGTCGAAGCTGGCCTTGCTGATGTACTCGTCGAAGCCGGTCAGGCGGTAGGCGTGCGTGCGGTTCCAGAATCCCGGCACGTTCGGGTGGGAGGCCACCGTGCGATAGCCCGCGCTCGCGAGCACGCGTGGCAGGCACGGCACGGGCCTGCGCAGCCAGCCCTCGAAGAACACGGCGTTCTCGGTCACGGGATAGCCGCAGAGTGTCTCGAACTCGGCGTTCGCGGTGTAGCCGCCGAACACGGGCGACAGCGCGACGGCGTTGCCGGTCTCGGCCCAGAGTGCGCGCAAGCTCGCCGGGAAGGGGTCGTCGGGCACCCACTCCGGTCCGAGCGTCAGCGGATCGAAGAACGACTCGAGCACGATGACGTGGACGTTGCGTGGCGCAGCCGATGCGGTCGCCGGCGACGAAGCGGCGGGTGACGCGGCCGGGGGGGCGGGCGGCGACGCGGGTGCGGACCCGCCCTCGCCCGTGGCGAGCGCGGCGACATCGACGGGCGCGATCGGCAGGCCCTCGAGGGCGGCGGCGACATCGCCCTCCGACGGCGCCCGGCCCACCTTCGCCAGCGTGCGCACCGACTCCTGCACGACGTGCAGGGCGAGACCACGGCGGCGGAAGTTCTCCGGCTGGTTCCAGACCGAGTTGCCGAAGCGGCGGTCGAGCGCGTCGCGCACGGGGACGGGATTGGACCAGAGCAGCGCGACGGCGATGCCGAGCGTGGCCAGGGTCGCCCAGGTGGCGACGTGACGCCAGCGCGTGAGCCAGAGGAGCGCGAGCACCGGAGCGGCGAGGATCGCGACCACCGCGACGCGTGTCCAGCCTTCCGCGAGGTGGTAGACGTTGACGACGTTGATGAAGTCGTCGGGGCTGGTCGGCGTGCCGAGCACGGCGAGCTTGGCGCCGTTGGCGAGCTGGAAGCCGGCGACGACGAGCAGCGTCACCAGGAGCGTGCCGCCGACCCGGCGGATCAGCGCGAACGCGACCAACGCCACGGCCAGGTTGCCGAGGTAGTCGCGGAGCCAGAACGCGTTCTCGAGCCGCGTGCCGAACGCCGTGTCCACGGAGAACCGGAGCAGCCAGGTCAGCGCGAGCGTCGCGACGGCGACGATGGCCACGTCGCGCAGCAGCGCGCCGGACGAGGAAGCGGCACCGGCCGGAGGCGTGTCCGACGCGGCGGTGCCCGCGGGAACGTCCGGGCGTCCGGATGCGGTCCGGGCCGGGAGATTCGCTTCCGGACGCCGGATGCCCGGACGCCGGATGCCCGGAGGCCGGATGCCCGGAGGCCGGTTCCGCCGCGTCACCGCGCGGCCCGGTGGCGCTGCTCCGATGCGTCGAGCGCGTCCGGCAGGCGGGCGAGCAGCGAGGCGTCCGGTCGGTCCACGAGGAGGCTGGCCGGCAGCCGCGAGGACGCGCTGATCAGCGACAGCGTGACGGCGGCGACATAGGGCACGCTCTGCACGACGAGCAGCGTCATCCAGAGCCGCGTGTCGAGCAGGTAGGCGTCGTCACGGAGGCCGATCGCGAACGCCGCGAGCAACAGGGCGGCGGCGAACAGGAGTTCCTCGCGCGCATCGGTCAGCGCCTTCAGCAGCGAATGCTTCGAGGCGGCCTTCGGCGTGCGGAAGAAGCCGATCGACGTGGTCCTCAGGCCCTCGAGCATGGCGCGCGCGATCGTGTGGGAGACGGCCAGCCCGGCGATGCCGGCGGCCACGCTCTGCACGAACGTCGCGCGCATGCGCCAGCGGTAGAGCACCAGCATCTTCGAGAGCTTGAACACGAAGAAGGCGATCGGCAGCAGGCTCAGCATGACCTCCGGCGGCGTCAGCACGTGCGGGAACAAGATCATCATGACCGAGAAGGCGAGGGCGACGATGTTGAATCCGAGGCTCAGGCCGTCGGCCATCCACGGCAGCCAGCCGGCGATGAAGTGATAGCGCTGCCCGCGGGTCAGCTTCGAGCGCGAGAGCGACAGGAAGTAGCGAAGGTGGTGGCGCAGGATCAGCACCGACCCGTAGGCCCAGCGGAAGCGCTGCTTCTTGTAGTCGAGGAAGTTGTCCGGCATCAGGCCACGCCCGTAGGAGCGCGGCACGTAGCGCGCCCGATGACCGTTCGCCAGGACGCGGAGCCCGAGCTCGGCGTCCTCGGTGATGCACCACTCCGACCAGCCGTCCACGCCGTCGAGTGCGGTGCGGCGCACGATCGTCATCGTGCCGTGCTGGATGATCGCGTTGCGCGCGTCGCGGTTGACCATGCCGATGCCGAAGAAGCCGGCGTACTCGCAATAGATCATCGACTTGAACAGGCTCTCGTCGCCGTCGCGGTAGTCCTGCGGGGCCTGTACGATCGAGACGTCGGGGTCGTCGAACATCGGCGTGCAGTCGGCGAGCCAGTCGGGCGCGACGACGTAGTCGCTGTCGATGACCGCGACCAGGTCGGCATCCGGCGCGGTGCGCTCGAGCGCGAAGTTCAGGGCCCCGGCCTTGAAGCCGTCGATCGGATCGACGTGGAAGAAGCGGAAGCGTCTCCCCTCCTGACGCTCGCACCACGCCTCGACCGGACGCCAGACATCCGCGTCCCTGGTGTTGTTGTCGACGACGATGACCTCGTAGTCGTCGTGCTCGAGACGGCGCAGCGCGGCCAGCGTCTCGATGACCATGTCGGGCGGCTCGTTGTGGATCGGCACGTGGATCGAGACCTTTCTCGGCGTGCGCTTCGCCGAGGAGTCGGGCTCGGCACGGGCCGGACGCCGTGCCCAGATCGACTCGGCCCACTCGTGCGCCTCGGCCAGCAGCACGAGGGTTATGCAGAACGCGGCCGAGAGGATGCCGATGCCGACCACCACCTGCTCCCAGCTCAGGTACTTCTTCGAGTAGTCGTAGACCATCCAGACGACGGCCGTCGAGATCGCGTACGAGACGAGCACCAGGAAGCCGCGACCGCCGTTGACCAGCCCGCGGCTGTCGCGCAGCAGGAGGGTCAGGATCAGGACCGTGAAGGCGAGCGAGAAGCCGGCGAGCGCGGGCCACTGCGGCACCGGCGTGACCGGTGCGCTGAACGGGAATTTGGCCTCCCGCTTGGCGTCGAAGATGCCCCAGTAGCGCCCGACCGCACCCTCGGCCGTCTTCCAGACCTGATCGAAGGCCTCGAGCACGAAGTACTCGGCGTCGTGCGCGTCGGCCTCGGCCAGGAAGCGGCGCAGGAACTTCGCCTGGTTCGGCAGGGTCGGCACCGCTCCGCCGCGCTGACGCCCCTCGCTCGGCCAGCCGACCTCGCCGAGCACGACCCGCTTGTCCGGGAACATGCGCTCGAGCTCCTCGTAGCGCTCGATGACGTAGCCGGGCGCGATGTCGGCCGGCACGCCCTCCCAGTACGGGAGCACGTGCGCGGTGACGAAGTCGACGTGGTCCGCGAGCTCGGGATGGCGGTGCCAGACGTCCCAGGTCTCGGCGACCGTCACCGGGATCGGCGCGACGATCTCCTTGACCGTGTCGACGTAGACGGCGAGCTCGCGGGCGGTCAGCTCGCCGCGAAGCAGCGATTCGTTGCCGACCACGACGCCCTTGACCGCCCGGCCGAATTCCCCCTTGATCTCGGCCAGGCGTTCGATCTCGCGGCTGTTCCGGTCGATGTCGTCGGAGATCCACACGCCGACCATGACGTTCAGGCCGAGCGGTCGGGCCAGACGCGGCACAGCGGACAGCGTGCCCTCGACCGAGTAGGTGCGCACCGCGCGCATGCGCCCCGACAGGAGCTTCAGGTCGCGCTCGATCTCGCGCTCGCTCGGGTAGTCGGTCTTCTCGGGATTCTGGTCGGCCCGGAACGGCGAGAACGCGACGCCCTGGATCGTCTCCGGCCAGGCCGGCACGTGATCGGGACGGTTGAACAGCGCCCACATCGCCAGCAGCAGCGTGCCGACGAGCGTCAGGAGTATCCAGGAGGCGCGGTCGATCGTGAACAAGACGTCAGGTCTCCCGGGACGGGGCGGGGTGGGTTCGAACGGGACCACTGTCGGGTGCGAACCCGGCACGGAAAATCCGGCAAGGCGGACCCGGGATCGCCGGAAGACGGCGCGACCGCGGGCGGCTTCTCCCCGACCGATGGGCAAAGGTGCGCCAAACCTCCGGTTCACTCAATGAGGGATTTGCAAGAAATAATCCCCACAGAAGGATTTTCATCATGGGGTCATGCGGGTGTGTTCTGCAAGGGCCGTCCAGTCACGTTGTTGAATTCAGGGAAGAACAGTCGTGACGGGCGGTTCCCGGCAGCGCGCCGTGCCGAAGAACGAAGGCCGTCACGTTTCCTCGGCGTTGGCGGGCACGACAGCACGCCGCGTTACACTCGGGCCTTCCGCCCGGAGGCTCCTGCAGCATGCTCGTCTCGAACCTCGAGTTCCTGCCCGACCGCACCGTGCTCCGCCACATCGGTCTGGTGCAGGGCAGCTCGGTGCGCTCCAAGCACGTCGGGCGGGACATCGCCGCGAGCCTGAAGAACATCTTCGGGGGCGAGCTCCGGGGCTATACCGAGCTTCTGCACGACTCGCGCGAGGAAGCCACCGAGCGCATGCTCGAACAGGCGCGTCAACTCGGCGCCAACGCGGTGCTGAACGTTCGCTACAGCACCTCGAGCATCGCGGCCGGAGCGTCCGAGATATTCGTCTACGGCACCGCCGTCGAGCTCGGGGACTGATGTTCGAGGTCGGACTCTTCGTCCTGCTCCTCGTCTCGGGCTACCTGTTCGGACGGCTCGCCGAGCGTCGCCACTTCCGGAGCCTGGTCGCGCGCGAGCGCGAGGCGAACGCGCTGCCGGCGATCGCCGCGCGCCGTCCTCCCGTCGACCGGGCCTACGCCCAGCACCTGGTCGGCGGCAACGTCGTCATCTCGTCGGACTACTTCAAGAGTTTCATGGCCGGCCTGATCAACATCTTCGGCGGGAGCGTCACGCCGTTCGAGTCGCTGATCGACCGGGCGCGTCGCGAGGCGCTGCTCAGGATGAAGGCGAGAGCGAAGCGGCTCGGCGCCGCGTACGTCTTCAACGTCAAGTTCGAGACGACACGGATCGCGGTCGGGCGGGTCGGTGCGATGGAAGTGCTCGCCTACGGCACGGCGCTGGTGCCTCGCGTGGACGTGGCCGTCGGCACATCGGAGGAGGGCGGCGCGCCGACGGGTTCCGGGTCCGGTGCGGACGTCGCGACGGCGCTCTCCGGAGCGCTGGCCGCCGATTCGCCGGAAGCCCGGACGCCGGCAGCCCGGACGCCGGCAGCCCGGACGCCGGAAGCCCGGACGCCGGAAGCCCGGACGCCGGAAGCCCGGACGCCGGCGTCCGGGGCGCAGGCCGTCACGCCGACGTAGTGCGGCCTGCCGGAGAACGCCCTTGCATTACGAGAACCGTCAGCCGCCCGAGGGGATAAACGTCACGGCAGAGCATCCGCTGCGCCACTTCGCGCGTCTCGTCGTCGCCGCACTCGTGCTGCTCGTGCTGATCGTCGTGACGCTCCAGTTCGCCGGCAGCTTTCTCGCCAAGCGCATTCCGTTCGCGTTCGAGCGGCGGGTCGTCGAGCGCATGGACATCGACTTCGGCGACGCCACGGCGGCCCCGGAGATGGTCGCCTACCTGAACGGACTCGCCGCGCGCCTGATGGCCGAGATGCCGATCCCCGAAGGCATGGACGTCACGGTGCACTACAGCCCCGAGGACACGTTCAACGCGTTCGCGACGGTCGGCGGCAACCTGCTCTTCTACAAGGGTCTGCTCGAGCGGCTGCCGCACGAGAACGCGCTGGCGATGGTGCTCGCCCACGAGATCGCCCACGTGCTCCACCGTGATCCGGTCGCCGGGCTCGGCGGCGGGGTGGCCAGCGCCGTCGCCCTCGCGATGCTGACCGGCAATGCCGGCACCGGCGTCGCAGGCGAGGTGCTCGGACGGGCCGGCGTGCTGACCGGCATGCAGTTCACCCGCCGCATGGAGGAGGAGGCCGATCGTGAGGCACTGGCCGCGGTCGCGGCCAGCTACGGCCATGTGGCCGGTGCCGACGAGCTGTTCGTGCGGATCGCCGAGAAGCGCGGCGCGAGTCGCGTGCCGGACTGGATCGGGCGTTTCACGAGCACCCATCCGCTCGACGCCGATCGCATCCGTGCGATCGCCGCGCGAGCGGCCGCCTCCGGGTGGCCGCTCGAGGGGGACCCGACGCCGTTCCCGCGCGGATTCGGCGACTGGCTCGCGGCCGAGTAGCGTGACGAAGCCCGTCCGACGCGACCGGGCGAGAGCGTCATGTCCGACGACCGGACGCGCCGCGCTCGCGCGTGTCGCCGTCGGTGTGCCGGGCCGACGCGTTCAGCCCGACAGGGCTTCGGGTGTCGCCGCGCCGACGGGGGTGCCGCCGAGACTCGCGCGCGATACGAGCGGCGGTCGCGGACCGTGCGCACTCCCGCACGGGAGTCAGCCGCCCCTGGCGATCCAGCGCTCGATCAGGAAGCGCGCGATCGAATCCGGGCGGGGCAGCTGCAGCGCGTACGCCTCGTCGCCCCAGTTGCCGAACGTCGCGAGTTCGTCCCGCGTGAACCAGCGGGCGTCGGCGAGCTCGACCGGGTCGATCGTGATCGCCGTCGTCGTCGCGCGCGCCTCGAACCCGAGCATGATCGAGCGCGGGAACGGCCACGGCTGGGAGGCGACGTAACGGACGTCCGTCGTCTCGATCGCGCTTTCCTCGAACACCTCGCGGGCGACCGCCTGCTCGAGGCTCTCGCCCGGTTCGACGAACCCCGCGAGCGTGGAGAACACGCCCTCCGGCCAGGCCGGGCTCCGCCCGAGCAGGCAGCGCGATGGCGTGCCGTCATCCGCGTCGTGAGTGACCAGCATGATGACGGCGGGGTCGGTGCGCGGGAAGGTCGTGTGGCCGCCGTCGGGATGGTCGCAGCGGCGCGCGTGCCCGCCCGACAGGCTCGCGAGCGGGCGTCCGCAGCGTTCGCAGAAGCGCGTGCTCTCCTGCCAGTAGATCAGGCCCCGCGCGTAGGCGAGCAGCGCGCCCTCGTTCGCCGGGAGCGCGGGTCCGGCGATGCGCAGGTCCTCGAAGCTCGCGCGAACCGGCGTGCCGTCGATCGCCGTCGCGCGCGTGGCGAGGGACGCGCGCGCGTCGTCGTCGAGCGCGCCGACCGGCACGGCGAAGTGGGCGACGCCGTCGACGAGTCCGAGGAACACCGGATCGCCCTCCGGCAGCGCGACGTCACGGGCGAGCGACGCGAGGCGCGGGCCGCCGGGAGACGAGGCCCCGGTCGTCTCCGCCGGCGTGACCAGCACGGTTCCCCGCCAGACCGGCAGGAGCCGCGTCGACGGCGCGTGACGGAGCTCGGCGAGCGCGCTCTCGTCCTTGCGCAAGCGGTCGGCCCGGTCGAGCGTGCCGTGGGTGTAGAACATGGGCCGGGCGTCCGTGACGGGCGTGCGCTCGAGTATAGGTTGCCGGCATCGCGCTCGTGCCCGCGGCGATCCGGGTGGCGAGGTGGCTGCCCGGCGCGGGGTTCTCCGGACCGGCCCGACGGATCGTCTTCCGCCTGCCGTCGACGGAGAACGGTGGCGAGTGAGGCGACAGGGTCGTTCCGGCGTCATCGAGTCGTCACGCGCGTCCGTCACGCTGTCGGGACCGTCCACCGGTGCCCGGCACGATCCGGGTCGAGACGCTCGCGTCGGAAGGCGATCCGGAGGCGAGCGTCGTGCAGCTGCCGTCGCGGTGTCGGCGAGCCGTCGTCCCGGCATTGTCCGAAGGGTGTGTGGAGCTCGTCCCGCGAAACCCTTACTCTCGACCTTCTCGACATCCCAGGGAAACCCCGACAGCATGTCCAAGCACCTCTCACGACGATCCACCCTCGGCCGCGTCCTCGGCCGAACCGCACCGCTCCTGGGCGCGTTCGCGCTGACGAGCACCGCCGCCCTCGCCCAGGACACCCTGCCGCAGGCGGACAACGCGTGGTACGACGGCGCCCGGCAGGCGCTGCAGGAACGCCTCGAGCGGCAGCCGAACACCAACCGCGCGAAGAACGTCATCCTGATGATCTCCGACGGCAACGGCGTCGGCACCAACTACGCGACCCGTCTCTTCCACGGCCAGCAGAACGGCGGCTACGGCGACGAGAACGTGCTGCCGCAGGAGTCGATGCCCTATCTCGCGCTGGTCAAGACCTACAACACCAACGCGCAGACACCGGACTCGGCCGGCACCGGCACGGCGATGCTCGCCGGCGTCAAGACCAAGGCGGGCGTCGTCGGTGTCGACGAGTCGGTCGTGCGCGGCGACTGCTCGCAGGTCGAGGCCGGCAAGGTCACGCCGCTGTCGCGGATCATGTCCGAGGCGGGCAAGTCCGTCGGCATCGTCTCGACCGCCCGCCTCACGCACGCGACGCCGGCGGCGGGCTACGCGCACTCGGCCGACAGGAACTTCGAGGACGACTCGGACCTGCCCGAGGGCTGCGAGGTGCCGGACATCGCCACGCAGCTGCTCGACGCGATGACCGAAGGCTTCGTCGACATCGCGATGGGTGGCGGGCGTCGCCACTTCCTGCCGGCGGAGACGGTCGACGACGAGGGATCGAGCGGGCGTCGCACCGACGGTCGCGATCTCGTCGCCGAGGCGCAAGAGGCGGGTGCACGGTACGCGTTCGACAGCGACAGCTTCGCCGCGATCGACCTGGCCGCCGAAGGCCCGATCCTCGGCCTGTTCGAGTCCTCGCACATGCAGTACGAGTTCGATCGCGCGAACGAGCCGTCGCTCGCCGAGATGGTGGAAGCGTCGATCAAGGCGATGGAAGGCAACGAGGAAGGATTCTTCCTCGAGGTCGAGGCCGGACGCGTCGATCACGCCAACCACGGCGGCAACCTGCATCGCGCCGTCACCGACGGTGTCGCCTTCGCGGAAGCCGTCGCGAAGGCGCGCGAGCTGACCGACGAGTCGGACACGCTGATCGTCGTCACCGCCGACCACGAGCACGCGATCGCGTTCAACGGCTACTGCGGTCGGGGCACGCCGATCACCGGCGTCTGCTACGGCATCGACAACGCCGGCATCGCGCACAACGGCGAGGTGCAGACGGCCGACGACGGGCGCCCCTACTCGGTCGTCGGGTATCTCAACGGCGCCGGCAGCGTCATCAAGAAGGAGGCGATTCCCGCCGCCCTTGCGATGGAGGCGGATCACGACACCACGGCGGCGAACGACGATCAGGCGAACGACGTCGCGATGGCGAGCGGTTCCGACGCGGGCGGCACGGACACCGACTCCGACGCGCCGGCACCGATCGGCGAGACCGGGGACCAGGTCGCGGCCAAGTTGCTCGAGCGGCTCGACGTCACCACCGAGACCGACGAGGCGACCGGCGAGAGCACCAGCTTTCGCTGGATCGGCTCGCGCGGGGAGCTTACCCAGGAGGAGGCGACCGACCCGGACTACATCCAGCAGGCGGCGATCCCGATGGGTTCGGAGACGCACTCCGGGGAAGACGTGGCGGTCTACGCCAGCGGCCCGTTCGCGCACCTCTTCGACGGCACGGTCGAGCAGAATTACCTGTTCCACGTCATGCATCACGCCGCGTTCGGCAGCGAGTGATGGAGGGACGGCCCGAACACGGCCCGGAGCATCGGGAAGCGTCCGTGACGGCAGGCGCGGTGAAGTCCGCCGCGGCATCCGTCGCGGAGCGCCGGCGCTTCCTGCGCCGCGGCGTCGCGCTCGCCGTCGGCGCGGTGTCGGGCGCTGCCCGGGCAGAAACGCCGAATGGCGGCGAGATCCGGCTGCGCAAGCTCTACGAGAAGAACCTGTCGTTCACGCCGCTGGCCGAGTCGCTCGACGGCGAGATCGTCGCCGTGCGCGGTTTCATGGCACCGCCGCTGAAGGCGGGCGCGAGCTTCTTCGTGCTGACGAAGCGGCCGATGGCGATCTGCCCGTTCTGCGACGACGCGGCCGACTGGCCGAACGACATCGTCGCGGTGCATACCAAGCGCGAGGTCCGGATCGTGCCGTTCAACGCCGACATCGTCGTGCGCGGGCGACTCTCGCTCGGTGACGAGCGCGATCCGGAGACGGGTTTCTTCAGCCGCCTCCGGCTCGTCGACGCGGTCGTCGAGCGCGTCTGAACGGGAGCGGATGCGGCCCGGCACTGCACGTCGCCGACCTGCACGTCGCGGCGGCGGACGGGCGGTGCCTGCTCGCGCTCGCGCGACTGGATCTCGCGCCCGGCGATTTCCTGTGCGTGGCCGGTCCCTCCGGGGCAGGCAAGTCGACGCTGCTGCTCGCCCTCGCCGCGCTCGACGAACGTGCGTGCGGCACCGTCCGCTGGGGCGAAGACGACGTGCTGGCGATGAGCGCGGCGCGTCGCGCGGCCTTCCGCCGTGAACGGGTCGGTCTCGTGTTCCAGGACTTCCTGTTGTTCGAGGAGCTCGGCGCGTTCGCCAACGCCGCGCTCCCCGGTGCCTGGCTCGGCACCGCGAAACGCACGGCGACGCGTCGTCGGGCGCGCGAGCTGCTCGTGCGGCTAGGGCTCGACCCGGACGACCCGCGACCGGTCGAGCGCTTCTCGGGGGGCGAGCGTCAGCGCGTGGCGGTGGCCCGCGCGCTCGCGAGCGATCCGGCCATCGTGCTCGCCGACGAGCCGACGGCGAGTCTCGACCGGGCGGCGGCCGACCGTCTGGTCGCGGCGCTCGTCGAGCTCGTCGCCGGCGCGGGCCGGACGCTCGTCGTCGTCAGTCACGATCCGGCGCTCGCCGCCGCGGCCGATCGCGTGGTCGCGCTCGCCGACGGGCGTGCCACGGATACCGACGCCACGGGTGTCGACGTGACGCGGCGGGCCTGAGCGCGTGGGCGACGTCGTCTCCGCGTTCTGGTTCTCGCTGAGCGCACGCGCCCAGGATCTCGCGGTCCTCGCCGCCTGGCTCGCACCGACGGCGGTGGCGCTCGCCGTCGTCCTGTGGCGCTACCGGGTCCGGCCGCTGGTGCACGCGCTGCTCGTGCGTCACCGCGGGATCGCGGCGATCGCGGTCGCGCTGATCGCCCTGTCGGTCGGGCTCGGCGTCGCCCTGCTGGCCGAGGAGCGCGGGCTTCGCCAGGCATCCGCACGCGCCGCCGACCGCTTCGACCTGATCGTCGCGGCCCCCGGCAGCGACGTGACCGCGATGCTCGCGTCGGTCTACCTGCAGACGGCGAACATGGCGCTGCTCGCCCCCTCCGTCCACGCCGATCTGGCGGCTCGCCCCGACGTCGACCTGGTCGCGCCGCTCGCCTTCGGCGACAGCGTCGACGGCGCGCCGCTGGTCGGCACCACGGCCGCCTTCGTCGATCATCTCGCCGGCGCGCCGCGCGAGGGGCGTCCGTTCGCGTCCACCGCCGAGGCGGTCGTCGGCGCGGCGACGGACTTCGCGATCGGCGACGTGCTGCACCCGGCGCACGGACACGGGGCGGGTGCCGACGAGGACGCTCACGCCCATGTCGAGTTCCTCGTCGTCGGTCGCCTCGCCGCCACCGGCACACCCTGGGACCGTGCCGTCGTCGTGCCGCTGGAGGCGGTCTGGATCGCGCACGGTCTCGGCGACGGTCACGCGGCGGCGGATCGCGGGCGCATCGGTCCGCCCTACGATCCCGAACGCATGCCCGGGGTGCCGGCGATCGTCGTGCGCGCCGATTCGCTGGTCGCCAACTACGCGCTCCGCTCGGCGTTCACCGGTGCGGATCGCATGGCCTTCTTCCCCGGCGAGGTGCTCGCGCGCCTGCACGGCCTGCTCGGCGACGTGCGCCGCGTGCTGTCCGCGATGGCGCTCGTCACCGAGGTGCTCGTCGTCGCCGCCGTGATCGCGCTGCTCGCGGTGCTGCTCGGCGGCTCCGCGCGACGCTTCGCGATGCTGCGCGCGCTCGGTGCGCCGCGCGGGTTCGTGTTCGCCGTCGCCTGGGTGCACGGCAGCGTGCTCGTGCTCGCCGGGGCCGTGCTCGGGATCGGCGTCGGGCGGCTCGCCGCGCTCGCGCTCGCCCGCTACCTCTCCGAGGCGAGCGCGGTCGCCGTGCGGCCGCTGCCGGCCATCGCCGACCTGTCGCTGGTCGCCGCGTTCGCGCTCGCCGGCGTCGCGCTCGCGGCGGTCCCCGCCTGGATCGTCTCGGGGCGGAAGGTGCTCGCCGACCTGCGCGCCTGATGTCGGCTCCCTGGTCGTTGAACCATCAGCAGCTCCCGGCGAGCGAAATCCCAAGTGACTGAAATGCTTGTCTATTCATCTTTTTCCGTTACGAAAAGCTCGACAGAAATATGTAGCGAATTCAGTGCCTTGAGCCCTCGCCGGGAATCGCTGTTGAACCATGGACATGGATTCGGCACAGTACGAGGAGGTGATCGCTCGCTTCGGCGAGGCCGCGGAGACGGGACTGCGTGAGCAGGTTTCCAGGGCGCTTTTCAACAAGGGTTTCATTCTCGGCGCGCTCGATCGCCCGGAGGAAGCGATCGCGATGTACGAGGAGGTGGCCGCCCGCTTCGGCGAGTCCGCGGAGACGGGGCTGCGTGAGCAGGTCGCCTGGGCGCTCGTCAGCAAGGGTTTCATTCTCGGCGCGCTCGATCGCCCGGAGGAAGCGATCGCGATGTACGAGGAGGTGATCGCTCGTTTCGGCGAGGTTGGAGAGGTCGAACTGCGTGAGCCAATCGTCGCCGCGCTTTGTCGAAAGGGCGCCGCATTTCACGGTCTGAAACGTCTTGACGAAAGTGAGGCGGCCTTTCGATCCGCGATCTCGTACGACTCGCTGCACAGCAGAGCCCACAACTCGCTCGGCAATCTACTGCTCGACTTTGTCGGAGATGCCGATCAGGCGCTAATCGCTTTCGAGCATGGCCTCCAAGAGGTAGGCGAGTCGGAAGACCGAGCGATGCCAAGCGCGAACGCTGCTTATGCACTTGCTCTGAAGGGAGGCGGTGAACGAGATGTGCATGCTCATCTCACCAATGCCTTGGGCAATGGTGCGTCAGATCAATGGACGAAGTCAGGGCGCCGCCTTCTCGAAGCCCTGCGCGCCCGGAACGAGGATAGAGCCCGGAATTGGCAAGTCGTTTTCGACCGCATGGGCGATGCGTTGGCGAGTGAGGATTCGGCGCTCTGGAGTGACTACATCGATGACCTGCAACGTCTCACATGGCTGATTCTCGCTCACGGCCAAGGCGTTCTCTTCGAGGCATGGATGGAGAAGGAGCAGATATCGGCACGTTACGCGCCCTACTACCAAGCCGTCGTCGCTGCCATCGAAGGCGAGCACCACTTGTCGAGCATCAACGCGGAAACCCGCGAGCCTGCCAGAGACATCTACGTCGGTATCACTCGACTTCTAGAGCTCTACGGACGGGAGGTCAGGTCGGCACCTACCCGAAAGGTGACAGCGCGAGGAGTGGCGCCTCGTGACGAATGAGGAAAGCCACCGAACCTGAGACCTTGGGTCAAACGAATCGATGTTCTCTCGATCGATAGCGATTCCCCGCTCGGGAGCCGGTGTGGCCGTTGAATGTCGTAGACTCGCGCGCTCTTCCTTCGCTCGCGCCGTCCGCTACGCATGCTCGAGTTTCCGACGTTCCGGAATGCCGCCATCGTAAAGGTGTTCGCGCTGATAGTCGGCGTATTCGCCGCGTCGCCCGCGCCGGGTGTCGCCCCGGCCGCGGAGAGCGGCGCCGACGTCGTCGAGACCGTCACCGCCGGGCCGTCGTTCACGCGGCGACCGCGCTGGGAGTTCGGTGTCGGTGGCGGCTACGTCGCCGGGCAGGACTATCCCGCCTCGAGCGACCCGAACAGTCGCTCGCTCGCGCTGCCGTTCTTCATCTACCGGAGCGCGGTGTTCCGGGTCGGCGGGGGCGGCGTGCGTGCCGTGGCGATCGAGCGCCCGCGAGTGCGGCTCGACCTGTCGGTCGGTGGCTCGCTCAGCGCGAGCTCCGAGGACAACGGCTCGCGTGCCGGCATGCCGGATCTCGACTTCCTGTTCGAGCTCGGTCCGCAGCTCGAGGTCAGCCTGATCGATCGCCCGGCGGGCTCCGGCGGAAGACTGCAGGTCGAGTTCGCCACCAAGCTCCGGGCCGTCGTGTCGACCGACTTCCGGGGTGTCCGGGCGCAGGGTTTCGTCGCCGAGGCGGGCGTCGACGTGGCCCGTCGGCGCGTGCTCGGCTCCCGTCTCGATCTCGTCGCGGGGTTCGACGTGACGTTCGCCGACGAGCGCCTGCAGGACTACTTCTACGAGGTGGACCCGGCGTTCGCGACACCTGCGCGTGCGGCCCACGATGCCCGTGCCGGCTATCTCGGCAGCGAGCTCTCGCTCGGCGTCGCGATCCGTGCACGCCGGGACGTGCGCGTGTTCGCCGGCGCCCGCACCGGGCTCTACGCGGGCGCCGCCAACGAGGACAGTCCGCTGTTCGAGACGACGAGCAGCACCGGCGTGGCGCTCGGCATCGTCTGGACGATCGCCCGCAGCGAGCGCCTGATCGACGTCATCGAGGTCGACTGACGCGGGTTTCCGGCTGTCCCCGGATGCCTCGCTGGTCGAGGCGGCACTGCGACGGTGGGGCTCGTTCGCGAGCCGTGAGACGACTTCGTGACGCCCATCGTGCTTCAGGCGGGCGACGTCGATCCGGTCACGCCGGCTAGCGGACCTGCTTAACGGCGAGCGTCCGACCCCCTTCCTACACTGCGCATCCGGTCGCGAGGAGCGACGGACGACAGACGTGGAAGCATGGGCGAAGAGGGCGGCGACGGACAGGGCGACGGACAGGGCGACGGACAGGGCGACGGACAGGGCGACGGACAGGGCGACGGACAGGGCGACGGACAGGAGCGGAGCGTGCTCGCGAGGCGGTGCGCGGCCTTCGCGGTGCTGCTGATCGCCGCCGCGATCGCGGCACCCGCCCTGACGAGCGTGCGCGAGGCGATGTCGGCGGGAAGCGGCGTAGCGCCGGACGCCGGGGCGCGATCGATGACCGGGATCATCGATCGCGAGATCGGCCGTGCGGCCGTTCAGGGTCAGGACCCAGACGACATCGCCGAGTGGGTGACGCCGCGAGTCGCCGCCGCGCCGGCACCCGGGCGGTTCTCGACGGCCGGGTCCGACTACGAGATGCGCGCGCTGTTCGGCACGGTGGACGGCGCGCGCTTTCGTCGCCACGCACTGTCGATGACGCCACCCGACGCGCCGTTCGGGCTCGTCGGCATCGGCTTTCCGCACGTGGAGATCGTGCCCGGGAAGGGGCGCCGCCATCACCGTCGCTTCACCCGCCTGCTCGACTGGCGAGGCGAGCGCGTTCCGCACGCGCGGGTGCGCTGCATGAACCTGCCCTCCCACGTCGTCACGCGGCGTGCGGCCCGTTACACGCCGACGATCGAGCGGCTCGCCGACGAGCACGGGCTGGCCCGCTCGCTGGTCATGGCCGTCGTCGCCCGCGAGTCCTGCTTCGATCCGCGGGCCGTGTCGCGAGCCGGCGCGATCGGCCTGATGCAGCTGATGCCGGCGACCGCGCGGGAGTTGCGCGAGGGCGATCCGCGCGAGCCCGCGAACAACCTCCGCGCCGGGGTGCGCTATCTTGCCGCGATGCACGAGCTGTTCGGCAGCACCGAGCTCGCGCTCGCCGCCTACAACGCGGGCCCGGGCAACGTGCGCCGCCACGGCGGCATTCCGCCGTTCGCCGAGACGCGTGCCTACGTCGTGAAGGTGCTCGCGTACGCGCGCCGCTACCGGGCGCTGGAGCTCGTCGCGAGTCTCTGATCCGCCGCTCAGAGCTCCTCGTCGACGAAGATGACGTGCCGGAAGTGATGCTGTTCCTCGAAGCTCGCGCCGAGCGAGCCGATCAGCAGTCCGATCGAGGCGCAGAACATCGCCATTCTCAGGCGTGGCGCGAGACCGACCCCCGACGCGTCGAGTTCGTGGGAGGCCGCCCAGCCGACGATCAGCGGCGCGTCGAACAGCGTCACGGCGGCGAGCAGGGCAAGGGCGAGGATGCCGAGCCACGTCGTCGCGAGCCCGGCGACGACGATCAGCACCGCGGTCACGCGGGTGACCACGAGTTGCTCGGAGAGCTGCCGGTGACGCTCCAGCAGGAGCTGCTGGCGGTGCACGACGGAGCTCGTCGTCGCGCCGAGCACGACGAGCGCGAGCACGCTCACCGCGCCCCAGCCCTGCGACAGCCCCAGGTCCCAGCTCTCGGCCGTCATCAGCAGGACGGCGAGTGTCGAGACGGCGGCGGTCGTCAGCCGGCTCAGCCGTTGCGGGAACTCCCACGGACGCGCCGCTCGCACCGCCTCGGCGATCTCCTCGCGGTTGATCGCCGCGGCGCGCAGGGCGAACCGCCAGCGCGACCCCGGACGCGCGCTCGATTCCTCGAGACGCACGTCGGCGACGGCACCGAACGCGGTGTCGAGCGCGGCGGTCTCCGGCTCGTCGAAACGCGTCATCCGGTCGAGATCGTGCGGGGCGTCGGGGCGGTGCAGCAGGGCCGTCCGGTCGGCGGAGTGGCGCTCGCCGGCGAGGTGGGCGAGGGCGTGCATCGCGAGCGTCGCGACGCGATCGACGACGGTGTCGTCGGCGGCGTCGGGCGGGAGCTCGGACGCGAGCCGCCCGGCGTCGGGCATCAGCCGGGCGATGGACAGCACGGCCGCATCGAGCGGCCGGCTCAGGGCGGCGAGCGCGAACGTGCGGTAGCGGGCGACGAGCTCGTCCGGCGTGACCAGCACGACGAAGTCGTGGTGCTCGGCATCGCGCACCTCGGCGGCGAGCCGCAGGAGCTCGCTCGACTCCTCGCGCCGGTACTCGCCGATGTCCGCCCGCGTGCGTGACTCCACTTCCCAGGCGTAGCGCGGGAACCAACCCTCGAGATCGTCCTCGAGCCTGCGTGCGGCGGCCAGCACGAGACGCCGCTCGCGCGCGTCCATGCGCCCGGCGAGCACGAACCCGATGCGGATCGGCGGTCTGGTGTCGTCGGTGACGGTCGGCAAGGTCGGCGATCCGGTCGGGGTCGGAGCGGGACGGCGGCAGCCGTCGACGCGGCCCCTCGAGGGTAGCGCAGGGTCGTGCCCCCGTGCCGGCGCGGGAGCCGGTTCAGCCGCGTGAGCGCCGCCCGTGCATCGCGCGCGGTCCGCGGAGCGCGAACGCCAGCAGCTCACGGCGAAGCTCCGCGAGACGTCGTGCGTCGGCCGGACCGTCCGGGCGAGCGAACCGCAACGCGATCAGCCGACGCCCGAGGCGCTCGATGCGTTCGCGCTCGCGCGGCAGGGCCTCGGCCGCGCGGCGCACGTACTCGGCCGGGCTCTCGTCGGATGCGCGCCGGACACCCCGTCGGCCGAGGGCGCGCGCGAAACGTGCCCAGGCCCGCTCGGCGGGAACGGCTGCGCGCGTCCCGCGACGCCACGGGACGCCGAGCACCGCGAGGCACCACAGGGCGGTGGCCGCGAGCACGCCGGCGACCAGTTGCCACAGGGCCGGTTTCTCCAGCCCGAGTCGCTCGAGGAGGTTCGCCTGTGCGTCGTCGTCGAAGTCGACGACGAGGCGCTGCCAGGCGTGGTTCAGGGAATCCCAGCGAAGCCCCGCCGCCTGCAGCCAGCCGCTGCCGCCGCGGGCGAGGCGCGGTACCGCGTCGCTGTCCGGGAGCGCCGCGGCGAGTCCGCTCTCGACGCGCGACGGGGCGACCGCGCCGGTCGGCTCGAAGCGCCGCCACGCGCCGCCGATCCACGCCTCGGCCCAGGCGTGCGCGTCGGCCTGGCGCACGATCATGTAGTCGCCGTTCATCTGTCCGCCGAGGTAACCGGTGACGACCCGGGCCGGGATGCCGGCGGCGCGCATCAGCACGACGAAGGCGGAGGCGTAGTGCTCGCAGAATCCCTCGCGGGTGTCGAACAGGAACTCGTCGATCGGTGCGTCCCCGAGCAGTCCCGGCTGCAGCGTGTAGCGGTAGGGTTCGCGGTGGAAGCGTTCGAGCACGGCGCGTGCGTAGGCCGTGTCGTCGGTCGAGGCCGCTCTCAGGCGTTGCGCGAGCGCCGCGCTCCGGGGATTGCGTCCGGCGAGCGCGAGCGTGGTCCGCGTGGGCGGTGTCGTCGAGCCGAGCGTCGCGCTCGGAATCGAGCTTTGACGGTAGCGAAGCACCTTCGAGACGGGTTCGTCGGCCAGCAGCTGGCCGTCGTCGGTCAGCCGGGCGAGCGGTCGTGCGCCGGCTGCCCGTCCGCTGGACCCCTGTGGCAGCGACACCGGCATGTCGAGCGCGAACAGCCAGCGGCGTCGGTGCGGCTGGAGCATGACGGCGTAGTCGAGCCGCGCTTCCGTCGCCCCGTCGGGTACCCGTGGCTCCCCCGCGAGCGGCCGCGCGCTCGCCGACCAGCGACGCCCGTCGAACCGATCGAGCACCGGGCCTCGCCAGTACCGTTGCCGCGGCGGCGGCGGCGCGGTGTCGAACTCGACGCGGAACGCGACGGCATCCGACTGCGACAGCGAGCCGATCGAGCCCGGCTCCATCGAGTCGGACAGCCCGGTCGTCGCCATCGAGTCCTCGGGCAGCGACCACAGGGGTCCGGGCAGGCGCGGAAACACCACGAACAGGAGTGCCGCGAGCGGCACGCCCTGCAGCAGCAGCTTCGCCGCCAGGCGCAGGCGAGGCCCCGTCGGGGTCGGGTCATGTGGATCGCGCAGCACGGCCAGCGCGTTGGCGAGGGCGAGCACCGCCGGCAGCGTGACCGCGGCGGCCAGGATCGTCTGCGAGTAGAAGTACTGCGTCAGCAGGAGAAACGCGGCCAGGCAGAGGAGCAGCGTCGTGTCGGCGACCTTCCTGACCTCGGCGAACTTCGCGGCGACCAGCACCGACAGGAACGCCACGCACGGGTCGCGACCGAGGAAGTAGCCATAGCCGGCCCGGATGGCGAGGGCGGCGAGGGCGGCGAGAATGGCGAGGGCGAGCGGCGACAGGAGGCGTTCGCGGAGCGCGCTTCCGGGATGGTGCAGGTCGTACAGGCGAAGCCCGACGACGGATGCGGCGAGCGCGCCGACCCATGGCGGCAGGTGCACCAGGTGCGGCAACTGTACGAACAGCAGGAGCGCGGCGAGCGCGTGCAGGCTGCGCGCCTCGACCGCCCGTTGCGCCGGTGCGCGGGTCGCGAACAGCCGATGGACGGCGCCCGCGCTCACGCGGCGGACGCTCCGCCGCGCGAGGTGCCCGAGACATCGCCCGAGACATCGCCCGAGGCATCGCCCGAGACATCGCCCGAGACATCGCCCGAGACATCGCCCGAGACATCGCCCGAGACATCGCTCGAGGCGCCGCCCGAGACATCGTCCGTGCGCGCGCTCGACGGCTCGGCCAGCAGATCCGCCGCCGTGCCGTGCAGCGCCAGTGCCGTCAGCGCCTCGAGCCTGCGAGCGGGACCGCGGCCGGGCTCGAGCCGGGTGCCGGGCAGCTCGAGCGCGTAGTCGGTATCGCCGGCCTCGGCCGCGAGTACCCAGGCGGCGAGCCGCGACAGCCGTGCCTCCACGTCGGGCAGGCCGGTCGCGCCGAGCGTCAACCGCGTCGTCGACCGCGCGCTCTCGTCGTCGAACAGCCGCACGTGCAGCCCCTGCCCGCGCGCGAGGCTCTTCCACGCGAACGTCGAGGGCACGTCGCCGGCGACGTAGGGGCGGAGTCCGGCGACGTCGCCGCGCGTGCCCTGCCGGTGCGTGCCGTCCGCCACGGCCGAGGGTTCCGCGGGCAGCGGTGGCGGGTCCGTCTCGGGCACCGGGAAGACCAGCCCGTGCGCCGGTGCGTGCACGTAGCTCCACGCGTTCCACAGCCCGAGCGGCCAGTCGCTGTCGAGCGTCAGGCGACCGAGCGGACACGGCCCGCGGACACGGGTGCGGAGATCGAGCACGACGCTCGCGAGGTCGTCCGCCGCGACGTCCGTGCGTGCCGTGGCGGCGTCCTCCCTGCCGATGGCGCGTGCGCGCACGCGCAGGCCGTGGCGCGCGAGTCGTGTCGGGTTGGTCAGCGCGATCGTGAACGGCAGGCGCTCGCCGGCGAACGCGGTGGCCGTGTCGACACGGGAGAGCTCCAGTCCGGCCAGGTTCCGGTAGGTGTGCATCAACGTCGCCGAGAACAGGCCGGTCAGCAGGAAGCACAGCGCGTAGCCGAGGCTCAGCGAGTAGTTGACGGAGGCGACGAGCATCAGCATGAGCGAGCCGAGGAAAGACCAGCCGCGCCGCGTCGGCAGGATGTAGATGCGCTGGTGCTCGATGCGGATCGGCAGCGTGTCCTCGGCGCGCGTGCGGAACACGCGCTGGCGAAGACCTCTGCCACCGCGTGCGCCACCGCGTGCGCCACTGCGTGCGCCACTGCGTGCGCCACTGCGTGCGCCACCGTCCTCGATCGCCGGGATGGCCCTGCCGCCCATGCTGTCCGCCGCGATCTTCAGGGCATCGGCACGCGATCGAGCACCTCGCGCGCGGTCACGCGCCCGGCACCGACGCGTCCGGTCAGGCGGTGGCCGGCCAGCGCGGGAAAGACGTCGCGGACGTCCTCCGGCAGCACGTGGTCGCGCTCCGCGAGGCGTGCGAACGCGCGGGCGAGGCGTACCAGGGCGAGGCCGGCACGCGGGCTGAGCCCGCTGCCGCCCTCGCGCGTCGCGGACAGCAGTGCCTGCACGTAGTCGAACACCGGGGCGGCGACATGGGTCGCTTCCGCCTCGGTCGTCCAGCGCGCGAGATCGGCGGCCGACGCGCACGGCTCGAGCGAGCGGACACTCGCGCGCCGGTCGCCATGCTCCAGCAGCACGCGTTCGGTGGCCGCGTCCGGGTAGCCGATCTCGATGCCGACGAGGAAGCGATCGAGCTGCGACTCGGGAAGCGGGTAGGCGCCGAGCTGATCGGAGGGGTTCTGTGTCGCGATGACGAAGAAATCCTCCGCGAGCGCGTGCGTCGTGCCGTCGACGGACACCTGGCGCTCCTCCATCGCCTCCAGCAGCGCGCTCTGCGCCTTGGGCGGCGCGCGGTTGATCTCGTCGGCGAGCAGCACCGACGTGAACACCGGCCCGCGGCGAAACTCGAACGTGCCGCTCGCGACATCGAACACCGACACGCCGACGATGTCGGCGGGCAGCAGGTCGCTCGTGAACTGCACCCGCGTCCACGGCAGGCCGAGCGTCGCGCCGAGTGCCTGGGCGAGCGTGGTCTTGCCGACGCCCGGCACGTCCTCGATCAGCAGATGGCCGCGGGCCAGCAGGCAGGCGAGGGCGAGCGTCACTTGCTCGCGCTTGCCGAGCAGCACGCGCTCGAGTCGGGCGAGCGCCTCGGCGGGTGCGGGCGGGCTGGTCAGCGGGGTTACCCGAGCTGCGCGGAGTGAGGCGTTCGGCATGGACGTCGTCGGGGGTGGGTGGAAGCGATCGGAACGCGCGGGCGCCCGATCGACGAGGTTAGCGGCCGCGCGGGCGAAGTCTTCGAGGGCCGGGCGGGAAGCGGCGCGCGACAGAGGCGACGAGGGGGCGGTTCTTTGTGGGGCGTGTCTCGCTTTCGTTCCGGCTTGTCCGCCGAAAACCCGAAGCTCGACTTGACCGATGCCCGGTGGCGGACGATTCTCCCGCCTCGTCACCACCGCCGACTCCCCACGCATGCCATCGGTCCCCCGAACCTGTTCCCGACCCGCCGTCGTCGTCGCGCTGGCGACGCTCGCGGGCGCCGCCTTCGTCGACGGCGCCCGTGCCCACGGCGACGCGCCCGGAGGCGGTCACGGCCCCGAGGCCCGTCCGGCGCTGCCCGGTGCCACCACGCTCGGGACGGACGGGCATGCGGTCGATCCGGGCGGACGTTCCGGCGTACCGTCCGCGCTTCCGGGCGCCGCGCGTGCCCGTGCCGTCGTCCGCCCGGCCGCCACGCCGGTGATGAGCCCGGTGCTCGGCGGCGGCTGGTCGGACGTGGTCGACTGGCCGCTCGTCGCGATCCACGCGGCGTTGCTGCCGAACGGCAAGGTGCTCGCCTGGGACGCGACCCCGGACGATTCGGACGACGACCCGCACACCACCGACAACTACACGACCCGGGTGACGCTGTGGGACCCGGTCGCCGATACCCACGTCGAGACCAACAACGACACCGATTCGGATCTGTTCTGCGCGGGCTCGGCGCACCTCTGGGACGGGCGCATACTGTTCGCCGGCGGCGACGGTGGACGGGCCGGCGCGAACGGGCCACTGCCCAACACCAACATCTACGAGCCGGCCACCAATACCTGGCGGCGGAGCGTCAACATGAACGCACCGCGCTGGTACTCCTCGGTCGCCGCCCTGGGCAACGGCGAGATGCTGACGTTCGGCGGCACCTACGATCCCGAGCCGATCGCCGAGGTGTTCCGCTTCGATCGCACCTGGCGCCCGCTCGACGCGCTCGAGACGCCCCCCGGCTACGACGCGGCCGGCATGGGCGACTACCAGTGGATGCAGGCCGCTCCCGACGGTCAGGTCGTCGTGTTCGGCCCCCAGAACCTCGTGGCCGGCATCGAGACCGCCGGAGCGGGTGCGTTCGAGGCGGGCCCGCCGCGCGACGACGCGGGCATCCGCGACTACGGCAGCTACGCGATGTTCGACACCGGCAGGATCCTCGTCGCCGGCGGCGGCGATTCGGTCGACACCGCCGTCGTCATCGACACCGCGACGCGCCAGAGCGCGGACACGGGACGGCTGAACATCGGACGCCGCCAGCACAACCTGACGATCCTCGCCGACGGCTCCGTGCTGGTCACCGGCGGCAACGACGACGGCAGCGAGCTGGTCAGCACGACCGGCGCCGTCATGACGCCCGAGCTCTGGGATCCGGCCACCGGCGCGTTCCGGACGCTGAACCCGATGAACGCGGATCGCCAGTACCACTCGGTCGCGCTGCTGCTCGCCGACGGACGTGTGCTGTCGGCGGGCGGTGGCATCTGCGGGCGCTGCTACGAGATCGGTTACGAGGAGCGGAACGGGGCGATCTTCACGCCTCCCTACCTGTACGTGGGAGATACGACCCTGGCCCCCAGGCCGGTGCTCTCCGACGTGCCCGCCGAGGCCGGCTACGGCGAGCGGTTGACGGTCGGTACGGGCGCGACGCTCGATCGTGCCCATCTGATCAAGCTCGGCTCGGTCACCCATTCGCAGAACCAGGACCAGCGACTCGTGCCGCTCGCGTTCGAGCGACGCGGCGACTCGCTCGTGCTCGACATGCCCCGCTCGCGCGATGTCGCGCCGCCGGGACACTACCTCCTGTTCGTCGTCGATACGGACGGCGTACCGTCGGAAGGGGCGTTCGTGCGCCTCGGTCAGCCGCTGGTCGAACCCGGTCAGCCGCTCGTCAGCACGCTCGAGCCCGGCGCCTGGCAGAGTATCGTGATGCCCGCCACCGGCGAGCTCGAGCTGACCCTGTCCGCCGACGCGCCGCTCGAGCTGTACGTCTCGGCCGACGGTCCGACGCGTGCCGACAGCGTCGCCCGGGCGGCGTGCCGGGCCGCCGACGAGATGCCCGGCGAGGCGACGACGGTGCGCCGCTGCGCCGTGTCGTCCGACGCGGCGACACCGTGGCACGTGACCGTGCACGGCGCCGCCCGCACCGACTACCGGCTCGACTCGGTCGGGACCGCGGCGCCGGCGTCGGTCGCCGAGCCTGCCGGGAACGTGCCGGAGCCGGAGCCAGACGCGGACGCGGACGGATCGGGCGAACCGACCGACACGGATGCGGAAGAGGCGCGGGTGGTCAGGACCGGCGGGGCGCCGTCGAGTGGGCTGCTGCTCGCGCTGGCACTCGGTCTCGTCGCCCGTCGTGCGGCGGGCGTCCGTCTGTACAAAGGCCCTCCGGGGCGTGCGAGCGGCGCGATCTTCTGACGAACGGTTGGCGAACCGGCGGAAGAGCGATGCCACGCCCCGGGCAAGGGGTCGCCCGTTGCTATACTTGCCGGCCTTGTTGTCCGCTCCGTCGGCGCCGCCCATGCGTGTCAAGCAATTCCTGAAGTCCGCGGCCCATCAGCACAAGGACCCGCAAGTGCGCCTCGCGCATGCACGCGAGCTAGACCCGGGCGACGAGGAAGCGGCGACGGTGCTCGCCGCGCTCGCGACGGACGACGAGGCGGTGGAGGTGCGCGTCGGTGCGACCGGACGCCTGCTCGACCTGAGCGTGCTCCGCTCCCTGCTCGACGCGAACGGCGACGACGCCGAGCTGGTGCGCGAGGCCGCCGAACGGCGCCTCGGCACGCTGATCGAGTCCGGCGAGATGAGCGACGTGGCCGTGCGCGCGCTGCTCGACACGCACGCCGCGCGCCTCGCGCCGATGATCGCGAGCGACAGCCCGGTCGCGACCCAGCGCGAACACGCGCTCGACGCGCTCGACGACGAGACCGCACTGGTCGGCGTCATCCAGCGCTCGCGCCTGCACGACACCCGGCTCGCCGCGGCCAGCCGTCTGACCCGCCACGACGCGATGCGCGCGGCGCTGACCGCCTGTCGCTCGCGCGACAAGGTCGTCGCCAAGCTCCTGCAGCAGAGGCTCGACGCCGAGGCCGCCGCCGAGGCGGCACGCATCGCCTCGCGGCATGCCGTGACGACGACGCTCGAGGCGATGCGGAATCTCGCCGACAGCGTCTGGTCGCCGCAGCACGCCGGTCGCGCGCAGGCGCTCCGCGAGCGCTGGGCCGGATTCGAGGCGAGCGATGTCGCGGGCGAGAGCGATGCGTTCTCCGAGATCGACGCACGCGTGCAGGCGCTGCTCGATGCGCACCCCAAGAGTGCCACCGAAGATGACGGGCGCACGGCGACGAGCGAGTCGCCCTCCGCCACGGCGGACGACTCGTTCACCGACCCGGCCGACGGATCCTCCGGCGCGCCGGACGCGAGCGCGGGCGGCACCGCCGCGGCGTCCACGTCGACCGATTCCGCGCCCGCGAGCACCGCCCCGGCGCCCGAGCCCGATGCCGGCAGCGTCGCGCTCGCGGCCGATCTCGGTGACGTCGGCATCGAGGCCCTGCTCGCTGCCGTGGGCCCGGATGCGGCCGGCGCCGACGCCGCGGCCACCGACGCGCCGGCCGCGCCCGACGCCGGCCGGGAGTCTCCGCTGTCCGCGGCGTTGCGCGCGCATGCCCGTGCCGTGGCGGTGCTGTTCGACCCGCCGTTCGATCACCGGCGCGCACGTCCGGCGGCGCTCGGCCAGCGCCTTCGCCGCGTGGACGCACTGCTCGACACGAACGCGCTGCTGCCGGGGCTCGATCTCGACTCGCATCGATACGTGCGGGAGCTCGCCGCGCACCGCGAGACGCTCGCCGCCCGGCTGGTGCAGTCCGAACAGGAGTCGGCCGATCGGATCAAGGCGACGCATCGGCAGTTCGCGGCGCTCGGCGGCCTCGCCGGCGAGGGCAAGTGGGCGCCCGCCAACAGTCTGATGACGCGGCTCCGCAAGAAGCTCGCCGCGATGGAGCCGGCCGAGCGCGCGGGTCTCGAGGACAAGTTCGCCCGGGCCGAGAAGCAGCTGGCCGAGATGGGCGACTGGCAGGACTTCGCCGCGCGTCCGAAGCTCGAGGCGTTGTGCGTCGAGATGGAGGCCTTGCCCGGCAAGGAGCTCGCGCCGGAGAAGCTCGCCAAGGAAGTGCGCGACCTGCAATCGCAGTGGAAGGGGCTCGGCCCGAGCCGGGCGGCCAACGAGCTGTGGCCGCGCTTCAAGACGGCCGGCGACACCGCCTACGAGCCGTGCAAGGCCTGGTTCGCGGTGAAGGGCGAGGAGCGCAAGGAGAAGATCGCCGCCCGGCGAGGCATCTGCGAGGCGCTCGAGGCGGACGTCGTCATGCTCGGCAACGCCTATGTCGCCGACGAGCCCGAGCCCGAGGCGGACGCGGACGTCGATGCCGGAGCCGCTGCGCCGGGCGCGGCGGCGAAAGGCGACGGCGGCGCGGCGGACGGCCCCGTGGCGGACCCGAACTCGCCGGCTGCCGACGAGAACGGCGTCGAAGCCGGCGGCGAGACCGGGCCGGACGGGGCAGCCGTGTCCGAAGGCGCGTCACCGGCATTCGTCGACACCTCGGAGGCCGCGCCGGCCACGACCGAAGGTCCCGCCACGGACGCCTCCGCGGACGGCTCGGCAGGTGCGTCGCCGGACGGCTCGTCGGAGGGGCCGACGGATGGGGTGACGAGCGACGCTTCTCCCGAACCCGGTCCGTCGACCGACAGGCCGGCCGCGAAGCCGGCCGGCAAGACATCCGCACGGCGTTCGCGCGGCGGACGAGCGCACCGGCCCTTGCCCGAGATCCCGGACGTCGATCCCGACTGGAAGGCGGTGCAGCGCCGGGTCAGCGACGCCAAGCGTGACTGGAGCGCGAACCGCGTCCACGGCAGGAAGCCCGACCGCTCGCTCGAAGGGCGATTCTCGGCTGCCCTGAGACCGTTCGAGCGTGCGCTCGCCACACGCTACGGGGCGAACGAGGCCGAGAAGCGCGCGCTCGTCGAGAAGGCCGCGGCGCTCGCCGGGGGCGAGATCACCCAGCACGTGGCCAATCAGGCGAAATCGCTCCTGTCGGCGTGGAAGCTCGTCGGGATCATGCCGCGGCGGGTCGATCAGGCGCTCTGGGAGGAGTTCAACGGGCATCTCGGCACGATCTTCAAGCACCAGCAGGCGGTGCAGCGCGAGAAGCGCCGGGCGGGGTTCGAGCACGTCGATCGCGCCAAGGCGATCTCGCGGGAGCTGCGTGCGCTGGCGAAGCAGGACAGCGTGGACGAGGCGGCCGTGCAGGCGCTCGCCGACGAGTTCCAGGCGCTGGCCGAGTTCCCCGAGCGCGATCGACGCGGGCTCGAGCGCGACTTCCGCGCCTCGCTCGACGCGACCGCCCGCGTCCAGGAGACCGCCGGCAAGCGCCGCAAGCAGGCCGAGCGGGAGGAGCGTCAGCGGCTGGTCGAGCTGTGCGAGCGCCTGGAGGCCGCGGTCGAGGACCCGGGCGCGGCGCCGGACAACCTGCGCGAGGATGTCGTGCACGCCTGGGAGGCGAGCGAGACCCGTGTCGCGCGCGAGATGATGTCGCGGCTCGAGTCGCGACGCGACGCCGCGCTCGCCCACCTCGACGCCGGCACCGGCCACGACCTGGCGGCCAACGAGGAGACGCGTCGCGACCTGCTGATCCGGATGGAGGTCGCCGCCGACGTCGAGACGCCGCCGGAGGACAAGGCACGGCGCATGAAGTATCAGCTCGAGAACCTGCAGTCCGGCATGACGTCGGCCGGGGTCGCCGATCGGCGCGCGACGCTCGCCGCCCTCGAGGAGGAATGGCTCGCCGCCGCTCCCGCGAGTCGCGCCGTGCACGACGCGTTGCACTCGCGCTATCTCCGGGCCCAGGGCCGATGACGAGGCCGATGCGTAGGTCGCCGAGGACGTCGGCGAGAGGATCGACGAAGGAGTGGGCGTCGGGACCGGTAGCGGGACCGGCGACGCGGTCCCGACCGTGAACGCGCCCCCGACGCGGGCGGCGCTCGAACGCGCCCTCCGCGACGGGGAGTTCGTCCTGCACTACCAGCCGAAGGTCTGTCTCTCGAGCGGGCGGATCGTCGGTGCCGAGGCGCTGGTGCGCTGGAACGACGGGGCCGACGTCATCTCCCCGGACGAGTTCCTGCCGATCGCCGAGCGGATCGGCCTGCTGCACGACATCACGCTCGGCCTGCTCGACCAGGTGGTCGCCGCGGCCGTGGCGCTGCGTGTCACCTGCGCCGGTCTCGCGCTGTCGATGAACGTGGCTCCGGACGACCTGGCCGCCAACGTCATCAGCACCCGCATCGGCGAGCGGCTTGCCGCCGGCGACATCGCGCCGGCGGATCTGGAGATCGAGATCACCGAAAGCGCCGTGATGGGCAACGTCGAGAAGGTGCGCGACGATCTCGAGCGCCTCCGCTCGCTCGGCATCAAGGTGCTGATGGACGACTTCGGTACCGGCTACTCGTCGATCGATCGACTGAGCCAGCTGCCGTTCGGTTCCCTCAAGCTCGATCAGGGCGTCGTGCGGCGGATGGGCACGTCGCGCCGGAGCCTCGACGTCGTGAAGGCGTCGATCTCGATGGCGCGGGAGCTCCGCATGACGGCGATCGCGGAAGGCGTCGAGTCGGCCGGGACCTACGACTTCCTGATCGCCAACGGCTGCGAGGAGGCTCAGGGCTACTGGATCGCCCGTCCGATGTCGCTAGAGGACCTTCGCGGGTTCGTCGCCGATCCGCGCGAGTTCGCCGGCTCCCAGGTCGGGCGCGTCCACCACGCCGTGCTGAACCTCCTGCAGTTCAGGAAGTCGCTCGTCGACGCGCTGTTCTGCAGTCGCGGCGGCCGGGTGCCCGCGCTCGACTCGATCATCGACCCGCGGCTCGGCGGCGACGTCGCCGATTCCGCCGTCGGCGCCTGGTACTTCGGCAGCGGGCGTCAGCTCGCCGGGCGGGCGAGCTACCGGGCCATCGAGGTGCCGCTCGTGCGCCTGCACGCGGATGGCAACCGTCTGCTCGAGCGGCTGGCCGAGGGCCGGCCGCTCGACGGCGACGTCTCGCTCGCCGACCTCGACGCGCAGGTCGTCCAGCTCGTCGCGCTGATGCACGCGCTCGAGCGCGAGCTCGTGGACGATCACGCGCACGCGTAGCGTTTCCGCCTTCGCGCGGACCACTCTGCCAGGATGCGCCGCGATCGGCCAACCGCGCACCGTTCGCGCGCTTCCCGGAGAGCTTCGCCCTGGACAACCCGATCACCGCCGCCGACACGCTGTTCGTGCTGCTCGGCGCCATCCTCGTGTTGTTCCTGCACGCCGGCTTCGCCTTTCTCGAGGTCGCGCGCTTCTACTCGCAGCTGCTCGCTTCCCTGCTGATCGTCGCGTTCGTCTACCCGTTCGTCGAGGGCATCGTCTGGAACGGCAACTTCGGGATACAAGGGTGGATCGAGTCGCTGACCGGGTTCGGCTTCCATGACTTCGCCGGCTCCGTGGTGGTGCACGCGACGGGTGGCTGGCTCGCGCTCGGTGCCGTCATCCTGCTCGGCGCGCGCCGCGGGCGCTACGCCGCGGACGGCTCGATCGCGACCGCCTGGCCGCCGTCGAGCATCCCGTTACTCGCGCTCGGGGCGTGGATCCTGACGGTCGGCTGGTTCGGGTTCAACGTCATGTCGGCGCAGTCGCTCGAGGGCGTGAGCGGCCTCGTCGCGATGAACTCGCTGATGGCGATGGCCGGCGGCGCGCTCGCCTCCCTCCTCGCCGGGCGCGCCGATCCGGGCTTCCTGCACAACGGCCCGCTCGCGGGACTCGTGGCCGTCTGCGCGGGCTCCGGCGTCATGCACCCGATCGGCTCGCTCGCGGTCGGTGCGGTCGCCGGCTTCCTGTTCGTCCGGGCGTTCACCCAGGCGCAGAACCGCTGGCGGATCGACGACGTGCTCGGCCTCTGGCCGCTGCACGGGCTCTGCGGCGCCTGGGGCGGCATCGCCTGCGGCGTGTTCGGGCTGGAGGCGCTCGGTGGTCTCGGCGGCGTCTCCCCGCTCGCCCAGATGATCGGTGCCGCCGGCGGCGTCATCGTCGCGACGCTGGCGGGATTCGCCGCCTACGGCCTGATCCGTGCGACGATCGGCATACGCCTGGGCGAGGAGGAGGAGTTCGACGGCGCCGATCTCGCCATCCACAAGATCTCGGCGACGCCGCGCTGAGAGCACGTCGGCCACCGACCGAGGGCTCGTCCGTGAAACGCATCACCGCCATCATCAAGCCGTTCAAGCTCGACGCCGTGCGCGAGGAGCTCGCCGCGCTGGGCGTCTCCGGCATGACCGTCACCGAAGTGAAGGGGTTCGGCCGCCAGAAGGGGCACACCGAGCTCTACCGCGGTGCCGAATACGTCGTCGACTTCATTCCGAAGACCAAGATCGAGATCGTCCTCCCCGACGCGCTCGTCGACGACGGCGTCGAGGCGATCGTGCGGGCGGCCGACTCGGGGAAGATCGGCGACGGCAAGATCTTCGTCGAGGCGATCGAGCGGGCCGTGCGCATCCGCACGCGCGAGGAAGGGGACGACGCCCTGTAGCGTCTCGGCCAGCGCTCGGCCCCGGGACGTCCGGTCCCGGGACCGGACGTCCCGGATCGGCCCGGCGTCGGTTCCGGGTCTGCTCGGGTCTGCCCGGGCCGCCGCTCGAGGTCGTGCCCGAGGCATCTCGCGGACAGTCTCCGGGCGTCAGGCCTTCTTCGCCGGCTTCGGCTGATCGCGTTCCCACGGCGCCTCGGGCGTGAACTGCTCGATCATGAAGTCGGTGAACACGCGCACCTTGTTGCTCAGGTGGCGGCGGTGCGGGTAGACGAGCTGGATGCTCGAGCTGTCCGTCGCGTGATCCTGCAGAAGCGGCTTGATCAGGCCCTTGTGCAGCGAGGGCTGCACGACGTAGGTGGCCAGGCGCGCGATGCCGATGCCGGCCTTGACCGCCTCGTGCAGGGCCGACGCGCTGTTGGTGTGGAAGTTCCCCTTGACGCGTTGCGTGCGCACCCCGCTCTTCGTCTTGAACTCCCAGTCGTTGAAGTGGGAGATCGCCGAGTGGGTCAGGCAGTTGTGCTTCGCCAGGTCCTCCGGCGTCTCGGGCGTGCCGTGCGCCTCCAGATAGGCCGGGGAAGCGCAGATGACCCGCTTGTTGACGGCCAGGCGCCGGGCGACGAGCGATTCGTCGGTCAGCCCGTCGGACAGCACGATCGCCACGTCGACGCTCTCGCCGACCAGGTCCACCTCGCGCTCGCTGAGCTCGAGCTCGACGCGGAGCTCCGGGTACTGCGCCATGAAGGCGGGCATCAGCTTGATCATCTGCAGCCGCGCGAACGCCGATACCGTCGTCACCCGGAGCGTGCCGCTGACCCGGTCGTGCAGCGCCATGACGGCGTCTTCCGCCTGACGGATCTCGTCGAGGATCGCCCCGCAGCGATCGTTGAAGGCGTGACCTTCGGCCGTCATGCTCAGCTTGCGGGTGGTTCGCTGGAATAGCCGGGCACCGAGCCGGTCCTCGAGCCGGGTGATGAGCTTGCTGACCGCCGACGGCGTCAGGTCCAGCTCGCGGGCGGCGGCCGAGAAGCTGCCGAGGTCGGCGGCCTTCGAGAAGACCAGCATCTCCGTGTACTTGTCCATGTCGCTGCTTTGGAGGCTATAGATTCACAAATCTTAGTTCACTGATGATCATTGTGGTGAAATGATTCATCAATAGTATGGGAGACAAGTCACAGCATACGCGAACACGGAATCAGTCCCATGAACATTGAACGACCTATCGTCACCCCTCAGGACATCGAGCGCTACCGCGCCGAGGCTCGCGCCATGCAGAGTCGCGAGATCGCCCGCCTCGTCCGTCTCCTGTTCGGCACGCCCGCCCGCCTCTTCCGGCGCGCCGGACGTCGTTCCACGGACGCCGTGCCGGCGGACGTCCGACACGCCTGATCGTCCCGCCCGCGCCCGCTTCGTGGCCCGGTTCGTGGCATGGGCCTTCGCGGATCGGCGTCGGCCCTCACTCTCCGCTACGCTGTCCGGCCGTCACCGGCAGCGCGGCCCGTGTACCGATTCTTCGAACGCCTGATCGACCCGCTGGAGTCGCATCCGGTGGTCCGTCCCCCGCCCGACACGCCGGGCTTCTTCCGCTTCCATCTCGCCTCCTCGCACGCCGTCGTCGTCGCGATCCTGGTGCTTGCGGGCGTGGCCTCGATCTGCGAGCTGTTCCTCTACGTCTACCTCGGGCGCCTGCTCGACTGGATGACCGTCGAGGGCTCGGCGGCCGAGATGGTCACCTTTCTCGAACGCCACGGCGCGGCCCTCGCCGGCATGGCGTTCGTGATCGGCGTCGTGCGTCCGGTGGCCCTGCTCGGCTCGCGCGCCCTGATCAACCTGGCGCTCGCCCCGGGGCTGGCCAACGCCACGCGCTGGCAGAACCACCGCTACGTGCTCCGCCAGTCGATGTCGTTCTTCGAGAACGACTTCGCCGGGCGCATCTCGCAGAAGGTGATGCAGACCGGGCACGCCCTCCGGGAAGCCGTCGTCAACGTTCTCGACGGGGCGTGGATGCTCGTCATCTACCTGGTCGGGCTCGTGGTGCTGTTCTCGGACATGAGTCCGGTGCTGCTCTGGCCGGTCGCGCTATGGACGATCGCCTACGCCGCCGTCGTCGCGTTCATGGTGCCGCCGGTGCGCGTGCGTTCGGCACGGTTGTCGGAGGCCAACTCGGGACTGATCGGACGCATCGTCGACAGCTACACCAACATCCAGTCGGTCAAGCTGTTCGCCCACCACGATCTCGAGGAGCGGTTCGTGGCCGAGGGAATCCGTCGTCAGACCGGCGCCTTCCACGCGCTGATGCGCTCGATCCTGACGATGACGATCACGCTGACCGGGCTCAACACCGCGCTGGTGCTCGGCACGGCGGCGCTGTCGGTCCGACTCTGGCTCGACGGCGCGATCACGGTCGGGGAGATCGCCGTCGCCAACGCGCTGGTGATCCGCCTGAACCAGATGTCGGGCTGGATCCTCAGGACGATCACGTCGCTGTTCGAGAACGTCGGCGCCGTGCAGAACGGCGTCGAGACGATCGCCCGTCCGCTGGCCGTGACCGACGCGGTCGACGCGCGTCCGCTGGTCGTCGCGCACGGGCGAGTCACGTTCGACGACGTCTCCTTCGGTTACGGGAACGCGGACGATGGCGACGTCCACGACGCCACGCGCGGCGGGGCAGGGGCCGGTGCGGGGGGCCGCGTGCAGGTCGGCGCGGGTCGAGGCGTCGCGGCAGGCCCGGGTGCCGTGGTCGAGCACTGCTCGTTCGATATCGCCGCCGGCGAGCGCGTCGGTCTCGTCGGTCGCTCCGGGGCGGGGAAGTCGACGCTGATCAATCTCCTGATGCGCTTTCGCGACGTCGACGGCGGACGCGTCCTCGTCGACGGCACCGACATCCGTTCGGTCGATCAGCGCAGCCTCCGTGCGGCGATCGCCGTCGTCACGCAGGACACCTCGCTCCTGCACCGCTCCCTCAGGGACAACATCCGCTACGGGCGGCCCGAGGCGAGCGACGCGGAGGTGCTCGCCGCCGCCAGGCGCGCCGAGGCGATGGAGTTCGTCGAGGCGCTCGTCGATCCCCAGGGGCGACGCGGGCTCGACGCGCACGTCGGCGAGCGCGGGGTCAAGCTCTCGGGCGGGCAGCGTCAGCGCATCGCGATCGCCCGCGTGATCCTCAAGGACGCGCCGATCCTCGTGCTGGACGAGGCGACCAGCGCGCTCGACAGCGAAGTGGAGGCCGCGATCCAGGAGCGGCTCGACGAGCTGATGGCCGGCAAGACGGTCATCGCCGTCGCCCACCGGCTGTCGACGATCGCGGCGCTCGATCGACTTGTCGTGCTCGATCGCGGTCGTGTCGCCGAGAGCGGCAGCCATGCCGAGCTGGTCGCCGCGGGCGGCCTCTACGCGAGACTCTGGGAGCGGCAGTCGGGAGGGTTCATCGGTCGCTGACGAGTGGATCACGATGGGGAGGCGGGATTCGATCCGATCCGGAACGAGTGTGGTATACACCGGACTCGGACAAGAAACGGGCCACACGAACGCATAGCCATGAACGCGAAGGTACTGCGCCTCAACAAGGCGGGCATCCCGATCGCCTGGCTGAGCTGGCAGGAGGCGGCCACCCTGCTCGTCAAGGAACAGGTCATCTGGACACTCGGCGGCACCGTGCACACGATCCGCGGCGGCTACGACCGGACCGGTCGCCGCTCGCGCCTCGAGCTGCCGAGCATCGTCGCCTGCGACGGCCGGGTCGACGGCTCCGCGTTCACCCCGGCACTGACCAACGCGCTGCTGTTCGCCCGCGACTCGCAGATCTGCCTCTACTGCGGCAACACGTTTCCGGTCCGGGAGCTCTCGCGCGACCATGTCGTGCCGACCTCGCGCGGCGGCCGGGACGTCTGGACCAACTGCGTGACCGCCTGCCGCCGTTGCAACAACCGCAAGGGTGACCTGAACCCGGAGCAGGCCGGCATGGAGCTCCTGGCCGTGCCGTTCGCGCCGAACCGCCACGAGTTCTTCTTCCTGTCGAACCGCGACGTGCTGGCCGATCAGATGGAGTTTCTCCGGACGCGCTTCTCGGTGAACGGCAGCTGGTGCTGACCGTCCGTCCCGAACCCGCCGCCCTCAGGTCGGCCCGCCGCTGACGAGCGCGTCGAGCACGCCGAGCACGTAGGTATCGATCGGAGCCGACGGGCCCGCCCGCCCGCTCGCCTGCACGACGAAGCGACCGTCGGTGGCGATGACCGTGCGCCAGGTGTCGCCCGAGCTCGTGATCAGCTCGGTGCGCTTCAGCGTGTGCGACCGGGCGTTCGCGCCGCCGTCCGGGTCACTGCCCGTGGCGGGATCGAGGACCTTCGCGCCGGGCAGACGGGCATGGGCGTGCAGGGTGTCGGCGAATAGCCGGGCGGTGTCCGGTCGGTCGGTGCGCATCAGCGTCACCTCGATCGGCGGTCGTGCCCGCTGGCCCGGATCGTGGAACTGCACGGCGACCATCGCCGTGACCAGGCGCGTGAAGCCGTCGATCGCCGCTGCCCTGCGGGCCGGGTCGGCGCGCAGGTCCACACCCTTCAGAGGAGACGTGGCGACCGCGACCCGCGCGCCGTCGCCTCTGGTCCACGCGTGGTCGACATCGGTGGCGATCGCGAGCAGTGCACGGTTGCGCGTCTCGCGCACGGTATCGGGAAAGCTGTCCGGAGCGAGGATCTGCAGCGGATCGTACGGCGGTTCGGCGAGCAGTCTCTCCAGTGTGGCCGCACCGTCCGCCCGGGCGGCGAGCGTCGCGACGAAGCGCTCGCCCTCGACGTAGGAATACTCGAGCAGGTTCCGGTCGAGCCGTGAGGGCGGGTTCGCCACCGACTCTCCGTCTCCGGTGAGCGCTCCGTCGCCGTCGTCGAACATGAAGGCGTCGAGTGCGGCGAGTCCGCCGAGACAGCCCTCGCGTCGACAGATGACACGCGTCAGCCACTGTGCGTGACCCTCGAACACGGCGGATTGCGCGAACGAGGCGCGGAAGTCGAGCGCACGTTTGGCGTGGATGTCGTGGCGGAGATCGTCGGCCGCGTGCACGAGCTCGTGCAGCATCAGCACCAGCAGCGCCTCGTCGCGCGCCTCGATCGTGCCGGGCAGCGAGTCCAGGTAGCTTGCCAGCACGTTCCGGCTGACCATGACGGAGCGGTGGCGGCCGGAGTAGAGCGCCGCGTAGGTACCGATCTGACCGCGTGTCAGTGTCTCGAGCATGCGCTCGGCAAGCGGGCCGTCGCCGAGCTGCCCGTGGACGAGGCGGCGGGTTTCCGCGGAGACTTCGGCGAGAATCGCCACGTCGTCGACCAGCTCGAGACGAATCGTCGAGAGATCCGTGCCGCTTTCCGTCTCGACGAGATCGCGTGCCCGACGAAACACGGTGTCGAGCGAGTGGCCGTCGACGAAGCCGGTGCGGGTCGCTCCCCGGATGGCACCGGGCGCGTCGGAGGACGGGCGCGTGACCGAGACGTTCGCGTCGGAGGAGAGGAGGGCCCGATCGACCACGACGAGCGGCAGCACCGACGGCGACGGAGTCGTCGCGCAGGCGCCGAGCGCGAGCGCGGCGGTGAGCGCGGCGGCCAGCGAACGCCGGCACGAGTCGGCGGGCGTCCGGCCCGAGTGTCGGCGGCGAGGCCGCAAGGTGCATCCGGGCTCCATGAAGACGACCTGTATCGATTCGATACGGGAGTCTAGCGATCGACGATCGAAGCGCTTCGACCGACCTCACACTTCCGGAAGCGGACCGGGTCCGATCGGCAGGCCGTCGAGCCGGGACGGTGTCGATGGCGGGGCGATCGACAAGACCGTCGGTGGCGTCCGGAGGACGGCTCGCCGACGGGCCGTCGGGATATCGCCGCCTGTCGGGTACCGGCCGATCCGTGCTCGGAGAGCGGATCGGCCGGCGCCCTCGTTCCGGGGGTCGGCGCCCCGGAGGGTCAGCGCTGGTAGGCGCGGACGTAGTCGATCTGGTAGCGCGCCGGGAAGGGCGTGCTGCCGTCGACGTTGCCACCCCAGGAACCACCGAGTGCGAGGTTGACGATCAGGTACATGGATTCGTTCGCCACGTAGCCGCTCTCGTAGCGGTTGACCTCCTTGCCGTCGACGTACCAGATGATCTGGCCCTCCGTCCACTTCATGCCGAAGGTGTGGAAGTCGCTCGTGTAGTCGGGGCCCTTCGCCTCGAAGCTCGGCGTGCTGACGTACTTCGAGTGGTAGACGTTGTAGATCGTGTCGGGCTCGTTGCCGAGGAACTCCATGATGTCGATTTCGGGCGTGCTGCCGTAGTCGGACACGTTCAGCAGCCAGAGTGCCGGCCAGAGTCCCTGGCCCTTCGGCAGCTTCGCCCGCATCTCGACGTAGCCATACAGCATCTCGAACTTCTTGTACGTGGTGAGCACGCCCGAGGTATACGACTTGTTGTTGGCGCTGCTCTTGAGCGAGTCGGGCGTCTTGTTCGCGACGATCGACATGCGGTTGCCGTCGAACTCGAACGGCGACACGCCGAAGTCGGGATTGGCGATCTTGTCGACGTAGTACTGCTGCTCGTCGTTGATGGTCCAGTTCGCGCCCCAGCGATAGCTGCTGTTCCACTTCGAGCTGTCGAGGTTGCTGCCGCCGAAGTCCTCCGAGAAGACCAGCCGGTAGCCGTCCGGCACGGCGCTGCTGCTCGGGCCGGAGGACGACGGTGCCGGTGCGGCCGCGGTCGCGACCGGCTCCGGCTCGGCACGGGACGACTCGTTCGAGCCGCTTCCGGTGGTACCGACGACCGATCCGGAGTAGTTGGAGAAGCGGGTCGAGTAGCGCGAGTCGGCACTGATCGTGACGACCTGGTAACGGTACTCGCGTCCACCGGAGAGGCCGCTGTCGGTCCAGCTGGTGCCCTGCACCGTCGTGCGATAGCTGCCGTCACGGTAGACGTTGTAGCTCGCGGCATCCGCCGCGGCGTTCCAGGAGAGCTTGATGACACCGTTGCCTTGGGAATCGGCCTTCAGGCCGTTCGGTGCCGCCGGGCGATCGCCGGTCGGTGTGCGCGGGAGCGGCGCGGCGCCGGTGGCGGAGCTGCCGCCGCCGGGGACCGCATCGTCGGAATCGGAGAGGACGGTGTAGTTGCGGGCATCGTCGAACGCGACGACGGCGTACTCGTAGCTGGTACCGGGGCTGACCTGCTCGTCGATGAAGCTGGTGGCGCCGCGGACGGTCGCGTAGTAGCGATCGTTACGGTAGATGTTGTAGCCGTTGATGCCCTGGTCGTCGTAGCTCTGGCCCCACGTGATGCGCACGGCGCTCTCGGAGATCGGGGTGGCGACGACGTTCTCGGGGACGGTCGGCTTCTGGCTGTCGGCGTAGGTCGTGCCTGTCACGGAGGCGAGCACGAGCGCGGCGATGATCGATGATCGCATCAGAGGGTCTCTTTTGAAGGTCGGGAAATCGGGAGACGGCTGCGCTTGACGCCTTCCCGGCGTGGGCAACCCACCGCTAGTCGCTATGCGAGAATTTGCAAGTGCGCCGCAGTGATCAGGTGGACTCTATCTCCACAACCTGAATCGAAACTTAAAACCCCGCCTCGGGAACATGTGGATTCGTCAACCTTGTTGATGGATTCGGCGAGGACTTGACGATGCCCCCGTCGCGACGCGGGTCGCGTGCCGGTCTCGTCTTGTCGGAAGACGCCAGCGAGAAGCGCGCCGATCCATGTGCCCGCGCATTACCATTACATCGCCAGACATTTCCATGCGGTCATGACGAGCTGGAAACGTCCGGTCGGGGAGGATCGATGGCGGGCCGAGAACGACTGCAATGCAAGCCCGGGTACGCCGTCGTGGTTCCGGACCGGGTCGCCTGCCCGTGTTCGGCACGACGCGATTCCGCGATGCATCGACAATGCAAGGGTGGAAATCCGGGCATGGCGGATGAGCGGCAGGGGCCGGGCGATCCCCGCCGGCCCGATCCGGTTCGACCCGGGTCGAACCGGATCCGCTCGATGTCGCGGTCTCGTCGGCGCCGTGGGCCGCCACCAAGCTGCCGCCGGGTCGCGCTGCCGGGTCGCCTTCCGGCCGTCCCGACAGGATCTCGAGCGATTCCCGGACGACCTTCGTCCGATCGCGCGGTGTGACGCCGTCCGCCAGCGCTCCGGGCGTGGTTCAGGCCTTCGTGTCGACGACGACACGCCCGCGTACCCGGCCTTCGAGAATCTCTCCTCCGAGCGCGATGACGTCACCGAGCGGAACCTCGCGCACCATCGACTCCAGCCCGTCACGGGGCAGTTCCCGCGCCAGGCGCGTCCAGGCCTCGACGCGCCGCTCGCTCGGGCACATGACCGAATCGATGCCGAGCAGCGACACGCCGCGGAGGAGGAACGGGATGACCGTCGTCTCCAGCGCGCTGCCGCCGGCGAGGCCGATCGACGCGACCGCGCCGCCGTAGCGAAGCCGAGTCAGCACCGTCGCGAGCGTCGTGCCGCCGACCGCGTCGATGCAGCCGGCCCAGTGCTCGCGGTTCAGGGGCCGGCCGCTCGGTTCGGCGAGCTCCGCGCGCGGAACGGTCCGGGTGACCCCGAGCGAGGCGAGGTAGTCGTGCGTCTCCTCGCGTCCGGTCGAACCCTCGACCTCGTAGCCGTTGGCCGCGAGAAGTGCGCAGGCGACCGAGCCGACGCCACCGGCCGCACCGGTCACGAGCACCGGCCCCGCGTCGGGCACGACGCCGGCCGATTCGAGCGCGAGCAACGCGAGCATCGCGGTGAGGCCGGCGGTGCCGACGGCCATCGCCTCGCGACCGCCCAACCCTTCGGGCAGGGCCACGAGCCAGTCGCCGCTGACGCGCGCGCGCTCGGCGTAGCCACCCCAGTGCAGCTCGCCGACGCGCCAGCCGGTCAGCACGACCTCGTCGCCGGGCGAGAAGCGTGCGTCGGCGCTCTCCAGCACGGTGCCCGCGAAGTCGATGCCGGGCACGTGCGGGTAGGTCTTGACGAGACCGCCCTGCCCGTTCAGCACGAGCCCGTCCTTGTAGTTCAGCGTCGACCAAGCGACGTCGACGAGCACGTCGCCGGCGGGCAGCGCGTCGTCGTCCATTTCGACGAGATCGGCGGAGGTGGTGCCCGTGTCGTCGCGATCGATCCGGATGGCTCTGAACATGAAACGGCTTCTCGAGGTCGGTGAGGGGCGGGAGCGCTCAGCGCGCGCTCGCCGCGACGAGCGCGACGAAGGGGTCGATCGAGACGTACAGGACGAACGCGCAGAACGCGATGATCGCGAGCGAGGCGACGGGTCGCTCGCGCAGGCGGGCGAACGTCGACACGGGTTCGCGCGCCGCGAGCATCCGCGCCGCGCGCTCGCGCTGGTAGACATCTATCAGGGGGCGGGCGCGCATGGCCTCGTCGCCATCCTCGACCCAGAGTCCGGGCATCGCGATGCCCCAGTTGCCGGCGGTCGTCTCGTACCAGTCGATGCGCGCCTCGTCGAGCAGCGCACGCACGTCGTCGGCCTCGTCGTCGGGCACGTTGCGCAGGCGGAAGACGAGAGTGGTCATGCGGCATCGGGGAGGCGGGCGCGAGCGCGTCGCACGGTCTCGAAGTATACCGCTGCCGATCGGGGTGGCCGCAGGTCTGCTCGCCGGGGCGGCCTGCGGGGGCGGCCTGCGGAGGCGCTCGTCGCGCGTTCGCGGGAACCCTCGCGCAGGGCGCTCGCGAGGGTGGCCGGGCGCGGGCGCTCGCCGGGGCCCCTGCCGGCGAGCCGGCTCGATCCGTGTCAGCGCGGCATCTCGTCGGCGACGATCGCGATGCAGTCGCCGCACCGCACGTGCACACCGGTACGGGCGGCGAGCACGACGCCGTCGTACGGCACCCGCACGACGACGGGCTCCGTGCCGTTGCGGGTCGGGTCGACGACGAGCGCGAGCGGATCTCCCCGGTAGACCTGTCGTCCCGGGCCGGCACGAAGCTCGAGCAGGCCGTGTGTCGGCGCGTGCAGGCAGGCGTTCGCGTCCCGCACCGCGAGCGTGCGGGTGGCGCGCAGCGCGAGCGGTGCGTCGAGCGCACCGCCGGCGGCGAGCACGTTGCGGCAGCCGACGAGGGCGACATCGATCGCCTCGGCGATCGGCACGCCGCCGTCGATCGTCGCGACGACGTGTGCGGCACCTGTCGCCGAGCCGTCGTCGAGCGCGCCGGGCGCGAGAACCGACGCGAAGCGCACGCTCTCGGGCGCGCCGAACGCGATCATCGCCGCTTCCGAGCGCGCGCGGACGTCGTCCGTCGTGTCGGTCACGATCGCGGCCATCGGCGAGAACCCGATGCCCGGTGGTGCGTCGGCGACTTCCAGCAACGTGTCGGCGGTGCCGCCGAGACTCCGCACGATCGCCCCGATCGCCTCGCGCGGTGCATCGGGAACGATGACGACGGTGCCGGCGAGGGTGGCAGGGTCGAGCTCGCGGGCGAGGCGGCGAAGGGCCAGCGAGCCGCTTCCGCCGCCGTCACCACCGACGAGGAGGAACAGCGGCCCCGCACCGCGACGCAACACCGTCAGCGGCAACCGCGCCCGGTCGAGCGTCGCGTTCGCGCGTGCCGCCGAACGGCTCGTCCGACGATCCGACGGGTCACCCGACGGGCGGGCGAACGGGTGGGCGGACGGGTGGGCGGACGGGCGGGCGGACGGGCGGGCCCGGGCAAGCCAGCCGTGCTGGCGCCCGTCGCCTCCGAGATCGACGTCGGACTCGATGTCGTCGTCGGCCTCGCCCGCGGGGGCGTCCACGGATCGCGTGTCGCGCCGATCGTGCAAGGGCGGACGCGCCGGATCGCCTCGTGCCGGGTCAGGCCGGAGCGCGGAACGCCTGATCCTCGCGCCCCTCGACGATCGGCTTGAGATAGATCTCGACGCGACGGTTGCGGCTTCGCCCCGAGCTCGTCGCGTTGGTGTCGATCGGTGCGCTCTCGCCGCGCCCTGCCACGCGAGTGCGGGTGCGGTCCACGCCGTCGCCGACGAGGTGTCGCGCCACGGCGTCCGCGCGTTTCTCGGAAAGTCGCTGGTTGTAGCTCTCCGAACCCGTGCTGTCGGTATGCCCGACGACGTGGACGGCGGTGCGGTCGTACTCGGCGACGACATCGGCCACCTTGTCCAGGCTCGTGCGAAAACCCGAGCGGATGCCGGCGCTGTTGATGTCGAACGTCGCCTCGCTGTTCAGGTCGACGCGCAGCGTCTCCTCGTCGACGCGGGTCAGGCGAACGTCGTTGGCGCCGACCTCGGCGGCCAGCCGCTCCTCGAGCTTGCGCTGCTGGTTGTCCATGTAGTGGCCGACCGCCGCCCCGGTCAGCGCGCCGATCGCGGCACCCGCGTACTTGCCGTTCTTGCTGCTCGTCTGGTTGCCCGCGATCGCACCGACGGCGGCACCGACCACGGCACCGGCCTTGGTGCGACGGTTCGGGTCGTCGGTCGCGCAACCGCTCGTGACGACGAGGGTCGCGACGGCGGCGACGAGGGCGTGGCGAGCTCGGTTCATCGGGCGTTTCCTGGCTGTCCGCTGGATCGGTCGGACAGTTGTCGGCGACGTCTGCGGCGATTTGCAGCGCGGTGGCGGGAACTGCGCGCCGTGCGCGGTTTCACCGTCGACGCGGCGCGGAACCTTGAACGGTTCGGCGGCGCGCGCGTGACGCGCCCGGCAGCGAAGGTCGCGCTAACATGCGAACTCGCGCGGATCGCGCGGCGAGACGGGCGAGAGGGGCGCGATGGAGACGATCGACTGGGGCGACTTCGAGCGCGTCGAGATCCGCGTCGGCACCGTCGTGGCCGTCGACGACTTTCCCGAGGCGAGGCGGCCGGCCTGGAAGCTGACGATCGACTTCGGGAACGAACTCGGCACGCGCCGCTCGAGCGCTCAGATCACGACGCTCTACACGCGCGAGGCACTCGTCGGCCGTCAGGTCGTCGCCGTGGTGAACTTTTCGCCGAAGCGGATCGGACCGTTCATGTCCGAGTGCCTCGTGACCGGATTCGCGCGAGAGGACGGCGCGATCGTGCTGACCGCTCCCGACGAGAGAGTGCCGGACGGCACGAGACTCGGCTGAGACTCGTCTTGCTCGACGTCATCGAGGCGAGGGGTCGCCAGGGCCGCCAGCGGTCCGACTCGCTGATACTGTCGTGCTCAGAGCCCTTCGGCGCTCTTGTGCCCTTCAGGGTATCTCCGACAAGGCGCCTCGACGAAGGCGTACAGGTGCACTCCGAGGAGACCGGAGGCGGCCCCGGACAACGCCGGCGGAGGAGCGCCGAAGGGCTCCCGAAGGGCGAGCCAGGCGGCCCCGATGCCTGCGTTGCTCTCGTTCGGAGTACACCTGCTACGCCTTCACTTTCATGCCCTTCAGGGTACGAACGCCTTGTCCTCGAGGCTGCCTGGCTCGCTGAGCCCGACAGTATCGGCGAGTTGGACCACTAACCGGCGTCGTCGCCCGTGGGCATCACGTCGCCGCAGACGTGAAGGTGCGGTGCAACCGGCACGAACGTGCCATCCGCGTCCGCCTGCAGGGCGAGCCGTCCCTCGCAGGGCGGAGCGCCGTCGCGCGCGAGCAGGGTCAGCACGTCGAGCGACCCGCCGCCGTCGATCGCGCCGATGAACGCGTCGTCGACACCGAGGCTCGCCGTCGGCGGAATGCTCGCGGCGAGATCCCGCGTCTCGGCGAGAGTCCGCCAGCTCTTCTCCTCGTCGGCGACGACTCGCACGAGGTCGGTGCCGTCGGCGAGGAAGAACTGCAGGGCGAGCAGGCTGGAACCCGCGGGCAGCGCCGAGCTCGCCACCGCGCGCACGGCGCTCACCACGAGATCGGGTTCACCGTCCGCCGCGCGGGCGAGCAGGGATTTCAGCTGGGTATCGAGGATCGCCCGGTGGCGTGGCGACAGTCGGTCGACGCCATCCCGATCGATCCCCTCGCCGCATTCGAACGAGAACTCGTCGACGTACTTGTCACGGAGTTCGTAGACCTTCGCCGAACAGTACAGCGAGTCGTTGTCGGCGTACCACATGACTCGACGCTCGTCGCTGATGCCGCCCGTCACCGAGACCTCGCACAGGTGCTCTTCGCCGGGAAGATCGATGCGCAGGTAGCGCGTGTCGCCCGGCACGCTGCACTCGAACTCGAGGGACGTGGCGGTGCCGGGGGCCAGCGACGCGAGCGCGATCAGCGCGAGGGCCGGCCTGGCGGCCGAGGAGGCGACGGCGGCCGGAAGGGCGCTCGGGGAAGCGCCCTCCCGAGGGACGACCGAGGAGACGATCGATGCGATTCGCCGACGGAGCGTCGGGCGCCGGGCCGACCGGAGCGCGGGCCCGGAGAGGGTGCCGCGGATGCCGCCCGCTTCGGTGGTCGCGGCGGGCGGGGTCGGATCGGGACGGTCATCGTGCGCGGTCATCGCGTGAATGTCTCGGCGTCGCCTTGGATTGCGGGGTCAGGGTTGTAGCACGATCTTCGGTGCGGCGCGTCCGGCGTCGATGTCCTCGAACGCGGCCGCGCCGTCTGCGAGCGGACGGCGCTCGATCCAGTCGAGCGAGCCGAGCGCGCCACGTGTCAGGAGCCCGAGCGCGGCGTGCAGGTCGGGCGGGGCGTAGGTGTAGCTACCGAGGAAGGCGATCTCGGCGAGCGTCAGACGCCGCGTGTCGAGCCCGGCCTCGCCGTCCTGGAGACCGACGTGCACGATCGCGCCGCCGCGCCGCGCGAGACGGCACGCCATGGCTCGCGTCGCACCGCTGCCGACCGCGTCGATGACCAGCTCGAAGCGATCGTCGGGCGGAAGCGCTCCGCTCGCGAGTGGATTGAACACGTCGCCCGTACCGATGCGCCGGAGCGTCTCGCGTCGGGCGGCGGAGGTCTCGGCGACGTCGAGCGAGACGACGCCGCGCTGGACGAGCGCGAGCGCCGCGAGCACGCCGATCGCCCCGCCGCCGATGACCAGCGTGCGGCACTCGGCGAGCGGGCGGGCGAGGGTGCGGTCGGCGAGCGCCAGCGCGTGCACGACCACCGCGAGCGGCTCCATCAGGCTCGCGTGCACGTCGTCGAGCGTGTCGTCGATCGGCATCAGGTTCGCCGTCGGCACGCGCACGCGCTCGGCGTAGCCGCCGTCGCGTCCCAGGCCGAGAAGATCGCGCGCCGCGCACAGGTTCGGCCGCCCGTCCGTGCAGTCGCGGCAACTGCCGCAGCCGATCAGCGGATTGACCGCGACGCGGCGGCCGTCGAGCGCGCCTCCCTCGACCGTGCCGGCGAGCTCGTGCCCGAGGATCATCGGTGGCACCCGGCGTGGGTCGTGACCGTGCCAGGCGTGCATGTCCGAGCCACAGATGCCGGACGCTCGCACGTGCACGAGCGCCTCGTCAGCGGCCGCTTCGGGATCTGGCGCGTCGCGCAGCTCGAGCTGCCGGGTGCCGGTGTAGAACAGTGCCTTCATGGCGCGGAGACCAGCACCGTCGACACCCGGGTCCGACGGGGGCGGCAGGGCGCGGTGTCGCCATCCGCCCTGTCCGCGGCCGTGCGGCTCGCGATCGCGCCCGGGCCCGGCACGCTCTCGTGTCCGTCCGCCGCCTACCGCAGGTCGAACTCTTCGCCGGGGAAATACTTCGCGAGTCGATCGTCACCGGCGCGGGCATGCGCCTCCATGCCCTCGAGGCGGGATATGCGCGCGGCGGCCGCGGCCACCTCGCGACAGGCCTCGCGCGTCATGCGCTGGGTGGTGACGGTCTTGACGAACTTCGCCGCCGACAGCCCGCCGGTGTAACGCGCGGCGCCGCGGGTCGGCAGGATGTGGTTGGTGCCGCTGCACTTGTCGCCGAACGTCACCGTCGTCTCCTCGCCGACGAACAGCGAGCCGTAGTTCCTCAGCCGCGCCGTCCACCAGTCCAGGTCGGCCGCCTGCACCTCGAGGTGCTCGGCCGCGTAACGGTCGCTGACCTCCGCGACCGCCTCGCGCGAGTCGCCGAGGATCACTTCGCCGTAGTCGCGCCACGCGGCGGTCGCCGCCTTTCTCGCGGTGTCCGGAAGCCTCTCGATCAGCTCCGGCACGCGCTCCATGACGCGCAGCCCGAGCGCCCGATCGGTGGTGAACAGCCAGGCCGGGGAATCCGGTCCGTGCTCGGCCTGGCTGACGAGATCGGAGGCGACGATGTCGGCATCGGCCTCGCCGTCGGCGATGACGCCGATCTCGGTGGGGCCGGCGAACAGGTCGATGCCGACACGCCCGAACAGGAGCCGCTTGGCCTCGGCGACGAAGCGGTTACCGGGTCCGACGAGGATGTCGGCGGGCCGTCCGGTGAACAGTCCGAAGGCCATCGCCGCGATCCCCTGCACGCCGCCGACGGCGAGGATCGAGTCGGCGCCGCAGAGGTCGGCGGTGTAGACGATGGCCGGATGCGGCCCGACCGGCTTGCCGTCGGCGTCGCGTCCGGTCGGCGAGCAGGCGACGACGTGCTCGACGCCCGCCGTCTTCGCCGTCGCGACCGACATGACGGCCGAGGCGACGTGCGAGTAGCGCCCGCCCGGCACGTAGCAGCCGGCGCAGTCCATCGGGATCTGCTTCTGCCCGGCCCAGAGCCCGGGGGAGAGCTCGATCTCGAACTCGGTCAGCGCCGCGCGCTGCCGTTCGGCGAAGCGGCGCACCCGCTCGTGGGCGAAGCGGATGTCGTCGCGTACCTTCTCCGGCACCCGGCTCGCGGCCTCGTCGATCGCGTCGCGCGACATCAGGATGTCGCCGGTCCAGCCGTCGAGCCGCTCGGCATGGGCGCGGCAGGCGTCCTCGCCACCGGCCTCTATCGAGGACAGGATCTCCTCGACGACGTGACGCGTGTCGGCGTCCCGCGTCTCCGGCTTCTCGGCGGCGCTCTTGAGGTGTTCGAGGGTCATGGACAGGAGTTCCGGAGGTCGGGATACGGATCGAAGGCTATCACCTCGCCGGCTCCCGGACGGGCGACGGTGGCGGCCGTGATCACGGCGTCGCGGGAGGTGCCTCCGCTCGCGTCGCGAGGAGGCGAGGGCGGGGCGATATCCCGTTCAGAGGGCGGCCATCACCTCGTGCGCGCCTTCCTGGATCATGACGGCGGCGACCCAGAGGATCAGCGCGACGCCGAGGTACGCCACCCACGGGTGGCGTTTCAGGAGCTTCGCGATCAGCGAGGCGGCGAAGATCATGAACGCGACCGAGAGCGCGAGCCCGAACACCATCAGCACCGGATGCTCGCGCGCGACTCCGGCGATCGCGAGCACGTTGTCGATCGACATCGACAGGTCGGCGATGACGATCTGCACGATCGCCGGGCGGAGCGCCGAGAGCTCGCCCTCGGCGGAAGCCTCGGCTGCCAGCTCGCCCCCTTCGGCACGCTGCTCGGCATAGCTTTCGCGGAGCTCGAGCCAGAGTCGCCAGCAGACCCAGAGCAGGAGCAGCCCGCCGAGCAGCTTGAGCCCGGTGATGCTCAGCAGCTGCACCGCGATCAGCGAGAAGCCGATACGCATGACCACCGCGGCGCCGACGCCGAACAGGATGACCTTGCGCCGCATGTGCGCCGGCACGCGTGCGGCGACCATGCCGACGATGATCGCGTTGTCGCCGGCCAGCACCAGATCGATGAACACGATCTGGACGAACACGTTCAGCGCGGCGAGGGAGACCCCGCCGTCGAACCAGGCGCTCGGATCCATCGTCTCAGCCCGCGCCCCGCGCCGCCTGATGCGCCGGCGCACCAGGCGGCGCTCCGCGGTGAGTGATGCCCGGCTGGAAACCGGGGAGCGGCCCGCTCCCGGTGGCGTCTTCCATCAACTCGCGCCCTGGGCGTCGAAGTAGGCCGGCAGCCACAGCGCGATCTGGGGAAAGGTCAGGATCAGCGCGAGCCCGACCAGCTGGATCACCATGAACTGCATCATGCCGAAGTAGATGTCCTTGAGATCCCACTCCGGCACCACGCCCTTCAGGAAGTAGGCCGACAACGCCACCGGTGGCGATAGCCAGGCGGTCTGCAGGTTCACCGCCACCAGTATCCCGAACCAGATCAGCCGGTTCTGCGTGTCGGCGAGGAGCCCGTTCTCGAACGGCAGGCTCTCGACCAGCGGCAAGAGGATCGGCACGATGATCAGCACGATCGGCACCCACTCGAGCGGCCAGCCGAGCAGGAAGATCAGCGCCATGATCAGGAACAGGATCGCGTAGGGCGGCAGGTCCAGCGTCAGCAGGTACTCGGTCAGCATGTTCGGTGTGCCGAGCTTGGAGAACACCGCGCCGAAGAAGTTGGAGGCGGCGACGAGGAACAGGATCAGCACCGAGATCTCGAGCGTCTTGACCAGCGCGTCTCGGAACTCGACGAAGTTCAGCTTGCCGTAGGCGAGCGTCAGCAGGAACGCACCCATCGCGCCCATCGCCGCCCCTTCGGTCGGGGTGGCGAGCCCGAGCAGGATGCTGCCGAGGGCGAAGCCGACGAGGGCGGCCGGCGGCACCAGCCCGAGCGAGAACTCGCGCACGATGATCCACATCGACTCCGCCCGGAACTCCTCGGGAAGCGCGGGTCCGAGCGACGGGTTCAGGCTGCAGCGGACGAGTGCGTAGCCGACGTACAGGAAGGCCATCAGGAAGCCGGGGATGATCGCCGCGGCGAAGAGATCGGTGACCGGCACCTCGAGGATCGGCCCCATGACGACGAGCATGATGCTCGGCGGGATCAGTATGCCGAGCGTGCCGCCGGCGGTGATGGCGCCTGCCGAGAGCCGCACGTCGTAGCCCGAGCGGTTCATCGTCTTGGCCGCCATGATGCCGAGGATCGTCACCGAGGCGCCGACGATGCCGGTGGCCGCGGCGAAGATCGTCGAGACGAACAGCACGGCGATGTAGAGCGAGCCGCGCACGCGCGAGAGCATCAGCTGCACGGCCAGGAACAGCCGCTCCATCAGCCCCGCCTTCTCCATGAGTATCCCCATGAAGATGAACAGCGGCACGGCCGAGAGCGTCTGCTCCATCATCGCACCCGAGAACTGCAGCGTCTCGAGGTAGAAGGTCAGCTCCCAGCGCGGCCAGAGTCCCCAGACGCCGAACACGGTGCCGAGGAAGATCAGCGTGAAGCTGATCGGAAAGCCCACGAAGATCGCGAACAGCATGGCCCCGATCATCCACAGGCCGATGATTTCAGGGCTCATCGGGCTCGCTCCATCGGGACGCCTTTCGGACGGGAGGGGAGTGACGTGCGCGCGTCGCGGAGGTTCACACCGGCCACCGGTCGTTCTTCGCCGCGTACCAGGCCTTGAGGGTCTCGGAGACGCCCTGCAGGATCAGCAGGAAGACGCCGACCGGAATCGCCGTCCTGACCGGCCCGAGGGGCGGCATCCAGGCGGTGTCCATCGCGCGCTCGCCGCGCATCCAGGCGTTCAGCGCGTACTCGGTGCCGTACCACATCAGGCAGATCATGCCGCCGAAGTAGAACGTCAGGTACATGATCATGTCGACGATGCCCTGGGTGCGGGCCGACCAGTTGCGGTAGAGGAAGTCGGCGCGGATGTGCACGCCGCGGGCGAGGGCGTAGCCCGCCCCGAGCATGAAGAGAGCGCCGTACAGCATGCGGCTGACGTCGTAGGCCCAGAGTGTCGGCGCCGGCGACACGAGACTCGGGGCGTCGGGATCGGTGAACACGCGCACGATCTCCTGGAACCACAGGGTCGGCGACGTGCCGAACTTCCTGACGATGACCTCGTAGACCATCGCGAGGCACAGCGGCACGATCAGCCAGGCGACGAGCTTGCCCACCCGATCGTTGAGCGTGTCGATGAAGCCGATGATCCTGCGGTGCACGGCGTTCATGTCGTCGGGGAGCTCGCCGGGGGCGGCCGAGCGACGCTCGGCGATCAGCTCGTCGGCTATTTCCAGCTTGTCGGGATCGACGTCTTCGGCCATGCGACTGACTCCGTCACGGGTGGAGTGGGTGGTGACGTGCCCGCGAACCGGTCCGGGCGAGGTCGACGAACGGACTGCGGAAGGTGTTCCACGGGGTCGGTCACGAGGTCCGGACGGTCAGCCCGGGCACCGGCGTCGATGCGCCGGCGCCCGAGCGGAAGGTTTCGGGCGCGACACCTCGGGTGGTCGGAAGCCGGAGCGGCTCCGGATCGACGGGCGATTCCCGCACGAGGGAAGCCGACGGCGAACGGGTCGGCGATCCGGACGACGGAAACGAGATCGTCCGGTCAGTCGGCGCGGGCGACTCGACCGCTCGGGGACGCGTGCTCCCGTAGCACGAGCCCGGTGACGGAGTCGAGAGCCGTGCGCGCGTCGTGCGGTCGGACGCGGCGGACCGGTGTCGGTCCGCGCGTGTCCGGGGCCGCACGGCCACGCGGGAGGGACGCGTCGCGGGCGGGACACCGTATCCCGCCCGCGAACGCCGGGCCGCGCGGCCGTGCCGTCGAGCGGCCGACGGCGCCTACTTCAGCGAGTTCGCGTACGCGTTGCCGAGCGCGGCGTTCGACGTCTGTGCACCGGCCCAGAACGGCACGGCGATGTCGGCGAACTCCTTCATCGACGCCCAGACCTCGGCGAAGAACTCGTTCTCGGCCGCGTTCTTCTCGAGCGTGGCGTTGGCGGCGGCCATGTAGGCGGGGAAGTAGTCGGCCGGGGTGTCGTGCAGCTCGACGCCCTCGTTCTCGACCAGATCCCTCAGCGCCTTGCCGTTCTCGTAGATGCGGTAGCTCATCGCCTTGGACAGCGACGCGTCGGCGGCCACTTCCATGGCCTTCTGCTGCAGCGGCGTCAGCTTCTCCCAGACATCCCCGTTGATGTACATGTCGGCGTTGACCACGACCTGGTGGAGACCCTGCAGGTAGTAGTGCTTGAGCACCTTCTGGAAGCCGAACACGCTGTCGGGCTTCGGGCAGCACCACTCGGCCGCGTCGATCGTGCCCTTCTCGAGGGCCGGCAGGATGTCGCCGCCACCCATCGCGACGGCGGCCACGCCGATGTCGTTGTAGGTCTGGCCCGGGATGCCCGGAGGGGCGCGGAAGCGGAGCTTCCTGAAGTCGTCCATGCTGTTGATCGGCTCCTTGAACCAGCCGAGCGCCTCGGGACCGACCGGCTGCAGCATCAGGCCGTGCACGTTGACGCCCATCTCGTCCCAGAGCCGGTCATAGAGCTCCTTGCCACCGCCGTACTGGAACCACGACAGGAAGGCGATGTTGTCGATGCCGACGCCGGCACCGGCGACCGGGGAGCCGAACAGCATGGCGGCGGGGTGCTTGCCGGACCAGTAGTGGGTCCAGGCGAAGCCGCCGTCGAGCAGGCCCTTGTCGACCGCGTCGAGTATCTCCGTGCCGGGCACGACCGAGTTGTTCGGCAGCACCTCGATGAGGACCTCCCCGTCGGTCAGCGCGCTGACGGTGTCGGCGAAATCCCTGACCATGACGATCTCGTCGGACTTGTCGGGCAGTACCGACTGGACCTGGATCGTCGTCGCGGCCTGTGCCTGGGCGCTCGCGAGCAGACTCAGACCGAGCGTGGCGCCGAGCGCGAGCGTGTTCCGCCGTGTTCTCTGCATGGGGTGTCTTCCTCCGGATGGATGTCGTCTGCGCTTCCGTGGAGGAGGCGCCGCGAGAGCCATGGGCCGGAGGCGGGAACGCACGAGCGGACACGGGCCGGACCAGGCATACCGGCCTGTGACCGCGCCGGTAATGAGACGCAGATTCTCATTGCCTGTGTATCCATGTCAATGAAGAAAACCCGCTACGTCATGAACCTCAGGTCTTTCTCGGCGAAGTTGTCGAGGGTGGGCAGCACGGCATCGAGCTGGCCGTCGTCGAGCCCGATCCAGCGCAGGAGGGTCGCCGCGTACTGAGTCGCGGCGAGGCTCGGAAGCACGCGTCCGTCCTGCACCGAGTCCGGTCCGGCGATGTCGAGAAGCGGCAGCGTGCCGTGCACGGTGCCGCCGCGCACCGCTCCGCCGAGGGCCATCAGGTGGTTGCCCCAGCCGTGGTCGGTGCCGTCGCCGTTGCTGGTCAGCGAGCGGCCGAAGTCCGACGCGGTGAAGGTCGTGACGTTGCCGGATTCGCCGAGCCCGTCGAGCGTGCCCTGGAACCAGGCGAGGGCGTCGCCGAGCTGGCCGAACAGCACGGGAAGATCCTCGTTCTGGGCATCGTGCACGTCGAACCCCTTCATCTGCACGTAGAAGATCTGCCGGCGCATGCCGAGACTCCCGCGCGCGCCGATCAGGCGGGCGACCATCGCCAGGCGCTCGGCGAGCGGGTTGTCGGGCGGCGGCACACCGACGCGGCCCGCTTCGCGTTCGAGCACCTCGCCGAGCTCGCCGGTGACCTGCATCGAGCGCTGCTGCAGGTCGGCGTAGGCCGCGGCGAGAACGTTCTCGTGTCCCTTCTCGAGCACACGCCGAAACGCCTCGCGGCGCGGGCGCTGCCAGTCGCTGCCGTCGTCCAGACCCTTGTAGCCGATCACGCCCGTCTCCTTCAGCGAAAACGGTCGTCGCCCCTCGCCCGACTGCCAGTAGTTCGAGCCGTCGAGCGAGATCGAGGTCAGGTAGTCGCGCTGCGCGTGCGCGTCCGTGAGGTGGTCGACGGCGAGCGCGCCCCAGCCTTCGGTGCCCCTGTCGCGCCCCTGCAGCTGCTGCCACTGGATCGACTGGTCGCTGTGCGAGAACAGCTGCGCGGGCAGGTCGACGCTGCCGTCCTCGTACTGCTCGGCGGTGGTCGGCTCGACCAGGGTGCCGACGTTCGCGATCATCGCGAGACGCCCCTCGCCGTAGAGCGGCTGCAGGGCGGCGGCATTCGGGTGCAGCCCGACCGCGCCGCTCGCGGTGGCCGGCAGCTCCAGCAGACGCTCGCGCGGCACGGCCAACTCGCCGCGCGAGCGGGCGTAGGCGCGGTGCCCGGGCGCGTCGCTCGGCACGAGCAGGCTGAACCCGTCGCAGCCGCCGTCGAGGTAGACGCAGACGAGCGCGCGGTAGTCGTCCGCGCCGCCGTCGCCGAGCACCCCGTCGGCCGCCTGCGCGAGGGTCAGCGCCGGGTTCGCGCCGAGCGCGAGTCCGGCGCCGGCCAGCGTGCCGCTGCCGAGGCGGAGAAATCGTCGTCGGCCGGGAGCGTGGATCATGGTCGGGGTTCGTTGCCTTGTCGGAGGGCGCGCCGGGTAGCGTGGTCGTTCGTCATCAGATCTGCACCGCCGCCTCGGGCGAGGTAATGATCAGGAAGATCGCCTCGGCGACGCGCTGAGAGGCCGCGTTCCTGTAGCTCCGCGCGTTCATCAGCGCGCGCACCTCGTTCCTGAGCGTGGGTGTCATGCGCCCGCCGAGCAGCAGGAGATCCAGGTGCTCGATCAGCGCGCCGCGATCCGGCTCTATCTCCATCTCGCGCGTGATGTCGATCACGAGACGTTCGGGGTCGAGGTCGGACTTGTAGTTGTGGCCCCAGAGGCTGTTGGCGAGCAGTCTCGTGGTGATCAGCGCGACCGAGCTCTCGTCGAGTATCCCGAACTCCGGGGAGACGAGACCACGCTCGGCGATCGGTCCCGGCTGACTGAAGTCGGGGCGGAAGAAGTTGAACACCGACGGCGCGCCGAGCGGCGACTGATCGAGCTCGTTGGCGGCCCAGGCGTAGTGGAAGTCGGGATGGATCGAGGTCGGCCGAAACGCGCGCCAGAGCTGCGTGACGCGAAGCAGCGGCTCCTTCATCTTGCCGAACGTCGCGGGTTCCGCGAGGTGCCCCGAGCGCGCCTCGCGGTGCATCAGGAGCGCCTTGACCGTGCTCGCCAGCGAGCCGCGCTCGCCGGCGGCATTGCGATCGAACACGGCGGCGACGTCGCGCACGTAGCCGGGCGAAGGATTGCTCGTGACGAGTCGCTGGATCAGCTGCCGGGCGATGAACGGGCCGACGTTCGGGTGCGCGAAGACGTTGTCCAGGGCGGCCTCGAGATCGGCTTCCGGGGTGCCGCCCGCGGCGAGCACGACACCGTCGAGCAGTCGCTTGTCGCCCGGTTCGTGAAACTCGGGCCATGCTTGCATCGGGCTCAGGTAGTCCTCGTCGGTCGGCCAGCGGAAGTTGCCGGCGTTGGCGAAGTGCCAGCCGGTGAACACGCGCGCGAAGCCTTCGACGACCCCCTGGTCGTAGGTCGGCTCCGGTACGCCGTCGGCGTCGAGGATCGGCGTGCCGTCGGGGTTCAGCCTGACCTGCCCGATCGAGAACAGTTGCAGGAGCTCGCGCGCGTAGTTCTCGTCGGGGCGGACGTTCTCCTCCTCGTCCGTGCGGCGGTTGCCCTTCATGCTCAGGTACTCGCCCATCATCGGGTTCAGCGTGATCTCCCCGAGCAGCTCGCGGTAGTTCCCGAACGCGTGCCGGAGCAGGATGTCGTAGTAGCTCGCGAGCGCTTCCTGGTGTTGGCCGAGCCCGTTGGCACCGGAGATCACGAGGATCTCGCTCAGCGCGAACGCGACGCGCTGGCGGAGCTGATCGTCGGCACCGATCGCGTAGCGCCACCAGACGTTGACGTACTCGTTCCAGCGATCGCGCTGCGCGGCGCGGGCGAGCCCGTCACGGAGATAGGTCGCGGGCAGCGTCATCTGCGTGTCGATCCACGCCTCGGGGCCGAGGCGGGCGGCGGACTCGATGTCCTCGAGCCGCGGGCCGAACGTCGTCTGCTCGACGAGGCGGAAGGCGTCGGCGGGGGCGAGCGGCCCGTCGGGAGCGGCGTTCGCCACCTCCGTCGGCGGCAGCGCGGGAGCGGCCGCCGGCACGTGCGCGAGCGGCAGTGCCGCACCGCTGGCGGGCTCGCCGGTGGACGACGCCCCGGCGGACGTCGAGCGTTGCTGGTCGGGCAGTGCGTCGGGCGAGGTCGCACCGCCGCCGCAGCCGACGACGAACGCTCCGGCGAGGCCGAGCGCGACGCCGACGCGGAGGCTCGCGACGCGCCGTCGCACGCGCGGTCCGCTGGACGCTTCACCGGCGCTCGCGCCCGGTCTTCCGCTCTTTCCGGCGCTCTGTCCGACATCGTTTCGCATCGATGTCGTAACGGCAGGAATTGCGGAGGGTCGGGACGCGCGTCATCGGTTCGTGAACCGATCGGCGTGCGGAATCGCGGTAGCGTGACTCAGCGCGTGATCGCTGCCGGGATGCCGATCGGGGCCACCGTCCGGAAGGCCCCGACGACGGGATCGGACTCGGTCAGCCGCCGAAGCCTTCGGGATCACCCGGCTCGATCCGCATCACGGTGCCGTCCACGCGCCGTCGACGCGCCGTCGATGCGCCCTGATCGGCCAGTCGCCTGCGGGCGCCGGGTTCGCGCCCCGGCGTACGGAAAGCGCACCTACCGAAGGCCGGTCGGGCCCGACGAGGGCGCACGTCGAAACGCGGGAAGAGGACCGTTGCCGGAGGCTGCCGATGCGATCCTGCACGGGCTGTCAAAGGGACATCCCGGGCGACCCGCTCCGCTGGCCGGACCGGGGCCACGAGCGGACATGCGCAGGTTGCTCGGCGCGCCGTCACCCACTCGGCCACGCTCGCCATGACGTCCTCGCGCCTCGTCTTCTCGATCGCCCTGTACTCCGCCAAGGCACCGGTCGTCGCGGTCTGGAAGAGGTGGTTGGCGCCGTCGACGACCCGAACCTCGGCATCGGGCAGGGCTCGGGCGGCCTCGGCGTTCGGATCGGCGGCGACCTGTCGGTCGAGCGCACCGAACAGGGTCAGCGTCGGCACGTTCGTCGCGCGGTGGAGCGCGGTCGGATCGAGCCGCAGGACAGTCCGGAACCATGGCCCACAGAAGGTCTTCGCCTCTTGACGCCGCGACTCGGGCAGCCGTTCCGCCGCCTCGTCGATCGCCCGGCAGACCGTCTCCTCGTCACCGTCCACCAGCGCCGCGTCGAGAAGACGGTTCTGCACCCGCAGGCTGTTCGCCACGACCGCGTCATCCGTGCCGGCGAGGCGCAGCGCGTCCTCGACCTGTCGCGCGATGATGTCCCGCATCGGCACGAAGGGGCCGGCCAGCGCGACGACGAAGTCCGCCGCCGCGTCGTTCTCGGCGATGGCGAGCGGCGCGACGAGACCGCCTTCCGAGTGTCCGACGAAGCCGACGCGCCCGATCTCCGGACGCGACGCGAGGAAGGCGAGGGCCGCCGCGGCGTCGGCGGCGAAGTCGCGGCTCGTCGCCCCGGCGAACGTGCCCGTGCTCTCGCCGATGCCCCGGTCGTCGTAACGGAACACGGCGATGCCCGCGCGGGCGAGTCGATCGCCCGACACCCGGAAGGGGCGGTGGCCGACCATCGTCTCGTCGCGATCGTGCGGGCCCGAACCCGACAGCAGGACGACCCCCGGGAACGGTCCCGCACCGGCGGGCAAGGTCAGCGTGCCGGCGAGGACGACGGAGGTGCCCGGCACGTCGACGTGCACCGCTTCCTCCGCGTAGGGCAGCGGTGGCACGGGATCCTGCGCTCGTGCACGCGGCGCGAGGTCCGCCTCGCTCGCACGGACGAGATCGAGCGTGAACGTCTTGCCGCCCTGATCGAACTCCCCGCCGATGGTGTCGGTACCCGCCGACAGGCGTCCGGTGTAGCTCGCGCCGATGCTCGACCAGCTGGCCTTCAGCGTCCCCTCCCGCACCGCCTCCGCCGCCGCCCCGTCCGCCGCCAGCCCGAACGTCCCCTGCTCCGGGCTGTCCAGCGTCACCGGTCGCGCCGCGCCGGCGGCGACATGCAGGACCGGCGGCAGCTCGATGCCGCCCACCGCGAGCGTGCCGGTCCAGTCTCCGGCGTAGTCCTCGAGAGTCCCGCCGGTCGATCCTTGCGCCGGGTCTCTCGAGTTGCCACCGCAGGCGGCGAGGGTCAGCAGTGCCGCGATCAGGTATCCCGTCTTCCCGCTTCCGGTCGCCATGCCGGGCCGGAAACCGCTCAGCCGGTGATCGCGGCGGTGCGCAGCGCGTCGACGTGCGCGAGGGCGGGGGCGGGATCGGCGTAGTCGATCGGCACCGGGTGGGCGTGCCGCGAGGCGCCCGCGTCGGTGACGAGCGCGAGACTCGGGTAGCCGTGAACGCCGAGGGCGGCGGCCAAGCGGCGCTCCTCGGCGTGAGCCGCCCGCGTGTCGGCGGCGTCGAGCGCGTCGGCGAAGCGTGCGACGTCGGCACCGACGTCGCCGGCGAGCGCGATCAGCACGTCGCGATCGGAGGGGTTCCTCGCGCCGAGATAGTAGGCGCGCTGGATCGCGTCGATCATCGGTCCCTCGAACGCGGCGTCCTGCGCGCGTGCCGCGATCACGGCACGGCAGGCGCGGTACGTCGCCCGACGCGGTGACGCCTCGCGCCAGAACCGGAAGTCGAAGCGCGTGCCCGGCACCTGCGTCTCGATCCGCCGCCACGTGCCCTCGAGCGCCTGGCGCATGTCGGGTGGCATCGGCTCGTCGGTGTCGGGGGCGAGCCCGCCGAGCACGCGCACGAACCCGACGTCCGGCGGCAGCGATCCGACCAGCGCATCGAGCGTCGGGCGGAAGGCCCAGCACCAGCTGCACATCGGATCGTGCACGTAGTGGAGCTGCGCGTTCATCGGCGTTTCCCGTCGCTAGAGCTTGCGTTCGCCGCGGCCGAGCCCGCGCACCAGCGACAGCGTCTCCTCGTCGAGCGCGATCGTCGCCTCCTCGGCATCGAGGAACGCCACGTCCATCGTGTTCTCGAGGGTGTCGTCGAGCGCCGGGGCACCGTCGTCGGGGGAGAGATTCGCGGCGACGGCCGCCGCGGTCCTCGTCGGGTGCAGGGCGTGCGCCTCGCCGCGGTCGTCGGGAATCAGGCCGGATCGTCGCGCGGGCAGCAGGGCCGGGTCGATCCGCACCGTCTCGTCGAGACCGTCGGCGGCGCCCGTGGTGATGTCGTCCGGTGCGGCCGTGAACACCGGCTCCCGGCCGACGAGCCCGGCGCGCAGCGTGGCGATCTCGCGTTCGCGCTCGCGGATGATGCGCTGCAGGCGCTCCTGGGTCTCGCCCTGACGACGGTTCAGCTCGATCGACTCGGCACGAGCCGTTTCGAGCGACTCCCGGCCGCCGTGCGACCCTTCGCGGAGCTCGCGGTTCTCGGCCGCCAGCGTGCGGACCTCGTCACCGAGCTCCTGCAACCGATCCTCGAGGTTCTCGATGTCCTGGCGAGCGCTCTTCTCGGCGACGGCATGGCGCTCCTCCAGCGCCTCGACCGTGCGCCGCAGGCGGCCAGCGCCACGCGAGCGCTGCATCATCCACCCGACGATCAGCCCGAGCAGGCTGACGGCGAGCAGGCAGGCGGCGATCTCGGCGCGCAGTGAAAGCATGTGTCGGTATCGTTCGCAGTCAGAAGGTGAACTCGATCCGCCGGTTGGCGGCACGTCCTTCGGGCGTGGCGTTGTCGGCGACCGGCACGCCCTCGCCGTAACCGTAGGCCGCCAACCGCTCGCGCGGCACGCCACGCGAGACGAGACGATCGCGCACGGCGTTGGCACGCCGCTGGCTCAGGTTCAGGTTCGTCTCGCGCAGCCCGAAGCCGTCCGTATGTCCCTCTATGGCGACGAAAACGAGCGGATGGGCGAGCAGCAGCTCGGCGATGCCGTCGACGATCCGCAGGCTTGCGGAAGGCAGCCTGGCGCTGCCCGACCTGAACAGGATGCGTTCGTCGGCACGTGCCGCGAGCGCCGCGCGCAATGCCGCCGCCGACGTGATCGCCGGCTCCCGGGCCTCCGCCGGTGCACCGGCGGCGAGAGAGGCGTCCAGCGATGCCGTCCCGATCGGAGTCGTCGTGTCCGGTCCGTCGGCGGATGTGCCGTTCTCGGCGGATTCGTCCCCCGTGACGGGTACGTCCGTGGCGATGCCGGTGGACGAGTCCGCGACCGGGTCGCCCGTGGCGATGTCGATGCGTTCGACCAGCGAGTGGTCGCCGAGGCTGGCGAGCGCCGCCACGACGATCGTCTCGCGGGTGGCCGCGTCCGGCGCCGTGCCGTGCAGCGTCACCTGTCGGCCGGCGACATCCACGCCGGGATCGTCCAGCCCGCTCAGCGCCGGCAGCAGCGCGGCGATCGGTTCCAGCCAGTCCGCCGGCGCGATGTCTTCCCCGTTCTCGAGCGTGTTGCTGACGTAGTCGAGCTCGAAGCTGTCCATCGCCTTCAGGATCAGCGCGGCGGCATCGTCGCTCCTGGCGAGCGCGCCTTCGATCGTCAGGACCCGATCGGACAGCGCCAGGCGCAACGTCGGTGACGAGAGCGCCGACGGCTCCGCCGGCGCGCGCACGAGCGCCGGTCCGGACGACGGGAACGATTCGTCCGCCACCGCTTCGGGCGGCGACGCCTGCGGGCGTCCGACGGGCGCGGCATCGGTCTCGGGCGTGTCCTCCGGCGGCGCTTCGGCCGAATCGCCCGTATCCCGCCCGGGCATGTCGGGCGAGAGCACATCCTCGAAAGGCGGCTCCTCGGACGGAAGTCCCGCCAGGTCCTCTTCCTCCGCCCCGAGCTCGAACAGCTCTTGCGGAGGAAGCTCCTCGCCCGCGACATCCACCGGCGCGGACACGTCCGGCTCGGTAACGGCTCCCTCGACGTCGTCTCCGGTGGCGGCGGCATTCCCGATCGGCGCGTCGCTCGGCGCCGTTTCCGCGTCGGCACCGTCCTCCGGCACGGGCTCGTCCGCTCCGGCATCCGCGAGGACGTCATCGTCCGGAGCGAGCTCGTCCGGAGACGGGCCTTCCGATGCCGGTTCCGCGGGCATCGCCGCGTCCTTCGCGGCCAGCTCCTCGGCCAGGCGCTCCACCCGCGTCTCGAGCGACGCGGGTCCGGCCGCCGGGTCGGGGCGCGTTTCCGGGCGCGTTTCCGGGCGCGTTTCCGAACCCGTCGCCGGGTCCGGCTCGCGCACGACGAGGCGATCGACGACGCGTCGAATGCCGAGCCCGCCGCTCGCCGCGATCAGCAGCGCGTCACGTTGCCCGGCATCATCGACGCTGCCCGACAGCGTCGCCACGTGATCCGTCACCGACACCATGATCGGCGTCTCGCCGATCGGGGCGATGGCGTCCTGCACGTCGTCGAGCATGACGCGCTCGAGCGCCGGGGCATGTCGCGTGACGCTGTACCCCGCGACCGCCGCGGTGCCGGCGAGCCACACGAGTGCCCAGCCGAGCATCGCGAGGACATGACCGCGACGCCTTCGGTGTTTCTGGGAGGACGGAGTCACGGGAGGCTGTCGGCAGGTGGCCATCGGGAATCCTGCGATTATACAGTCTGGACGTACGTCGACCGCTCATCCGCCGCGTCGCGGCGCGTTACGATCGTTCATGTGGAAACGGTACGGACACCGCCACCTCCGAGGACTGAGGATCACCGGCATGCGGCGAACGACGGCGAGCGGGATTTCCGACACGAGGCCCTGGCGGCGGTACCGGCGGTGGTGCTCGCGGGGCGTGGTGCGCGTCGCGCTCGCGACGCTCGTCGCGTCCGGCGTCGGGCTGGCCGCCCGGCCGGGCCCGGCGCGGGCTCAGCCGAGCGGCGGCGTACTCGCCGAGTGCGCCGCGCTGTCGCCGCTCCTCGACGACATCCACGCCTGCCTCGACGACTACCTCGTCGTCATGGACGAGAGGCTCGCCGAGATCGGCACGCTCGTGGACCGGACGCTCGACGGCGAGGCGCGTACCGCCTTCGTCCTGTCGCAACGCGCCTTCGCCACCTTTCGACGCGACAACTGTCTCTGGTACCTCGCGTTCTCCACCCCCCGGAACGAGGCCGAGCAGATCGCCAAGGGCTGCCTGGCGACGATGTCGCTCGAGCGCCTGACGGAGCTGCAGCGCCTGCTGACCGAGAACGGCGGCGACGCGCCGAAGAGCGGTTACTACGTCTACGGCGCCGAACGCAACACGTTTCGCCCCTGCGGATCGGAGGCGCGCTATTGGGTGGAGGGCAACGTCGCCGTCGTCGGCGAGCTGCAACAGCGCTATCTCGAGGTCGCCGCCGACGACCTGCAGGTGCTGTTCGCGAGCCTCGGCGGTACGCTCGAGGACGGGGTGACGGCGCCGGACGGGCATGTCGGCGTGTTTCGCGCGAACGTGCTGCTCGAGCTCCGCGTGCCGCGCGAGGGCGACTGCCGGCTGCCGGGTGGCGGTCCCTCGCTCGCCGGCGAGAATCTCGTCGTGGCCACGCCCGAGCCGGAGCCGTCCGGGAGCGTCGTCGTCGCCGAGTCGCCGGTGGCCGAACCCGCGGCGGGCGGCGAGCCCGAACAGCAGCTGCTCGCCTACTTCGGCGCCTGGCTCGCCGACTGCATGGAGAACGGCGGGAGCCGTGGCTGCGTGCTGTCGACGACGTTCGACGGCGGCGCGGTCGCCGCCGGTGCCGCCCTCGAGCTCGCGAACGGTCTGGAGACGGTGGTTCCCGTCCTGTCGCTGATCCGCTCCGATGGCGAGCGAACCGCCCTCGAGCTCGCCTTCCCGGGTCGCGAGGTCGATTCCCCGACGAAGCTCCGCTGGGGCATCGACGGCGACGTCTTCGGCGACGTCGTCGGTTCGACGATCCGCGTCGACGAACGCGCCACACGGCAGATCGTCGAGCCCTCGGCGTACCTCGACAACGAGCTCCTGCCGCTGATGATCGACGGCGGCGAACTCGTCGTCGACGTGCTCGAGACGGTCGACGACGAGAGCGGCGAGCGCTATCGGGCGACACTCGTCGGGCTGACGCGGGCGCTCGCCTTCGCCGACGACTTCGTGGGCGAGGGCGACGGACTCTGACGGTGGCGACTCCCCCGGTGCGTCGTGCGCTCGTGCTCGCCGGTGGCGACTTCGCCCCGGCCACGCTCGACGGTCTTCCGCTCGAGGGCGCGCGGGTCGTCTGCGTCGATCGCGGGCTCGTGCACGCGCTCGCCGCGAACCTCGCGCCGACGCTGCTGGTCGGGGATCTCGACAGCGTGCCGGCCGAGCTGCTCGCTCGTCCCGGGTTCGCCGAACTGCCCCGGCGCGTCTTTCCCGCCGACAAGGACGCGAGCGATCTCGCGCTCGCGCTGCACGCGCTCGCCGACGAGCCGGAACCGCCCGACGAGGTCATCGTCGCCGGCGTCTCGGGCGGGCGTACCGATCATCTGCTGTTCAACTGGTTCCTGCCGGCACGGCGCGCCTGGCCGTTCGCGCTCCGACTCGTCGACGCGAGCGTCGAGGCCGTCGTCGTGACGCCTGAACGACCGTTCGTCGGGGTCGCCGTCGTCGGTCGCACGTTCAGCCTGCTGCCGCTCGGGCGGGTGGACGGCGTCACGACGCGTGGCTTGCGCTACGCCCTCGCCGGTGCGACGCTCGAACCGGGCTCGACGCTCGGGCTGAGCAACGTCGTCGCGGCCGGGGCGGTCTCGGTCGAGGTCGCGCGAGGCACCGTGCTGGCCCTCGCCGGCCGTGCCGATCCCGGTTCCGGTGACGGAGGGTGCGACAACAGTGACGAGCGCGACGACGACGAGCGCGGCAACGGCAGGCAACGATGAGCGAACGCCCGATCGACGTCCGCAGCGACACCGTCACGCGTCCGGACGCGGCGATGCGCCGCGCGATGTGCGAGGCCGAGGTCGGCGACGACGTCTACGGCGACGACCCGACCGTCAACCGCCTGCAGGCCGTCGCCGCCGAACGACTCGGTCACGAGGCGGCGCTGTTCCTGCCGACGGGCACGCAGTCGAACCTCGTCGCCCTCCTGACCCACTGCGCGCGCGGCGACGAGTACATCGTCGGCCACGACGCGCACACCTACAAGTACGAGGGCGGCGGGGCCGCGGCGCTCGGCGGCATCCAGCCACAGACCGTGCCCTTCGACGCGGATGGCGGACTGGCCGTGGAGGCCGTCGCCGCCGTCGTCAAGGAGGACGACCCGCACTTCGCGCGCACCCGGCTCGTCTGCCTGGAGAACTCGCAGCACGGGCGCGTGCAGGCGCTCGACGGCATCCGCGCGATGCGTCGCTTCACCCGCGAGCGCGGGCTCGCTCTGCACCTCGACGGCGCGCGCATGGCCAACGCCTGCGCGCACCTCGGCATCGATCTCGAGCCGATGGGGTGCGAGTTCGACAGCGTCTCGCTGTGCCTGTCGAAGGGGCTCGGCGCGCCGGTCGGATCGGTGCTCGCGGGCTCCCGGCCCTTCATCGACGAGGCGCGGCGCTGGCGCAAGGTCGCCGGTGGCGGCATGCGTCAGGCGGGCATCCTCGCCGCGGCGGGCCTGCTCGCGCTGGACGACGGGTTCGCGCGCCTTCACGAGGATCACGAGAACGCCGAGCGGCTCGCCGAGGCGCTCGGCGGCATCGACGGCGTCGCCGTGCGGGACGGGTGGACGCAGACGAACATGGTCTGGCTAGACTTCGCGGACGCCGGCCTCGCACCCCGTTCGGGTAGAGAGGCGGGCGAGCACGCGGATGTCCGTGTCGGCGCCACGCTCGTCGCGTTCGCGCGCGGGCGCGGCGTGCTCCTGTCGTCGAGTCCCGACCACGCGCGGCTCGTGACACACCGGGACGTGTCGCGTCGGGACATCGCCCGCGTCGCCGCCGTCGTGCGCGAGCACGTCGACCTGTCCGCGAGCGGCGCCCGAGCCGCTCGCGCCTGATCCTTGCCCTGCCTTCTTTCGACTGCTCGATCAGTCCTCCGGAGCCCCGATCGATGAGTGTCACACGCCCTTTCCATCTCGCCTTCCCCGTCGACGATCTCGAGGCGGCCCGCACCTTCTACGGTACCGTCATGGGGTGTCCGCAGGGCCGCGAGGACGCTGGGGTCTGGATCGACTACGACCTGTACGGTCACCAGATCGTCGCCCACCTCGACAAGACGCACGCGCGTCCCGTCCGTGCCGAGAACGCCGTCGACGGCGATGCCGTGCCGGTGCCGCACTTCGGCGTGGTGCTGACCGTCGAGCAGTTCGCGGTGTTGCGCGGACGACTCGAGGCGAGTGCGGACACGCGCTGGGTCATCCGCCCGCGCGTGCGCTTCGCCGGCAAGCCCGGCGAGCAGCACACGATGTTCCTGCTCGACCCGGCCGGCAACGCGCTCGAGTTCAAGGCCTTCGCCGACGACGCGCAGCTGTTCGCGACCTGATCGCGAAGGTCGTGCACCGATCGCGCGCTCGGTCGGCTCTCTGCGTGAGACTGGCTGCCGCGCGCCTGTCAGGTGCCGTCCGTGTGCACCTCGCCGTCGACGAGACGCAGGACGCGTGCGCCGAGCGCGGTAGCGTCGTCCGTATCGTGGGTCACCACGATCGTGCAGGGCGTGTAGCTCGCGAGCACGTCGCGGGTCAGCGCGAGCATGTCGTGGCGCGTCGCGTCGTCGAGCGCGCCGAACGGCTCGTCCATCAGCAGGATCGGCTTTCTCCTGAGCAGGCAGCGGGCGAGTGCCACGCGCTGGCGTTCGCCCCCCGACAAGTCGGGCGGTCGCTTCTTCGCGTGGGCGGCGAGACCGACCTCGTCGAGCGCGTCGTGCACCCGCGTGCGGTCCTCGGCCGAGAGCCTGAGCCCCGGGTGCAGCCCGAGCCCGACGTTCTGCGCGACGCTCAGGTGGGCGAACAGGTTGTGGTGCTGGAACAGGGTGTTGACCGGGCGCACGTCGGGGGCGAGCCCGAGCAGGGAGCGGCCTTCCCAGCGGATGTCGCCCGCGTCCGGTTCGACGAACCCCGCGACGAGGTTCAGCAGCGTGCTCTTGCCCGAGCCGCTTCGTCCGAGGAGAACGTGCGGCACGCCGCTGTCCACGTCGAGCGAGAAGCGGAACCGCGCCTCGCCCAGCACGAGTCGGACATCATCGATCTCGAGCACGGAATCCCTCCCCGACGAATCTCTGCAAGGTGGCGAACAGCACGAGGCACAGCAGGAGCAGGAGTCCCGCCGTGACCGCCGCCTCCTCGAGCCGATAGCTCCCCATGCGCTGGTAGAGCAAGAGCGGCAACGTGCGCACGCGCTCGGAGCCGAACAGCGCGATCGCCGACAGGTCTCCCGCCGACAGCGTCGCCGCCATCGCGAGCGCGAGCCCGACGGGGCGCCGGAGCACGGGCCAGTCGATCAGTCTCCAGCGATTCCAGCCTCGTATCCCGAGGGATTGCAGAAGGCAGTCGTGCTCGTGCGCGGTGCGCATCATCGGTGCGTCGAGCACGCGGAGCACGAACGGCAGCGCCATCAGCGCGTTGATCGCGACGACCAGCACGAGCGCGATCGAGAACACGTCCGCCCAGGGACGCAGCAGCAGGAACAGGCCCGTGCCGAGCACCACCGGTGGCAGCACCAGGATGACGTTGCCCGACAGCTGCAGCCAGCGTCCGGCCCGCTCCTGCCCGAGCCGCACGCGCAGGCGCCGCGTCGCCGACAGGAGGCCGAGCGCGAGGGCGAGGGCGAGCACCGCCGTGGCGAGGGCGGCGAGCACGGAATCGCGCGTCGCCCGAAGCGTCGCGGCATCGCTCAGCACGGCGAGCGTCTTCGGGTTGAGCGCCGAGACGAGCAGGGCGACGAGCGGCAGCAGCACGAACGCCGCGGCGAGCGCGATGACGGCGGCGTTGGCGATCCGTCGCCACGGTGGCGCTGCCGGACGCCATCGCTCGCGACGAGGTCGACTCGCGCGCCGGGTACCGAGGAGGCGCTCGCGGATGGAGGCCAGGATGCGCTGCACGCCATCGTCTGCATCCGAGCCCGAATCCGGGCCCGGATGCGTGCGCGAGCTGGAACCCGGGGCGGAGAACCCGAGGCCGCTCTCGCTCGGCGCGAACGTGGAGGCGAGCATCAGCAGCACGCACAGCGCGAGCTGCACGAGCGCGAGCGCGACGGCGAGCGGCAGGTCGAAGTCGAAGCGGAGCGCCTGGTAGATCGCCACCTCGATCGTGGTCGCGCGCGGTCCGCCACCGAGCGTCATGACGATCGCGAAGCTCGTGAAGCAGAGGGTGAAGATCAGCACCGAGACGCCGACCAGCGGCGCGCGCACGCTCGGCCATTCGATCAGGCGAAGACGATCGAGCGGCCGCATGCCGAGCTGCGCGGCGAGCCGCCACTCGTTCCCGGGAACGCCCTCGAGGCTCTGCAGCAGCACGCGTGCGGCGAGCGGCATGTTGAAGAACACGTGGGCGACGAGGATGCCGGGCAGCCCGTACAGCGGCAGTGGCCCGAGGCCGATCGTGTCGAGCGCGGTGTTCAGCCAGCCGCTGCGCCCGTAGACGGCGACGATGCCGAAGATCGCGACGATGGTCGGAATCACCAGTGACAGGCTGAACAGCGTGACCAGCGCGCCGCGCCCGGGGAAGCGCGGCTCGTGCGACAGCGCGAGCGCCACCGGCAGCGCGAGTCCGACCGAGAGCGCCGTCGACAGCGCCGCCTGCACGAGGCTGAAGCGCACGACACGCCCGATCCACGGGTCGTCGAGCAGTGCGCGCGGATCGAGGGCACCCGCCTCGCGGAGCATCGCCCCGAGCGGCAGCACCGTCAGCGCGGCGACGGCCGTGAGCGCGAGCGCGCCCGGCAGCCACCACGGTAGCCACTGCGGGAGATGGCCGCGGCGCGATCCGGGCGGCTCCCGCGATGCCGTGCCACCGAGTGGCGTCGTCACGCCGGGTCGCGTTCAGCGCGTCGACGCGTCGAGCCACTCGTCGATCCACCCGTCGCGCTCGTCACGCACGGTCTCGGGCGAGAGCAGCAGCACGCTCGACGGCTCGATCAGCCGATCGAACGCCTCCGGCATCTCGTCGCCGAGATCGACGACGGGGTACATGACGTTGCCGAGCGGGATCGTGCCCTGCGCCTCCGGCGTCACCAGGAAGGCGAGGAACTCGCGGGCGAGCTCGAGGTTCGGCGAGTCCTTCAGGGCGGCGGCGACCTCGACCTGCAGGTAATGCCCTTCCTCGAACGCGGCGGCCTGCCAGCGATCGGTCTCGTCCACGGCCATGTGGTAACCCGGGGAAGTGCTGTAGCTGAGCACCATCGGCGCCTCGCCGTTCAGGAACAGCGAGAAGTAGGCCTCGCTCCAGCCCTTCGTGACCGTGACGATACGCGGCTGCAGCTTCTCCCAGACCGCGTCGGCCTCGTCGCCGTAGACCGCCTTGATCCACAGCAGGAGCCCGAGCCCCGTGATGCTCGTCCGCGGGTCCTGGATGATGATGCGGACGTCGTCCGGTGCCTTCAGCAGCGCCTCGAAGCTCGTCGGCGGTGCGTCGAGCGCCTCGGTGTCGTAGACGAAGGCGAAGTAGCCGAAGTCGTAGGGCACGAACGTGTCCGAGGTCCAGTCGATCGGCAGCGCGAGCGTCGACGTGTCCACCTCGGACGGTGCCAGCAGGTCCGTGTCTCCGGCGATCGCCATCAGGTTCGTGTCGAGCCCGAGCACGACGTCGGCGCGCGTGTTCTTCCCTTCGAACCGCACGCGGTTGAGGATGCCGGCGGAGTTGTCGAGCGGCACGAAGTCGATCGTGCAGTCGCCGCACTCCGCCTCGAAGCTCTCCTTGATCGACGGGCCCGGCCCCCAGTCGGCGACGAACGAGTCGTAGGTGTAGACCGTGAGCGTGCGCCCGGCGGCATGCACGTGCGCGGTCGAGCCGGCGGCAGCGAGGGCGGCGGCCAGGGACGTCGCGATGGCGCGACGGCGGACGCGGGCGGGCGGGACGGATGCGGACACGGTTCATCTCCTCGGCAGAGGTACACGGGCGATGACCGGACGGCGGTGCGTCGACTCAAATCCCTACGCCGGTACTAGCCGGTTCAGGTTCGACGGGTTGTCGCGACGAGGTGCTCCCTCGCGTCGACTCTCAGCCTTTCGGCACCCCGAAGAGTCATCGTGTTGTCGGGTTCCGGCACGAAGGCCGGTGCTCCCTGCCGCAGTGTGCAGGCCGGCACGGGGCGATGCAAGCGCGTCCTGGCCACGATCACGATCATGCCCGCAACCGCAACCGCAACCGCAACCGCAACCGCAACCGCAACCGCAACCGCAACCGCAACCGCAGCCGGAGCCGCAGCCGGAGCCGCAACCGCAACCGCAACCGCAACCGCAGCCGGAGCCGCAGCCGCAGCCGCAGCCGGAGCCGGAGCCGCAGCCGGAGCCGGAGCGGCGGCTACAGCCGACACTACTGCAACGGCCACGGCCGATAGCACCAGCCCTACGGCGCGATGCGCGCGTCCACCGTGCCGAGCCCGTCGATCCAGCCGTGCAGGCGATCACCGGCCTCGACGGGATGCGGTCCGATCAGCGCGCCGGTGATGCAGACTTGACCGACGTGCAGGCCGCCACAGTGCGTTCCCAATGCGTGCGCGAAGGCCGCGAAGGTCGCGAACGCGTCGCCGCCCGGCACCGTGGCGGGGTTCGCGTGGAGCTCGCGTCCGCCGATCACGAGGCGTGCGTCGCGCCGGTCGAGCTCGCTGCCGCGCGCATCGGCAAGGGGCGTACCGACGACGACGGCGGCGTTGTTCTGGTTGTCGGCCAGCTGCCAGGCCTCGTCGGCGACGTCGCGATCCGCGAGACGGCTGCCGACGAGCTCGAACGCCGGCAGCAGCTCGACGCGGTCGCGCAGTCGCGCCTCGAACGCCCGGTCGTCGGCGGCGGGCGGAGTGGCGATCAGCCGGAACGCGATCTCGAGCTCGATGGCGGGCACGATCGCGACGTCCGCGGCGAGCTGCGCGCCGTCGGCGTGGACGTCCGAGGCGAACACCGGCGCGAGCTTCGGTACGGCGTCCGGTGCACGCCTGCCGCACTTGAAGGCACCGACCGCACCGAGTCGCGCGGCGACGCCCGACTGGATCCGGTAGGCGTCGTCGAGGCCGTGGGGCAGCGGCGAATCGCTCGCCACGCGCGGCGCACCGGGGCGTCGCGCCGCGACCAGACGCTCGATGAGGGTGTCGATCGTGTCGATGGTCGTTCCGCTCCGACGGGCGGTTCGCCCGGACTCCCGTCCGCCGATCCCGCGCGAGGGGTACTCTCCCGAACGCCGCCGCATGAGGTCATGCGACCGGCCGACGGACGTCCCGTCATCATACGCCCGCGTGATCTCCCATCTCCTGAGCACGGTCGCTCCGGTGTTCCTGCTCGTGCTGGTCGGCTTCGTCGCCGCCCGGCGTGCGCTGTTCGACGCCGCGACGGTCGACGCGCTGATGCGCTACGCCATCCGGTTCGCGGTCCCGTGCCTGCTGTTCCGGGCCGTGTCCACGATCGATCTCGGCGCGGCCTACGACTGGCGCACGATGAGCAGCTACTACGGCGCGGCGATCGCCTGCTTCGCCGTCGCCGCCTTCGTGGCGTGGCGGGTGTTCGGTCGCCGTCCGGGCGAGGCCGTGGCGGTGGGGTTCACCGCGCTCTTCTCCAACCTCGTGCTGCTCGGCCTGCCGGTGATCGAGATGACGCTGGGCGAGGAGGCGCTGCCGACCGCCTACGCGCTCGTGTCGGTGCACGCCCCGTTCTGCTATCTGGTCGGCATCGTCTCGATGGAGCTGCTGCGCGCGGACGGTCGAGCGCTTCCCGAGACCGCCGTCGTCGTCGCCCGGGCGATGTTCAGCAACAGCCTGATGATCGGCATCGGACTCGGCTTCATCGTCAACCTCGGCGGCGTTCCGTTGCCGGGCGCGTTCGCGTCGGCCCTCGCGATGCTCGCCGACTCCGCCCTGCCGGTCGCCCTGATCGGACTCGGCGGCGTGCTGACGCGCTACACGTCGTCGGAGCGGATCGCCGAGACGGGCATGGTGGCGGGCGTCTCCCTCCTGCTGCACCCGCTGCTCGCCCTCGCGCTCTGCACGCTGCTCGGCGTGACCACGGACGTGCGGAACGTCGTCGTGCTGATGGCGTCGATGTCGCCGGGCATCAACGCCTACCTGTTCGCGAGCCTGTACGGCCGGGCGGAGGGCACGGCGGCCGCCACGGTCCTGCTCGGCACCGCGGCGGCGGCGGTGAGCGTCAGCGCGTGGTCATGGTTCCTGGTCGGGGCCTGACGTCCGGTCGTTCGCGAGCGAGCCTGGCCCGACACTCAGGACGACGTGGCCGCCGCGCCGCCCGCGATCAGCGCGTCGATCGCCACGGCGTCGTAGCCGGCCTCGGCGAGCACCTCGCGCGTGTGCTCGCCGAGCAGGGGCGCGGCGCGTCGGACGCCGCCCGGCGTGCCGTGAAAGGTCACGGGACAACCGAGGGTGGCCACGTCACCCGCTCGCGGGTGGCTGACCTCGGTGATCATGCCGCGGGCGATCGCCTGGGGGTCGCGGTGCATCTCGCCGATGTCGAGGATCGGCCCGGCCGGGACACCGGCGGCGTTCAGCCGGGCGGCCCAGTCGTCCGTGTCGCGTTCGATCAGCCTGCGCTCGAGCGCCTCGACCAGCGCGTCGCGGTTCGCCATGCGCGCGGCGTTGTCTCGGAAGCGCGGGTCGTCGGCGAGCGCCGGCGCGCCGATGACCTCGAGCAGGCGCAGCCAGTTCGCCTGGTTCGCCGCGCCGACGTTGATCCAGCCGTCGCGGGTGGCGAGCGACTGGTAGGGGGCGTTCAGCGGGTGGGCGGAACCCATCGGCGCGGGCGATTCGCCGGTCGCGAAGCGGATCGCCGACTGCCAGTAGGTCTGCGTGATGCCGGCCTCGAACAGGGAGGTGTCGACGCGCTGTCCCGTACCGCCCGCGAGCCGGTGGGCGTAGGCGGCGCAGACACCCATGGCCGCGAGGATGCCGGCGGTGATGTCCGAGATCGGCGCACCGACCTTGACCGGCGGGCGGTCCGGTCCCTCGCCGGTGATCGACATCAGTCCGGACATGCCCTGGGCGATCAGGTCGAAGCCGCCGCGTTCGCGATACGGTCCGGTACGGCCGAAGCCGGAGATCTCGGCGTGGATCAGGCCGGGGTTCGACGCGGCGAGCGTGTCGTGATCGAGTCCGAGCCGCGCCATCGTGTCGTGGCGGTAGTTCTCGACGACGACGTCGGCCTGTTCGAGCAGGCGCAGGAGGACGTCGCGTCCCTCCGCGCTCTTCAGGTCGAGCGCGATGCCGCGCTTGTTGCGGTTCATCATCATGAAGGCCGCCGACTCGCCGGCGATGTCCGGCGGCACGAAGCGACGGCTGTCGTCGCCGCCGGCGATCTTCTCGACCTTGATCACGTCCGCGCCCATGTCGGCGAGCATCAGGCCGCAGACGGGCCCGGCCATGATGTGGGCGAGCTCGACGACGCGCATGCCGGCGAGCGGTCCGGTCGAGGGAGCGCGGGACGGATCGTCGGCAGGACCGATCGACGGGCCGACCGCAGGGCCGGTCGACGGGTCGGCCGACGGGTCGGTTCGTGGAGCGCCCCTCGGATCGGCCGCCGCATCGGGTGCCGGGCCACCGGCCGGATCGCGCGGGTGATCGACGGACGACCCGTCAGGAGGCGTGCTCGCCACCTTCACTCCCCGCGGAACGTCGGCGTGCGCTTGGCGAGAAACGCGTCCATGCCCTCGCGGAAGTCCTCGCTGGTGTAGCAGCGGACGATCAGGTCGTCGCCGTCGACCCCGGCGGCGCGCTCGCGCAGCCGTCGGAGCCCCTCCTTGGTCGCCGCGATGGTCAGCGGTGCGTGCGCGCCCATCGTCGCCGCGAGCTCGCGGGCGCGGGCCACGGGATCGTCGGCGAGCTCGTTCACGAGTCCGATGGCGAGCGCCTCCTCGGCGCGGATCAGCCGCGCGGTCAGGATGATCTCGCGCGTGCGCGCCTCGCCGAGCAGCGCGACCAGCCGGGCGAGGTTGCCGATCGACAGGCAGTTGCCGAGCGTCCGCGCGATCGGAAACCCGTAGGCGATGTCCGGCGAGGCGACGCGCAGGTCGCAGCACGCCGCGATCGCCGCGCCGCCGCCGGTGCAGGCGCCGCGGATGGCGGCCACGGTCGGTACCGGCACGCGCTCGAGCGAGCCGAGCACCCGGTCCATGCGCCGCTCGTAGGCGAGCGCGTCGCCGGCGCCGTCGAGGTCGCGGAAGCGCGAGATGTCGGTGCCGGCGGCGAAGGCCTTGTCGCCGGCACCGGTCAGGATCAGCGCGCGCACGGCGACACGCCGCTCGCGCACGTCCTCGCAGAACGCCGCGAGCGCATCGTACATGCCGAAGGTCAGCGCGTTCCTCGCCGCTGGACGATCGAAGGTGACGGTCGCGACGTCGCCGTCGCCGTCGCCGTCGCCGTCGCTGTCGATGTCGATGTGCAGGTGCTCGTCGCTCATGGATGTTCGTCGCTCGCGGCCAGGGTTCTCGTCGCCCGAACGTTCGCCACTCGAACGTTCGTCATCCGGGAGCGCGCCGCTCGGGCGCTCGATCCGCCCGAAGGCGGACGGGTCGGCGGTGGATGCGCTTCAGCGATAGAAGTACTCGACCAGGAACATCGGTACCACCGGCACGTAGGTGCAGATCATCAGCACGGCGAGCAGCACCAGGACGAACCACACGTTGACCTTCGACACCTCCCAGATGTTCGCCTTGGCGATCGAGCAGGCGGTGATCAGCACCGACGCGACGGGCGGCGTCTGCTGCCCGATCGCCAGGTTCAGCGTGACGATCAGGCCGAAGTGCACCGGATCGATGCCGGCGGCCTGCACCAGCGGGATGACGATCGGCACCACCAGGATGATCGCGGCGACCGAGTGCAGGAAGAAGCCGATGACGAGGAAGAAGATGTTCAGGATCATCAGGATCACGTAGCGGTTGTCGGTCATCGCCATCATCGACGAGGCGATCTCCTGCGGTACCTGGGCGCGCGTCAGGAAGCCCCCCATCAGCACGGAGGCGGCGACCAGCAGCATCACAACGGCGGTCTGCATGCCGCCCTCGATCATCGCCGCGCGCAGCCGCCCGAGATCCACCTCGCGGTACCAGAGCCCGAGCCCGAGCGCGACCACGACGGCCAGGCCGGCCGCCTCGGTCGCCGTGACGAATCCGCCGAAGATGCCGCCGAGGATGATGATCGGGAGGAGGAAGGTCGGCAGGGCGGCGACGAAGGCCTGCTTGAGCCTGCCGGTGTCGAAGGCTTCCTCGGTCGGCAGGTCGTAGCGGCGCGCGAAGACGTAGGCGACACCCATGAGACCGGCCGCGCCGAGCAGCCCCGGCACCACGCCCGCGACGAACAGTTGCTCGACGCTGGTGTTGGCCGAGACCGCGTAGACGATCATCGGGATGGAGGGCGGGATGATGATCGCGAGGGAGGCGGAGGACGAGGTGACGGCGGCGGCCAGCGGGGCGGGATAGCCGCGCTTCTTCATCTGCGGGATCATCACCGAACCGAGGGCGGCGACGTCGGCGACGGCGGAGCCCGAGATCTCGGCGAAGAACAGCGACACGCCGATGTTGACCATCGAGAGCCCGCCGCGCACGAAGCCGATCAGCGCCGCGACGAAGTCGATCAGACGATCGGTGATGCCGCCGGCGTTCATGATGGCGCCGGCGAGCACGAACATCGGGATCGCGATCAGCGAGAACTTGGTCGAGCCGTCGTACATGTCGAGCGCGACGGTGACGAGCGCGCCCGGCCCCTCGCTCGCGAGCAGGCCGAGGATGGCGGCGACGGCGAGCGCCACCGCGATCGGCACGTTGATGCAGATCAGCGCGATCAGCGCGACGAAGATGCCGAGCACGATCACGGCCGCCGTCCCCGCGTGCCGTTCCCTTCCGACCCGGTGTCGCTCGACCCGGTGCCGCCGGACCTGCTGCCGTCGGACGCCGTGCCACCGGGCCCCATGCCGCTCGTCCGGGCGCCGCTCGTCCCGAAGCCGCCCACCCCGGAGCCGCCCACCCCGGAGCCGCCCACCCCGGAGCCATCCGCCGCCATGACGGCGCCGCCATCGGTGGCCAGGCGTGCCTCGGCCAGCCGCTTCTCGGTGGCGATCTCGGCCTCGATCTCGGCGTGCTCGGGCGAGACGCCGCCGCGGATCATCGCGAGATAGGCCGGCAGGGACAGGAGCTCGCAGACGATGAACAGCACCGCGCCGATCGGGATCACCGACTGGGTCAGGCGCACCGGCACCCAGTTCAGGCTGACCAGCGTGTCGCCCTCGAGCACCTGCAGGACCGTCCAGCCGGCCCAGGCCAGCAACACGAAGAAGGCGAGGAAGACGGCCTCGGCGATCCAGGCGGCGACCAGCCGCGCGGGCATCGGCAGCGCGAGGAGCACGCCGTCGAAGCCGATGTGCTTTCTCCGGAGTACCGCGAGCGCGCCGCCGTAGTAGGTGATCCAGGCGAGCAGGACCGAGGCGACCTCGTCGTACCACGACAGCGAGGCGTCGAGCTTGCGGAAGACGACGGCGATGACGACGATCGCCGTCAGCGCCACCATCAGCGCGATCAGGAACCACTCGAGCAGCGTGCCGAGTACCCGCGAGACGGACTCCACGAAGGCGGTGTCCTCGTCGCGTTCCCGGACGCCGTGCTCAGTCGGCCAGTGCGCGCACCTGCTCGATCAGCTCGCCGCCGCCCTCGACGCTCGCCGCGAACTCGTCGTAGACCGGCTTCGAGGCGTCGATGAAGGCCTGCTTGTCGGCCACGTTGACCTGCATGCCACCCGCCTCGAGCGTGCCGAGCAGTTCCTCCTCGAGCTCGGCGGCGATGCGGTAGACCTCCTCCTGGGATTCCTCGGCCGCGGCGATCAGGTCCGCCTGGACGTCTTCTGACAACTTCGCGAACGCCTTCTCCGACACCAGCACGTAGGCCGGCGTGTACACGTGGCCGGTCACCGAGAGGTAGCTCTGCACCTCCTGGAACTTGGCCGACGCGATCTGCGCGTACGGGTTCTCCTGACCGTCGATGACACCGGTCTTGAGTGCGGTGAACACCTCGGAGAACGCCATCGGCGTCGGGTTCGCGCCGTAGAGCTTGAACATCTTCAGGCGCCATTCCCCCTTGGGAGTCCGGAGCTTGATGCCCTCGAGATCCGCCGGTTCGTCGATCGGGCGGGTGTTGTTGGTGATGTGGCGGAAGCCGTTCTCGAAGTAGGCGAGGATGCGGTAGCCCTTCGAGCGCGCCGCGGCGTCGAGCACGCTCTCGCCGAGCTCGTCGCGGATGCGTCGCATGTGATCGCGCGAGGTCACGATGTACGGCATCTCGAACACCCCGAACTCGTCGGCCACCGAGGACATGACGGAGGAGGGCAGGGCGAAGTCCACCTGGCCGAGCTTGAGCTTCTGCAGGAGCTCGCTGTCCTTGCCGAGCTGCGAGGAGCCGAAGCCCTGCACCTCGGCCCGGTCGCCGAGGCGGGCGTTGGCCTTCTCGATGAAGACGTCGACCGAGGCCTCGAACAGCGAGCCCGGTTCGCCGACGTGACCGAACCTGAGCACCGTGTCGGCGGCCGCCGTGGCGGTGCCGGCCGTCATCGCGAGCGTCACCCCGAGGGCCAGGGCCGTGCGACGGACGGCGGTACGCGTGGTGGCGAGCGCCGCGCTGGCGAGCGTTCTCGACGGGCGTCTGATCATGATCGCGATCCTCCCTGGATGGGCTTCGTACAATGCCCGGGAGCATTGCTCGTGCGAGCCATTGTTACGCCGAGCAGTGTCGATCCGTCAAGTAGGATGTGACTCGCAGGCACGTATGGTGTGCCCGGACGGCTGCCGTGACGGATCGCCCGAGGATGCCTCTGACCGATGCCGGGCCGGTGCCCGGATCGACGCTCGGGTCGATACCCGGACCGATGCCCTCGCCAGGACGCAGACCGCCATGAACGCTCACCCCGCCTCCGCGAACTCGCGCACACGCGATGACCGCCCGCCCTCCCGCCTCTCGCTCCCGCGAATCCGTGCGCACGCCGTGACCGCCCGCCTTCCCGCCTCCCGCTCCCGCGAATCCGTGCGCACGCCATGACCGCCCGCCCTCCCGTCTCCCGTTCCGGCGAGCTCGCGCGGAGGCTCCGTCGCGAGCTGCGCGGCGAGGTCAGCGTCGACGCCTTCGAACGCGGCCGCCACGCGACCGACGCGTCGGTCTACCAGGTGATGCCGCTGGCCGTCGCCCGTCCGCGCGACGCGGACGACGTGCGCGCCTGCCTCGCCGTCGCCCGAGAGCTCGGGGTGCCGGTCACGGGCCGCGGGGGCGGCACGTCGCAGTGCGGCCAGACGGTCAACCGCTCGCTCGTCGTCGACTGCTCGTGTCACCTGGACGCGCTGCTCGAACTCGACGTCGAGGGCCGCCGCTGCCGGGTCGAGCCGGGCCTCGTGCTCGACGAGCTCAACCGCGCGCTGAAGCCGCACGGGCTGTGGTTCCCGGTCGACATCTCGACCGCCTCGCGCGCGACCCTCGGCGGCATGGCGGCCAACAACTCCTGCGGCCAGCGCTCGCTCCGCTACGGCACGATGCGTCACAACGTGCACGCGATCGACGCGCTGCTGGCGAACGGGGACGGGTGGCGCTTCGCGGCGACGCCCGCCTCGCTCGACGGTGCGCCGGCCGCGGCGCGCGCGCTGTACGCCGAGCTGCTCGCGCTCGGGCGTCGCGAGGCGGAGGAGATCGCCGCGCGCTTCCCGCGCGTGCTCCGGCGCGTGGGTGGCTACAACGTCGACGCGCTCGTGCCGCCCGGACCCCCCGTGCCGCCGGGCGAGAGGCCCTCGCCCGGGCCGGGCGAGATCGCGTCGGTGTCGGACTTCGCCGTGTCGAGCGCGGGCCGCGACGAGCAGGGTGACGCGTGGCACAACTTCGCGCACCTGCTCGTCGGCTCCGAGGGCACGCTCGGGTTCTCCACCGCGATCGAGTTGGCACTGTCGCCGCTGCCGGGCGATCGGGTGCTCGGCGTCTGCCACTTCCCCACCTTCCGCCAGGCGATGGAGGCGGCGCGTCACCTGGTCGCGCTCGCTCCGCACTCCGTCGAGCTGGTCGACGCGACGATGATCGATCTCGCCCGCGACATCCCGATGTACCGCGCCTCGGTCGAGGCGTTCGTGCGCGGCGAGCCCGCGGCTCTCCTGCTGGTCGAGTTCGTCCACGACGTCCGCGAGGACAACCTCGCCGCGCTCGCGCGCCTGCACGAGTGCATCGCCGATCTCGGACTCCACTGGAACGGGAGCGGGGAGGCGCGGGGCGGCGTCGTCGACGCGCTCGATGCCCGGCTGCAGGGCGCGATCGGCGAGGTCCGAAAGGCCGGACTCAACATCATGATGTCGATGAGGAGCGAGGGGAAGCCGGTCTCCTTCGTCGAGGACTGCGCCGTCGAGCTCGAGGACCTGGCCGACTTCACCGCGGGGCTGACCGAGGTCTTCCACCGTCACGGCACCGAGGGCACCTGGTACGCGCACGCCTCGGTCGGCTGCCTGCACGTGCGCCCGGTGCTGAACCTCAAGCTCGAGAAGGACGCGCGGGCGATGCGCGCGATCGCCGAGGAAGCCTTCGAGCTCGTCGCGAAGTACAAGGGCTCGCACTCGGGCGAGCACGGCGACGGCATCGCCCGCTCCGAATTCCACGAGCGGATGTTCGGCGCGCGCATGGTGCGCACGTTCGAGGAGGTCAAGCGACGGTTCGATCCGGACGGACTGCTGAACCCCGGACGGATCGTCGACGCGCCGCGCATGAACGAGCGCACGCTGTTCCGCTACCCGCCCGGCTACGCGATGAAGGGCGCGCGCTCGCGGCTCGACTGGTCGGCCTGGCCGGGGGCGGGCGGCGGCCTGCAGGGCGCGGTCGAGATGTGCAACAACAACGGCGCCTGCCGCAAGCTCGCCGGCGGCGTCATGTGCCCCTCGTACCGCGTGACCCGCGAGGAGCGCGACTCGACGCGCGGGCGGGCGAACACGTTGCGCCTCGCGCTGTCGGGGCAGCTCGGTACCGGCGCGCTGGTCTCGGACGAGATGCGCGAGACGATGCGGCTCTGCGTCTCGTGCAAGGGCTGCCGGCGCGAGTGCCCGACCGGCGTCGACATGGCGAAGATGAAGATCGAGGTGCTCGCCGCGCGCGCGGCCACCCACGGCCACTCGCTGCACGATCGGCTGGTCGCGCACCTGCCGCGCTACGCCCCCGCGCTCGGACGCGTGCCGTGGCTCGCGAACCTCAGGAACACGCTGCCGCTCCTCGCCCGTCTGACCGAACGCCCGAGCGGGTTCGCGGCGACGCGCGACCTGCCGCGCTGGCGCGCCGACGCCTTCCGCGAGCGCGACACCGTCGGTACGGGGTCACGCGAGGCGGTGCTGTTCGCCGACACCTTCGACACCTGGTTCGAGCCCGCGAACCTGCGTGCCGCCCGCCGCGTGCTCGTCGCCGCGGGCTACCGCGTGCACGTCGCGCACGCGCCGGGCGAGCGGAACCTCTGCTGCGGCCGGACCTACCTCGCCACCGGCATGGTGGAGCGGGCGCGAACCGAGGCGCGGCGCACCGTCGCCGCCCTCCTGCCCTGGGCGCACCGGGGCGTGCCGATCGTCGGGCTGGAGCCGAGCTGCCTGCTGACGCTCCGCGACGAGTTCCTGTCGCTGCTGCCCGGCGAGGAGGCGGAGAGCGTCGCCGCGCACGCGGTGCTGCTCGAGGAGCTGCTCGCGCGCGACGCCGAGGCCGGCCGTCTCGACTGGACGCTCGGCACGCCGGCGAAGCGCCTGCTGGTGCACGGTCACTGCCATCAGAAGTCGTTCGGGACGACAGGCGCGCTCGCCGGCACGCTCGCGCTCCTGCCCGACACCGTCGTCGAGACCGTCGAGACGAGCTGCTGCGGCATGGCCGGCGCCTTCGGCTACGGCCGCGACACGCACGAGACCTCGCGCCGCATGGCCGAGCTCGATCTGCTGCCGGCGGTGCGGGCGGCGGCCGACGACACGCTCCTGGTCGCCGGCGGCACCTCCTGCCGTCATCAGATCGCCGACCTCGGCGGGCGCGAGGCCCTGCACCTGGCCCGCGTGCTCGACGCGGCGCTGGCGGCGTCACCCGGCTGAGCCCGACACCGCGTGACCGCGGTGAATCGCTGCCGGGTCCGCCGGCGGGCGTCGCCTCGTCCCGGACGACACCGCACGGCCACCGCCCGGCTCGTCGGAAAATCCCGGCGGCAAGGCTCTCGTCGGCAGGGATCGTCGGCAGAGCTCGGTGGCGAGGCTCGGCGGCAGGGCTTCAGCGGCGGGGCTTCAGCGGCAGGACTTCAGCGGCAGGACTTCAGCAGCAGGACTTCAGCGGTATGGCCGTCGCCCGCCTTCGGGCAGCTCGCGAAAGCGCCGGTAGCTCCACAGGTACTGCTCCGGGCAGAGCGCGATGCAGCGCTCCACGCTCCGGTTCAGGGCCGTGGTCGCGCGGAGCGGGTCGGCGTCGCCGATGCCGGGCTCGGGCTCGACGAAATGCACGCGCCAACCGCGCGCGCGGGGCAGGCGTTCGGCGACGACGAACAGCACGCTCGGGTCGGTGCGCCCGGCGAGCTTCGCGAGCAGTGTCATCGTCAGGGCGGGTGTCTCGAAGAACGGGGCGAAGACGCCGTTGTCCGCGTCCGGCTCCTGATCCGGCAACACGCCGACGGTGCCGCGGTTGCGGAGCTCGCCGATCACCGTGCGGATGCCGCCCGGACCGATCCGGGCGGGACGTCCGCCGAGGTTCGCCCGCCCGGCGATCAGCATCGGCTCGACGACGGGGTTCCTCGGTGGACGATAGAGGTAGGTGATGTCGCCGGTCTCGCTGAACGGCAGGTTGCAGAGCTCCCAGCTGCCGAGGTGCGGGGTGACGGCGAGCACCCCGCGTCCGCGAGCGCGTGCGCGCCCGAGAATCTCGCCGCCGCGCACCTCCACCAGATGACCTTCGACCAGCGCGCGCGGGCGGCACCAGAGCCAGGCGGACTCGGTCAGGGTCTTGCCGGTCTCCCTGAGGCTCCGCCGGGCGAGCCGTCGGCGCTCCTCGTCGGAACGCTCGGGCAGGCACAGCGCGAGGTTGATCTCGCTGATCCGGCGCGGCCGCGTCCGCGCGAGCCAGGCGATCTCGCCGAGCAGCGCGCCGAGCGCGTGATTCGCGCGGAGCGGCAGTGCCGACAGCGCCCGGAGCGCCCATCTGATCAGCCTCGCGCGCATTCCCGACTCGTCCGGAAAACCGCGAGCGTACTAGAATCTCTCGCCCGCACGGTGCGGGGCGACGGAGGCGGCGACGATGGCGAAGAAGGGGGCGGGGGCGTTGGCTCCGGCAGAGGTCGCGGCGATGATGCGCAGCGATCCGGGGATGCTGTTCGTCGACGTACGCTCGGACATGGAGTACCTGATGATCGGGCACCCGACCGGGGCGGTGAACGTGCCGTGGATCGACGCCCCGGACTGGACCGTCAACGAGCGTTTCGTCGCCGAGGTCAGGAAGCTGATGCTGGGGCGCACGAGCCGTGGCGCCACCGCGCCGCTGGTGCTGATCTGCCGGAGCGGCAACCGCTCGCAGGACGCGGCCGAGGCGCTGCTGGAGGACGGGCTCGACAACGTGCACATCGTCGACGGCGGGTTCGAGGGACCGCTCGACGACGAACACCACCGCAACACGATCGCCGGCTGGCGTTTCGCGGGATTGCCGTGGGTGCAGTGCTGAGACCGGGCCGAGGTAAGGCTGGCGCGGGCATGCCGCCGGGGCGCTCGGCGGCGACCGAGAGGGAAACCCGACCATCCGTGGCCGGGGCGGAGCCCTCCTGGTTCCTCGGGATATCGCGGTCACCCGGAGACCGGCCCCTCATGGGCTGTCGACGTCCTTGCCGGGGTGAATCCTCCGTGAAACTTCCCCATCCGCGGTCACTCCTGACCGTGGTGATCACTATCGTCCGATGGCGCGTCCGACACCATCGGAAGCGTCGGCTTCTGCCGTCGGAATCGCTTCCTTCGCGCGTAGGAGCTTTCCTACGCGCCCGCTCGTCGGTCCGTCCCACCGTCCGTCGGCTCGCCCGTCCATCCGTTCGCCCCGCGACCGGGTGCGGGCGCGAGGGCTCCGCCCGGTGATCGCGCTCGTGCAGCGGGTGCTGGAGGCGAGCGTGACGATCGACGGGATCGAGACGGCGCGCATCGGCGGCGGCACCCTCGCCCTCGTCGGCGTCGAGCGCGACGACACCGAGGCGGAGGCGGCGCGCCTCGCCGAGCGCCTGCTCGCCTTCCGGATGTTCGCCGACGAGGCGGGCCGCATGAACCTCGATGTCGTCGCCGCGGGCGGCGGGCTCCTGCTCGTTCCCCAGTTCACGCTCGCCGCCGACACCCGTCGCGGGCGGCGCCCGGGGTTTTCGACGGCGGCCGAGCCCGGGCGTGCGCGAGCCCTGTTCGAGCATTTCCACGGACAGCTGGGCGGCCGCGTCACCCTCGTCCGCACCGGCACCTTCGGCGCGCACATGCGGATCGGCTCGATCAACGACGGGCCGGTCACGTTCCGGCTCCGCTCGGCGCCGAGCGGCTCACCCGACGCGCTCGCCTGAGCGGCCCGGTCACGAGCGCCGGATCGTGTCCCGCAGGCCGGGCATCCGGGAACGCGGCCGGCGCTGTCGGGAGGCGGGAGACGCGTGTATCCTGCCGCTCTTTTCGGCAGAGAGGCAGGGCGGTGGCAGAGCGGCGGGCGAGCGTCACGCGGAACACGCTGGAAACGCGCATCACGGTCGCGGTCGCGCTGGACGGCGCGGGCGGCGGCAAGCGCGCCTCCGGGGTGCCGTTCCTCGATCACATGCTCGACCAGATCGCCCGGCACGGACTGTTCGACATCGACGTCGACTGCGACGGCGACACCGACATCGACGATCACCACAGCGTCGAGGACATCGGCATCGCGCTCGGTCAGGCCTTCGCCGAGGCGCTCGGCGACAGGCGCGGCATCCACCGCTACGGCCACGCCTACGTGCCGCTCGACGAGGCTTTGTCGCGCGTCGTCATCGACTTCTCCGGACGCCCGGGCCTGCATTTCCGTGCCGACTTCCGTCGCCCGCGCGTCGGCACCTTCGACACCGATCTCACCCGCGAGTTCTTCCAGGGTTTCGCCAACCACGCGCGTGCGACGCTGCACATGGACACGCTGCACGGCGACAACGATCACCACCGCATCGAGACCCTGTTCAAGGCGTTCGGACGGGCGCTCCGCGTCGCCTGCAGCGTCGACGAGCGCGCGGCCGGCGCGATGCCGTCGACCAAGGGCACGCTCTAGATGACGGCTCGCGTGCTCCCTCGCACGGCGTCCGGCGAGTAGGGCGCCCCGATGCAACGCATCGCCGTCATCGACTACGGCATGGGCAACCTCCGCTCGGTCTCCAAGGCGCTCGAACGCGTGGCGCCCGGCGACGAGGTCGTGGTCAGCTCGGACGCCGCGGTCATCGGCGCGAGCGACCGCATCGTCTGCCCCGGTCAGGGCGCGGCGCGCGACTGCATGGCCGCGCTCCACGCGAGCGGACTCGGGCAGGTCGTGCTCGACACCGTCGACACGCGCCCCTTCCTCGGTATCTGCATGGGCCTGCAGGTGTTGCTCGGGCACAGCGACGAGAACGGCGGCGTGCCCTGCCTCGGCGTCGTGCCGGGCAACGTGACGCGCTTCGACGATCCGCTCGCCGACGCGGGCGGCGCACGGCTGAAGGTTCCGCACATGGGCTGGAGCCCGGTCCGCCAGACGCGCGAGCACGCGCTCTGGCACGGTATCGACGACGATGCGCGCTTCTACTTCGCGCACAGCTACGTCTGCGAGCCGGACGACGACGCGCTCGCCGTCGGCACCTGCGACTACGGGCGCACGTTCGCCGTCGCGCTCGCCTACCCCGGCTTCTTCGCCTGCCAGTTCCACCCGGAAAAATCGGCTCGAGACGGACTCGCGCTGCTCGCCAACTTCGTCGGCTGGGACGGCCGATGACACGCCGCCTGCCCGCCGTCTCCCCCGTCCCGTCGATCCGCCATCGATCCGATTCCACGGGTGTGCGCGTTCCGGAGAGCGGACGCGGTCTCCCCGCGGCGACGCCGACGGTTCGCCGATGCACCGACACGGACACGCCGCCATGCTGATCATCCCCGCCATCGACCTGAAGGACGGGCGCTGCGTGCGCCTTCGTCAGGGACGCATGGACGACGACACGGTGTTCGCCGACGACCCGACGACCGTCGCGCGTCGCTGGGTGGAGGAGGGCGCGCGCCGGCTGCATCTGGTCGACCTCGATGGCGCGTTCGCCGGCGAGCCGAGAAACGGCGCCGTCGTGCGGGCGATCGTCGACGGTGCGGGTGACGTGCCGGTGCAGATCGGCGGCGGCATCCGGAGCGAGGAGATCGCCGACGCCTACGTCGAGGCTGGCGTGCGCTGGCTCATCGTCGGCACCCTCGCGGTCACCGATCCGGCCTTCGTCGACGCGCTGTGCACACGTCACCCCGGCCGCGTGATCGTCGGGCTGGACGCGAAGGACGGGCTCGTCGCGACCGAGGGCTGGGCGGAGACCTCGTCGCTCCGCGCGAGCGACCTGGCGAAGCGTTTCGAGGACAAGGGCGTCGCCGCGATCGTCTACACCGACATCGCCCGCGACGGCATGATGCAGGGCGTCAACGTCGAGGCGACGGCGGCGCTGGCCGACGCGGTCGGCATTCCGGTCATCGCCTCCGGCGGCGTCGCCTCGCTCGACGACATCCGCGCGCTCGGCGTGGTGATCGGCACGCCGATCTTCGGCGCCATCGTCGGGCGCGCGCTCTACGAGGGCACGGTCGAGATCGGCGCGGCGCAGACGCTCGCCGACACGTACGGGGACGCCTGACTATGGGCCTCGCGCGCCGCATCATCCCGTGCCTCGACGTGGACGCCGGACGCGTCGTCAAGGGCGTGAAGTTCGTCGACATCCGCGACGCCGGCGACCCGGTCGACGTCGCCCGCCGCTACGACGTGGAGGGCGCCGACGAGATCACCTTCCTCGACATCACGGCCAGCTCCGACGATCGCGGCCTGATCCTCGACGTCATCGAGCGCGTCGCCTCCGAGGTCTTCATCCCGCTGACCGTCGGCGGCGGCGTGCGCGCGGTCGAGGACGTGCGCCGGCTCCTGAACGCGGGCGCCGACAAGGTCGGCATCAACACCGCCGCCGTCACCGACCCCGAGCTCGTGCGCCGCGCGGCCGACAAGGTCGGCGCGCAGTGCATCGTCGTCGCGATCGACGCCAAGGCGGTAGCCGGCCCCGGCACCGACACTCCGGGCACCGCGCCGCGCTGGGAGGTGTTCACCCACGGCGGCCGCCGCGCGACCGGGCTCGACGCGATCGAGTGGGCCCGGCGCATGGCAGAGTACGGCGCGGGCGAGATCCTGCTGACCAGCATGGACCGCGACGGCACGAAGTCGGGCTTCGACAACGCGATGGTGCGCGCCGTCAGCGACGCGGTCGCGATCCCGGTCATCGCCTCGGGCGGCGTCGGCAACCTCCAGCATCTCGTCGACGGCGTCGTCGACGGCGGCGCCGACGCGGTGCTCGCGGCGAGCATCTTCCACTTCGGCCAGCACAGCGTCGGCGAGGCCAAGGCCTACATGGCGGAGCGCGGGATCGAGGTGCGCCGTCCGGCCCGGTAGTCGAACCCTCGGCCCGTCCCGGGCCTCGGTGCGCGAGCGAGTGCGTCTCGTCCGGATCTCTCGGGATCTCCGCACCGGTGCGTGTCGGGAAGCGGCGTGCCGGAAGACGCGCTACCTGCCGACCTGATCGGATCGGTGCACCGACACGGGGCCCGGGTTGCCGGTACTCCCGCCGACGGTGCCGACACGAATCAGGTTGACAAGTCTCGTGGCTCAGGCCGAGTATCGATCGCGAACGCGGTTCTCGTCGGCCGCTCCGCGAGCGTGAGGCTGACGATGGACGGCAGCAGGGCGGAACCCGGAACCGGTCGGACGGGCGCGAACGCCAGCGGCGCCAGCCTGATGGAGGTGCGCGATCTCGCCGTGCACTTCCCGGTCACGAAGGGCGCCTTCCTCAAGCGCGAGGTCGGCCGCGTCAAGGCGGTCGACGGGGTCAGCTTCTCGATCCGGCGCGGCGAGGTGCTCGGGCTCGTCGGCGAATCCGGCTGCGGCAAGACCACGCTCGCCCGGAGCATCCTCAAGCTGGTCGAGCCCACGGCCGGGCAGATCCTGATCGACGGGGCGGACATCTGGGCGCAGGACCGCGCGGCCAACCTCGCCTACCGTCGCCGCGTGCAGGCCGTCTTCCAGGATCCGTTCTCGTCGCTGAACCCGCGCATGACCGTTGGCGACGCCGTGGCCGAACCGTTCCGCATCCACCATGCCGACAGGGGCCGCGACGCGATCGATGCCCGGGTGCGCGAGTTGCTGGATCTCTGCGGCCTGCCCGCCCGCCTGGTGTCGCGCTACCCGCACGAGATGAGCGGCGGTCAGCGGCAGCGCGTCGGCATCGCGCGGGCGCTCGCGCTCGAGGCCGACCTGATCGTCTGCGACGAGGCGGTGTCGGCGCTCGACGTGTCGATCCAGGCGCAGGTCATCAACCTCCTCGAGGACCTGCGCCGCGAGCTCGACCTGACCTATCTCTTCATCGGTCACGACCTTGGCGTCATCCGCCATCTCTGCGATCGGGTGGCGGTGATGTACCTCGGGCGCGTCGCCGAGCTCGCCGAGGCCGAGGACCTGTTCGACGAACCGCTCCATCCCTACACGCGAGCGCTCCTGTCGGCCATCCCGGTGCCCGACCCGACGCTCGAGGCGACGCGCGAGCACGTCGTGCTCAGCGGCGAGATCCCGAGTCCGCTCTCGCCCCCGTCCGGCTGCGTGTTCCACCCGCGCTGCCCGCGGGCGGTCGGGCGCTGCGAGCGCGAACCGCCGACGCTGCGCGAGGAGCGCCCGGCGCACCTCGCCGCCTGCCTGCGTATCGACGAGCCCGACTCGCCCGGTGACGGCGATGTCGGGCGCGACCCGAACCCGGCGGACGCGCACGGCGCGCCGCCTTCCCGATCCGACGACGATCCACACGGAGAACTTCACTAGATGAGCGACGACAACGGCTGCAAGGGCGACACCGACACGAGACTCGCGGCACACGTGCAGGGCGATCTCGATCACGCGCTCGACTTCGATCCGCGCGATCCGCTGGTCGGGTTGAGCCGCGAACAGCTGTCCGGTCCGCGGCTCGAGCGACGCACGGTGCTGCGCCTGTTCGCCGCGGCGGGCATCCTGACGACGGCGCACCTCCTGCCGCAGACCCGGCGCCGCGCGCTCGCGGCCGAGGGCGGCACGCTGAACGCCGGCTGGTCGGGGGTGGGCGAGTTCACCACGCTCGATCCCGCCCAGATCAACCAGGTGCTGCTGTTCCAGATCGCCTCCAACGTCATGAGCGGTCTCACCCACATCGATCCCGATCTCGTCGCGCAGCCCGATCTCGCGATCGACTGGACGCCGAACGAGGATGGCACCGAGTACACGTTCAACCTGCGCGAAGGGGTAACCTTCCACAACGGCGACGCGTTCACCGCCGACGACGTCATCTACACGTTCGAACGCTCGCGCGACCCGGCGCAGTCGATCCATTCGAGCGTGGTCGAGAACATCGCCGGCATCGAGAAGCTCGGTCCGCACAAGATCCTGCTGAAGCTCGCGGCGCCCCAGGCATCGCTCCTCGTCAAGACGCTGGAGCGCTCCTCGGGGCGAGCGATGACGATCGTCAGCCGCGGCGCGATCGAGTCGATGGGCCTCGAGCAGTACGGCCTGACGCCCGTCGGCACCGGTCCCTTCCGCATCACCGAGCACCAGCTCGGGCAGTCGCTGACGATGGAGAAGTTCGCCGACTACTACGACCCCGAGCGCCCGAAGCTCGACAAGATCGTCATCCGCCCGATCATCGACGCCGAGCCGCTCGCCGGTGCCATGGAGGCGGGCGACATCGACATCATCGGCGGCAACCCGATCGCCGGCGAGCTGATCGATCGCTTCGAGAGCAACCCCGATCTGACGGTCAGCATCGTGCCCCAGCCCGGCTTCCAGAGCCTGTGGATGAACCCGCACCGCGAACCCTTCAAGGTCGAGTCCTTCAACAAGCCGCTCGAGGAGCTGATGAAGGAGAAGGGCTTCATGGTGCGCATGGCGATCGCCAAGGCGATCGATCGGCAGCTGTTCATCGATCAGGCGCAGTTCGGGCGCGGCACGCCGGCCTACGGCACGATCAACCCGGCGATGGGCTTCTTCTTCGACGAGTCGCTCGCCGAGAGCGGCGCGCAGGTCTACGACGTCGAGGAAGCGCGGAGGCTGCTCGCCGAGGCGGGTTACCCCGACGGCGAGGGCTTCCCCGAGCTCAGCCTCCTGCACACCCCGGCCCAGCGGCGCGAAGGGCAGGTGCTCAAGAACATCCTGAAGAAGAGCCTGAACATCGACGTCAAGCTCGATCCGAAGGACTTTCCGGTGCTGATCGAGGACGGCGACAAGATGGACTACGACCTGATGCGACTCGGTTCGGGCGGCGACTTCGATCCCGACGACGGTCTGGTCGACTGGATGCTCACGACGTCCAAGTTCAACGGCCGCCTCCGGAACACCGACGAGATGCCGTTCGGCTACTTCTCCGACGCCGAGGTGGACGAGATGATCGCCGAGCAGGCGATCACCGCCGACCCCGAGGCGCGGCGCGAGCTGGTCCGGAAGATCAACGCGATCACCTCCGACAAGGTCGCCAGCGCCTTCATCTACCACCCGGCCGACATCCTCGTGTACAGGAACACCGTGAACTTCCCGCCGGAGAGCCGCATACCCGGGCTCGTCGACCTGGACCGGGTCACGCTGTCCTCCTGAGCGCCCTCGTGCAGCCGGCACGGGCAGGGAGCGCCACACGCGTACGGGCGCATGGGTGGCCGCCGGGAGGGCGGTCCGTGTCCACCGACCGTCCGTGACCAGCTACATCCTCAGGCGCGTGCTCGGGGCGATCGTCGTGATGTGGGCGGTCGCCACGCTCGTGTTCTTCATGCTGCGCGCGGTGCCCGGGGACCCGATCGCGGCGATGCTGTTCGATGCGGGGGACGCCGCCGCGGTCGACGCGCTGAAGGCACGCCTGGGGCTCGATCAGTCGATCGTCGTGCAGTACTTCAAGTGGTTCTGGCTGACCCTGCAGGGGGATTTCGGCAATTCGATCTACGGCAGCCGGATCGCGGTCTCGCGGATCATCGTCGAGGCGCTGCCGAGGACGCTCTCGCTCGCGCTGCTCGCCTTCGTCATCGCCATGGTGATCGCGGTGCCGGCGGGCTTGATCTCGGCGGTACGCCGCAATTCCGCGCTCGACAACGGCGTCACGCTGTTCGCCTTCCTCGGTCTCGCGATGCCGGACTTCTGGCTCGGCATCATGCTGATCATCGTGTTCGCGGCGAACCTGCAGTGGCTGCCGGCGATCGGCTACGAGCCGCTCTCGAAGGGGCTCTGGCCATGGCTCTCGCACCTGATCCTGCCGGCGATCGCGATCGGCACGCCATTCGCGGCGATCATCGCCCGCATGATCCGCTCCTCGATGCTCGAGGTGATGCGCACCGACTACATCACCGTCGCCCGCTCCAAGGGGTTGAAGGGCAACACCATCCTCCTCCGCCACGCGTTCCCGAACGCGCTGATCCCGGTCGTCACCGTCATGGGCATCGCCGTCGCGCTCCTGATGTCCGGCGCCGTCGTGGTCGAGAACGTGTTCGCGATCAAGGGGCTCGGGCGAGTGCTGATCGAGGGTATCCTGAACCGTGACTACCCGGTCGTGCAGGGCGCGATCCTCGCGGTCTCGGCCATCTTCGTGTTCGCCAACCTCGCGGTCGATCTCCTGTACGGGGTGATCGACCCGCGCATCCGCTACGACTGATGGCCATCCGGGACGACATCGCGGACACGGTCCCGGGCGGAGCGGACGCGTTCCCCCCGGCCGACGGCACCGAGCCGCTGCCGCCGCCGGCGCCGGGCGCGCTGCGCCGGTTCGGGCACACGCTCCGCCGCGACCGCAAGGCGATGTTCGGGGCGATCGTGCTCGGGCTGCTGGTGATCGGCGCCGTGTTCGCCCCGTGGCTCACGCCGCACGACCCGAACGCCATGGACTACCTGTTCATGGAGCCGCCGTCGCTGACCCATCCGCTCGGCACCGACGACCTGGGGCGCGACCTGCTGACGCGGCTCCTGTACGGCACGCGCGTGTCGCTGTTCATCGGCATATCGACGGTCGCGATCGGCATGGTGATCGGCGTGGTGCTCGGGCTGCTCGCGGGGTATCACGGACGCTGGATCGACACGATCATCATGCGTTACGTGGATCTGCAGTGGGCCTTCCCGAACTTCATCATCGCCGTCTACCTCGTCGCGGTGTTCGGCACGGGTCTGACCAACGTCATCATCGCCATCTCGCTCGCCTACATCGACGATTTCGCCCGCGTCGCGCGGAGCATGGTGCTGACGATCAAGGAGGAGCAGTACGTGGCCGCCGCCCGCGTGCTCGGGGCGTCCGACACGCGCATCATGTGGCGTCACATCCTGCCCAACACGAGCGCGCCGATCATCGTGCAGGCCACGGTCAGCGTCTCCTACGCCATCCTCGCCGAGGCCGGGCTCTCGTTCCTCGGGCTCGGGGTCGAGTCGGACACGCCCACCTGGGGGCTGATCCTGTCGGACGCGCGGAGCTTCATCTCGCGCGCCTGGTGGCTCGGCATCTTCCCCGGACTCTTCATCGTCATGACGGTGCTGTCGATCAACTTCCTCGGTGACGCGCTGCGCGACACGCTCGACGTCCGGGAGGTCGACGGTGCTCCTTGACATAGCGAACCTCTCGGTCGCCTTCGATACCGGCGAGGGCACGGTGCAGGCGGTCGACGACATCAGCTACCGGGTGGACGCCGGCGAGACGGTCGCCGTGGTCGGCGAGTCGGGCTCGGGGAAATCGGTCGGCGCGCTCGCGCTGATGGGTCTGCTCGCGAGCCCGCCGGCGCGGGTGGACGGTCACGTGGTGTTCGAGGGGACAGACCTCGCCGGTCTCGATGACGAGGCGCTTCGGCGGGTGCGCGGTCGGCGCATCGGCATGGTGTTCCAGGAACCGATGACGTCGCTGAACCCGCTCCTGACGATCGGGCGGCAGCTCACCGAGGGCATGCGGCTCCACCTCGGCCTGAGCCGTCGGGAGGCGCGCGACAAGGCGGTCGAGCTCCTGACCTTGGTCGGCATTCCGGAGCCCGCGAGTCGCCTGAAGCAGTACCCCCACCAGTTCTCCGGCGGCATGCGCCAGCGCGTCATGATCGCCATCGCGCTCGCCTGCGATCCGGCGCTGATCCTCGCCGACGAGCCCACGACCGCACTCGACGTGACCATTCAGGCGCAGATCCTCCAGCTCATGAAGGACCTGACCGAAAGGCTCGGCGTCGCGCTGATCCTGATCACCCACGATCTCGGCATCGTCGCCCGCTACGCGACGCGGGTGAACGTCATGTACGCCGGGCGCATCGTCGAGAGCGCGGAGACGCACGCGCTCTACGCGCGCCCGCGCCATCCCTACACGGTCGGCCTGCTCGCCTCGGTGCCGCGGCTCGCGCCGTCGGACGGGCGCCGTCACGGCGGACGCGGTGGTGCCGGCGAGGGTGGCCGGCTGGTGCCGATCGAAGGTCAGCCGCCCGATCTCGCGAACCTGCCACCGGGCTGTGCCTACCGGGCGCGCTGCCCGTACGCGATCCCCGACTGCGCGAGCTTGCGACCGCCGCTGGTCGCGCTGGAGGACGGGCACCTGTCGGCCTGTCTGCGCGCCGGCGAACTGCCGATCGCGAGCGCCGCCACCCCGACTGCCATCTCGGCCGCTACCCCGGCCGCCGTCCCACCCGTCGCCTCATCCGGCGACCCCTGAGCGGAGAGACGTCCGATGACCTGGTCCATCCTTGCCCGCGACCCCGCCACCGGCCTGTTCGGCATCGCCATCGCCTCGCGCTTCTTCGCCGTCGGCGCGCTCTGCCCGCACGCCGAGGCCGGGGTCGGTGCGGTCTCCACGCAGGCGCTGATGAACCCGCTGCTCGGCCCGCTCGCGCTGACGGCGATGCGGGACGGGGAAACGCCGGAGGCGGCCTGTGCGCGGCTCGTCGCGGAGGACGAGGGGCGTGATCAGCGCCAGCTTCATCTCGTCGATCGCGAGGGCCGCGTCGGTGCGCACACCGGCTCGCGCTGCGTCGACTGGTGCGGGCACCGCTCGCTTCCCGGCATCTCGGTCGCGGGCAACATGCTCGTCGGCGCGGCGGTCGTCGAGGACACGCTCGAGGCGTTTCGCGAACGCGACGGACTGCCGCTCGTCGAGCGACTGCTCGCGGCGATGGAGGCGGGCGAGGCGGCCGGTGGCGACAAGCGTGGCCGGCAGTCGGCGGCGATCCTCGTGCAGGGTGACGAGCCCTACCCGCGGCTGTCCCTGCGGGTCGACGACCATGTCGATCCGCTCGCCGAGCTGCGGCGGCTCTACGGCGTCGCGCAGGAGCGTTTCATTCCGTTCGCGAGTGCGTTCCCGACGCCCGAGCGTCCGCACGGACTGCTCGATCGCGCCGTGCTCGACGCGCTCGTCGAGCGCGACGCCGGCAAGCCGCTCGGTCCGCTGTCGGCCGTGTCGATACCGGAGTCGCCGAAAGCGTGACGGACGCCGCGTTCACGACGCGGCCCGAGATCCGCGGGCGCTTCGGCGTCGTCGCCAGCACTCACTGGATCGGCACGGCGGTCGGCATGGGCGCGCTCGAGCGCGGCGGCAACGCCTTCGACGCGGCCGTCGCGACCGGCTTCACGCTGCAGATCGTCGAGCCGCACCTGAACGGTCCGGGTGGCGAGGTGCCGATCCTCTTTCACCGCGCGGGCGACGACGCGCCGACGGTGATCTGCGGGCAGGGTGTCGTGCCGCGTGCGGCCAGCATCGCCGCGTTCCGCGAGCGCGGCCTGTCGATGGTGCCGGGCACGGGACTCCTGCCGGCCGTGGTGCCGGGGGCGTTCGACGCGTGGATGCTGCTCCTTCGGGACCACGGCACGATGACGCTTCGCGAGGTGCTCGAACCCGCGATCGGCTACGCGACGGGTGGCTTCCCGCTGGTGCCGCGGGCGGCGGCGTCGATCCATGCCGCCGCCACGCATTTTCGCGAAAGGTGGCCGAGCTCCGCCGCCGTCTGGCTGCCGCACGGCGAGGCACCGCTCGGCAATCGGACGATCCGGACGCCGTCCATCGGCGCGACCTACCGTCGCCTGCTCGACGAGGCCGAGGCGGTCGGCGGCGATCGCGTCGCGCAGATCGAGGCGGCACGGCGGGCCTTCCACGAGGGTTTCGTCGCCGACGCGATCGATCGCCACTGCCGGCAGGCGTTCGAGGACGGCGGCGGGCGTCGCGACGCGGGACTTCTCACCGGCGACGACATGGCGCGCTGGCGCGCGAGCGTCGAGCCGAGCGTGTCGATCGACTACCACGGTCACCGAATACACAAGACCGGCCCCTGGGGACAGGGGCCGGTCATGCTGCAGGCGCTCGCGCTGCTCCGCGACGTCGATCTCGGCGCCATGGACCCGAACGGTGCGGACTTCGTGCACGCGGTGACCGAGGCCCTGAAGCTCGCCTTCGCCGATCGCGACGTCTTCTACGGCGATCCCGACGTCGTCGACGTGCCGCTCGACACACTGCTGTCGGACGCGCACGCACGCACCCGACGCGCGCAGATCGGCGACATCGCCTCGGACGCGCTGCGCCCGAGCGAGCTGCCGGAGGCGGACACGCGGCTCGCCGCGCTGCTCGGGCTCGCCGGCAGCGAGACGCCGGTCGGGCTCGGCGCGGGCGAGCCGACGTTCGTCGACGTGCCCGAGGTCGAGGGCGACACCGTGCATCTCGACGTCGCCGATCGTTTCGGCAACGTGGTCTCGGCCACGCCGTCCGGCGGCTGGCTGCAGTCCTCGCCCGCGATCCCCGAGCTCGGCTTCAACCTGAACACCCGCGCGCAGATGTGCTGGCTCGACGAGCGCCTGCCGTCATCGCTCGCGCCGGGCAAGCGACCGCGCACCACGCTGACGCCGACGCTGGTGACGCGTGACGGCGAGCCGCGCCTCGCGCTCGGCACGCCGGGCGGGGACCAGCAGGATCAGTGGAGCCTGCTCCTGCTCCTGCGTCAGCTGCACCACGGCGGGAACCTGCAGGCGAACGTCGACGCACCGATGTTCCACACGACGCGTCTCGTCGCCTCGTTCTATCCGCGCGGCATCGGCGGGGAATTGCTGATCGAGGAGCGGGTCGGACGGGCGACGCTCGACGCGTTGCGTGAGCGCGGTCACACGCTCGCCGTGCAGGACGGCTGGTCGCTCGGCAGGCTCTGCGCCGTCGCCCGTGGCACCGGCGGCGCGTTGCGCGCGGCCGCCACGCCGCGTTTCATGCAGGCCTACGCCGCGGGGCGCTGAGCGGGCACCGAGCGGGCACCGAGCGGGTTCAGAAGCCCGCGGCGCCGCCGTCCTTGCGCGGATCGGAGCCGCCCGCGTAGCCGCCGCCGTCGAGACGGTGGACGAGCTGCGCGCCGCCGAAGCCGAACGCGGCGTCCGGCGCCTCGATCGAGATCCGGTGCCCGAGCCCCGCGAGCGCGTCGAGAGCGTCCTCCGGCATCGTCGATTCGCAGGCGACGCCGAGCCCCTCGGTCACCCGCCAGCGCGGCGCGTCGACCGCCGTCTGCACGTCCTGCCCGTACACCTGGGTGCGCAGCGTCATCATCAGGTGGCCCTGCGCCTGCATCGGTCCGCCCATGACGCCGAACGCCATGAGCGGGTCGTCGCCCCGCATCAGGAACCCCGGGATGATCGTGTGGAACGGACGCTTGCCGGGGCCGGGCGCGTTCGGGTGCCCGGGCTCGAGCGTGAACCCCGCGCCGCGGTTCTGCAGGTGGATGCCGGTGCCGGGAACCACCGCGCCCGAGCCGAAGCCCATGTAGTTGGACTGGATGAACGAGACCATCATGCCCTCGGCGTCGGCGGCGGCGAGGTAGACCGTGCCGCCCCGCCGCGGTGCGCCGCTGCCGAAGTCCTGCGCGCGTGCCGGGTCGATCAGCTTCGCGCGCGTGGCGAGATAGTCGTCGTCGAGCAGCGCCCCGGCCGTGACGGCTCGCATGTGCGCGCCGTCGGCGACGTGGGCGTCGGTGTCGCGGAAGGCGAGCTTCATCGCCTCCCAGCAGAGATGCATGCCGCGCGGGTCTTCCGGCGCGAAGTCGCGCACCGGCGTGTGCTCGAGGATGCCGAGCGCCATCAGGGCGGCGATGCCCTGACCGTTCGGCGGTATCTCGTGCAAGGCGACGTCGTCGAAGCGGCGCGAGATCGTCCCGCACCAGTCGCTCTCGTGGGCGGCGAGGTCCGCCATCGACAGCGCCGCGCCGTGCTCGGCCGCGGCGGCGGCGATGCGCTCGGCGAGCGCGCCCCGGTAGAAGGCCTCGCCGCGCGTCTCGGCGATGGTGCGGAGCGTGGCGCCGAGGTCCGCGTTGACGAAGCGCTCGCCGGCCACGGGCGCGCGTCCGCCCGGCAGGAAGTGCGCGCCGAACCCCGGCTGCTCGGCGAGCAGCGCACCGCCGATCGCCCATTGCGTGGCGATGATCGGCGACACGGCGAAGCCGCGCTCGCAGAGCCTGACGGCGGGCTCGAACAGGGTCTCGAAGGGCAGCCTGCCGAAGCGCTCGGACAGCGCGACCCAGGCGCTGACGACACCCGGCACCGTGACCGGCTCCCAGCCACGTTCGGGCATCGACGTCCGGTCCGCGAACCGCGCCTCGTCCCACGCCAGGGGCGAGCGTCCCGAGGCGTTCAGCCCGTGCAGCGCGTCGCCGTCCCAGAGGATCGCGAAGGCGTCGGAGCCGAGACCGCAGCCGGTCGGCTCGACCAGCGTCAGCGTGATCGCCGTGGCGAGCGCGGCGTCCACCGCGTTGCCGCCACGGTGCAGCATCTCGAGACCCGCCTGGGCGGCGAGCGGCTGGGAGGTCGTCACGAGGTTGTCGGCGAGCACCGCCGAGCGTCTCGAGGCGTAGGGGCCGGCGGCCGGGAACGACATCGACATCGGGTGCTCTCTCCGCAGGGTCGCGAACGTGGTCGGCGCGAGTCCGCGCCGTGCCGGCGCTCGCCCGCGAACAGTATGCGACACCGGAGCGGCTGCCCGCCGACAGCGGGGTGCGCGCCGAGTTCGTCCCCGCCGTCGACTCTCTGCCTGTCGCGAGCGAGGTCCTGTCCTCGACTCCTCGTCCCGGTTCTCGCTCGGCTGTCGGCTCAGTTCGCCTCGGTCGTCGGCAGGAAATCGCCGTGCGCGACCACCGGTCCGGTCGGGCCACCGTCGGTCGACGCGCCCACCGGCTCGATGCTGACGCCGAACAGGTCCGAGCCGTCGATCAGCGAGCCGACGCCGAAGACCCGGCTGCGACCGGATTCCTCGGGCAGCAGCGCCACCGGCCGGACGGCGGAGCGATCGGGCAGCGCCTGCCAGAGCTGGAAGTTCCGCTCTTCCTCGAGGTTCGGCGGGGTCAGCGCGGTCACCCGCACGCGCAGGTTTCCGTAGTCGGTCTCGACGAGGAAGTACGGCTCGCCGTCCTCGTCGCTCAGCACCACGGCCAGCCCGTCGACGTCGAGCGGCAGGATGTCCGCTGTCCCCGGACCTTGCTGCAGGAGCACGCCGACCAGCACGCCCAGCGCGAGGCTCGCGGCCGTCGCGAGGCCCGCGATCGTCTGCCATACCCGCGGCGAGCCGCCGGACATGGCGCGCGCACCATCGTGGCGCGGTACGACAGCGAGGCCCGCGCGCGTCCCGCGGCTCGCGCTCTCGTCTCGATCGACGGCGCTCGCCGGTTCGCCGCCGCAGGCCGGATCGGCCTCTGACGAGTCCTCCTCCAAGGCACGGATGCGCTCGAGTATCCGCGCCCAGACATGCTCGGCGGGCGGTTCCGCGTTCGTGCTCTCGTGCAGCGGAGCCAGCCGCCGCTCCCAGCGGGCGACCTCGGCCTGTATCTCCGTGTCGTGACGGAGTATCCGCTCGAAGAGCTCGAGATCCTTTCCGCGCAGCGTGCCGAGCACGTACTCGCCGGCACGCGTCGACCACCATTGCTCTTCAGGCGAGCTCATGCAGGCACTTCCTGAGAGAGACCAGACCGCGACGGATCCAGCTCTTCACCGTGCCGAGCGGCGTTTCCCGGGCATCGCTGAGCTCGTCGTGGGAGTAGCCCTCGCAATAGGCCTTGACGATGCAGTCGCGAGCGGGCTCGGGCAGGCGCTCGAGACACTGCATGAGGAGCCGGGCGTCCTCGCTCATCTCGTGCAGCGGCTTGCCCGCGTCCGGCGTGGCCTCGATCAGGCTGACCAGGTCGGTGCTCTCGTTGTTCTCCCGACTGCCGCGCCGACGGAGCACGTCGAGCGCCTGGTGGCGGGCGATGCCGCCCATCCAGGCCATCGGCGATCCCGCTTCCGGCGAGTAGCTGCCAGCGTTCATCCAGATCTTGATGAAGGTCTCCTGCAACGCTTCCTCGGCAATAGCCTCGAGTTTCAGGATACGCAGCAGAATGCCGTTGAGTTGCGCGGAGCAGAGACCGTAGAGCTCTTCGAGGGCGGCTTCGTGGCGCTCGCCACAACGCTCGAGCAGCTCCGCGAGCCGCTCGCGTCGTGCCTGCTCGTCCGCAGGGGGAACCGCTCGGGGAGTCGTGTTCACGCGCTAGCCGTGGATCGCCGCGGGATGCCGATTATGCACTTGTGACGGAAGTCGCGATCCGACCGCGTGCCGAACGGCTCGACGAGTGCCGCGGAACGGCGTCCGGGCGGACGCCGATCGATCCCCTCCGGCGCGTGCTAGCATCGCCGGCCCGTGCCGCCGATCCCGCCCCTCCGGGTGCTCGCCTCCATGCTCGATTCCGTCGCCTTCAACGAATCCGGGCTCGTGCCGGTGATCGCCCAGGACGTCGATTCGGCGCAGGTGCTGATGGTCGCGTGGATGAACCGTGACGCACTCGTCGAGACGGTCGAGACCGGTCGCGCGGTCTACTTCTCGCGCTCCCGGCAGCGGCTCTGGAGAAAGGGCGAGGAGTCCGGTCACGTGCAGCACGTCCGCGGGCTCCGCCTCGACTGCGACGGTGACGTGCTCCTGATGACGGTCGAGCAGGTCGGTGGCATCGCCTGCCACACCGGACGCGAACACTGCTTCTACCGCGAGCTCGACATCGGGTCCGGCGAGTGGCGTTCGGTCGAGCCCGTCGTGCGCTCGCCCGAGTCGATCTACGGGGCCGCCGGCACGGACGGCGGCACGGACGGCGGCACGGGCGGCGGCACGGGCGGCGGCACGGGCAGCGGCACGGGCAGCGGCGCGGGCGGCGACGCCGGAGGCCCCTCGTGAGCGAGCGCGCCGATGGCGTGCCCGACGACGATCCGTCGGCCGATGTCCTCACCCGGCTCGGAAGGACGCTCGACGCGCGTCGCGACAGCGATCCGGCCTCTTCGTACGCCGCGAGCTTGTTCGATCGCGGCGGCGACACCATCTTGAGGAAGATCGGCGAGGAAGCGGTCGAGCTGATCCTCGCCGGCAAGGGCGACGACGATACCCACGTGATCGCCGAGGCGGCGGACGTGTGGTTTCACACGTTGGTGCTGCTGAGCTACCGGGGACTCGGTCCCGATGACATACTGGAGGAACTCGCACGTCGCGAGGGCGTCTCGGGTCATGCCGAGAAGGCTGCCCGTGACGTCACCCGTGGAGAACACTCATCATGATGCCAAGCGTCCCCCAACTCCTGATCATCCTCGTCATCGTCGTGCTGATCTTCGGCGCCAAGCGCCTGAAGAACCTCGGCGGCGATCTCGGCGGTGCCGTCAAGGGCTTCAAGCAGGCGGTCAAGGAGGACGACGAGTCGCCCACCGACCCCGCCCGCCTCGAGAACGCCGACGACGCGGTCGTCAGCAAGGCCACCGATCCGGCGGCGCTGCGCGAGCGCGAGGACCACAAGCCGACCTGACATCCACCGGCCCCGACCTTCCTCCCAGCGGCACCTGACTCGTGTTCGACGTCGGCTTCACCGAGCTTCTCCTGATCGGCGTGGTCTCGCTCGTGGTCATCGGCCCCGAGCGCCTGCCCGACGTCGCCCGTTCGGCCGGCAAGTGGATCGGCAAGATGCAGCGCTTCGTGCGCGGCGTGAAGACCGACATCGCCAACGAGCTCGACAGCGGTGAGCTGAAGAGGCTGATCGGCGACCAGCGCGAGCAGATCGAGGAGCTCCGCAAGACGATCGGTTCGACCACACGCGAGCTCGAGTCGTCGACGAAGAACGTCGTGCGCGGCGCCCGGAAGAAGCTGACCGAGCTCGAGGACGCCGCCTCGCGCGCCGACGGCGAGTCCGAGGCGGACGCCGACGTCTCGCGTCCCGACGCGCCGAGCACGCCCCCCCTTCCGCCGGCGCCCGCGAGCTCGCCGGCGGAGCCCCCCGACGGCGACGCGGCGGCGGCCCGCACGATCGATCACCGTCCCGCCGCCGACACGGCGCCGGTCGACGGCGCGAGCGCCGGGTCGGACAAGTCATCGGCCGGGTCGCCGACCGAGCTGCCTGCCGAGTCATCGGCCGGGGCGTCGGACACGCCGTCCGGCGGGGCGCGCGACACGACCGCCTCCGTCACCGACACCGCTCGCCAGAGCGGCTCCGGAACCTGATCGATGGCCGCTTCCGATTCCCACGTCGAGGAAGAGCAGGGCTTCCTGTCCCATCTCGTCGAGCTGCGCGATCGGCTCATGAAGATGATGCTGTCCGTCGCGCTTCTCTTCCTGTGCCTGTTCTGGTTCGCCGACGACATCTACAGCTGGCTGGCCGCACCGCTGATGGCGCACCTGCCCAACAGCAACATGATCGCGATCGACGTCGCGGCGCCGTTCTTCATCCCGTTCAAGCTCACGCTGATGCTCTGCGTGTTCCTGGCGGTGCCGTACCTGCTCTACCAGGTCTGGGCCTTCGTCGCCCCGGGGCTCTACACCCACGAGAAGAGCCTCGTCTTCCCGATGCTCGTGTCGAGCACGCTGCTGTTCTACCTCGGCGTCGCGTTCGCCTACTACGTCGTGTTCCCGCTGGTGTTCGGCTTCTTCACCGGCGTCGCGCCCGAGGGGGTCGAGGTCAGTACCGACATCGGGCGCTACCTCGACTTCGTCATCACGCTGTTCTTCGCGTTCGGCATCGCGTTCGAGGTGCCCGTGGCGACCGTGCTGGTCGTCGCCGTGGGTATCACGACACCCGAGCAGCTGAAGAAGATCCGCCCCTACGTGTTCGTCGCGGCGTTCATCATCGGCATGTTCCTGACGCCGCCGGACATCATCTCGCAGACGCTGCTCGCGGTGCCGATGTGGCTCCTCTACGAGGTCGGCATCGTGTTCTCGTCGATGTACAAGGATCGGATCAGGGCCGCCGGCACGGCGCGTGACCACATCATCGACGGCGAGGACGACGCGCCCGATCCCGACGAGGCCGGCGCGAACGTCGTCGGCAAGCGCGCGGACGCCGCACCGGCCGCGGGCACGACGCCGCGCGCACCGGGCGCCGTGCGCAACTCGCTGACCGACTCGGACGAGAACGATCCGGGACCCTGACCGACCGAGCGACGAGACCATGAGCGACAAGCCTGATCGCGATATCGAGAAGTCCTACCCCGCGGACCAGTTCGCCGCCAAGTTGCGTCGCCTCGCCGATTGCATCGAGCGCGACGAGCCGTTCACGATCCAGATCGCCGGCGAGCGCATCCACGTTCCGCGCGACGCGATCTTCGACGTCGAACACGAGCGCGAGGACGGCGAGGAAGAGATCGAGTTCCAGCTGAAGTGGTCGCGCGCCGCGTCCCGCACGGCGGACGGCGACCCGGCCGACGACGTCTGAGGGCATCGGGTTATCCTCTGCGGCCCGTTCTGCCGTCCGCAGCGAGCCGCCCATGTCCCCGTCTTCCTCCGCGTCGTACGCCGCCGCCGAGCCGCGCCTGCCTCCTCGTCGCAAGGCGCTGCTGATCATCATGGACGGGGTAGGGCACAACCCCTCGAAGCTGCACAACGCGGTCGCTCTCGCGCGCACGCCGAACCTCGACCGGATCTGGTCGAGCACGCCGACGACGGTCATCGAGGCCTCCGGGCGCGCGGTCGGGCTGCCCGACGGGCAGATGGGAAACTCCGAGGTCGGGCACCTGACGCTCGGCGCGGGCACGGTGCTCAAGCAGGATCTCGTCAAGATCTCCGACGCGATCGAGGACGGCGACTTCTTCGACAACAGCGCCCTCGTCGGCGCCGCGACACGGGCGGCGGAGGCCGGACGCCCGGTGCACCTGATCGGCCTCGTCTCCGACGGCGGCGTCCACTCGCACGTCGATCATCTCGTCGCGCTGATCGAGCTCTGTCGCCGCGCCGGTGCCCGCCCGCTCGTGCACGTGATCACCGACGGGCGCGACACGGCGCCGGCGATCGCGGCGAGCTACCTGCCGCGCTTCGAGCCGGCGCTCGCGGCGGCGGGCGGCGCGATCGCGTCGGTCTCGGGGCGCTACTACGCGCTCGATCGCGACAACCGCTGGGAGCGCGTGGAGAAGGCCTGGCGCGCCATCGTGCTCGGCGAGGGGCGAAGGGCGAGCGACGCGCGCGCCGCGATCGAGGCGGCGCGCGCCGCCGACGAGACGGACGAGTTCGTGTTGCCGACCGTGCTCGCGGCGCACGAGCCGGTCGTGGCGGGCGACGAGGCGATCTTCTTCAACTTCCGGAACGACCGTCCGCGCGAGCTCGCGGAAGCGCTGGCCGACAGCGACGACTTCTGCGGGTTCGAGCGCGGCGACGCGCCGCGCGTCGCGCTGACGACGATGACGCGCTACCGGACCGACTACATCTTCCCGTTCGCGTTCGAGCGCGACGCGCCGGGACTGACCCTCGGTGCGGTGGTGGACTCCGCCGGCATCCGCCAGCTCCGGAGCGCCGAGACCGAGAAGTTCCCGCACGTGACGTTCTTCTTCAACGGCGGGCTCGACGCACCGTTCGCGGGCGAGGAGCGCCGCCTGGTCGATTCCCCGAAGGTCGCCACCTACGACCTGCAGCCCGAGATGAGCGCCCGCGGCGTGACCGACGGGGTGCTCGACGGGCTCCGTGGCGGCGAGTTCGGTCTGATCGTCGTCAACCTCGCCAACGGCGACATGGTCGGGCACACCGGCGTGCCCGAGGCTGTCGTCGCCGCCGTCGAGACTGTCGACGCGATGGTCGGCGAGCTCTGGGATGCAGCCGTCGAGAACGGCTGGTCGATCGTGCTGACGGCCGATCACGGCAACTGCGACATGCTCGTCGATCCGGTGACGGGCAGCCCGCACACCCAGCACACGACCTTCCCGGTCGCCTGTTCCGTCCACGACATCGAGCCGCGTGCGCTCGGCACCGGGCACGCCCTGCCGTCGATCGCCCCGACGCTGCTCGCGCTGATGGGACTCGACAGGCCCGAGGGCATGACCGGACGCTCGCTGCTGCTCGAGGATCCGGCCGCCTGAGCGCGGGTTGTCCGTCGCCGAGCGTACGGTGCGTGCCTGACGTGCTCGGACGTCTGCCGCTCGCCTGTCCGCTCGCCTGTCCGCTCGACGGCCTCGCGCTCGCGCCGAACGGGCGCTCGCTCGTCTGCGAGCGCGGCCATGTCCACGACGTGTCGCGGCACGGCTACGTGAACCTGCTGCCGGTCCAGTTCAAGCCGTCGAAGGCGCCGGGCGACGACGCGGCGATGGTCGCCGCGCGCCGCCGCGTGCTCGACACCGACCTGTTCGACCCGCTCGGCGATGCCGTGGCCGAGCTCGTCGTCGAGCTGATCACCTGGCGGATGCGAATATCCGGAAGCGCTCGCGATCTCCCCGATGGTCCGGCGGACGGCGACGAGCGAACGCCGTTCCTGGTCGACGCCGGTTGCGGGGAGGGCAGCCACACGGCGCGGGTGGCGGCACGGCTGCGCGAGCGCGTCGCGGGCGACGTGCACGTGCTCGGCACCGATATCTCCGTGCACGCCGTCAAGGCGGCCGCGCGCCGGCATCGCGATGTGCGCTGGGCCGTCGCCAACAACCGGCGCCTGCCGGTTCTCGCCGGCACGGCCGATGTCGTCACGAGCCTGTTCGGGTTCGAGACCTGGGAGCCGTGGGCCGCGCTGCAACGGAGCGGACAGCACGTCGTCGTCGGGCACGCGGGACCCCGTCACCTGATCGAGCTGCGCGAGGCGATCTACGACGATGTCCGCATTCACGACCCGCCGGCGGACGCGGCGGCGAGTGTGGCCGGGTACCGGCTCGACGACGAGCACCGCGTGACGTACGCGACGAACGGCGTGTCGGGCGAGCGGATCGCCGACGTGCTGGCGATGACGCCGCACGGTCATCGGGCGTCACGGGATACCGCGCGTTCGCTGGCGACGCTCGTCACGCGGAGCGGTGACGACGGCGTCGCGCTGACGATCGATGTCGTGCTGCGGGTGCACCGCCGGTCTTGACGGAGCGTATTTCCGCAGCCTCCAGGTCGTCATCGGAACCGAGCGAGATCGCCTTCGTCACGGTGCATCCCGGAGTCGCCACCGAGATCGAAGCCACGCCCGACGATGCCTCGCGGCCGAGTGGTTCGCGAAGGTTCGACAATCCGGTCCTGCGGGTACGCATCACGCGGATCGAGGAGCAGGACGCGTGCGCGGGGGGGGGGGGGGGGGGGGGCGTTCAGCCGTTCGCCATCGACTCGAGCTCGTCCCAGCGCGCGTATTTCGTCTGCAGCTCCTCTTGCAGCGTCTCGACGCGAGCGAGCGTCTTCTTCGAGCGTGCCTCGTCGGTGAAGAAGCCGTCCTCGGCCATCGCCGCGTTCAGCGACTCGATCTCCGCCTCGTCCTTCGCGATCTCGTCGGGCAGCGACTCGAGCTCGCGGGCGAGCTTGTAGCTGAGCTTGACGGCCGGCTTCTTCGCGGGCGCCGCCGGTGCCGTCGCGGCGGCTGACCCGCCTCCGTCCGTGCCGACGCCCGTGCTCGTACCCGAGCTACCCGTCGGATCGTTTCCCGAGCGGTCTCCCGTGCTGCCACTGGCTTGGCCATCGCCGCCACCCGACGAACCCGCTCCGCCACCGGACACGCGACCGCTCGACGCCTCGGCCGCGAACGGGTCGAGGAGCTTCCCCGACGTGAGCCGCTCGCGTTCGAAGTCCTCCCAGCCGCCGGCGATCTCGACGAAGCGCCCGGCGCGCTGGTAGACGAGCGTGCGGGTGACGACGTTCTCGAGGAGTGCCCGGTCGTGGCTGATCAGCACGACGGTGCCGGGGTACTCGCCGAGCATGTGCTCGAGGAGCTCCAGCGTCTCGACGTCGAGATCGTTGCTCGGCTCGTCGAGCACCAGCACGTTCGACGGGGTGGCGAACAGGCGCGCGAGCACGAGCCGCCCGAGCTCGCCGCCGGAGAGCGCGGTGATCGGTGCGCGCGCCCGCGCGGGCTCGAACAGGAAGTCCTGCAGGTAGCTCATGACGTGACGGTCGGCGCCGTTGACCGTGACGGTGTCGCGCCCCTCGGTGACGTTCTCGGCCGCCGATTTCGTGTCGTCCAGGATGTGGCGGTACTGGTCCAGGTAGGCGATCTCGAGCTTGGTGCCGTGACGGACGCCGCCGGCCGTCGGTTCGAGCTCGCCGAGCAGGAGCTTCACCAGCGTCGACTTGCCGCAGCCGTTGGGGCCGACGATGCCGAGACGGTCCCCGCGCACCAGCGACAGGTCGATCGGCGCGACGATCGTGCGCCCGTCCGCGGCGAAGGCGATGCCGTCGCTCTCCAGCACGCGCTTGCCGGAACGCTCGGCGATGTTGCCGGTGAGCCGAGCCGTGCCCTGCACGTCGCGGCGCGCGCGGCGCGTCTCGCGCAGCTTCTCGAGCGCGCGCACCCGGCCCTCGTTCCTCGTGCGCCGCGCCTTGATGCCCTGGCGGATCCAGACCTCCTCGCGGGCGAGCTCCTTGTCGGCCTCGGCAAAGGCGCTCGCCTCGGCGGCCAGCGCCTCGGCCTTCAGCTCGCGGAAGCGCGCGTAGTTGCCCGGCCAGTCGGCCAGTCGCCCGCGGTCGATCTCGACGATGCGGGTGGCGACGGCGTCGAGGAAGGCGCGATCGTGAGTCACGAACAGCACCGCGCAGCGGAGCTCGCGCACGGTCTGTTCGAGGGCGGCGACCGCGCCGATGTCGAGGTGGTTGGTCGGTTCGTCGAGGAGCAGGATGTCGGGACGGGCGACCAGCGAACGGGCGAGCAGCACGCGTCGCTTCATGCCGCCGGACAGGGGCTCGACGTCGACGTCCGGATCGAGTCCGAGCCGCGTCAGCGTCTCCCCGACATGGGCGGCGAGCGACCAGCCGTCGACCGCGTCGATGCGATCCTGGAGCCGTCCGAGACGCGTGCCGACGTCCTCCCCGGCAACGAGCCGGGCGGTCGTGTCGTGGTAATCGGCGAGCAGCTTGCCGGTCTCCGCGAGACCGGTGGCGACGACGGTGTAGATCGATCCCGTCAACCCGTCCGGCACCGCCTGGGGAAGGGCCGCCACGCTCAGTCCCGTGGCACGGATGATCTCGCCCGAATCCGGCTCGAGCGTGCCCGCGACGAGCTTCAGGAGGGTCGACTTGCCCTCGCCGTTCCTGCCGACGAGCGCGATGCGCTCGCCGCGCTCGATCGAGACGTTCGCGCCGTCGAGCAGCGCACGGGCGCCGAACGCGATGGACACGTCGGTGAGTCGGAGAAGGCTCATGGGCTGGGTGGCTCTGACGTGTGCGAGACGCGTCTGTTGTTCGGGATCGTGCGGTTGCCGGATCGCCGGGGCTGCCGGGACTCCGCGCTGCCGGACCGCCGGACACGAGACGACCCGCCGGACGCGGTCGGTCCTGCCGTCGCGCCCGCGCGCTAGCGGCGCATGACGCCGCCGAGCAGCCCGCGCACGACGCGGGTGGCCAGTCGCGAGCTGATCGAGCGGACGAAGGTCTTGGCGGCGGCCTCGGCGATCGTCTGCCGGCCGCGTCCGCCGCGCCCGCGCGTGGCGGCGCGTTCGGCCTTCGCGCGCTCCTTCTCGGCCTTCAGCCGGGTCCTCTCGGCGGCGGCCATCTGCTCGGCGAGCTCGGCCTCGGCCACCTGACGCTCGACCCGCCGGTCGAGAAGCTCGTAGGCGGACTCGCGATCGACGCTCTCGTCGTAGTCGCCGGCGACGGGGCTCGCCTGCATGACGCGTGCGCGCTCGTCGTCTGTGGCGGGACCGATGCGCGAGCGCGGCGGCGCCATCGTCGTGCGCTCGACCACGCTCGGCGTGCCGTCGGGCAGGAGCACGGTCACCAGCGCCTCGCCGACGCCGAGCTGGCCGATGACCTCCTCCGTATCGAACGCGGGGTTCGGACGCATCGTCCCGGCGGCCACGCGCACCGCCTTCTGCTCGCGCGGGGTGAACGCGCGCAGCGCGTGCTGCACGCGGTTGCCGAGCTGGGCGAGCACGCTGTCGGGGACGTCGAGCGGGTTCTGACTGACGAAGAACACCCCGACTCCCTTCGAGCGGATGAGCTTGACGACGGTCTCGATCTTCTCCACGAGCGCCTTGGGCGCGTCGGCGAACAGCAGGTGCGCCTCGTCGAAGAAGAACACGAACTTCGGGCGGTCGGTATCGCCGACCTCGGGCAGCTCCTCGAACAGTTCCGAGAGCAGCCACAGGAGGAACGTCGCGTAGAGCCTCGGTCGCTGCATCAGACGGCTCGCGTCGAGCACGTTGACGAAGCCGCGGCCATCGTAGGTGGTCCGCATCAGGTCCTTCAGCTCGAGCTCGGGCTCGCCGAAGAAGCGATCCGCGCCCTCGTCCTCGAGCACCAGCAGGCGCCGCTGGATCGCCCCGACGCTCGCGCTCGAGACGTTGCCGTACTCGTCGCGGAACTCCTTCGCGTTCTCCCCGAGAAAGCGCAGCGTCGTCTGCAGGTCCTTCAGGTCGAGCATCAACATCCCTTCGTCGTCGGCGAAGCGGAACGCGATGGCGAGGATGCCCTCCTGCGTCTCGTTCAGGTCGAGCAGGCGCGAGAGCAGGGCCGGACCCATGTCGGTGATCGTCGCGCGTATCGGGTGGCCGCGCTCGCCGAGCAGATCCCAGAACACGGTGGGGCTCGGGCCGAAGGCGAAGTCCGCCGCGTCGAACCCGACCCTCTCCAGCCGCTCGTCGATCTTCGGATGCGGCACGCCCGCCTGGGAGATGCCCGAGAGATCTCCCTTCACGTCGGTGACGAAGCTCGGTACGCCGATCCGCGAGAGCCCCTCGGCGATGAGCTGCAGGCTGATCGTCTTGCCGGTGCCGGTGGCGCCCGCGATCATGCCGTGGCGGTTGACCAGGCCCGCGTGCAGGTAGACGGCGTCCTCGCCCTTGCCCAGCGGTATCCGAAGATCTTCGCTCATCACCGTGTCACCCGTGCGGCTCGCCCGTGTACGTGGGGCGACATTTGAACACAGCGGGGGGAGGTGCAGACGGAGTCACCCGCGGCGGGACGCTCAGTGCGTCGTCGTGCTCCTGCCCCCGGCGCGCGGGTGTGCCGCCATCTCCGGTTCGCTCGCGGACTCGTCCCCGCGCGAGCCCGGGGACTCCCCTCCGGCGTTCGCGAGCCACCACGGCGAGCGCTCGCCGTGGGCGACGTCGTAGTGATAGGTCGTGTGGAAGAGTCCGAAATCGTGGGCGGGGCGTTCGCCGGGGAACAGTCGGAAGCGGAAGCCGATCCGGGCCAGGGTGTGCAATCGGGTCCAGAGCTCGGGCGAGCCGCCCAGGCCGCCGGCGAGAAAGACGTGCACGACGTATTGACGCCCGGTCGAGTGACCGATGCAGCGGAATGCCGGAGACTCGAACTGGCTCAGCACGGTGCTCGTCTCGGCGGTCTCGACGCGACAGGCGCGTCCGACGACCGGGTGCGTGTCCTGACCGGTCGCCTCGGCGATCATGCGGTTGGGCAGCATGACGACGCGCTTGCTCCGCACGCGCGCACGGGCGGCGATGCGCACGAGTTCGTCGAGTGCGATGTGCGGGCTGTCGGCGGCGAGCCGGTGCGGGTCGGAAAGCGTGCACGCGCTTCCGGGCATGCCGGTCTGCTTCAGCAGGAGGCTGATGCCGAGGGCGAGGCCGGATGGCGTGCGATCGCGCTGCTCCACGATCGGGCGAACATCGACCTTGCGCCGGTCCTCGATCAGTCCGAACCCGTGGCGACGGGAGAAGGCGCGAAGGTAGGTGAGGCTGCGCGGCTGCAGGGCACCCATCTCGGGCGGCAGGTACAGCACGGGCCGACCGTCACGGACACCGCACGACAGCGTCGTGTGCAGGCGCGCGCCGATCTCGTCGTGGGTGTGGCTCATGACGTTCGCCAGGCGAGTCGTCCAGTCACGCTCGTCGCCGTCGACGGGCTCGCCGTCGAGCGTCGGGGCACGGACGCTGCCGGGCAGCGCCTCGTCGGGGGCAGCGCCGTTCGCCGCCCCGGCGAGCACGCCGTCGTCACGCCCCGCGTCGTTCACCGCGTCGTTCACCGCGTCCATCGCCTGCCTCCAGCGCCGGCCCCGCCGGACGGCGGACGCTCGGTCGTGGCGCGAGCGCCGGGCGCCGTCGGAGACGGCGGGCACTCGGAGCCGACGCCACGCGTCCGCGGGCAGGGTTCGGGCGTGGTAAGCGAAATCCGGGCCAGCCGCGCGATCAGCGGTCCGGAGGGTGACTCAGGTGCCTTCCTTGATCGCCCACTCGTCGGGCGTGAACGCGCGGATCGTCAGCGCATGGATGGCGCCGGAGCGGATGTGCTCGTCGAGCACGGCGTAGACGAGCTTGTGACGGGCGAGCGTCGAGAGCCCCTCGAAGCCCTCGCTGACCACACGCGCCTCGAACTTGCTGCCGTCACCGGTGATCTCGGCGCGAGCGTTCGGGATCGACTGCTCGACCAGATCGCTGAAGTAGTCCATCCGCATCGTGTGCCGTACCCGCTCGCTGCCGGTGGCCGATCCTCGACCGACCTGATGAACGAGTATAGCCCGAGCGTCGGCCGGATAAAAAAAGGGCCCGACGAGCGGGCCCGAGTAGGGGTGAGAACGTGACTCGACTTGCCGTCGCATCACGTCGTCTAGACTAGAAGGCGACAGCCGGAAGTCAAACCGGCGGCCGAGCCGACCATCGAGTCGATCGTCTGACGGACGTCGGCCGGACATCGTTCGCGGGCGTCGGTCAGGTGGGGCTCTCGTAGAATATGTAGCTCGTCGAGTAGTCGCTGAACTCGAAGTAGACCTTCTTCTCGCCGCTGTCGACGGTGCCGTTGAGGTTGGCGTCGAACACCCCGTAGCCGAAGCGGTAGGGGCGATCGACCCCGGAGTCGGTGCCCGCGGCCGTGGACAGCTTGTCGATCTTCATGAAGCGCCTGACCAGCTCGTTGCCGGCGTATATCTCGATGACGCCGTCGGTGCCGGTCCAGTTCTGGATCGAGCGCCCGATCTTGTTCTGCGACTCCTGCGTACAGCCGGCGAGCAGCGTCGTCAGCGCGAGCGCCAGGGTGAATCTTCCGATGTGCATGACTTGCATTCCCGTGTCGTCGATGCCGAAGATTATCGGACAAAGCGCGAGGACATGGGTCCGAAGGGGACAAATCTGCGGGCCGGACGACCTGCCGGACCCGATCGGACCTAGAATCACGTGACTTTCCGGACAAACCCGAGGCAGGCAATCCCTTGGACGATTCATCGAGACGCCACGGTATCGTCGTGACGCTGCCGCCGAACGACCCGATGGCGGCTCCTCACCTGCTCGGCGACGACTGGTCGAGCACGCGCTGGTACGACAGCGCCGAGGCGCGCGATGCGGCCCTGATCGAGATGCGTCGTCATCCGCGTTACTACCGCGTCGGTGACGCGCCGTCGATCGAGCTGACGCCGGTCGAACGCTGACGGGCCGTCCGGCGAGCGGACGAGTCGACGACCGCACGCGAGCGGTGGCCCGGTCCCCGTTCGTCCGGCGGTCGGGCGTCAGCCCGGAAAAGTCTCGAACAGCAGCCGCGTGAGCGGATGACCGGGCGCGTCGGGCGCGGCGCGGCGGGCGAAGCGGCAGAGACCGGACGTCGGCAGGGTGCTCGTGGCACGGGCGTCGAGTTCGCCGGCGAGCATCTCGAGCCCGGGGTTGTGCCCGACGATCATCAGGTGGTTCACGTCGAGCGCGTCCTGTTCGGCGACGATCTCGAGGATCGTTTCCGGGGAGGCGAGGTAGAGCCGCCGGTCGCTCTCGAGACGGTCGGCGTCGAGCCCGAGCGATTCGAGCACCTGATGCGCCGTCTCGACGGTACGCCGTGCCGTGCTGCACAGCACGCGGTCGGGAAGGTCCGCGCGCACCGCGTCGAGCCCGAGCGTGGCGACGAGGTCCTGACGTCCCGAATCGACGAGTGAGCGTTCGTGGTCGTCGCCGCCGGTGACGGGCGAAGCGGCTCGGCCGTGCCGCAGGAGCGTCAGCCGACGTGCCCCGTCCGGCGCGCCCTCGAGTGCTTCCCCGGACGCGTTTCCGGCAGCGTTTCCGGATGCGCCGCCGTCGGAACCGCGCTCAGCCACGTGCCGATCCGAGCGACGCCGTGCGTTCGCCGTCGCCCACGACGCGCCCGTCGCCGTCGCGGAGGTAGCCGACGCCCTCGCTCGTGACGACGCCGTACCAGTCGCCGACCTCGGCGTCGAGCTCGAACAGCGTGCCGGGAGCGACCCGCATCAGCAGCTTCGAGTAGGTCGCCGGCTGCGCGTAGATGCCTTTCGGGAAGTAGCTGCCGATGACCTTGACCTGGCGCCCGCCCGGGGCGTCGATGCCGGGGAAGTCGAGGCGTGCGCCGCGTCCGTCGCCGGACCCGGCGGGCGTGGCCCGCTCGTCGATCGGCGAGAGCTCGAAACGTCGGTTGACGTCGACCGGCGACAGCTCGACGGGAGCCGCCTGACGCACGGCCAGGCCCGGGGTGACGGCCGCCGGCGCATCCGTCGGCACCCGCCTGGCGGGCATCGGGTCGCGGACGGCGACAGGCTCGCTCCTCTCGGCGTGACCCGGAATCAGCTCGGCGGGAATGAGCAGCACCGATCCGGCGCGGAGCGAGCGCGGGTCAACGATGCCGTTGCTCGCCGCGATCTCCTCCCACAGCGACACGTCGCCGGTGAACTCGCGCGCGATGTCGCCGAGTCGGTCGCCGCGCTGCACGGTGTAGCTGACGTCGGCGATGTCGCCGACATCCTCGAACACCTCGGGCGACGCATCGCCGCGCGGGGCGGGGGCGGCGCAACCGACGCCGAGCATCAGCACGGCCAGCGCGATCGAGGCGGTGCTCGCTCGCCGGAAAGCGTGCGTCGTTCGAGGATTCGGATGTCGGGTCGTCGGCATCGGGGCTCTCCGGAGCTGACCCCGTCGGCCTGTCACCGGCGGGGGGCCACGCTGTCGCGGGGCGGCGAGGCAGCTTACGACCCGGACCGGGAAAGGTCCGCGACACGGACATCATTTTCTCAGTGACCGCTGTCTCGCCTTCGCGGTGGCCGGTGACGCGCGACGGGGCGGACATGGCCCCGGAAACGCGCGAGGCCCGGTCTTCTCGAAGAAGACCGGGCCTCGCGGGCGAGCGGATGGCGCCGAACGGCGGGGCGAATTACCGCGCGGCAACTTCCCCGTGGCGGCTGTCTGCCGTGCTCCCGTCGTCCTACTTGATGTCGCGGGCGTGCATGTAGCCGGTGCCCTGGTCGGTGGCGACCTCGTACCACGAACCGACGGCACGCGAGACCTGCAGCGTCGTGCCCGGCGAGACGCGCATCAGCAGGCTCGACGAGAAATCGGCGTCGTTGTAGACCGCCTTGGGGTAGTACGTGCCGCTGACCATGATCTCCTGCGGGGCCGAGTCCGCCACCGCGTCGGCGGCCGCGCTGGCCGCGACATCGGTGGTGATACCGGCGGTCGCGCCGGCGACCACGTCGGTCGCCGCATCCACACCCGCACCCGTCACCGCCGCATCGCCGGCGAGCTCGTCGGGCTCGGTCCGGTAGGCGGCCTCGACGATGCGGATCGGTCGGTTCGGATCGGTCTCGGCGAGCGCTTCCTCGCTCTCGTCCGCCGCCGCGGCGGTCTCCGCCTCGACATCGGCGGCGTCGGCGATCGGCACCAGCGGGTCGCGCGTGGTGCCGTCGGCACTCACGTCGTCCGTGGCGGTGGCGTCGAGAGGTGCGGTCGCGGAGGCGGTCGCGGTCGCGGCGGGTGCGCCGTCGATCGGCTTGTCGTCGCGCAGCAGCGCTGTCGGGACCGTGATTCGCATGTTCTCGTAGACCCGCGTCGCCTTCTCCTCGGAGAAGCCGTTGGCGTCGGCGATGGCGCGCCAGTTGGTCGCGTCGCCGGTCGTGCGCCTGGAGAAGTCCCACAGGGTCTCGCCGGCACCGAGGCGGAGCTCCGTGCCACCGGTGGGCGCCGCGGCCGCGGCATCGGGCTCGAGCGCCTCGGTAGCGCTGCCGGCCACTTCGAGCTCCAGGGCGTCCGTCCCTGTCTCGGTGGCGGTTCCCGGAATGGCGAGTCGATCACCCGTGCCGTCATCGGCGGCGGTCGCGTCGGCCGTCGTCGTGAAGCCGGCGAACTCGGGGCGCACCAGGTCGGCAGGCACGACGAGCGTCTGGCCGGGGTAGACGGCGGCGTCGGGCGCCAGGTCGTTGACGTCGGCGAGCACGTGCCAGTTGGTCGCGTCGCCGGTGGTCATCTTGGCGATGTCCCAGAGCGTCTCGCTCGCACCGACCTCGTGCGTCAGGTCGCTGTTCGACACCGGCTCGCCGTCGAACGCGCTCTCGACCAGCACGCGCTCGCCGTCGAACAGCTCGTCGTCGGTGAGTGCCACCCCGTCACCCGCCGCGGTGTCCGCCCAGGCGGGGGAGAGCACGACGTCGACCGCGTCCGGCGACGGCATGACGGCGTCCTCCTTCATCAGTGCGAGATCGACCTCGTCGAGCAAAGCGTCGTCGCGAGCGGCCAGCCGATTCCGCTCGGCAGCGCCCTGCCGCTCGTAGTCCGCCGCGTCGCCGAACCCGAGCAGGTACAGCGTGCGGTCCCAGATCCGCGAGCCGGTCTCGACCGTCGTGCGTCCGACGTCGGCGACCGCGCCGCCGAGGCCGTCCTCGCGAGGCATGCTCGAACACGCTCCGAGACTTGCGCTCAGGGCGGCGACGGCCAGTGCCAGTCGGGTCTTCTGGAAGGGGGTCGGGTCTCGTCGGGACATGGTGACTCTCGCGGGGGTGTCGGATACGGGACGGGGGCGGGCGCGCCGTCCGCCGGCGGATCACGCGCCCGTGTAGGACACGGGGCTCAGCGCACCGGCGAACTCGACACCTTTGTAATAGTAGGGTCCGGACGCGACGTCAACGTGCCCAGGTGTCCCGCAGCGTCACGGTCCGGTTGAACACCGGTCGGGCCGTCGAGTGCTCGTGCCGATCGGCGACGAAGTAGCCGAGCCGCTCGAACTGCACGCGGCTCTCCGGCGCGAGCGTGGCCAGGCTCGGCTCCACCACGGCGTGCGCGTGCACGGCGATCGAGGCCGGGTCGATCGCGTCCCCGAGCGCACCGCCCGAGCCGGGTTCGGGATCGGCGAACAGGCGGTCGTAGAGCCGCACCTCGGCGCTCACGCCCTCGCTCGCCGACACCCAGTGGATCACGCCCTTGACCTTGCGCCCGACCGGCTTCTGCCCGAGCGTCGCCGGGTCGTGCGTGCAGCGGAGCTCGACGACCCGTCCGGCGTCGTCCTTGACGACCTCCTCGCAGCGGATCACGTAGCTGCCGCGCAGGCGCACCTCGCCGCCCTCGACGAGGCGCTGCCACTTCGGCGGCGGCACCTCGGCGAAGTCCTCGCGCTCGACGAAGAGCTCGCGGGTGAACGCGACCTCGCGCGTGCCGCGACTCTCGTCCTGAGGGTGGTTGGCGAACTCGAGGAGCTCGCGGTGGCCCTCGGGGAGATCGGTGACGACGACCTTCAACGGGTCGAGCACCGCCATGCGCCGCTCGCTGCCGGCGTTCAGGTCATCGCGAATGCAGGTCTCGAGCACGGCCATCTCGACCAGCGCGTTGTTCTTGGTCACGCCGATGCGATCGCAGAAGTCGCGAAGCGACGCGGGCGTGAACCCGCGCCGGCGCAGACCCGTGACGGTCGGCATGCGCGGGTCGTCCCAGCCGTCGACGTGGCCGCCCTCGACCAGCTCGATCAAGCGTCGCTTGCTCAGCACCGTGTGCTCGAGCGACAGCCGCGCGAACTCGATCTGCTGCGGATGACAGGGCGTCTCGAGAACGTCCAGCACCCAGTCGTACAGCGGGCGGTGATCCTCGAACTCGAGCGTGCAGAGCGAGTGCGTGATGCCCTCGAGAGCGTCCGAGAGGCAATGCGTGTAGTCGTACATCGGGTAGATGTGCCAGGCGTCGGCGGTGCGCGCGTGCGGCACGTTCCGTATCCGGTACAGCGTCGGGTCGCGCAGGTTCACGTTGCCCGAGGCCATGTCGATCTTCGCGCGCAGGACATGCTCGCCGTCGCCGAAATCACCGCGGCGCATGCCCGCGAACAGCTCGAGGTTCTGCTCCACGGAGCGGTTCCGGTACGGGCTCTCGATGCCGGGCTCGGTCAGCGTGCCACGCATCTCCCGCATTTCCTCGGCCGTGCTGCTGTCGACGTAGGCGAGCCCCCTCTCGATCAGCGTGACGGCGAACGCGTGCAGCTCCTCGAAGTAGTCGGAGGCGTGGCGGAGCTCGGCCCAGTCGAAGCCGAGCCAGCGCACGTCGTTCTCGATCGCGAGCGCGTAGCGCTCGTCCTCCTTGATCGGGTTGGTGTCGTCGAAGCGCAGGTTGCAACGCCCCTCGAAATCTTTCGCGATGCCGAAGTTCAGGCAGATCGACTTGACGTGACCGATGTGCAGGTAGCCGTTCGGCTCGGGCGGGAAGCGCGTGACGACGGCGCCGTCGTGCTTGCCCGAGGCGACGTCCTGCTCGACGATGCTCCGGATGAAGTTCCGGGGGGCGGCGGGAGCCTCGGGGCTGGACATGGCACGGACCGGGTGGGCGGGGGCCGTCGAGTATAAGGATTACGGCGCCGCTCGCCCGCGCAGGCGGCTCACCCGTTCGATGTAGGAGCGGGTCTCGGGGAAGGGCGGCACGCCGCCGTGGCGGGCGACGTTGCCGGGGCCGGCGTTGTAGGCGGCCAGCGCGAGCGTCACGTCGCCGCCGTGGCGCGCGAGCATGCGCGCGAGGTAGCGGCTGCCACCGTCGAGGTTCGCGACAGGGTCGAACGGATCGTTCACGCCGAGCTCGCGCGCGGTCGCCGGCATCAGCTGCATCAGCCCGAGGGCGCCGGCCGTCGAGCGCGCGCGGGGGTCGAAGCACGACTCCACGCGCACGACGGCGAGCACCAGCTCGGGGTCGAGCCCGTGCCGTGTCGCCGCCGCCGTCGCCGCCGCCCGCCAGCGTCGCCCGCGCGTGTCGAGCGCCTCGCCGCCGAGTCCGACGCACGAGGCGGTCGCGGTCGGGCGCCCGTAGTCGCCCCGGTAGCTTCGGCGCACGAGCCCGTTCGCGTCCATGGGGGCGTCGCTGAACACGATCGTGCCGTCGGCCGCGCGATGGCGGTGGATCGTGCCCGCGTCCGCGTCGAGGGAACCGGCGAGGAGGGCGAACCCGATCAGTACGGTCGTGCACGCCGCCACCGCGGCTCTCGCCGCCGGTGGCAAGGCGGCGGATGCGGCGGCCTGCACGGCCCGCGAGGCGGTCGGTGCGACAGGTCGAGTCGCGGGCTCGGAGCCCGAGGCTGGGGGAAGCGGAGGTGGCACGGTCGTCGGGACGGGCGGGGCTCGGGGACGTTAGCGACACGGGGCACGGCTTTCATGACCGACACGGCGAAGGGGCGCGAACGAGGTCGCCCTCTCGGGTTTCGCCCGTGATCGCCGTCACGTCCGGAGTCGGGGTGGCGTCGTCGCGTTGCTACACTCGTGGCGTCCCGTCGGTTCTCCCGGCCGGCGGACCTTTCCTGCCCTCCAGACCCGCGCGGACGAGAGCTCGATGTCGAACATCCGGTACAGCGTCGCCTTCCCGAGCGCCGAGGCCCATCTGATCGACGTCACGCTCCGGCTCGCGTCCCCCGATCCCGACGGCCAGCGCCTGAGTCTCGCCAACTGGATCCCCGGCAGCTACATGATCCGCGACTTCTCGCGCAACGTCGTGCGGATCGCGGCGCGCTCGGGCGGCGAGGACGTGCCGCTCGAGAAGCTCGACAAGTCGACCTGGCGCGCCGCGTCCGTCGCGGGCGAGCTCGTCGTCGAGATGCAGGTCTACGCCTGGGAGCTCTCGGTGCGGGCCGCCCACGTCGATCGCACGCACGCCTTCTTCAACGGCACGAGCGTGTTCCTCTGCCCCGACGGTCAGGCGGACGCGCCGGTCGAGGTGATCGTCGAGCGCCCGACCCGCGCGGGCGCCGAGACCTGGCGGGTGGCCACCGCGATGGACCCCGCCGACATCGACGACGCCGGGTTCGGCCGCTACGTCGCCGCGGACCACGACGAGCTGATCGACCATCCGTTCGAGCTCGGCGCGTTCACGCGCCTCGCCTTCGACGTCGCGGGCGTGCCGCACGAGATCGTGCTGAGCGATGCCGCGCCGTTCGACGAGGCGCGCCTCGTCCGTGATCTCGCCCGCGTCTGCGAGCACCACGTGCGCTTCTTCGGTGCGCCCGCGCCGATGCCGCGCTACGTCTTCCTGACGATGCTGGTCGGGACGGGCTACGGCGGTCTCGAGCACCGCGCTTCGACCGCGCTGCTCGCCACGCGCGAGCACCTGCCGGTCCACGGTGCGGAGAGCGGCGACGCCGTCCGCGACGACAGGTACGCCGAGTTCCTCGGGCTCTGCAGTCACGAGTATTTCCACACCTGGAACGTCAAGCGCATCAAGCCCGCGCGGTTCGTCCCCTACGCGCTCGGCGCGGAGTCGTACACGCGGCTCCTGTGGTTCTTCGAGGGCGTGACGTCCTACTACGACGATCTCGCCCTCGTGCGTGCGGGGGTGATCGACGAGGCGCGCTACCTCGAGCTCCTCGGACGCACGATCACGCGCGTCCGCCGCGGTCCGGGCAGGCTCCGCCAGACGGTCACCGAGTCGAGCTTCGACGCCTGGCACAAGTTCTACAAGCAGGACGAGAACGCGCCGAACGCGATCGTCAGCTATTACGCGAAAGGTGCGCTGGTCGCGCTGTGCCTCGACGCGCACCTGCGCGAGGCGACCGGAGGTCGGGCGAGCCTCGACACGCTGATGCAGGTGCTCTGGGCCCGCTGGCTCGTCGACGGCGCCGGCCTCGCCGAGGACGAGCCCGAGCGCGTCGCGGCCGAGATCGCCGGCAAGTCCCTCGACGACTTCTTCCATCGGGCCCTGCACACGACCGACGAGCTGCCGCTGACCAGCTCGCTCGAGACGCTCGGCGCCCGTCTCGACTGGCGCGAGCGGACCGGTGCGAAGGACGCCGGCGGCAAGGCGTCGGCGGACGATGCGACGACGCCTCCGTGGTTCGGCGCGACGCTCGCCGATGCGCCGAACGGCGCGCGCGTCGCGCAGGTCCTCGCGGGAGGACCCGCCGAGCGCGCGGGACTCGCACCGGGCGACGTCATCGTCGCGATCGGGCACCTCGCGCTCGCGGCGTCGGATATCGACACGGTGCTCACGCGCCACGCCGCGCTCGAATCCGTCGTCGTGCATCACTTCCGACTCGGCCGCCTGCTCGAGTCGCGGCTGCCGGTCGAGGGGCCGCCGCTCGACACCGCCGTCGTCACGCTCGCGGACGCGGACGCTCCGGTGCCCTGGCTCGAGGCCGATCGATCGGCGGCGGGCGGTGCGCCCGCGTGAGGGCCAGGGGCATGACGACGCGAACCCCGGTCCGCTCGTTCCGGGTCACGTGACGTGACGACCCCGTCCGGTACCGACGAGACGGCGACGGTCGCGTCGTCCGAGGCGCCGTCCGTGGCCTCATCCGATGCGTCACCGGGTGGCGGCAAGCGGGAGAGGCATCCCGCTTTCCAGGCGTCATCGGGCGTGTCGTCCGATGCGTCGTCGGTGGACGGGAAGCCGCCCGTTGCACGTGCGCCCGAAACGCCCTCCGCCGGCACGATCGCCGCGGCGCTGGCGGCGGCCGGTCGCGAGCACGTCACGCTGCACCTGTTCGACGAGCTGCCGTCGACCAGTCGCTGGCTCGAGGCGCGCGCGGCCGACGGGCACGCGGCGGACGTCGCGCACGGGGCGCCGCCCGCGCTCTGCACCGTCGACCTGCAGAGTGCCGGTCACGGGCGGCGCGGCAAGCGCTGGGTGTCGGTGCCCGGCAACGTCGCCGTCTCGTTGCTGGAGCATCTGCCGCTCGGCCTGGCCGATCTCGGCGGCCTGAGTCTCGTGACCGGCATCGCCGTCGCCGATGCGCTCGGCGAGGCGACCGGCCTCGACGTCCGCATCAAGTGGCCCAACGACCTGCTCGTCGACGGCGCCAAGCTCGGCGGTCTGCTGATCGGCGTGCAGGTCTGCGGGACAGGTGGCGGGACAGGTGGCGGTGCGGGCGGCGGTGCGGGCGGCGTGCGTGAGCCGTGCACCCGCGTGGTCACCGGCATCGGCATCAACGTCGTGCACGATCCGCGGGTCGAGGCGCTCGGCATCGGTGGCACGTCGATCGTCGGGACGGTCGATCGTGACCGCCTGCTCGGCACGATCGCGGCGCGTGTGCTCGACGCGCACGAGCGCTTCGCGGCGCTCGGCTGGGCGGCGTTCGCCGACGCCTGGCGCTCGCGCGACGCCCTCGTCGGCCGCGACGTCGACATCCATCTCGACGGAGAGGTGCTTCGCGGGCGCGCGCTCGGGGTCGATATCGATGGTGCGCTTCGCGTCTCGATCGACGGCACCGAGCGCAACTTCCACGGCGGCGACGTGTCCGTCAGACCACACGATTCGTCCGCCACCGGAGGAACGCTCTCTTGAGACTGCTCGTCGACATCGGCAACTCGCGGATGAAGTCCGCGATCGAGGACGCCGACGGCCTCCGTCCGCTCGAGACCTTCGCCTGGCGCGAGAGCTTCCTCGACGACGTGCTCGCGCGCGTCTGGCTCGAGGCGCTCGGCAATCACTTTCCGGACGAGATCCACGTCTCGAACGTCGCGGGCGATCGTCTGCTGCCGAACCTCGACGCCTGGTGCTGCCGCCACTGGCGCATGAAGTCCGTCGCCGTGCGCTCGGAGCGCGAGTTCGACGGGCTCGTCAACGGCTACGCGGAACCGGCGACCTTCGGCGTCGATCGCTGGGCCGCGCTGATCGGCGCACGTGCCCGTCAAGACGGCGCGCTCTGCGTCGTCGACTCGGGCACGGCCACGACCGTCGACGTCGTGCACGCCGACGGGCGCCACCTCGGCGGCGCGATCCTGCCCGGCATCTACACGATGCGCCGCTCGCTCGGCAAGTACACCGCGGCGCTGTTCGCCGCCGACGGCGATATCACGCCGTTCTCGGACAACACCGCCAGCGGCATCGCGGGCGGCACCGGTTACGCGTCGGTCGGCGCGATCGACCGTCTCGTCGAGGAGGCGATCGACGCGGTCGGTCCGGTGACGACGGTCGTCACCGGCGGCGAGTCGGGCATCCTCGAATCGATGATGCGCGCACCCGTGGTGCGCGACCCGCTCCTCGTGCTGCGCGGTGTGTCGGCGATCGCCGCCGCGCGCACCGCGGACGAGCGGCGGGAGCGCTCGCGCTGTCCGGAGGACTGAGTCACGGACCTCTCTCGTCGATACCGACGAACGGCGGAACGGTTCCCGGATCTCGCCGATCCGGGAAATCCGTGTCAGGGCGCCTGATGACCGACGATGTCGACGACGAGTCCCGCCGGATCGCGCACCATGAAGTGCTGCTGCCCCCAGGGCTCTTCCTTGTAGTCCATCGCGAACGTGAGTCCCATCGCCTTCGCCTCGTCGGCCGCCGCGCGCACGTCGGCGACCTCGAGCGTGACGACCATGCCGTCGGCCACGGCGCGCAGGTGCAGGAAGGCGGGCTGCGTCGGGTGATCGGGCAGCATGAAGCCGAGCTGCGCGCCGCTGCCCGGATGATGAAGGTGAAGGTAGAAGCCGGCATCGAAGAACACCGTCTCGAAGCCGAAGCTCGTCTCGTAGAACGTCTTCTGCGCATCCAGCTTGCCGGTCACGTACAGCGGGAACAGCGCCATCGGTTCGATCATCGTCTCTACTCCGGTTGGGAATCACCGGACCGAAGTCTGGGCGGCCGACGACGCGCGGTATCGTAGTTTTCGGCCATCCGGCGGATCTCGCCGGGCGTCCAGCCGGTCAACGCCCTGAGCTCGCGGATGCGGTGCGCGTCGTCGTGGTAGTCGACGCGTCGCTCGTCCGTGATCGTCAGCACCCAGTGGTAGTGGACGAACGGCGCGAGACGCCTCGCGGGCGGCAGCACGGTGCACGCCATGCCCGGAAGGCCGAGCTGGTAGAGCTGTCTCGGGGTATAGGGGTCGTGGTCGGTGCCGAACCTGAGTGACGAAGAGGCGGCAGATCGACCTCAGGATACCTTCCCGCCTCACGCTCGTTCATGGCCTCGGGTGGAGCGATTCCGGCGTGCGGTGCCGGCTCGGCGGCCACGACCGTCGGCGGAAACGGACCGTCGGGACGGCCGGGCGAGACGCGTTGCGCCGCTCCCCGCGAGTCCTTACACTGCGGCCCGAGTGCTGGCGTAGCTCAGTTGGTAGAGCAACTGATTTGTAATCAGTGGGTCAGGGGTTCGATTCCTCTCGCCAGCATCAGCGAGAACAGCGACTCGAGGCGGGCGTATGAAGCTTCGGCGAAACGCTTTCGCTGGACAACCCGCCAGACACTTTATCTCGCGGTTTGGAAATGTCGTAGACGCGGGTCATCCGTTCCGAGTTTCCGGTCGAGGCCGTGGCGGGTTCGGAGCTGTCGGACGCACCCTTCCGCTTGAGATGGTGCGTCGTGAAATGCTCGGAGACGACACTCGCGGCCCGCGCCTTCGCCATGTACCGTTTTCGGCTTGAGTAGCCCGTCCCGGTCAACGGCCGACCGCGAGCGTTGACGATCGGGGCATCCTCGCCAGCGCGCCGGGGTTCGCACTGGTTGTGCGCGGCTGGCGCGTGACGATCGACCTTGTCCGCACCGCGCGCGAAGGCGGATCAGTTGCACGCGCGTGTGCGCGATCGTTGGAAGACAGACCGGGCGGTGACCGGTGTGGATCTGTCGGCGACGAACTGAAACGACCGCCCGAGGCCCCCGACCAGTCAGGGTTCACCCCTATGGGCCGGACCGATCGCTGTCGGTAACCTGACCTTACCTTCCGAAAGCGGGATGCGGCAGCGATGAACGGAAGAATCGGCAAGTCCTTGACGGGCGCCGAGACACGACGCGACCCTCTCGCACAGACTCGGAAACCGGCCAGGAACGCCGGGATCGTCACCGTCGGGGGAAACCGGGGAGGCGGTGCGGAGCGCCGGCGTCAGGACGGCGCCGGCAACGCGACGGGTCGCGTCGGTGCTCGCGTCACGTGGCTCGAGTCGATGCTCGCGGCACCGACCACCGTCGAGAGGTTGTCGCGGACGAGCTCGCCGCTCGACAGCTGGCGGGATGTTTCCTCCGAGAATGAGGTCGGGGCCCCGGGCCGACTGCCCGGGGTCGTGGTGCCGTTCGGCGACCATCTCGACCCGGCCACGATCAGCGACGGGTTCGGCCCCCTGGCAGCAGGGAACGGAGGCTACCGCCTGGGTGACAGGGGCGACGTACCGACGGGAGTTCCCGGCTCGTCCCGCGCCGTGCTTCCGGACAACGTGGAGCGGTACTACCCCGACTCTGGCAGGCCGAGCCTGCTCGACCGGTTGGCGGTCCCCGACGGAGAGGCCATCGAGCTGTCTGTCGAGGCGCTACGTGATGGCGATGTCCACACGCTGCTCGAAACGGCTTTGAATTCGGAAGGCGACAGCGTCGCCGTGCGCCTCGAGGTCGGCGCGAGTGTGCTGACACCGATCGGTGCCGTCGGGGGGCGGGGCGAGATCGAGGCGAAGATCGTCCGCACGGAGGACGGCCGCTACGAGATATCGATCACGGCTGCGAGCGCCGCCACGCTCGGGCTCGAGGTGTCGGAAGAACTCGGTGTGGAAGTCGAGCAAGGGGTGGAGGCCCGAGTGGTGTTCGGCTTCGACACGCTTGAGGAGGCCGAGCGAGGCCTGTGGGATCTCACGATCGTTGCCGGCGGAGCCGATCGCATCGAGCAGCTCGCGGACACGACGGCAACGGTGACGGAATTCGCCGACGACGTCCTCAACAGCCGTGCGGGCGATAACTGGTTCACGGACCGCATCGACGATGTCGTCAGCGTGGTGCCCGGCGTGGATCGGCCGTTCGAGACGGCACGGGAAGCCACCGATGCGATCGCGGACGCCACCGAACAGCTCGCGGAGTTCGTGGGCGGCGCGCAAGAGCGTCTGAACGACGCGCGGGAGAGCGTCGAGGTCTCGCACTTCACCGGCGCCGACGCCAAGCTGGGCCTGCCGGAGGACCCTCTCTCGACGAGAGAGCTCGGTATCGATCTGTCCGCCCAGGCCAGGTACACCACGCGATTCAACGAGGACGGCACGATCACCGTGAGCGCCACCCAGTCGGCAAGCGCGAGCGGTGGCGGCAGCATCGACGGTTTCGGCGTCGAGGGCGACGCTCGCGGCAGCGTGACCGTCAGCCAGACCTTCGAGCGGGACGGGCTGAACCTCGAGCCGATCGGGGAGGCCACCGTGTCGCTCGTGATCGACAGCTCAGGCTCGGTGACGACCGGCGTCGGCGCGGGCGGTGCCGTCACGGGAAACGCCGGCGGCGGAGTCAGGGCAACGTACACGTTCGAGGTCAGCGAGCTCGAGAACGTCGCCGGTGGTGCGATCGCTCAGCTTCTGCGGGGCGACGTGGACGGTGCCATCGAGACACTCGGCGACGTGGAGGGTGATCTGACGATCCAGGCCCGGGTCACCGGCGGCGGCGAGGTCAGCGTGCAAGGCTCGCGCGGCGGCAATTCCGTCTCCGGTACCGGCCGAATCGACATCACCGATCAGGGAACGCCGGTCGAGTTCGAGGACGTCTCGATCGTCGAGGCCTTCGAGTTCATCGAGAGCCGCATTCCGTACGACAACCTGATCCCCGCCTGACTACGCGACCGATCGGCGGGCAAGGCGGACCGTGCATCTGCTCATCGGCAGGCTGCTCGATCGAAGAGCCGGGTTCGAGTGTCCGGCACGGAACGAGGCGGCGGAACGTTTCAGGATGAGGACGAGCGCTTGCCGATCAGGGGTACCGCATCGGACGAGCGGAGCGAGAGAGCGACGGATGCAGTGCTGACGCCTCGGATTCGCGCGAGCGCGGCGCCTGGCGCCACACCGCCGCCGTCGACGTCATGCCGTGCGAAAGAGCCCGTACGACGACTGCCGGTCACCGTCGAAGCCGCGCGACAGGTCCGAAAGACCTCGTCGACATCGCCGACCGACAGGCCGAGTCACCTCGCCAGCGAGACGCTGTGCCGATCGATGGACGTCGACGGGGTCAGCCGACCCTTGTCGCCTGCGTCATCCGGCCCTTCGACGGATAGCTCGGCCGATTGCCGACCAACTTCCCCGCCGTCGACGACGCCCCGCCGGCAACCAGGTAGTGCCCGGCCCGGCCATGATCCGAGCCGTCACCGTTGGTGGTCAGCGTACGCCCGAAGTCGGATGTACCGACACCGCCGGCGATCGCCGCCCAGCCGAAGCGCTGTTCGCCGGAAATTCAAAATTGACGTCTCGTAACTTCCCGAAGAGTGGTCCTGCCTGTGCGAAAGGCGATCCGATCGGTACCGCTCGACTGACGCGCCCGGTCACGCCCCGATCGGCACGAGCGGTCGTGACGGCCCGCGACGATCGACCGAGCGCCGTCCGTGGCACCCGAACGCCGATCGGGCGGCTTCGACGATGTCCGCGAGCCTCGCATCGCCCCGTCCGGGCCACCAGCGCCGTCCAGCGGCAGGCGCGAGACGCCTGCCCGGAAGATCCGCGTGCCGATCGCCCGCAGGGACCGGGCGGCTTCTCGCTCGGTGGCAGAAGAAGCTCAGCTCAAGTACGCCACGTACACCGGATTCGGCTCGGTGAGTTCCTGCGCGCCAAGATGTTCCATCCGTCCGAAGAACTGCGCCACGCTTCGACTGTACCGTGCGCCGCTGTTCACCGGCCACGGATCGTTGACCGACAACAGCGATCCATCGATTCCGGTGACGACACGAATATGTGGCGATGGAACCGCGGTCGCGACCCACAGTGGACCGTGATCGTTCAGCAGCTCAGCCACGAGATCGCGCGTGTAGCACATCGGCGCGTCCATCAGGAAGCCGTTCCGTCTCAGCATGTAATGGTCGTTCGGATCGAGCCCGCCCTTCATGTTGGGCATGTAGTTCAAGCCGCCGGAATTCGCCGCGATGGTCGTGTCTGCATACGACATGTGGTGTTTCCAGCCGAGGATCATCGCGATGCTCGCAGCCCAGCAGGACATGGATTGCGTCTGTGGGACCAGGGGCACGTCGTGTTGCATGTTTCTCTCCGTGTCCCCTCTCGTGATCCGGAAGCTCGAGGCGAGGCGTGATCTCTCGATGCCGAGGCTAGCACCCCCTGCAGGCAGGTCTTCGCCAGCTAGACCTTTGGACCTCGTGAGTGACGTCTTCTTTCAGGCTGCCTGTCCGCAAGGGCCGCCGATGTCCGGAGGATTCGTGCCGGAGACGATCAGTCGTCGCATCCGGACCGTCTCGCGCCGGACTCGACGAGCCGGACAAGCCGACCCGCGCCTTCGTGCTCGCCGGTTCCCCGGGGCATGGGCAGGATCGATCGGGCTTCGCGCCTCGTCGCTCTCGTCGGCCCCCCCCCTTCGGCCCGCGGCGTGCGCCCTGCCGCGACGACGTTCGTGCTCGGTGCTCCAGGAACGAGAGACCGGAACCGGTGAGCGGCTATTCGGGATCGCCGCCATCGGACAGGTGACGTCAAGTCGGATCGGCGTCACCGTCCGGAGAACCCTTGACGCGCTCGCCGTCCCGCGTGGAGCCGTCGCTGCCGACGATGTCCGGACCGGAGAGCATCGACGGGACGTATCTCGAGAGGTAGAAGAGCAGCGCAGGCCAGTAGACGACGAAGAGCACCACGCACAGCGGGCCGGAGAAGGGCTTCACGGCCGCGTGTTCAGCCGCCGCCCGGCGAGCGGCCAGCCTGTTCTGATGACGGATTCCGGCAACGAGGCGATGGCGTTCCCGGTGAATCGACTCGGCCGGTGACGAGGAGTTGCAGTACGGGCAGTCCGGCAGCCTGTCCGAACGAACGTTCCAGCGGAACGAACTGGAGCCGCCGCATCCGGCGCAGTCGTGCGCGACGTCGAGATCCATGTTCAATCGTGCGTCGTGGATCAGGTCGCGCTCCACATCCCACTGGAAATGGTCGCGACCCGAGTTGTTCAGGTATCGCACGGCGCGGCGCAACGACGAGCGGGTCAGATGCGAGTCGTGAATCAGCTGCGCGACATCGATTTCAGGGTGTTCGCGCATCAGCCGCCAGATCACGAGTACCTGCATTTCCCGGCGCCTCAGCCAGGCGCTGACGGCAACGACCGTCATGGCGACGAGTAGCGAGAATGCCCATGCGTGGAAGCCGAACACTGTTCCGGCCGCGCCATCGGGCCACCGCTGGGCGACCTGCACGCCGCTGACCAGAGCCCAGAGGCTGCCCAGCCACAACCCGGCCTCATCCCATCGGGACAGTTGCCCGTTCAGGGGAATGGGCGACGAGGCCGCCACATCCGGTGGTCCGGGAGAGTCGGGCGTCGCGTGATGGCGATCGGCGCCGTGAACCGTCGTGTCGGCAACCGGCTCTCCCGTCGCCGCCGCAGCCCGTGCCCGCCATGCCCTGACCGATGCCAGTGCGAGCCAGGCCAGGCCCAGCAGGGCGACGAGCGGCTTGACGGTCTGCCCGGCGACCGCCAGGACGATCGCGACGAACAGGATCGGTTGAAAGAATCCGCGCATGCTGGGCTCCGGCGCTCCGCGGCAGCCGCGGGCCAAGTGCCGGCCGCCACGGGTCGGCCGTGTGTATGGATCTCGCCACCGACTCGTCGAGAGCGACACCGGTCGCCGGCCTGGTGATCGCTGGAACGTCGGCGGCGTCGAAGTCGCCTCGAACGTGGCGATCAGCATAGGCGCGGCGAGGTAACAGCGAGGTAACGGAACGAGGTGTCCTGTGCCAAAGGGCAGCCCCGACCGGGCGAGGGGCCGAGTCCCGGATTCGCTCGCCCCCGTCGAACACGCCGTGCGCGCGCCTGGCGCCGGACTCGGAGTTCGGCGCCGGGATCGTCGTCGAGAACGTCATGGCACCTTGACGTCGTGACGTGCCGGTGACGGCCGTACAATCCGATACGGACAGTTCGCCGCATCCGGCGCACGCTCGTGAACATCGCCCGATCGCGGGAACGGCAGCCGCCTCGGACGCAGCTTCACGTTCGGCTTCGCCAGAGACTTCACCGACACGATGAGCGGGAGACTCGCCACCATGATCGACGGAAAGTGAGCAGGACAGCGGTCCATCTCGGGCTGATGTTGCTCGGCGTGCTGGGTCTGATCGCTTGCGATGGCTCCGGTTCCGACGCCGAAGGCGTGAACGACGTGACCACCGGCGGCACGGCCCCGGAACTCCGGGGCAGCGACACCTTCGTCAATTTCGAGTCCGGCCAGGTCAGGCCGCTGGCGCTGTCCGGCGACGGCGCGCGACTGTACGCGACCAACACCCCCGACGGCACGCTGGACATCCTGTCGGTCACGGCGGAGGGGTTGAGCGTCGAGCATTCGGTGCCGGTGGGCATCGATCCGGTCGCCGTCGCCCTGTTCGGCGACGAGCAGGCGTGGGTGGTCAACCATCTGTCGGACAGCATCAGCGTGGTCGACGTCGCGGCGGAGCCGCCGCGCGTCATCGACACGTTGCTGGTCGGCGACGAACCTCGCGACATCGTCTTCGCCGGCGCCGACGACACGCTGGCGTTCATCACCACCGCGCATCGCGGTCAGAACGGTCCGGACGATGCGCCCATCGACGCCGAGCTGTTCACGCCATCGGTCGGCCGCGCCGATGTCTGGGTATTCGACGCGACGGCACGCGGTCGGTCGATCGGCGGTGATCCGGTGTCGGTGCTGTCGATGTTCGGCGACACGCCGCGCGCGCTGACCGTCAGCCCCGATGGCGAGACCGTCTTCGCGGCGGTCATGCACTCCGGCAACCGCACGACCGCGCTGGGCGAGAACCTGATCGCCAAGCCCGGCCCGATCCGGAGCGGCGACGGCGAGACGCAACCCGACACCGGCCTGATCGTCCGCTTCGACGGCGGCAACTGGCGCGACGACACGGGCAGCACGACCGACCTGGACGACACGTCGTACGACAGCCGGGTGCGGTTCAGCCTGCCCGATCACGACGTGTTCGCGATAAGCGCCACGAGCGCGCCCGCCGTGATCGAGCGGTATTCCGGGGTCGGAACGACGCTGTTCAACATGGCGACCCATCCGCTGGACGGAACCGTCTACGTCAGCAATACCGACGCCCGCAACCTCACGCGATTCGAGGGCCGGGGGCTGGGGGCGTCGACGGTCAGGGGGAACCTGGGTCCCAGTCGCATCAGCGTCATCGGTGGCGACGGCGTCCTGACCCGTGATCTGAACGGGCACCTCGATCGCGGTCAGCCGAGTGCCACCGAGGAGCAGCGCCGGCAGTCCGTGGCGCAGCCGCTGGGCATGGCGGTATCGGCCGATGGCGAGCGGCTGTACGTGGCCAGTTTCGGGACGGACGGGATCGCCGTGTACGGCACCGCCGCGCTGGCGGACGCGGGCGTGGCCGTCTCGGCAGAGGTGCAGATTCCGCTGAACGGTGGAGGACCCACCGCCGTCGTGCTCGATGCCGCCGAAGATCGCCTGTACGCGTACACCCGCTTCGACAACGGTGTCTCCATCGTCGATACCGGCTCGAACACGGAGATCGGAAACGTGGCGCTGAGCAACTCCGAGCCGCGAGCCGTCATCGACGGCCGGGCTCACCTGTACAACGCCAGCTCGAACTCCAGCCACGGCGATGCGTCCTGTGCCTCCTGTCACGTCTTCGGCGATGTCGATGGCCTGGCCTGGGATCTGGGCAACCCCGACCAGGCCGTGGTGTCCAACCCCAACCGGTTCGTCAACCTCGCGCTGTCACCCGACGAGCGAGCCCGGTTCCACCCGATGAAGGGACCGATGACCACGCAGAGCCTGCGCGGCCTGAGCGATGCCGGGCCGATGCACTGGCGTGGCGATCGAACGGGCCGCGACGCCCGCGAGGGCGAGAGTCTCGAGCACGCCGCCTTCGTCGAGTTCAACGAGGCCTTCGTGGATCTGCTCGGCCGCGATGCCCCCCTGAGCGACGCGGAGATGTCCGCGTTCGCGGACTTCGCGCTGACGCTCCGGTACCCGCCCAATCCGATCCGGGCGCTGGACAACTCCCTGTCGGCGTCCGAGGCCGAGGGGCGCCGGATCTACTTCGAGGAGAGCACCACCGGCGAGGTGTTCACCTGCAACGACTGCCATCGGCTCGATCCGTCGGACGGGCACTTCGGGACGGACGGCAAGAGCTCGGTGGAAGGGGACGACATCTCCCAGGAGTTCAAGGTGCCGCATCTGCGGAACGCCTACCAAAAGGTCGGAAAGTTCGGCAACACCGGTCGCTTCTCCGGCAGCGACACCGAGTTCGGCGAGCAGATACGGGGCTTCGGGTTCATGCACGACGGCAACATGGACACGCTCGACAACTTCTTCCGCGGCAGCGTGTTCCGGTTCGACCCCGACGACGACATCAACGACCGGAAGCTGCGTCAGGTCGTCGAGTTCGTCATGGCCATGGACAGCGAATTCGCGCCGATCGTCGGCCAGCAGGTCACGCTCTCGGCCACCACCGGGCCGGATTCGGATGCCAGGCTCGATCTGTTGCTGGAGCGGGCCGCCGTGACCGGGCCCCGGCCCGAATGCGACCTGATCGCCCACGGTGTCGTTCGCGATCGGGCGCGACGGTTCCTGAGTGCCGACGGTGGTCCGTTCCAGGGCGACGACGAGGACTTCAGCGCCGCGAAACTGCGGGACCTGAGCCGGCAGGCCGGCGGCGCGATCACCTTCACCTGTCTGCCGCCGGGAACCGGTGCGCGCCATCTCGCTGCCGGATGACCCGTTTCGATCGTAACGAGGACGCACCACGATGAAGCACGTTCCGAAGACGGTCCTGTCCATGCCGGGCCTGATCTCCCTGCTGGCGATGGTCGGCTGCTCGAGCGGTGGCGATGCCACGCCGGCGCCGGTGCAATCGTCGTCGAACCCTCCCGCCAGGCTGCTGGACGAGGCGGCCCTGGCCGAGTTGACCGGCGCTTGGGAGCAGCGCGGCTACGGCAACCTGTTCGTCTTCGAAGGCGATCGCACCACCTTGTTCTCCCTGAACGAGGCGACCTGCCTGGAGATCGTCAGCTTCGACGGCGTCGCGGGCATTCCGCCCGAGGAGCTCGAACAGACGCTCTTCGGTCTCGAGGGCGACGAGCTGTCGCTGCTCGTTCCCGGCAGCGCCTTCCCCGTTCGACTGACGCGACTCGACACGCTGCCGGCGCGCTGCGACGAGCCGGTGGCCAGCGATGCGCAGGGGGTGTTCGACTACGTCTGGAACACCTTCGACGAGTACTACGCCTTCTTCGAGCTTCGCGGCGTCGACTGGGCGGAGGAGTACGCGAGGCAGCTGCCGAGGGTCGGGGACGTCGACGACGATGCCGACCTGTTCGGCCTGATCTCGGATCTCCTGTCGCCCATCGACGACAGGAACGTGCTGCTGGCCAGCGACGACGCCTTCTTCTCGCCGGCCGTCGAGCGCGGTGCGATCGTGGAGCTGCGCCGGGGGTTCGAGGCGCAGGACGATACCGAGGATTTCGGCGACTATGTCGACGGGTTGATCCGGCAGCTCCAGCTGACGGTGCTTTCGCGCATGGACGAAGGTTCCCTGGTGCAGGAAGGCCCGATGGCCTGGGCCACGGCCGCGGACGGCGCGACCGGCTACCTGTTCATCGAGAACATGGTCGGCTTCGCGGCCGATGAGGATGGCGGCTCCACCGACCTGGAGGAGCTGGCGGCCGCACGGGAAGTCATGGACCGGTTCATGGTGGACATGGCCGACACCACGAGGCTGATCGTCGACGTTCGACTGAACGGCGGTGGCCTCGACGCGATCGCACTGGACTTCGCCGGTCGATTCGTCGGCGAGCGACAACGCGCCTTCAGCAAGACGGCACGTGGCCGGGACGTCGAATCGGTTCCCGTCGAGGCCTTTCTCGAGCCGCCCTCCACGGGCGCCTACCCGAACCCCGTCACCTTGATCGTCGGGGCGGACACCGCCGGGGCCGCCGAGGTCTTCGCCATCCCCCTGCATCGGCAGCCGCAGGTGACGGTCATCGGGGAAGGAACCGCCGGTATCTTGTCCGACAGGCTGAACAAGCCGCTGCCCAACCGCTGGGGCATCACGCTGTCCAACGAGGTCTACCTCGACTCCGAGGGCGTGAGCTTCGAGCGGGTCGGCCTGTCGCCCGAGATCGAGGTGCCCGTCTTCCGGGTGGCCGACATCCTGGCCGGAGAGGATCCGGCCGTCGACCGTGCGCTCGCCATGCCGTGAGTCGTGACGCGCGCGAGACGATGTCGGCGCGCTCCGAACTGGCGGCAAGACGGTCGACGCATCGACGCTCGAGCGTGATGCCTTGACGGAGGCGTCCGATGCGCGAGGTGGATCGCGAATCCCGCCCGGTCGGGCCGGACCGACGAACCGCTCAGTCGGCGCTCGCGCTCAGGCTCTCCCCGGTGGCCGGACGCCGCTCGGCCACCGTGCTCCACGTGCTCGGGTCGTGGTCGCGGCACTCCCCGGCGACGCGCAGGATGCCGTGCTCCGCCCATTCGTTCTCGACGGCGGCCTGCATGCGCACGAGCTCGGACTCGCAGCTCTCGAGCGACGCGTGAGGTTCGGGGTCGACGATCTCTCCGGCGCCGGAGAACATCGTCAGGATGAGCAGGTAGGGGGTGTACATGAGCAGGTCGCTCCCTTTCTGGCAGGATCACGGCGAGCCCGTCGGCCGCGGCGCAGGGGACGGGCGCTCGCGAGACGGCGCGCGCGAGGCGCATCGACCGCAAGCGCGGCGAATCGCCGGCCACGAGTCGTGCATCGCACGCCGGGCTCGTGCCGTGCGCTCGCGTTGCATCGACGATGCCAATGCGCCGCGAACGATATCGCATGCGTGACGCCCGTCGCGTTCTGGTGTCGCCGTGCCGGGGTGACGTCTGGCGACGACCCGCACCGGGGCTCCCTTGCAGGAGGGCGACCCCCGTTTCCTGCCCGACGGTAGCCCCGCCGTGCCGGTGCGAGTCGGAGCGCTCCCCGAGACCGCACACATTTACACCGAGCCTGAATCGCCTTCGGCAACGGTGGACACTCCGCGTCCGGCCTCGACGGGCCGGCCGAACCGGCGGGAGAGCATGCATGACGACATCGCGACAGTACCGATTGAGGCGCCGCCCCGAAGGTCGTCCCGAGGCCGACTGCTGGGAGTACCGCGAGCAGACGCTCCCCGCGCTGTCGGACGGCGAGGTGCTGGTGCGCATCGACTACGTGTCCCTCGATCCCGCGATGCGTGGCTGGATGGACGATCGCGAGTCGTACGCGCCGCCGGTGGCGATCGACAGCGTCATGCGGGCGCTCGGCGTCGGCGAGGTGCTGGAGTCGCGGGCCGACGGATTCGCGAAGGGAGACGCGGTGTCCGGCCCGCTCGGCGTCCAGGACCACGCCGTCGTGGACGCGAGCGCCCTGCACGCGATCGACCTGTCGCTCGCGCCGCCGGAGCGTTACCTCGGTGCGCTCGGCATGACCGGCATGACGGCATGGTTCGGTCTGCTCGACGTCGGTCGACCGGAAGCAGGGGACACCGTGCTCGTGTCGGCCGCCTCCGGCGCCGTCGGCAGCGTGGTGACCCAGATCGCGAAGCAGAAGGGCTGCCGTGTCGTCGGCATCGCGGGCGGCGCGGAGAAGTGCGCGTACCTCGTCGACGAGCTCGGTCTCGACGCCGCGATCGACTACGGGAGCGAGGACGAATCGATCGCCGCCGCCGTCCGTCGCACGTGCCCGGACGGCGTCGACGTGTACTTCGACAACGTCGGCGGCGAGACGCTCGACGCGGCCCTCGCCAACCTCGCGATGCGCGCGCGCGTCGTCATCTGCGGGGCGATCTCGCAGTACAACGCACGCGAGTCGATCGCGGGACCGTCGAACTACCTGTCGCTCCTGGTCAAGCGCGCCCGCATGGAAGGCATGCTGGTGTCGGATTTCACGTCACGCTACGGCGAGGCGGTACCGACGCTCGCGAAGTGGCTCGACGACGGTTCGCTGCGGGCACGCGAGCACGTGGTCGAGGGTCTCGAGCGCTTTCCCGAGACGTTCCTGATGCTCTTCGACGGCGACAACCACGGCAAGCTCGTGCTGAAGGTCGAGCACTGATCTCCGCCTTCACGCCACCTCTGCACCTCTGCACCGCGCCACCATCGGCATCTTCGGCACACGGCACTACGCCACCCTGTCGCGCACGTCACGCCTCCGGCGTCAGTCCGGATCCTTGCCGCCCTGGTAGACCCGGATGTAGTCGATGTCGTAGCTCGTCGGGAACACGCCCGGATCGTCCGGCACCTCCGGGAAGCTGCCGCCGACGGCGAGGGTGGCGATCACGTACATGATCCGATGGGCGACGTCGTCGCCCTCGTGCCGCGACGGTTCGCCCCGCATCGCGAGATGCTCACACTCGTTCCGCTGCTCGTCGCGCCGCTCGTGCGGAAGTGTCAGCGGCATGCCTCGCGCGCCGCACCGAGCAACCGCGGCTTCTTCAGGAAGTCGAAGTCGAGCGCGTTGGTGCGCGAGCAGAACGTTGCCGGATCACCGCGGTACTCGATCCCGAACACCGCCTTGCCGGCCGCCACGAACGGGCTCAGCAGCTCGCACTCGTCGTACACGTTGCAGCTCTCGTTCAGCGCCCAGTCGAAGTACGGTTCGAGTTCGCGGATCTGTCCCAGGTCGTTCTTGAGCCCGATCGAGAGCCCGCGTGCGTGCGCGGCCTCCGCGAGGTAGCGGTTGTAGGCGAGCTGGTCGGCGAACGTCAGCGGCAATCCCGTCGCGTTGGCGTAACCGTCGACGTTGTCCGGTTCGACGCCATCGCAGCCTTTCTCCACGGCGAGATCGAGGCGTGCGTCCATGATCGGCGCCAGCGCGTCGAGCGCGCGGATGTCGAGCCATTTCTCGCCCGGCCAGTCGGCGTTGTTCGCACCCAGGGTACGGGCGGGAAAGCGTCCGGCGTCGGGTCGCCAGTTCTCCCAGGTGCCGGCGCTGAAGTAGCAGATCACCACGCGAGCGTCGGCGTGCAGTGCGTCGATGCGGCTCTTCGGCGTGTCGTACAGGTCCAGGTCGTACATGTCGACGTCGAGCGAGGTGTCGATCGCGCCGGTGAACTGGATCTGCCACGAGGTGCCCGGAGCGGGTCGCCAGATGCCGTCATCGGATGTCGCCGAGGCGGGCGACGGTTCCGCTCGAGGCTCGGGCGTGGTGCCGGGATCCGTCGTCGCGGCCGGTGCGGTGGCCGGTGCGGCGGGCAGGCGCTGCGGCGCGGGTCGGGAAGTGTCGACGCGCAGCGCCAGCAGATCGAGATTCGCGTCGTCGCCGGCTCGCGGCGAGCGCAGCCGCAGCTTCACCCGACCGAGCTCGTCGACGTGATCGGCGGCATCTCCCGGAACCTCGAAGCGCTGCGCGTGCCAGCGCCAGTCCGGTGCGCCGCGATTGTCCCCCAGGGTCTGCCAGCGGCCGGTGCGGGCATCGCGGATGGACCACTGCCAGGTCTGGAAGCGGCGCGTGGACCCCTTGTAGTTCGTCTCCACCGACAGCGCGTCGAGAGGCGCATCCACGAGGTCGAGCGGCAGCTCGAAGCCGAAGTCCGCGACGAATCCGTACGCTCCGGTGCTGAACTCCACGTAGTCGGCCCAGCCGTCCGACGTGCCGCTCTGACTGCGCTCGGCCAGTGCCGCGACACCCTGCTCGCTGGCCGACCCGCGAACGACGTCCAGCGTGTCGGGCGCGAGCGTCACGTCGGCCGCCGCGGCACCACCGCTCGCGAGCGCGAACGCCGCGAGCGACGCGGCGCGCAGGCAGGGCAGGGGCGTGCGCCAGGGTGTGCCGGCAGGTCGAATCGGGCGCATGAGAGTTCCTTTCGTGAGCGGGAGGCCACGAGACTGCCAATTCAATGACGACAGATATCTTTCAATATGGAAAGGCTGGCGCTCCGTGGTGCCGGCCGCGGCGGCGATCGTGCCGGGCCCGGAGTCGCTACTTTCCGAAGCCGAACATCTCGCCGAGACCGCGCCTCACCTTCTTCTCGGTGGTCGCGAGCCCGGCACCGGCGTCGTTCGCCAGCATCTGGGCGAGGTCTCCGCCGTCGAGTGCGTACAGCTCCTGACGAAAGCGGGCGATCTCGTTGTCGAGCGAGGCGAGCTGCAGGTAGTCCTCGACGGTGTCGTGCGCGACCTGCGCGATCACCGTCTCCGGCTCGAAGCAGCGCGGGTCCTCCAGGCCGAACTCGACGCAGTCGCCGATGTCCTCGCCGACGAACTGCCCGCCGCTGCAGTCGAGCAGGGTGCGAGAGGTGATCTCGGCACCGTCGAGGCAGCGCGCGGCGTGCAGGGTCTCGGCCGACAGGCTGCCGCTCCGCTCGCCGACGCAGAGCCCGTACTCGCTGACCGAGGAGGCGTGGCCCGCGCATTCGACCGACGCGTACTCGGTGTCGCTCAGGCGTTCGCGCGCGAGGCACGCGGCCCGCTCCGAGGACTCGACGTGATCGGTCACGCAGGCGAGCACCAGCGCATCGTCGTCGGAGAGGTTGGCATCGAGCGCGCAGGTGGTGATGTCGGTCGTGTCCTCGTAGGCGGCGCAGTACGCGGCGCTCTCCAGATAGTCGTTGTCGGAGGACTCGAGCAGGCAGGTGGTCGCCTCGTAGCCACTCGTGCCGCAGCGCTCCCAGGCCTGCGCGTAGTCGGCGACGGTATCGCTGCCGGCGCACTCCAGCACGGCGATGTCCGATGCCGAGCGCTGGTAGCAGTCGTAGACCTCGCGGTGATCCTCGTCGAGCACGGAGAGCGTCGCGCACTCCGCGAACTCCGCCTCGGTGACGTCGCTCAGCTGCTCGCACCCCTCCATGCGTCGTGTCACGCGATCCCGCGCCTCGGCGATCGGATCGTCCGCACCGAGCACCGAGGCGAAGTCGATCGCGGTGTCGTCCATCCCCTCGCGAAAGCGCTCCGGCGCGCAGATCCCGCCCCCGAGACAGTCGACGAAGGCGTCGACGTCGATCACCACGTCCGCGCATTCGGCGAGCTCCACCGAGGTACGTCGGCCGTCCGCCCAGCAGCTCGCGACGGCGTAGCGGGCCCAGTCGTCCTGTGCGAAGACGAGCGGCTCGTCGACATCCTTGGCCGCCTCGAGCGCGACGACATCGAACAGCGTCGCGACCTCCGCGCCGAGCGGCACGAGTGCCTGTTCGAGCGCCGCGCCGTCGTCACCGACACCGAGCGCGACATGCCAGCCGCCCCCCGCTCCGGCACGGCGGACGACACGTGTCTCGACGTTGGGGAAGCTCCGCCTGAGCTCTGCCGAGAAGCGGTGCGCGGCGGACTGCGCCGGGAGCGCCTGCGACAGGATGGCGTGGCGACCTGCCGACGTGCCCGCCGACGTGACCGACGTGTCGCCTGGCGTGCCGTCGACCGCGACGACACCGCTCGTCGAGGAATCATCCTGCCCGGCACCGCTCGGGGTGGACCCGGCTCGCATTTCCGGGCGTGGTGCACCGGCGTCGACGATCGTCGACGCGACCGGCTCCGCCGTCGTCGTGTGCGTGTGCTCGATCGGTTCGCCGTCCTCGTCGCCGATCGGATGGGAGTGGGTGTACGTGTGGACGTGGGCGAGGTCGGCCGGATCGAGAACCGGCGGTGCCGTCGGCTCTCGATCGAGGCCCGCCTCCGCGTCGCCCCGCACGCCCGCGACGGCGGAACCGGCATTCGTCACGGTGCGCTCCGCGGTGGATCGGGAGCCGTCGCCCGCGAACAGATCGAGCGCCACCGAACGGTCCGCCTCGGCCAGCGCGCCCAGGAAGCTGTGGCGGCATTCGTAACCGCCGCGCGCGAGATTGCCGACCACCTTGCGCTCGATCTTCTCGCAGTGCCCGGTCGTGTTCCTGGCCGCGCCCAGCTCCTCGACCGCGCCCTCCTTCTCGTAGAGCACCTTGCAGGGAATCGGCGTGTCGGGACTCTCGTAGACCACCTGCACGATCCGCGGCAAGGCGGCTTCGGGGTGCGTGCAGACGGTCCGGCTGCCGTCGATCAGCTCGTCGTCCGCACCGACGGCGCAGGCGAGGGCCGTGCAGAGCAGGGCGAGGGCGGCCGGGGTACGGCGCGGGGCGTGCTTGCGGTCGGTCATCGGTACGGGCGTCTCCACGTCGAACGGAAGGGGCGGGGCGGTCTCGCTCAGAGCTTCAGCTTGCGGAGCATCTTGAACGCGTCGAAGGCGGTCGCGTCGGGCTTGACGAGGTGGCCGAGCCTGACGCGGTCGGCGAGGGCGCGATCCTTGACGTAGATCCACACGAAGTCGTCCCCCGACTGGTCGGTGACGGTGGCCGTGCCGAGCGAGAGCGCCTCGGTCTCCAGCTCGCCGGTCAGCGCGTTCTCGGCGCGCCGACGATCGTAGATCTTGACGGTCTTGTATTCGGACATGGCCTCGCCCCGTGTGCTGACCTTGAACGCCCAGCCCTTGCCGTCGGTGCGCTTCTCGGCGACGAAGCCGCGCGGCGCGAAGAACGCGCGGATGAAGTCGCTGGCGCTCCCGACCGCTTTCTTCGTCGCCTTCTGGTAGAGCTGGCGTGTCTCGGCGGCGCTCAGCGGCCGGCAGCCGGCAGCCTCGTCGACGTCCCGCTCGCGTCCGCCGATCTCCTCGATGCCGACGGTCGTGTTCTCGAGCAGGTCATAGACCTTCAGGACGCCGGAGATCTCGCCCTCGCTGATGCAGACGCCCGGCACGACACGGCCCTTGCTGTTAGTCGTCGGCTGCCTGTACTCGCTGTCGGAGGCGGCGAGATCGATCTGCGAGATGATCAGGTAGTCCGCCTGCTGGAACGGCTTGGGTGTCTCGCCCTTGTTCCGCTCGTAGGCGGCGAGCGCGCCCTGGAGTCTCAGCGCGAGGTTCCGGTCCAGCAGCTCGACCTTGTCCGACGCGAGCAGTGCCGCCTCCAGCTCGCTGCGCAGCGCGGGCTCCAGCGAGCCTGCCTCCTGTTCCGAGACCGGATCCCGGCCGCGTCTGAGCTCGAGCGGCAGTATCGCCACGCGCGGCTTCTCGCGCTTCACCTCCTCGGGCGTCGGCATCTGGGAGGCCTGCTCCAGCGGCTCGGGGGCGAACGTGCTCGGATCGACCTCGAGCGGTCCCGTCGCGCAGGCACCCAGGAAGAGAAGCGCCGACGCCATCGCGAGGGTCGGCGGCCGTGAGGGGAACGGTGCAGGCATCGTTGTCGTGTCTCCAGTTCGGCGAATGCGCGTGTCGGGTTGCATGAGGTCCGGCTCCGCGGATGTCGGAATCGCTCAAGGCAGGCTGTCGAGCAGGGCGGCCCGCTCGAGCCGCGTCGCGAGATCCTCGCGCGCGTTGTCGGCGGCGGCGTCCAGGCTGACGAACGAGTTTCCGCTCGCCGCGATCTCTCGCTCCATCACCAGGTTGTCGAGAGCGTCGACGACCTCGATGCGCGTGGCGTAGCGGACGACCTTGCCGGTGTCGGTGTCGAGCCGCGTCTCGTCGCTGGTGACGATCAGCTGCAGGCTGGCCGCGTCCCTGTCGTCGGCCAGCGCGACCCCGCGACGCCGGGCCTCGCGCGACAGCGCGGTCTCGAGGAAGGCACTGTTCGCGTCGAGCGACAGGAACAGGCTGGCGTCCCGCTGGCTCGCCGCCATGAACGGCGCGATGACGGACATGAGCTTGTCGGCGCGCATGACGACGCCGAGGCCCGTTTCCTCGTCGAGGTCGGTCAGCATGCCGACGGGCCTGTTCTCGATGTAGAGCACGCTGCCGCTGTCTCCCTGATCGATGCTGCCGGACGGCAGGGCGGGCTCGACGCGAATCGAGTCGTAGGCGTCGTGGCTGGCGATCGCCACGGGCGTGAAGGCATCCGAGCCGTCCTCGGTGCGTCGCTTCAGAACCCCTTCGGTCGACGCGCCGAGCAGGCGATCGAGACCGTCGGCGGCGAAGCGCTCGTCGCGACATCCCGCGCGTGGCTGCTCCTCGAGCCGCAGCAGCGCGACGTCCTCGCCGAACCGCTCGAGCGTCTTCGCCGTGGTGCGACTCCTGTCGGCGTACGTCACTTCGACGGGCTTGAACATCGCGCGCAGGTTGCCGTCCTTGTCCTCGATCACGTGACGGGGCGTGATCACCAGGCACTCGTTGCCGCGCCGCAGCAGGCTGCCCTGGCCGCGCGTGTCGGCGACGTTCAGCGCGACGTCGGCCGCGAGGGCGACGGACGCCGACAGCAGGGCACCCGGGAGGAGCAGGACGAGCGGGACGAGGCCGGGCCGACCGGCTGACCGGAATCGGCGGAGGTTCGTGGGTTCTCTCCTCATGGCGTGTCGGCCCCTTCTCGGTCGTGTTTCATTTCGCCCGCCAAGACCACGGCCAGGCGGGCGAGCCTGCGGTGGAAGACGAAGCCCACACCGATCACCGCCCAGCCGAACGAGATCACCTGGTCGTTGACGAGACGCTTGAACCAGCCGCTGCGCAGCTGGATCGGTGCGGTACGGTAGCGGACGATGTCGGCGTAGCGCGCGTTGCTCGACAGGGAGACGTTCACGCCCTTGCCGTCGTCCGGGTGAATGAAGCCCTTGTCGATGCTGCCGGCGCCCTTCGAATCGTCGAAGGCCCGGCACAGTGACGGCGCGTCGGCGTCGGCGTCGTTCTTCCGCTCCTCCTCGGCGATGGCCGCGATGAGCGCGTCGAGCTCGTAGGCGGTCGGCAGGCTCACCTGATCGCCGAGCTCGAGCTCGTGCTCGTCGACGGAATACGTCGAGTTCGTGCCCAGGCGGCCGGCGACGACTTCCACCTTACCCTCGAGCAGCAGGCCGAACTGCGACGTGGTCTGCGGACCGACGGCGCGTCCGGGGTCGACGCGACCCTCGAGCGGCCAGACCACCGACGTGTCCGGAATCGCGCCCTTCTCGGGCGCCGGGATCTCGAACGTGAACGTGCGGCCGATGCTCTCGAGAGGAATCGGCGACGCCTTGCCGCGCATGTCGGTGATGATCGGCTCGCGCTCGGAGCTGACGCGGATGTGCAACGGACCCTTGCCGATGCGACTGACGACGATGGTGTCGCCGCAGTGCGGCTGGAAGAACACGTCGAAGAGTTCCTCCGCGACACGCGCGTCGAGTTCCGGATCCTCGACCGCCGCCTCGTCCCGCATGCCGACCGCCGCGTCCGGCCCTTCGTCGATCGGTGTGCCGGCGTCGGTCGGCGGAAAGAACGCGCTGGCCGCGAGATCGTCCAGGGATTCCGCCGACGAGATCGCCACGTTCTCCAGCAGCCATTGCGGCGGATCGTTGCCGAGCGGGGTGTAGCGGATGTACTCGGTCCTGGCGACGAGGTGGACGACCGTGCCGCCGAGGTTCGACGCCATGGCGGCCAGGAGCGCGAGCGCGAGGGCGCCGAGCACGAGCGGCGTGCCGAACATCAACGCCTCGAGCCGGGACTGCCGCTTCGCGCCGAGTCCCTCCCACTCCTCGTGGAGATCGGCGAGCGTGCCGCTCATCGTGACACGGCGTGCGGCGGCGAGAACGTCTTGCCCCGCGGACCTCGGACGCCCGCTCTTCGAACCGCTTTCCTCGCTCATCGCCCGGTACCCGCCGCGCAGCTCGTCAGCGCGGAGGCGTCAGGGTGTAGCGAAGCGGCTCCAGCGTGGCGGAGAAGTTCTGTCTCAGGACCGCCAGCTCGGCCGGTCGGTCGCCGGCGGCGAGCGGCAGACGGCAGATGGTGTCGAAGGTCGTCGTCGTCTCCGTCGACGGCAGGATCGTGCAGCTTTCCTGCTTGATCCCGTCGTCGGATCCGTCCTCCTTCTCGAGTCGCGCCGCGACGCGCGCCTCCGCCGTGTCGGTGTTCAGGAACAAGGTCACCTCCGACGGCCCCTCCTCGGGCACGGGGCCCCAGCTGGTCGGGAGATAGACGGGATCGGGCGTGCCGCAGCCCTCGCCGACGGAGGCGAGCGCGACCAGTCCGTGGGGACCGTACTCCTGCAGCGTCTTCCGGTGCTTCGTCGTGAACCGCACGCGAACGGTGTCGGAGTCGACGACGGACGAGTCCGGCGTCGAGGTCCATTTCGCGGTGTACACCCCGTTCCGGCTGGCGAGACGGAAGCAGATCGTGTCCTTGTCCGCGACACGATGCCTGGCGAAGCTGACGTGCAGCTCGTCGAGGTCGACCCGCCCGAGCTCGGGACGGTCCTCGTCGGGGGCATCGACGGTATACATGAGGCCCGCGAGCAGTTGTCCCGACACGTCGACGCTCGGATCGAACGTTTCCTCGAACGAGTCCCTGTCCGGTTCGAGTTCGACCCCGTCTGCCGTGGCGGTGCCGGCCCAGCCGCTCCAGAGCACGGTGACGATCGCCACCGTGCCCATCCCTCTGGTCGAGTACATCGCGAAGGTGTTCCTGTCTTGCGCGTAACGAGTCTCGCACAGGCTGTCGGCACTGTCACGACAGGCGGGGACGCGGCTTCCTCGTCCCCCCGCCGGTTCCGGGCTTCAGACGTTCGATGCATCCGCGGCGCCGTGTCCGGCACTGCCGGACGCGTGCCGCACGGCACCGCTCGGGCGGAACTCGGCGACGTGCCGATCGCGCCAGCGCGCGGCCCGGACGGCGACCCGGTCACCCGTGGCCCAGTCCGGCTGATCGGGCTCGCGTACCTCGAGCCACGCGCGACCCTCGCCGTCGCCGCGCAGGATCAGACGATCGCCGTCGAAGCTCGTCAGCCGCATCGAGACGGGATCCGGGTAGCCCGTCAACTGCTCCTCCAGGATGCCGACGGCGATGCGCTCGCCCATTCGCAAGCTGTCGAAGTAGTCGGTGTAGAAGTGGACGCCCGCCATGTCGCGTCCGATCGCGATGTTGGCCGCGAGCTTGTTCAGCTCGCCCTCGATGGTCAGTGCGTTCGGGTCGTGCGCGTCGCAGACGGCGAGCGCGTCGTGTCGTGTCGTGGACGGCGCCTCGTAGACGTGCGCGAGGCCGAGTCCGTCGGTACCCATGGTCGCCGGTGTCCACCACGTGTCGTCGGCCTTGATCGTGTCGACGTCGAGCGGCTGGTCGAGGCGCGCCGGCGAGGGCTTCGCGGCACCGCTCGACAGCTCGAAGAACGCCTTCAGCACGGTCGTGCAGGCACCGGCGACCGTCGCGTGCCCGGCCCCGTAGGAGGCGTGCATCGGCGAGCCTTCCGGGAAGGCCATCGGCAAGAGGTAGTTCGCGCACGTCTCCGGCGTGAACGCGTGGTGGTCGTCCCAGGGGTGGGCGAGCGTCTCGCCGCGTTCCGGATCCGTGATGCGTGTCGAGGCGCGTCGCGGGTAGATCGTCGGAGCGGAGCCGGTGGCGCTGTCGGCCACCTCGCGATTCTGGTGGGCATTGTGGTCGGCGATCCAGGCGAGCAGCTTCGGCGTCTTGTCCTTCAGCGCGTCGAGCACGCGGGTAACATCGTCGGCCGCGTCGCCGAGCGCGTTCCCGGAATCGTCGTTCGCCGCGAGCGTGAGCATCGCCGCGAGCTGTTCGGGTCGCCCGCGCAGGTGCTGCTGGAACTTCTGTCGACGCACCGCCTTCAGCGCGCGCGAGGCGACCTCCGTCACCAGCGACAGCACGTGCGGGCCGCCGAACGTCGCGAACGAGCCGCGCGTGACGTGTGCCGAGCCGCTCGGGAAGCCCAGGTCGAACGGTACCTTGTAGCTGAACATCAGCAGGCACGCGTTGAGGTAGGCCTGGTAGAGCTGGTCGAAGTGGACGTAGGTGGCGAGGTCTCGCGGTGTCGCGACGAAGCGCGGTCGTCCGTCCGGCATGTACTCGTCCGTGCCGCGCGTGTCGGCACCGTTCTGGACGTCGAGCCACAATGGCCAGTCGCTCAGGTAGTCGCGTCCGGTCAGGTGAGCGTTGACGCGCTGATCGATGCGCTGCACGCCGTAGGCGATGTAGCCGGAAGCGACGCCGGGATCGCCCGGCGCGGCATCGACCTTGTCGATCCGCGTGCCGACGGGGTAGGCGCAGGGCGCGATCGCCATCGCGTCCTTGGCCTTCGTCGAGGACACCGTGTCGTGCGTGTGGCCGTGCTTGCCGGCATGCCCGGCGCCGCCATCGTCCGGCCGCTCGGGAGACGGGCTGCCGATCAGCAGGAACTGCGAGACGTAGGGGCCGTCATGGCAGCCCGGGCTCGAACCGCGAAACGCGTTGTCGCACGTCAGCGACGTGTCGCCCTCGGCGAATCGAGCCCTGTGCCGGCGCAGTTCGAGCGCGGTCGCCCGGTCGTGTCCGAGTGCGCCGTAGGACGGCTCGAACCCCGTGTCGCGGTCGTACCACGGCAGCTTCGCGAGCTCGGCGACGAGCGTCCTGATCGACGCCACCGACTTGACCACGCGCACCTTCCTGCCCTTGCCGGCACGCACGAGCGAGTAGCGCTTGAAGCGGGCCGTGCCCGCCGACCAGTCCGAGAAGGGCACGTCGCGGAGGAGCGCGAGCGCGTAGACCTCGGCCATCTCGGCGACGAGCTCGTCCCCGGCGAGCGTCGGTGCCGGTGCCATCGCGACGTCCCCCGCATCGGGACCCTCGACGTCGTAGGCGTGACCGGCGAGCGGGCTTTCCCAGTTGCGCACCTTCGGCACGGCGTCCGCGTCGTCCCCCGATCCGAGGACGGTGTGGAACGAGTCGACCGAGTACCCCGTCTCGCGCTCGCCCGGGTTCGCGCCCGCCGCCCGGCGTGGGCCGAGTGCGACGTCGAACGGGGCGTGCGCGCCGTCGGACACGCCGTCGCGGTTCAACGCGTGCACGAGCGCGTCGAGCGCCTTGCGGTCGGGAATGCCGTGGACGTCGTGCGGCAGCCCCTTGTGGTAACTGGTCGGTGCCGAGCGGTAGCGATCGTGCTCGCCGTTGGCCACGCTCGCCTGCGGCTCGCGCGACTGGGCGATGTCGCTCGCCAGCTCGCGTCGGCGCCGCGACTCGGTCTGCCGGCGCTTGACGTCGGGTGTGTTGTCGGGGTCGGGCTCGAGCATCGACGGATCTCCGTGGAGCGTGATCGACGCGGCGTCGTGCGGACGCCGCGCGGGGCACGAGACTCTAGACGAGGGTCATCGAGCATCGCCAGCGGCCGGTGCCTGCACATTCGTAGAGGCGATCCGGACGAACGCTCCGGAAGCCGCCCGCGGCGCGTGTCGTGGGCCTTCACTGGACTTTCGGTCTGCCAGCGCATTGACTCGTCACAGACGTTCCCGCGATTCGCGTAACCTCGGGTCCGCGAATCCATTGCGGAAGTCGGACCTTGCGGAAAACGGATCGAAGCGAACCGTGAGCACCCGCGCCGTGGAAGGGACGAGCGTGGTCGACACCGTCACGGTGCCGGCGTCCTACGTGCGGGCCCTGCTCGCGACGGTCGCCGAGCAGGGTCACGACGCCGACGCGCTGGCCGCGAGCGAGTCGCTGAGCGCTGCCGACATCGCCGGGCACACGCTGCCGGCCGCCGCCTTCGGACGGCTCTACCAGCGCGCGATGTGGGTGCTGCAGGACGAATCGCTCGGCATGGTCAGCGGCGGACGCGTGGTCAGCGGCACGTTCCGGATGCTGTGCCTGTCGGCGATCGGCTGCGAGGACATGGCGGGCGTGGTGCGCCGTGCCGGCGAGTTCCTCGACGTCGCGCGCGGTGTCGTCGTCAAGCCCGACCTTCGTCCCGGCGCGGAGCAGGCGCGGATCGGCTTCGCGGCGACCCGTGGCGTCGAGGGTCGCACCGTCGAGGAGATCCTCGACGAGCAGGGGCCGTTGCGCGTGCGCACGACGCTGTACCTCTGGCACCGGCTCCTCGGCTGGTTCGCCGATCGCGCGCTCCCGATCGACGAGGTGCGCTTCGCCTTTTCCGCGCCCGACAACGGCGAGCGCTGGACGCGGCTGTTCGGTGCGCCGGTCGTCTTCGGGGCCGAAGCCTCGGAGCTCGTGCTGCCGGGCGCGACGCTCGGATGGCCGAACGTGCGCAACGAGCGCAGCCTCGAGACCTTCGTGAAGTCCGCCCCCTACGACCTGATCGTGCCCTCGACCGACGCGCGGACGCTGACCGAGCGCGTGCTCGCGCTGTTCGGCGACGACCTGACCCGCGCCCTGCCGTCGGCGGCCGAAGCCGGGCGGCGGCTCGGGCTCTCGGTCAGCACGCTGCGCCGCCGGCTCGACGAGGAGGGCACGTCATACCAGGGCCTCAAGGACGAATGCCGGCGCACGGCGGCGATCCGCTACCTGGCCGCGACCGAGCTCACGTTCGCCGACATCGCTGCGCTGCTCGGCTTCGACGAGCCCAGCGCGTTCTTCCGCGCGTTCCGGCGCTGGACCGGCACGACGCCGTCACGCTATCGCGCCGGCCTCTGAGTGCCAAGCCGATCCGACCGCTCGATGACTCGACGCGACGACGCATGTCGCCGGAGTGGTCGCGGTGGTGTCAGTCGGCTTCCTCGCGCTTCGCGAACAGCCCGAGCAGATCGTCCGCCGTCAGCTCCGCGAGCGGCGTGCCGTCGCCGTCGATCGCGGCATCGGCGAGCCGACGCTTCTTCTCCTGCATCTCGAGGATGCGCTCCTCGACCGTGTCGGCGGCGACGAGGCGGTAGACGAACACCGGCTTGTCCTGGCCGATGCGGTGCGCCCGCGCGCTCGCCTGCGCCTCGACGGCCGGGTTCCACCACGGATCGTAGTGGATGACGGTATCGGCCGCCGTCAGGTTGAGCCCCGTGCCGCCCGCCTTCAGGCTGATCAGGAAGATCGGCGCGTCTCCCTTCTGGAACGCGTCGACGACCGCGTCGCGCCTCCGCGTGCGGCCGGTCAGCTTGACGTGAACCATGCCGCGCGCGTCCAGCTCGCGCTCGATCAGCGTCAGCATGGTCGTGAATTGCGAGAACACGAGCACTCGCCGCCCTTCGGCGACGAGCTCGTCGAGCATCGTCAGGAGCTGTTCGGTCTTGGCCGAATCGTGCACCTTGCGCGCGCTCGGCAGCTTGACGAGCGCAGGATGGCAGCAGCACTGGCGGAGCTTCAGGAGCGCGTCGAGGAGCTCGATGTGACTGCGCGCGAGACCCTTGCCGGCGAGAAGCTTCCTGACGCGCTTCTCCATCGACAGGCGGATGCTCTCGTAGAGCCGTGACTGGCCGGCACCGAGCGTCACGCTCTGCACGATCTCGGTCTTCGACGGCAGGTCCGACGCCACGTCTTCCTTCTTCCGGCGCAGCATGAACGGTCGCGTCAGCGCGTTCAGTCGCCGCTGGCGCTCGTCGTCGCCGTGCTTCTCGATCGGCGTGCGGAAACGGCGCGTGAAGCGCTCCTGCGAGCCGAGGTACTCCGGCATCAGGAAGTCGAACTGCGACCAGAGCTCGCCGAGATGATTCTCGAGCGGGGTACCGCTCAGGCACAGTCGACGCTCGATCGGCAGCGCCTTGACCGCGCGCGTGGTCTTGGCCGCGGGGTTCTTGATCTGCTGCGCCTCGTCGAGCACGAGCAGCTCGAACGGCCGTTCGGCGAGGAACGCGACGTCGCGCAGCGCGAGCGTGTAGCTGGTGATGACCAGGTCGAGCTCGGCGAGGTCGAGGCCGCGCTCGTGACGCTCGCCGCCGTGCCAGATCGCCACCCGGAGATCCGGCACGAAACGCTCGGCCTCGCGTGCCCAGTTGCCGAGCAGGCTCGTCGGGGCGATGACCAGCGTCGTCCCGGCGAGCCGTCCGCTCGCGCGCTCGACGGCGAGGTGGGCGAGCGTCTGCAGCGTCTTGCCGAGACCCATGTCGTCGGCGAGGATGCCGCCGAAGCCGTGCTCGGCGAGGAAGCCGAGCCAGGCCACGCCGTCGAGCTGGTAGGGCCTGAGCGACGCGTGCACCGTGTCCGGCAGCTCGACGCCCTGGATGCCGTCGAAACGCTTCATCCGCTCGACCAGGGTAAACAGGCGCTCGCCACCCTGCCACAGGGTCTTGCCACCCGCCTCGCGCCAGCGCCGCTCCAGCTCGTCGAGGAGCAGCGCGTGCGGTGTCGGCAGACGCAGCGTCTCGCCCTCGGGGAAGCTGTCGAAGAGCTCGGTCAGCGTCTCGGCGACCGGCAGGTAGATCTCGGGGGCGATCTCGAGCCACTCGCCGCTCTCCGCCTGCACGAGGATCGGGCGCTCGGGCTCCCCCGCCTCGAGCCACTCGACGATCAGCGGCAGGAGCGCGAACCGCTCGCCGGCGTGCAGCATCGCGAGCGACAGCTCGAACCAGCTGCCGGTTTCCGAGACGACGGCATCGATGTCGTCCAGGCGCGTGAACTCGAGCCCGAACGGCGGCTGCGTCTCCACGATCCAGCCTTCCGCCTCGAGGTCCGGCAGCGCGGCGAGCACCGCGCGCCAGGCGAAGGTGGCGCCGACGATGTCGTCCGCGCGGGGCGCGAAGATGGCGTGCCGCCCACCGTCGACGGGTGACGCGTCGGTGTGGCCGGGACGAGCGTTCGCGGTGTCCTCGTCGCCTCTGTCTTCCTCGCCTCTGTCTTCGTCGAGCCCCCCGGTGCCGGACCCGTGGGCGCCGGACCCGCGGGCGTCACGCTCGTCGGAGAGCGACGGCACGTCCGGCTGCTCGAGCGGCTTCAGCTCGGGGCAGTGGAAAGCGAGCTCGTGCAGTCGCTGCACTTCGAGAACGAGGTGGCGGCGCACGAGACGTCGGCCATCCTCGTCCTCCAGCGTCGCGTGCGCCGCGGCCAGGGCGCCTTCGTAGGGCAGCGTGTCGATGCCGTAGCGCATGCCGAGGGCCGCGACGAAGTCGCGCGGGTCGCTCGAGCCGTCCCGCGAGCCGAGTGTCAGCACCGGTGCCGGCGGCTCGTCGACGATGACGGCGCCGGACGCGGACGGTGGCGGCAGCGAGGCACCGGGCAGGCGCGCGCTGACCAGCTCGCTCGCGCGCTGCGCCTGGTCGGCGTCGAGGGTCGGGGCGGCGAGCAGGTACTGCAGCACCGGGCTCGGTGGAGCGCCCGTGACGGGCCCGACGCGGCGCGTCGGCTCGTCGAGATACCACGGCGGCGTGGTCGGCAGGAGGTGCCAGTGCGTCGCGTCGTCGAGCGTCGCGACGAGGGCGAGTCTGCCGGTGTCCGGTTCCTCGCCGCCCGAGGCGTCGCGACCCGACCGGTCGTGGTCCGACGTGGCGCTGTCCGACCGAACGCGGCCCGACCGAACGCGGCCCGACCGAACGCGGCCCGCCGGTCCAAGGTCCGGCAGGGCGAGATCCGTCGGGCGATCGTCTTCCGTCACCCAGCGCAGCTCGAGCGCGCGCGGCCCGCCGTCCACGATCGGGTGCGAGCGATCGTCTCCGACGAAACAGCGGCCGGACTCGACCAGCAGACGCATCAGCCGGGCACCGCTGGTGCCCCCGAAGCCGGCACGATCGCTCCTGTAATAGCCGTCTTCCTCGATGGACTCGACGAGCGCGACGATGTCCCGGTCGAGATCGGTGCACCAGTCGGGCAGGTGGTAGCTCGAAAGCCGCGCCGGGCTTTCCTTGCCGAACCCGCCGGCCTTGAGCAGGCGGCTCTTCAGCGGGGTCACGCCGATCGACGCGTGCTCGCCCGCAAGCGCGACCTCGAGGCGGTACAGCAGCACGGGGCGCCCCGGTGCCGGGGCATCCGTCACCGTCTTCTCGCTCGCCGCGAGGACGGCACCGAGCTCGCCCAGCCATCGATCGACCGACGACGCGACCAGCGGCTTCCCGCGCAGGATCTCCTCGCGGTGGGCGACGTACTGATAGAGGACGGCCGCGACGTGCTTGCAGTCCCCGCCGACCGGACAAGTGCAGTCGTTGGCGTTGCCGGTCGCCGCCGACAGGGAGATCTGCTGCACGTAAGGTTCCGGCGCGCTGCCGATGACGAGACCCATCAACTCGTCGAGCTCGCCGACGGCGGTGACGGCCAGCACGTCGCCGCGGCTGAAGATGCCGCGACCACGGGCAGCGGCGGCGGTGCCGCAGATGTCCTCGATGGTGGACAGCGCGATCGGCGAGAGGCGAGAGGCGTGTGATGGCATGCACCCGATTATCGCGCGAATCGAGGTGCTTCGAGCCCATGCGACGGTGGTTCGTCACTACTTCACGAGGTGATCCGGCGGGATGTTGAACGATTCGGCCATCGGATGTGCCCGTTCCGGTCATTGAGCGGAGGCCGTCGCCGGCCGACACTTCGGTCACCTTCGTGACGACCGCCCGGTGCCTCGACATGTCCACCCGCTACACCGCCCCTCTGCAGGACATCCGCTTCGCGATGCGCGACGTGCTCGGTTACGACACCCACTACGCGTCCCTTCCCGGCGCCGGCGACGCGACCTCCGACACCGTCGACGCGATCCTCGAGGAGGGCGCGAAGTTCGCCGCCGAGGTGCTCGCCCCGCTCAACGCGGTGGGCGATGCCGAGGGCTGCACCTGGGAGGACGGCAGCGTGCGAACCCCGACCGGCTTTCGCGACGCGTACCGCCGGTACGTCGACGGCGGCTGGCCGTCGATGACGCAGCCCGAGGCCCTCGGCGGTCAGGGCCTTCCCGAGTCGCTCGGCACGATCCTTTCGGAACTGAACGGCACGGCCAACTGGGCCTGGGCGATGTATCCCGGGCTCTCGCACGGGGCGATGAACACGCTCGCCGAGCACGGTACCGAGGCGCAGCGGGCGGCGTACCTGACGAAGCTGGTCAGCGGCGAGTGGACCGGCACGATGTGCCTGACCGAGTCGCACTGCGGGACGGACCTCGGTCTCCTGAAGACGCGCGCGGAGCCGCGCGAGGACGGCTCGTTCGCGATTCACGGTCAGAAGATCTTCATCTCCGCCGGCGAGCACGACATGGCCGACAACATCGTGCACATCGTGCTCGCGCGCCTGCCGGGCGCACCGGCCGGCACGCGCGGCATCTCCCTGTTCATCGTGCCGAAGTTCACGCTCGGCGAGGACGGGGAGATCGACGCGCGGAACGGCGTCACCTGCGGCTCGATCGAGCACAAGATGGGCATTCACGGCAACGCGACCTGCGTGCTGGACTTCGACGGCGCGACGGGCTACCTGATCGGCCCGCCGAACCGCGGCCTGAACTGCATGTTCACGTTCATGAACACCGCCCGCATCGGCACCGCGATCCAGGGACTGGCCCACGCCGAGCTCGCCTTCCAGGGCTCGCTCGCCTACGCCCGCGAGCGTCTGCAGATGCGTTCGCTCTCGGGCGCCGCGGAGCCGTCGAAGACGGCCGATCCGATCATCGTCCACCCGGATGTCCGCCGCATGCTGCTGACGCAGAAGGCGCTCGCCGAGGGTGGGCGGATGTTCCTCTATCACTGCGCCAAGCTCGTCGACATCACCCACGCGACCGGCGCGCCGACCCGCGGCGATGGCGACGACGACCCGGCCGCCGACGCCCGCACCGACGCCCGCGCCGACGAGACCCGTGCCCGCGCCGAGAAGGAGCTCGCCCTGCTGACCCCGATCGCCAAGGCCTTCCTGACCGAGACCGGCCACGAGGCGGCCAATCTCGGCCTGCAATGCTTCGGCGGTCACGGCTACATCCGCGAGTGGGGCATGGAGCAGAACGTCCGCGACGCGCGCATCGCGACGATCTACGAGGGAACCACCGGCATCCAGGCGATCGACCTTCTCGGTCGCAAGGTGCTCGGCTCGCGCGGCTCGCTGCTGAAGGCGTTCACGCACCGCATCGACGCGTTCGTGGAGCGTGCCGACGACGAGCCGCGGCTCGGGCGCTACGCCCGACCGCTCGCCAAGCTCGACCGCGAGTGGCAGGACCTGACCGCACGCATCGGCATGGCGGCGCTCCAGGATCCGGAGGAGGCCGGCGCCGCCTCGGTCGACTACCTGATGTACAGCGGCTACGTGGTGCTCGGCTACTTCTGGGCCGAGGCCGCCGCCGCCGCCCACGCGAAGCTCGAGGCCGGGGAGGGGGATGCGGCGTTCCTGCGCGCCAAGCTCTTCACCGCGCGCTTCTACCTGGAGCGCCTGCTGCCGAGGACGCGTGCCCACGCCGCGACGATGCTGTCCGGCGCCGACAACCTGATGGATCTCGACGAGGCGCACTTCGCGTTCTGACGCGACGAGGCCCGGGTTCGCGTCTCGGAGCGGGGGAGACCGTCATCCGTCGCCCGACGCCCGCTCGTCGGCCGACGAGGGAGCGGTGGGCATCCGGCTCATGGTCGGGGCGGACGTCGACCTGTCCGAGCGCTTCTACCTGAGCGGCGAGCTCCGCTACTCGAGCCGCACGGGCCTCGATCTCTCGAGCGAAGGGGTTGGAGGGCGCGTGTCGGGGATCGACCACGAGACGGTCACGCTCGGCCTCGGGCTCGGCGTCCGCTTCCGAACACGAGCCCGGCGTCCGTGATGGCGGGGCGGGCTGACCGATACGGACACCGCCCGCCGGACGACATTTCGGGAACCTGGCGCCGTGGAGAAGGAATTCGTCAGCCGTTCCGGTGCATTCGGGCATTGAGTCCGCCCCCCCGTTGGCCGACACTTGCCGTCATCCGCGACTCAGGAGTTCCCGCCACATGCTCTTCCAAGGCAAGGCCTTCGCGCTGACCCGCGACGGCGACACGCTCGAGCTGCGCTTCGACCAGGAGGGCTCGCGCGTCAACGTCTTCAACCGCCCCGCGCTCGACGAGCTCGGGCAGGCGATCGAGGCGGCGTCCGCGGAGGAGGGCGTCGACGGCATGATCCTGACCAGCGGCAAGGGCGTGTTCGTGGCCGGGGCCGACATCACCGAGTTCCTCGACTACTTCGCCGCCCCGGACGCCGAGCTGGCGGCGATGCTCGATCGGGTCAACGCGATGTTCAATCGCCTGGAGGATCTGCCGTTTCCGACGGTCGCCGCGATCAACGGCGAGGCGCAGGGCGGCGGCTTCGAGGTCTGCCTCGCCTGCGACTTCCGCGTCATGACGCCGAGCGCCCGCGTCGGCCTGCCCGAGGTCAAGCTCGGCATCATGCCGGGCTGGGGCGGTTCGGTCCGCCTGACCCGCCTGATCGGCGTCGACAACGCCGTGGAGTGGATGTGCACGGGGGCCTCGAAGAAGGCCGCCGCGGCGCTCGGGGACGGCGCGGCCGACGCGGTCGTCGCCGACGAGCGGCTGATGGAGGCGGCGAAGGCCATCGTCGCGCAGGTGAAGGACGGCTCGCTCGACCTCGCCGCGCGCCGCGCCGTCAAGACCGGTCCGCTGCAGCTCTCAGAGCTCGAGCGCACGATGGCGATCGAGTCGGCCAAGGGCGTCGTCGGCGCCAAGGCCGGTCCCCATTACCCGTCGCCGCTGACCATCATCGACACCGTCGCGAAACACGGCACGAAGCACCGTGACGAGGCGCTGCCGATCGAATCGAAGAGCTTCGTCCGGCTCGCCAAGAGCGAGGTGGCCGAGAGCCTCGTCGGGATCTTCCTGAACGACCAGCAGCTCAAGCGCATCGCCCGCGAGCAGACCAAGGCGGCCGACGAGGTGAAGCGCGCGGCCGTGCTCGGCGCCGGCATCATGGGCGGCGGCATCGCCTACCAGTCCGCCTCCAACGGCGTGCCGATCGTCATGAAGGACATCCGCCAGGAGGCGATCCAGGCCGGTCTCGACGAGGCGGGCACGCTCCTCGGCAAGCAGGTCGCGCGCGGTGCCCTGAAACCCGAAGGCGTGCCGAAGGTGCTGAACGCGATCCAGCCCGCGCTCTCCTACGGCGAGTTCGGCGGCGTCGATCTGGTCGTGGAGGCGGTCGTCGAGAACGCGAAGATCAAGCAGAGCGTGCTCGCCGAGGTCGAGTCCCACGTCGGCGACGACGCGATCATCGCGACCAACACCTCGACGATCTCGGTGAACCTCCTGTCGCAGGCGCTGAAGCGTCCCGAGAACTTCTGCGGCATGCACTTCTTCAACCCCGTGCACCGCATGCCGCTCGTGGAGGTGATCCGCGCCGACTCCTCCTCCGAGCGCGCGATCGCGACGACCGTCGCCTACGCGCAGGCGATGCGGAAGACGCCGATCGTCGTCAACGACTGCCCGGGCTTCCTCGTCAACCGCATCCTGTTCGCCTACTTCGGCGGCTTCAACAAGCTGGTCGCCGACGGCGGGCAGATCCCCGCGATCGACGAGGCGATGGAGCGCTTCGGCTGGCCGATGGGACCGGCTTACCTTCTCGACGTCGTCGGGCTCGACACCGGCAAGCACGCCGCCGCCGTCATGGCCGAGGGCTTTCCCGATCGCATGGCGTCCGACGGCGAGACCGTCATCGACGCGATGTTCGCGGCGGAGCGCTACGGGCAGAAGAACGATCGCGGCTTCTACCGCTACGAGCTCGATCGCAAGGGCAAGCAGAAGAAGCTGCCGGACGAGGCGGGCGACGCGATCGTCGCCTCTGTGCAGAAGGGTGGATCGAAGGAGTTCTCCGCCGACGAGATCGTCGACCGCCTGATGGTGCCGATGTGCATCGAGGCGGCCCGCTGTCTCGAGGACGACATCGTCGGTACCGCCGCCGAGGTCGACATGGGCCTCGTCTACGGCATCGGCTTCCCGCCGTTCCGGGGCGGCGCGCTGAAGCACGTCGACCGGATCGGTCCGGCCGCGTTCTGCGACAAGGCCGACGCGCTGTCGGATCTCGGCGCACTGTACGAGCCGACCGCCAGGATGCGCGAGATGGGCGCGAGCGGCGAGACCTTCCACCCGAGCGGTGCAGCCACCGAGAAAGGAGCAGCGGCATGAGCAAGTTCCAGCCCCGTGACGTCGTCATCGTCGACGGCGTGCGCTCGCCGATGGGCCGCTCCAAGGGGGGCGCGTTCGTGAACGTGCGCGCCGAGAACCTCTCCGCCGCGCTCGTCGAGGCACTGTTCGAGCGGAACCCCGAGGTGCCCAAGGGCGATGTCGAGGATGTCGTCTGGGGCTGCGTGAACCAGACGCTCGAGCAGGGCTTCAACGTCGCCCGCGCGATCGGCCTGATGGCGGGACTCCCGAAGCAGGTGGCGGCCCAGACGGTCAGCCGGCTCTGCGCGTCCTCGATGAGCGCGCTGCACATCGCCGCCCAGGGGATCATGACCGATTACGGCGACGTCTTCGTCGTCGGCGGCGTCGAGCACATGCAGCACGTGCCGATGATGCACGGCGTCGATCTGAACCCGTCGATGTCGAAGCACATGGCGAAGGCGTCGATGATGATGGGCGTGACCGCCGAGATGCTCGGCCAGCTCCATCAGGTGACGCGCGAGGACATGGACCGGTTCGCGCTGCGTTCCCACCAGCGGGCGGCCGCGGCCACCGAGGCCGGCCGCTTCGACGACGAGATCGTGCCGATCCAGGGCCACGACGAGAACGGGCTCCTGAAGGTCTTCCGTCACGACGAGGTCATTCGCGCGGACGCGTCCCTCGAGGCGCTCGGCTCGCTGCCGCCGGCGTTCGTGCCGAAGACCGGCACCGTCACGGCCGGCACTTCCTCGGCGATCGCGGACGGGGCCTCGGCGATGCTCGTGATGTCCGGGGCGAAGGCGATGGAGCTCGGCGTCACGCCGATCGCCCGCATCCGCTCGATGGCGGTCTCCGGCTGCGATCCGGCGATCATGGGCTACGGGCCGGTACCCGCGACGAAGAAGGCGCTGAAGCGTGCCGGCATGACGATCGACGACATCGATCACGTCGAGCTCAACGAGGCGTTCGCCGCGCAGTCCATCCCCGTCCTGAAGGATCTCGGCCTGCTCGACGACCTGGATCGGAAGGTCAACCTCAACGGCGGCGCGATCGCGCTCGGCCACCCGCTCGGCTGCTCGGGCACGCGCATCTCGACGACGCTGCTGAACGTCATGAAGCAGAACGACGGCGAACTCGGCCTCGCTACGATGTGCGTCGGCATGGGGCAGGGCATCGCGACGGTGTTCGAGCGGGTGTCGTAGGGGCCGTGACCGTCATCTCTCGTGGATCGTGTGGCGGCGTTCGTCGCCAGCGAGACCGGCGCTTCGTCCGGCAGTGTGGTCAGGCGCCGATGTCTCGAGCGCTCTGACCCGGATACTCGGCAGCGTGCCGGTTATTTGACAGTCCGAACGGCCAGTTGATCCGATCGGCGATGCCGATCGAGCATGGCCCGGTACGGCGGCGCCTCCGCCGAGCGACACCGGGAGAGTCCAGATCATGGCCGAGAAATCGCCACCGAAGGCACCGTTCGTCGACAAGATCGTCGCCGGTGCGGACACGCCACCGCGCGTGCGCCTGCTGACCGGTTACGTCGGGGATTCGTGTGAGAAGAACTGCGTGCGCCTGTATGCCGATGCAGAGCTCACGAGCTACGTCGAGATACCCGCGGTGGTCGTCCGCCACAGCGAGCCGGTGGAGGGCGATGCGCTCGGCGCCGTGCACCTGTGGGTCGATCGTGACGCGGAGGTCATAAGCCGCGGCGAGAATGTGATCGAGCGACGTGGCCGCTTTCTCGACGGACCGCTGGCTCGGGGTACCGCGGCACGCGACCCCCTGCAGCCGGAGCCACCGGGGCCCGGCGGCATACGCGCGCTGCAGAGTCTCGTCGACGGCTGTCCCTCGAGGCTCTTCGACGTCTGCGACTTCACCACGCAGGTCGCTTGCCCGCCGACCCGGCTCATCTGTCCGACCGAGCGGCCGCGTTGTCTGGAGATCACGGACATCGGTTGCCCCGTTCCGTCGGTGGATTCGCCCTGCGACTTCCGCACACGAATCCCGGCGGCGTGCGGCGTGCGCACGTTGAATCCCAGGGAGTGTTTCGTCCGGACTTTGCTCGATGCCGAGTGTGGCGTCATCCGGACCCGAAACCCCCTCGAGTGCGGCGGCGCCTCGCTCGTCGACGGCTGCCCGTCCGAGCGACAGATCTGTCAGACCGAGAACGCCTTCGCCTGCGGTGGTCCGAACACGTTCCAGGGGGGCGGCTGCGGTGGCGGTCGGTCGCTGGTCGACGGTTGCCGAAGCACGCCCGGCGGTTGCTTCGACGGCGGCGGATTCGGTGGTGTCGTCGATCCGGGCCGCTTCGACACCCGACCGCGCTTCCGCGGCTTCTGAGCACGCAGACGCCGGCGCACGTCGCGCCGCCGCTCGACGAGCGGCTGGTGTTCGAATGGCTCCGCCACCGCGGCCTGATCGCGGCGGCGGATGTCCTCGCCGGCGACGCGTCGGTGACGCCACGCCATTCGCGCAACGCGAACTTCGCCGTCACGGCCGGCGATCGATCGTGGTTCGTCAAGCAGGCCGAGCGTGTCGGCCCGGTGCACGGGCCCTCGGTCGATGTCGAGGCGCGGGTGCTCGAACTGATCGCCGCCTCGCCCGCGTTCGCCGAGCTCGCGCCATTCGTGCCACGCCTGCCCGTCGGTGCGAGCGGGGGCGTGCTGATCACGGAGCTGCTGGAGGGCGAGACGCTGCGTGCCGCGGTACGGGCGCTCGCGACCCGCTCCGTTCCGCCGGCCCAGGTCGTCGGTACAGTGCGCGACGCGGCACCAAGCACGGACCTCGCGACTGCCGGTGCGATGCTGGGTCGTTCGCTCGCGACGCTGCACGAGGCGCCGCTCGACGCGGTCAGCCCACTCGAGAGGACGGGGCACGTTCACCGGACCCTGCCGTGGTTCCTGCACATCGCCGAGCGCTCGGACGCCCGTGATGGCGCACACCCCGATTCGCTGGGCGGGACCTTGCGTGCGCTCGTCATCGAGCACGGCTTCGCGGAGCCGCTCGCGGCGATCGTTGCCGACTGGCGGCGCGACGCGTTCATCCACGGCGACATCAAGGGCGAGAACGTCGTGCTGACGCCGAACGGACCGGTGCTCACCGACTGGGAGACGGCCGACGTCGGTGACGCCGACTGGGACGTGGCGGGTCTGCTGCACACTTGCCTCGCGCTGTGGGTGGTGTCGATGCCGGCCGAAGAAGCGCTCGACGGTGCCACGCTCGCTACGCGCGCCGGTCTCGACCCGGACGCGATGGCGCCGATGCTGCGCGGTTTCTGGAAGGCGTACGCCGGTGCACGTGGGTTCGCGTCAGACGACCACGTGCGCCTCGAGCGGGTCGCGAGACTCACCGCCGGGCGTCTCGTGCAGGCCGCGGCCGAGCACTCGAGCGACGATACCTTGTCGGCGTCCGCACGACGTCTCCTGCAGATCGCGCGGCATACCCTCGACGAACCGCTCGAGATGCTCGACGAGGTGCTCGGGATGGGTTCGTGAGTGCCTCGCGCGTCGATGCGCTGGTGCGGCGCTTCGGTGTCAGCGAAGGACGTGTCGTCGTCGATGGGGAGGTGCTGGATATCCCCTCTCCCCCGAACCCGGACGGCGTCGGTGAGCCCACCGAGGCGGACGCCCTGACGAGTGCGCTGAGCGACGCCATCTACCGCGATGCCTATGCGCGCCTGCCGCCGGGCGCCTCGACATTGCCTGATGCCGCGGAGCGTGAACGCGACGAGCGATTCGTCGATGCCGTGCTGGCCGCGCATTGCACTGCCGAGCGCTGGGACGCGGGCTGGAGACTCGATGCCGTCGCCCCGCACGGACATGTCAGCGTCGCCCGCGATGCCGACTGGCGTCACGCCGCACCGGGCGACTTCCGCACCGATCCGGCCGGCCGCGGTGCCGTGCCCGGTGCTCGCGTGGCGCTGCTCGTCCGACCGTTCGATCTCGAGTCGCAGGCCGGTTCGATCTACCTGCACGGAGAAACGCTCGACGATCGAGCGAGTGGCGCCTGGCTCGGTCGTTTGTACTTCAACGCCGATCCCGAGACCACCGTTCGGCTGGTCGATGTCTTCTCCCGGCAGCTCGACACGCGGCGGATACCGTTCACGCTGAAGTGCCCGGCGCACGTGCGCTACTGCGCCCGCGTCGACAGCGTCGTCCTGTACGTCGCGGTGCGTCATCTCGACGCGCTCTTCGAGCTGCTCGGGCGAGAGCTTCGCGATGCGGCGTCGCCGCTTCGCGAGCTCGCCGACGGGACGCCTCTGTTCACTCGCGAGCTCGCCACGGGTGTCGGCTTCGCCGAGGACCCGGGAGCGGGCCACAGCTTCGGCACCCACCGCAGTCGGCTGGTCGCCGAGGCCTTGCTAGCGCACGCCGGGACGCGCGCGAAGGATGGCTCGCGAGCGAGTGCGGACAAGGACGGGCACGACGCGTGGCGTGCATGCCTGGACGCGACGTTCTCGGCGGCGGGTCTGGACCCGGCGCGCCCGTGGCTCGCACCCGGATCGATCGAGCGCTTCTCACTGGATTCACCGATCGGGAAGGCGGTGGGCAGCGGTTCGGCCGCGTCGTCGCGCGAGCGTGTGGAGGTCGACCCGGATTCCGTGCCGGGGAAGTGCCGCGCCGAGGCTTCACGCATCGCGATGACGCTGTGCCGCGACGCGATCTGGTCGGACGGTTGCTGCAACTGGATGGGCTGGAATCTGCTGACGCAGGGCGAGCAACTGGTCGAACGCCATGCGGCCACAGGAGCCTCGCTCTACGATGGTGCCGCCGGCATCGCGCTGTTTCTCGCCCACGTCGCGTGCCACGACGACGAGCCACTGATCGTCGACACCCTGACGGGGGCGCTGCGTGGTCTCGCACCGCGTGTCGAGCACTTGCGCGCGGCGCGTGACGGCGGCGTCTACACGGGGCTGGCCGGCGTCGCCTTCGCCCTGCACGACATCGCCGCCGTTCGCGAGGATGGCACGCTCTCGGACGAGGCAGACGCGCTGCTCGACGAGGCGGTCGCGTTCGCCGCGGTGGACGACGCTCCGATCGACGTGTTGACAGGCGTCGCGGGCCTCTTGCCGCTGCTGCTCGATCGCGGTGGCGAGAAGCACCTCGAACAGGCCCTGCGGCTTGCCGAGCGGTTGCTTGAACGGGCGCGATCCGTGCCGGCGGGTATCGAGTGGCCGACCGGAGCCGGAGCCGATGCGATACCGCTCACCGGGTTCTCGCACGGGGCGGCCGGTATCGCCTGGAGTCTCGCCGAGGTCGGAGTCGCAAGCGCGTCCCCCGCGCTCGTCGAGGCGGCGCGAGCCACGATGCGGGCAGAGAATGCGAGCTTCTCCGAGTCGCTCGGCAACTGGCCGGACTTTCGCGACGCGGACCCCTCCGGGTCGGCGATGGCCGGGCGTGGTGCCGCCACCGCTCCGACGGCGATGTCGGCCTGGTGCCACGGCGCACCGGGCATCGGACTGGCGCGGTTGCGGACCGCGGCACTCCTGGACGACGAGAGCGCCCGGGCGGACGCGCGGATCGCGCTCGATCACGTGCTCGCCACGCTGTCGCACGACCTTCGGACGGTTCCACACGGGCTCTGTCACGGTCTCTGCGGCAATCTCGAACTGTTGCTCGAGGCGTCGCGCGATTCCGCCGGTGGCGAACGCTGGCGGCGACCGCTCGACGCCACGCTCGACACGCTTCTGGACGCGGTCCGGCTCGGCCACCCCTGGGTAGGCGGTACGCGCAGCGGACGTCAGACGCCGGGACTGATGCTGGGGCTCGCGGGCATCGGGCACTTCCTGCTGCGGTGCGCGCACCCCGAGAGCGAGTCGCGCTCGGTCCGGCCGCGCTCGGTGTTGCTCATGACACCGGCGCTCCACCCGGTCATTCATGCGTGACCCTCATGTCCGGCGGACACGTTAAGCTGAGCGCCACGGGCGGCGCGAGTGCCGCTGCCACGAGACGGTGCCGCGGGTGTTCTCACTGGCCTATGTCAGCGACGAGGAAATCGCGTTCGACGAACGCTCGCTCGGCGAGCTCGGCGAACGCTGTTCGGCGAAGAACTACGCGAATGCCATCACCGGCTACCTGAGCTGGCAGGGCGGGAGCTTCTTCCAGTTCCTCGAGGGCGAGGAAGGCCCGGTGCGCGATCTGATGCGCACGATCGAGTTCGACCGGCGCCACGTGGTCGGACGCGTCGTCGAGCTCGGGCTCTGGGACGAGCGTCTGTTCGCCGACTGGGACATGTGCTTTCTCGACCCGCCACCGCCGGCGCTGGCGCGCATCCAGGTCGAGGTCGAGCGTGTCATGCGCACGCTCTGGGCGCCGGACATGGCCGGCAAGGAGGACACGCCGCAGGTCGGCGTGATGATCGAGCGGATCGCGGCGCTCGTGCGGAAGAGCGATCCGGTACGGGATTGATCGGGATACCGGAACGGCGGAACCCCCGTCAGAGCTCGCGTCGCCAGCGGGAGATCCTGTTGCGGATCTCCAGCCGCTCCGTATTGATCGACGACACCCGGCTCTCGCCGTACTCGATCGAGCGTCGCAGGCTTTTCGAGGTGCCCTGCTCGCCGAGGCTCGCGCGGCTGACGCGATCGGATTCTAGCGAGCTGCGCACGGTCTCGTATTCGATGTCGAGCCGGGCGAGCTTGTCGTCCAGCCCGTCGAGGTACGGCTGCAGGAAGGCGACCTGGAGCTCCGGGGGACAGACGCCCTGGTACTCCGCGCCGTTCCTGCCCTCGCTGTAGGCCTTCTCGGGCGTGCAGTACTCGAGCAGCCCTCGCTCGAAGGCGCGCCGGTACTGCGCCTCGTCCGGCATCACGGCCACCTTGGCGCAGGCCTTCACATGGTCGGCGAAGCGTGTCGTCGAGCGGCCGGCGGCGCCGTCACCGTAGCCGAGCCCGGCCCAGTCGCCGGCGATGCAGTCCTTCTTGCTGATCGAGGCGCAGCCGCTCGCGAGCAGCGGCGCGGCGAGCACGAGGATGAGTGTGCGAAGCATCGGTTCCTTCCCGAGGGCATCTCGACGATGACCGGGAGTCTGCGGCAACGGTCGCCGCGACGCGAACATCCGTTCACGGCACGACGCGGTAATCGTACCGCCGCCCCCGGAACGGGCGGAGCGGAGCGAGACGGATACGGGATGTCCGGGCGTCCGTGCCCCTGTCCCGCCCGTCGTCACGCGCCGCCGGTCACTCGCCGGAGGAGGGCGGCGCGTCGGCCATGAACCGGTCGAACTCCTTCTGGTCGGCCCGACGCCTGGAGCGCTCGCGGAATTCCGCGAAGCGACGCGAACGCTCTCCGAGCTCGGCCTTGATCTCGCGAATGCGCTCGTACTGCGCCTGCTGGTAGTCGTCGAAGACGACGTTGTCGGAGGCGGCGCGGGCACCGAGGCTCGTGCGACCGAAGCCGCTGCCGGTGACGCTCGTCCAGAGCTCGCGCAGCGCCGCGGGCAGGTCCCGCACGTGGCGCCCGCTCGCGATCCAGCCGAGCACGAGCAGCCCGACGGGCCAGAAGAACATGAAGCCGAACACCATGACCGCGATGTTCATGGGCGACCAGTCGCCGCGGCGACCCGTGCCCGTGCGGTTGCAGGAAGTGTGACTCGACCGCTCGAAGGCGGGATCGGTGGAAGTGGACATTGACGATGATCCTCTTGTCGTTGGAGGAGAGCGCTCTCTCCCGGAGTCGGCCCACCCGACAGGCATTCACCGGTTCGGCCGTTGGCGCATCGTTCCGGAAAGGACTGATGCGAACACTGTTCACATCGAGTATAACGATCTCCCCACGGTTTGCAAGACCCTGCCATGACGAGAGTGACGAGAGACGTGATGGGCGAATGGAAGCGGACGGCCGGATGGGCACGCTCGGCCGAGCGCGGTCCGGTCGATTGCCGCTCTGTTGGTCATGGTTCGGCTGGCCGTGATCCGACTCGGCATGATCCGGCGAAGTGCAGCCTGGCCGATCGCGGCCCGTTCGATCGCGGCCTGGTCGGACGATCCTCCGCCGCCGGGCACGGGGACGCGGCGGGGCCAGGCGCGTGAAGAAGGCCGGCAAGAGCTACCACCACGGGAATCTCGCCGAGTCCCTGCTCGACGCCGTCGACGACACCGCCACGCGCCTCGGGCTCGAGGCGGTGACGCTGCGCGGCTGCGCCAGGCAGGTGGGCGTGGCGCCGTCGTCGGCCTTTCGCCACTACGCCGACAAGCGGGCGCTGCTGACCGCGTTCGCCACGCGGGCGCTGCACCGTCTGACCGACGCGCTCGTCGCGGCGCGCGCGGATGCCGCCCGGAGTGGCGAGGATGCCTTTCACGCCGTCGCGCTCGCCTACGTCCGCTTCGCGATCGACCGTCCCGCGTTCTTCCGGGCGATGTGGCGCGAGGAGACGATCTACTCGGGAGACGCCGCCTACGTCGCCGGCGCCGCGGCCTTGCAGGGCGCGCTGACCGGCGGCTTCGCCGGCACGCTCGAGGACGCCGATCCGACGCGACTCGACACGCCCGAGCTGCTCGCCTGGTCGGCCGTGCACGGGCTCGCCGCGCTGATGGTGGACGGACCGGTCGGCCGCGACGAACCGATGACGGTGCGGCTCGCGATGGCGGCCGAGATGATCGAGGCGCTGTCGCCGGTGTTCGCCCGGGCGCCGCGATCGACGTGATGCGCGAGCCGGCCGTCCCGTGCGAGCCGGTCATTCCGCGCGAGCCGCCCGTCTCGCTCGTCCCCTTCGCTTCCTGCGCCCCGCTCGCCGGGCGCACCGCGCGCGTCCCGTGTCGGTCGCGACGGTTCTCGCCCCGCGACGGGGATGAGGCTCACGAAGCGTGCGGTGGGTGCGGCAACCAGCCGACCTCGCCGACGCGGTAGAACGGGCCGCCCTCGGGAACGTCCGCGTGATGCACGAGGCGCGTCAGCGAGACGTTGCCGATGTCGAACGCGACACTCGTGGTCAGCGGAAGCTCCAGGGCGATCTGCAGCGCGGCGAGGATCGTGCCGCGATGGGAGACGCAGACGACGTCGTGCCCGGCGTGCTCGCGCTGCATCTCTCCGACGAAGCGCCGCACCCGATCGGTCAGCATCGTGAAGCTCTCGCCGTTCGGCGCCTGCTCGTGCGGCGAGAGCGGCCAGAATCCGAGGAAGGGGTCCTGGCGAAGCGCGAGCAGCTCGTGGTGCTCCATGCCGTTGTAGTCGCCGAAGTCGAGCTCCGCTATGTCCGCGGTCTCGTGGCGGGCACCCGGACGAGCGCCGGCGGCCACCAGCGCGTCCGCCGTCTGGCGAGTGCGCCGGAGCGTGCTCGTGACCCAGGTCGCGTCGATCGGCAGGCGGGCGGCGACACGCTCGAACAGTGCCGTGTCGCTCGTGTCGCAGTCCACGTCGAGGCTGCCGTACATGCGGGTACCGACTTCGGGCACCGTCGCGTGGCGCACCCACCAGAAGCGCGTGGCGTGCTCGGGCAGCGGCAGCCGGGCGCGGAGTTCGGAGTTCATGGCGGAAGTGTCGCGGAGCGGAGGGATCCGAACCGAAGTATACGAGGGCCTCTTCCCGAGCGTCGTCATGGCGAGCGTGCCGCTCGCGCTTCGACGACGCGAGCGGCACGCGGTATCTTCGGCGTCCCGATCCCGATGCCCTCCCGGAGCTTCCCTTGCCCGATACCTCGCTCGTGCACCGCCCGTCCTCCGATGTCCCGGCCCGTCCCGGTCCGGCCGAGCATTTCGGCGGTACCGTCTCGATGGAGATGCTGTCGAACCACGCCGACATCGCCGCGAGCGTGCTCAGGGTCAGCTTCGCTCCCGGCGCGCGCACCGCCTGGCACACGCATCCCGCCGGTCAGGTGCTCCTCGTCACCTCGGGCAACGGCATCGTCGCGACGCGCGACTGGTCACGGTGCATGAGCGTCGGCGACGTCGTCGAGATTCCGGCGGGCGTCGAGCACTGGCACGGTGCGGCGAGCGCGACGCCGATGCAGCATGTCGCGGTCCAGCCCGATTCCGCGACCGCCTGGCTCGAGCACGTGACGGACGAGGAACACGCACGCGGCGAACGCGAGGGGTGACGCGGCGGGCGAGCGCACCGGCGCCCGTGCGGGTCGGGATCCTCCGGGTTGTCGTCACGACGGTGTTGCCGCCGACGGTGCCGCGGGTGATGGTCGCGGAGGTGCCTCGCCGACGCCGGGGTCGGCCACCTCGGTCCGGACGTCGGTGGAGGTGGTGACGCCGAGCCGGGCCAGGTCGTCGGCGAAGTCGTCGAGGGTCAGTAACCCCACGCACGGGCGCGCGCCGCCGAATCGGTCCGTGGTTTCGGCCCCGGAAGCCCGCGTGTCCGGAGCCGGACCGAGCGTGCCGTCGCGCAGGTGACGGGTCAGCGCGAGGGCGGCGAGCGTGGGGACGTGCGGTCCGGATTCGCCGCTCGCCCTCAAGCGCCAGCGGGCGCGCGTCGGCGAGCCCCGAGCGTCGAGCCCCTCGGCGCGAACTTCCATGACTCCGACATCGACCCCGAAGTGACGCAGGCGGTTGCCGAGCGCGTGCAGGGGGCGGGCGAGCGGGGCGGCCGAACGCGGCAGGCCGAGCCGCACGAGCGTGCCGATCGCGGCAAGCGCCAGGTGCTCGACGGGCAGCCCGAGACCGGCCTCGAACGTCGCCGACGTGGTCGGCCGGTAGCGCGAGACGAACAGATCCAGGTCGGGTGTCTCGACCAGCGACGCGTAGCGTCGGCCGATGCCGGGAAAGCGGAAGCGACGCGTCCGCGACCAACCGCGTGACGTCGTCCAGCGACCTTGATCGAACACCCGGACCGGTCGTCCGACCGTCGACAGGATGGAGCGGACGACCGCGAGACCGACACGCTGTCGATTGCTAGGACAGATCGTCGCGCCGAGCGTGTCGATGCGTCGCCAGTCGGCGCACAGGGTGTCGACGACCGCGTGGCTCAGCGCCGGCGTGCTGCTCGCACCACTGACGACGGCGACGCCTGCCCGTCGCGCGGCCGCGTCGAACCGTCCGATGTCCGTCACGAAGTCACGCCCGTCGGCAAGGTCCAGATAGTGGGCGCCCGCCTCGATGGCGGCGACAACGACGCTCGGGCTCTGTCGCAGGAACGGTCCGCTGGCATCGATGACGAGGTCGATGCACCGCTCGCGCAGCGTCGCCGCGTCGATCGTCGCGCGATCGATCGCGAGCGTGTCACGCAGGCCGAGCGACGCGGCCAGCGCGAGCAGCGGTGCCGGACGGCGTGCCGCCGGGACGATCCGCAGGCCCGGCTCGCGAGCGAGGTGACGCACCAGCCGTTCTCCGAAGGTGCCGGTGGCACCGATCACCAGCACGACGAGCGTGGGCCGGCCCCGGTCATCCCTTGTCGCTTTCATGTGCGTTCGCTCCCGTGACCGATCGACGGCTGATCGATCGGCGCTTGACAGGAGATATTCTATGACAGATATTTCTGTCATGACAGAAATAAATGGCGAAACGGATGTGCTCTCTCCCGCGGTCGAGATGTTCGTGCTGCGTTGGGGAGATCTCGGCGGACAATGGGGCGTCAATCGCTCGGTCGCGCAGATCCACGCGCTGCTCTACCTGAGCGAGGTGCCGCTGACGGCCGAGGACATCGCCGCCCGTCTGGGCATGGCGCGCTCCAATGTCTCCAACTCGGTGAAGGAGCTGCTCGGCTGGAAGCTGATCGAGCGTGTACCGGTGCTCGGCGACCGGCGCGATCACTACGCCGCCGAGACCGACCTGTGGGAGATGGTCCGGCGCATCGCGGCCGGTCGCAAGGAGCGCGAGATCGATCCGGTGGCGGCGGCGCTCGCCGATTGCCTCGAGGCCGCGCGTGCCGATCCCGCGGTCGGCGCGACGACGCTCGCGCGGATCGAGACGATGCAGGATTTCGTGGTGCGCTCGAGTCGCTGGTACGAACAGATGCTCGCGCTGCCGGTGAGCCGGATCACGGCGTTGATGAACATGGGTGACCGTATCGTGGGTCTGCTCGGCGGGACGCGGCGCGGTGCGCGCGAGAAGGGTGGCGACGTCGACGTCGAGAGCGACGGCAACGGCCACGGCCACGGCAAGGAAGCGGACGATCCGTCGAACGGTGTTCGCGAGCGATCGGTCGGGACGAGTAAGGCGGGCCGGAAGGGCGTCGGCGAAGCGTCGTCGGGTCGGCAAGGGCGACGGTAGCGGCTCGAGTGGCGACAGTGGCCAGGGCAAATCGGGGCAGGTCAGCTCAGGGCAGGCAGGGGCGGACAGACACGCCCGGCTCGAAAGGTCGAACCGGGAGAGGCGTCACCGCACGATGGAGGGATGGAAAGATGGAGCTTGGCGAGAGACGCCTCGAACACGATGGAGGCGGGTGCCGGCATACGGGCGCACCGCTCGAACCGGCACCGCTCGAACCGGCACCGCTCGAGTCGACACCGCTCGAGTCGACACCGTCCGAGACGGCGCCGCTCGCCGACCTGCGCTTTCGCGCCCTGCTCGGCGCGGAGCGCTGGACCGCGTTGCCCCGGGCGGTGCGCCGGCGCTTCGGCAAGCGCCTCGACGACGCGCGCACGGTCACCTACACGGGACACATCGTCGAGTGCCGCATGAGCGGCGCGGGCTGGCTGCTCGCGCAGCTCCTCCGTCCGATCGGCGGTCCGCTGCCGACGAGTCGCGACACCGGTGTGCCGGCAGCGGTCGTGGTGACCGAGGACGAGGCGACCGGCGGGCAGTTCTGGACCCGTGTCTACGGACGTCACTCCGGCTTCCCGCGCGTGATCGGCAGCAGCAAGCGCTTCCGCGGCCCGACCGGACTGGAGGAGTACATCGGACACGGCATCGGCATGGCGCTGGCGGTGTCGGCGGACGAACGTGCGCTGCACTTCGACAGCGATCACTACTTTCTCGCCGCGGGCCCCTTCCGCTGGCGCCTGCCCGGCTGGTTGACGCCCGGTGCGCTGCGCGTCAGTCACGTCGATCGTGGGGCGGGTCGGTTCGAGTTCGTGCTCGCGCTGCGTCACCCGCTGCTCGGAGAGCTCGTCCGCCAGAGCGCGCTGTTCGCCGATGCGCCTGTGAAAGCGCACCCGCGCACGAGAGGATAGAGATGGACTCGGGGCGTATCATCAGGTGCTCGTCGCCGGTCCAGCGCCCATGCCGAACTGTCCTTCCTGCGGAGATCTGTTGACGGGAATCGGTCCGCACGTGCGCAGCCTCGCCTGTCCGTCCTGCGGGCACTGGGTGTTCGTCACCGATGGCGCCTGGACCGACGGCGGGCGCTTCGCGCACGCGCTCGACGCGCCGCCGCTGCTCCGGGTCGGGCGTGCGCTCGTGCTGGACGGGAGTGCGCGGGTCGTCGCCGGTCGCGTGCGTCTCGGTGACGAGGAGAGTCACTGGGACGAGTGGTGGCTCACCGACGAGACGGGCGAGGGTCTCTGGCTCGAGGAGGACGGCGGACGCTATCTCCTGCACGAGAGCGTCGCGCACGCGCCGGCGGCGGGGGCGTTCCGCGCGCTCGGTGTCGGACAGACGTTCGAGGCCGGTGGCATACCCTGGTTCGTCACGGAGTCGTTCGTCGCCCGCGTGCTCGGCGCCGAGGGCGAGTTGCCGGTCGCGTTCGACGTGCGCGAGAGCGTGCGATGTCTCGATGCGCTCGCCGACGGGCGCGAGCTGTCCGTCGAGATATGGGGTGAGGAGGTGTCCGCCTCGATCGCGATGCCGCTCGACGCGGCGCGTCTGCTCGTCTCGTGAGCGCGGGGAAGCGGCCGTGCGACTGAAGGAAACCCTCGCCGAGATTCATCCCGATCACCTCGTCGAGGTTCTCGAGAGCCACCTCCGCGACGGGCGCGACGACGCGGTACGTCAGGCACTGCCGTCGTTGATCGAGCGTCATCCGGCGCGCGCCGACGAGCTGCGGGCGATCGAGCGGCGGCTGCGGGACGCCGCGCCATCGGTGTCCGCCGAGCGCGTCACCGGCGACGCGGCGGGCGTCTTCGCCTGCTCGAGCTGCGGCGGCACGCTGATCCGCCAGGCGCCCGACTCGATCGAGATCATCTGTCAGTACTGCGGTACCGAGACCGCGCTGGACGACGCCCTGCCCGGTGCCCGCTGGGAGGCCTCGCTCGATCCGGACGCGCGTTTCGGCATCGGCTCGTTCTACACGCACGAGGGCACGCGCTGGCAGGTGGTCGGCATGCAGCGGTTCACCGGCACGCTGCGCGAGTGGGATGGCGAGGACGGCGCCTGGGAGACCAGCCGCGAGGCCTGGACGTCGTGGTGGATGCTGAACGCCGAGCGCGAGCTCGCCTGGCTCGAGGATCACGGCAAGAAGCGTTACTGGAGCGTCGCGACCGTACCCCGGAATCCGGTGCCGCCATCGTCCGACTCGCGCGAGCACGAGCACGGTGACTGGTCGCTCGTCGATGCCGCCGGGGAGTTTTCCTACCGTGTGCGCGAGGGCGAGCGGCACCGGACCGTCGAGCCACGCTCGGCGCACGAGGCGAGCCTCTCGGTGGAGACGCGTCTCGACGAAGCGGGCGAGCCGGTCGAGATCGAGTACTTCCTGTCGCGGGAGCTGGCGGACCGGGAGGTCGTCGCCGGAATCGGCGATGTCGCGACGCTCGACGGCATCGATCGCTGGCGACGCACGCGGAACGCCTTTCTGGTCGTCACGCTCGGCTGCGCGCTCGGGTTTCTCGCGCTCCGTCTCGCGCTGCCCTCGCGCGAGCTGTTTCGTGCCGACGTCTCGCTCGCCAAGGCGATGGCACCCGAGACGCTCGGTAGCGTGACGCTCGACGAACGCTTCCCGGTCTACGCGCTGTCGGCGAGCTCCGTGCCCTTCCGGCGCGACGGTTGGCTCGCGTTCGAGCTCGAGATGGCCCTGCCGGACGACGCGCGCGAGGCGTACATGCCGTTCGAGTTCTGGCGCGAGTCCGGTCACGACTCGGACGGCCCCTGGTACGAGAGCGACTACCGGGACGAGCACCGCGTGCGCCTCGACCAGCGCGGCGTATACCGTCTGTCCGTCGTCGACGCCGACAGCTCGTCCGGGAACATCACGAGCGACGCGTCGCTGACGGTCGTCTCGAACGCGTTCTCGATGCTGCCGTCGATGCTCGCGGGGCTGCTCGCGTTCGCGCTCGCGGTGCTCGCCCACGTGCGTAAGGCGAGCCTGGCGAGCGGGGCGGCCGCCCTGCCGCCGCCGGAGAAGTCGCGGCGATGAGGCGTTTCCACTGGGTCGTCGTCGCGTTCGTGGGCATCTGCATCGTCGCGTTGCCACTCTGGTTCGCCGTGCGCGGCACCGGTGCCGGAGTCGTCGCCACCACGGCGGCCGGCGCCGCATCCGAGCGAGGTGCGCAAGGCGGAAACCTGCGCTCCGGCGGCGGACGCGTCTTCGTCGGCGGCGGCAGCCGCGCCGGCAAGTGAATTCCGCCACGCGCCCCGTTTCCCCGATCCGCCCCTTCACCCTTCGAGAGAACGTGCGTCATGCCGAACCCGTCCACCCTCCTCCGCATCGCCACGCTCGCCGCCACGAGCCTGTCCCTCGTGCTGCTCGCCGTGGCGCCCGCGCACGCGCAGTCGGCCCGCTTCGAGAGCCTCGCCACGGGCATCATCGACACCGTCCTCTACTCCTTCGTCGGCATCGTCATGGCCGCGATCGGGTTCAAGGTCGTCGACTGGCTGACCCCGGGCGGGCTCGCCGAGGAGATCGCCCACAAGGAGAACCGCGCGCTCGCGACCGTCGCCGGCGCGATGATCCTGGGCATCTGCATCATCATCGCGGGCGTCATCACCGGCGGTTGACGGCGCTATCGCCACGGTCCCCGTGACGCGCACGGCGAGCGTGTCCGTCGAGCCACGGCGTTGACGACCGCGGCCGGACGATCGCCCGCCGAGGAGGCGCCGGCCCTCGATGCGGGGCGCTTCGGCGTGCTGCTCGGGTCGCTGTTCGTGATCGCCGCCTGCAGCCTCCTCTACGAGCTGCTGATCAGCAGCCTGTCGACCTACCTGCTCGGCTCCTCGGTCGTCCACTACTCGGTGACGATCGGGCTGTTCCTGTCCTTCATGGGGGTGGGTGCTTGGCTGTCCCAGGCGGTGCGCACGCGCCTGATCGAGACGTTCGTGCTGATCGAGGTCGCGATCGGCATCGTCGGCGGACTGTCGGCCCTCGTGCTGCAGGCGGTCTACGCCTGGACCGAGTTCTACTACCCGGCGATGGTGTTCGTCATCGCGCTGATCGGCATGCTGGTGGGTGCCGAGATACCGCTGCTGACGCGCATTCTCGAAGGCACGTCGGGGTTGCGTCGAGGCATCAGTCAGGTGCTGACGGTCGACTACCTCGGTGCCCTGGCCGCGTCGCTGCTCTTCCCGTTCGTGCTGCTGCCGTACCTGGGACACCTGGTCACGGCCTGCGTGGCCGGGCTGGTCAACCTGGCCGTGGCGCTCGCCGTCGCCTGGCAGTTCCGCGGTGGCGGCCGGCTGGCGGGACGTCTGCCGTTCGCGCTCGCCGCCGTCGGGGCGCTCGCCATCGGCACGGCGATCGTGCGGGCCGACACGCTCGGCTCGGTGCTCGAGCAGGCGCTCTACCAGGACACCGTCGTGTTCGCCGAGCAGAGTCGCTACCAGAAGCTCGTCGTCACCCGCTGGGGCGACGACACGCGATTGTTCCTCGACGGCAGTCTGCAGTTCTCCAGTCTCGACGAGTACCGCTATCACGAGACGCTCGCGCACGTGCCGGCGGCGTTCGCCCTGCGGCTCGAGCGTGCGTTGATCATCGGCGGTGGCGACGGACTGGCCGCGCGCGAGCTGCTTCGTCACGATTCGCTCGCCGAGCTGGTCATCGTCGATCTCGATCCCGCCGTCACGCGGCTCGCGCGCACGCTGCCGGTGATCGCGGCGCTCAACGAGGGCGCGCTCGACGATCCCCGCACGCGTGTCGTCAACGCGGACGCCTGGGCCTGGCTCGCCGAGGCGGGAGACCTGTTCGACGTCATCGTCGTCGACCTGCCCGATCCGGACTCGGAGGACACGGCGCGGCTCTACACGAGCGCCTTCCACGCACGCGTCGCGCGACGGCTCGCCGTCGGCGGGGCGATGATCACGCAGGCCACGTCGCCGTGGTTCGCGCGCCGCGCCTACTGGTCGATCGGCGCGACGCTCGGCGAGGTGTTCCGTCACGTGCGCCCGGTCCAGGTGAACGTGCCGTCGTTCGGGCCGTGGGGGTTCTTCGTCGCGGCCGACCATCCGCTCGACGAACCGCGTTCGGCCGTGTTCGACGGCCGCTACATCGACGCCGCGACGTTCGCCGACGCGCTGCGCCTGCCGCCCGACGTCGGTCCACTCGAGGTCGAGGTCAATCGCGTCGGCTCGCTGCGTCTGCTCGACTACTACCGCGAGGGCTGGGTGGCGCTCCAGGGCGGGGCGAAGGCCCCGTAGCACGGCGTCCCGCAGGGACACCGCCGCCATCGCCATCGAAACTAGCCCTTGGGACAGTCGAGGACATCTGCCCACGGCTTGACTGTAGTGTTCACGTCACGAGGCCGATCCACGGGCGCGAGGCCGGTGCGCCGGATCGGGCAAGGTGGCCGCAGGGAACCGGGACATGGGGGGAATCGACCAGGCGAGACGTGATGCGCGCATCACCACCCCGCTCGGTGACAACGCGCTCGTGCTCTACCGCCTGGAGGGCGGCGAGGCGCTCGGCGAGCCGTTCGATTATCGCCTCGACTGCCTGAGCGAGGACGACGCGATCGATCTCGACGACCTGCTCGGCAAGGGCATCACCGTCGCGTTCGACACCCACGAGGACGGCACCCGTCACATCGACGGCATCGTCACCCGCGCGGCCCAGGTGTCCGGGCGCACCGAGTACGCGCAGTACCGCTTCTCCGTGCGTCCGCGGCTGTGGTTGCTCGAGCGCACGTCGGACTGCCGCATCTTCTCCGAGACGAGCGTCCCCGACATCGTCCTGCAGGTGCTCGGCGAGCACGGCGTGACCGCCGTCGACGTGCGGTTGAGCGAGTCCTATTCGCCCCGGCACTACTGCGTGCAGTACCGCGAGACCGCCTTCGCCTTCGTGAGCCGCCTGCTGGAGCACGAGGGCATCCATTACTTCTTCGAGCACGGGGAGGGCGAGCACGTGCTCGTGCTCGCCGACGGGCCGGAGGCCCACGGCAGCCTGCCCGGTTACGAGCGCGTTCCCCACTACACGGCCGATCAGGGCCGGCGCGAACGGGATCACCTGACGAGCTGGTCGTTCCGTCGCAGCGTCGACTCCGGGCGCTACGTGATGAACGACTTCGCCTTCGACGAGCCCGCGCGGGATCTTCTGGTGAGCGCGTCGATCCAGGTCACCGAGGCCTACGACGAGTTCGAGCTCTACGAGTACCCCGGTGCCTTTCCGGGCGCCGGCAGCGGCGCGATGGAGCGGAGCTACGGCGAGGGGCTGGCACGCCGTCGCATGGAGCTCGAGCTGAGCCGTCACGAGGTGTCGAAGGCCGGCGGCAACGCACGCGGGCTGGCCGCCGGGCGGACGTTCGAGCTGTCCGGGGCGGAGCGTGCCGAGCTCGATCGCGAGTACCTGATCGTCCGGGCCGGGTTGAGCATCGACCTCGACAGCTACTTCAGCGGCGGCGACGGCGGCGCGCCGGAGTTCGATTGCCGGATCGAGTGCATCGACGCGCGCACCGTCTTCCGCCCGGCGCGCAGGACGTCGCTTCCACGCATCCAGGGACCGCAGACGGCGATCGTCGCGGGCCCCGCGGGCGAGGAGATCTGGACCGACAAGCACGGCCGGGTGAAGCTGCAGTTTCACTGGGATCGCTACGGTCAGTCGAACGAGAACAGCTCCCGCTGGGTACGTGTCTCGCAGGCCTGGGCCGGCGCGCAGTGGGGCGCGATCCATCTGCCGCGGATCGGCCAGGAGGTCATCGTCGAGTACATCGACGGCGACCCCGACCGGCCGATCGTGACCGGACGGGTCTACAACGGCACCCACGGCGTGCCGTATCACCTGCCCGCCAACGCGACGCAGAGCGGCATCAAGAGCCGCAGCTCCTCGGGTGGCCAGGCGGCGAACTTCAACGAGATCCGCATGGAGGACAAGAAGGGCGCCGAAGAGCTCTACGTGCACGCCGAGAAGAACCAGACCAACGTCGTCGAGAACGACGAGAGCACGTCGGTCGGCAACGACGAGACGATCTCGATCGGCAACGACCGCATCGAGACCGTCGGCAATGACGAGACGATCTCGATCGGCAACGACCGCACCGAAACCGTCGGCAACGACGAGACGATCTCGATCGGGAGCGACCGCACCGAGACCGTCGGCAGCGACGAGAAGATCTCGATCGGGTCCAACCGCACCGAGACGGTCGGTGCCGACGAGGACGTGACCATCGGCGGTCGTCAGGCCGTGACGGTCAGAGGCGACGTCGTCGAGAAGTACGCGTCGAACCAGGACACCAGCGTCGGCGGCAATCACACCGAATCGATCGGCAAGGGCCAGGAGCTGAAGGTCGCCGACGACCGCAAGGTGACGGTCGGTGACGATCTGGTGGTGTCGGTGGGCAAGAACCTGAGGATCACCGCCGGCGACTCGATCAGCATCGTGACGGGCAAGGCCAGCATCAAAATGAAGAAGGACGGTTCGATCGTCCTCAACGGCGTCGATGTCACGGTGAACGGCAAGGGCAAGGTGGATGTCAAGGCGAAGAACAACGTCGTCATGAAGGGCAAGAAGATCCTGCAGAACTGACGATGGTCGCGGCGAGCGGCGAGCGGCGAGCGGCGAGCGGCGAGCGGCGAGCGGCGAGCGGTGAGCCAAGAGGCGAGACGAGGCGAGGCGAGGAGTCATGGGCGAAGAGATCACGGGCGACGGCACCGCGAACGAAGACGGCCGGACCGGCGAGGCCACGACGCCGAGCGGCACCCGCGCGATGCACGGTGTGGTCATCGGCGTGCTCGCGGGAATAGACGAGCGGGGCCGGCCGCTGGTCGCCTACGCGGGCAACCCGTCGCCGCTTCCCGTCGCCGCCCGGTCGACGAGCGACGTCGACCCCGAGGCCGCCGGACGGGAGGTCGCGCTGCTGTTCGAGGGCGGCGACATAGAGAAGCCGCTCCTGATCGGCGTGGTGCAGTCCGGGCGGCGTCCGGTGGAGCGCTCCGGCGACACGCCCGTTCCGGCACGCGCACCTGTTTCGCCGGGCACGCCCGAAGACATCGAGGGGAGCGATGCGCCCACTCCTGCCCGCTCCGACGCTTACCCGAGCGAGGAGACGACCCTGGTGCCCGAGGAGACCGAGCTCCAGGTCGACGGCGGGCATGTCGACATCGAGGCTCGCGAGCGGATCGTGCTGCGCTGCGGCAAGGCCAGCATCACGCTGACGCGCGCGGGCAAGGTGATCATCCGCGGCGCCTACGTCTCCACCCGCTCCTCGGGCGCGAACCGCATCAAGGGCGGTTCCGTGCAGATCAACTGATCGACCCGGACAAGCAAGACGCCCCTCTCATGTCCGCCATCATCCACGACGTGGTCTACCAGCATGCCGAGAACGCGTGTGCGCTGTGGCACCAGCGACAGCAGGCGGTCGACGAGGCGCACTACACCTTCGATGATCTCGTGCATCTCGACACGCGGCTCGAGGCGAACCTCGACGGTCTGCGCATCGCGGGCATCCATGCCGACCCCATGCTCGACGAGATGATCGAGGCGGGTGACGAGGGGGCTCGTTTCACGCGCGGCCTGCTCGCGCTCGAGCGCGGCGAGCACTCGTATTTCCTCACGCTGCTCGAGACCGTCGGACCCGACGAGGAAGGCCGAGACGAGCTGGGCTCGGCCTTGTGCCGGGCCGAGCCCGAACACCTCCGCGGCATCGCCCGCGAGCTGCTCGGGAGCCACATGCCGGCGGCGATCGTGCTCGGCCTGCGTACCTGCGCGGCGCACCGGAGAAGCCCCGGCGCGCACCTGGCGAGCTGCAACCGGCACGCGGACGCGACGGTGCGCGCCGCCGCCAGCCGCACGGCCGCCGGTCTCGGCGAGCGCGCGTTCGCCGCGCTCCTGCTGCACGCCGAGCCCGACGACGAACGCGAGCGTTTCGAACGGGCGAGAGCCCTGGCGATGCTCGGCCACGCGCCCGAGGCCCGGCGCTCGCTGCGCTCGCTGGCGCTCGGCACGACGGCATCGAATGGTGACGCCACGGCGCTGCTGATGCTGATGTCCGATTCGAACGCGGGTCGCACCTTCCTGAAGCAGCTCACCGATCTGCCGGGACGCGAGCGAGATGTCGTCAGGGGCTTCGGCCTGATCGGCGATCCGGTCGCGCTTCCGTGGCTGATCGAGCGCTGTCGCGAGCCGTCCGTGGCCCGCCTCGCCGGTGAGGCGATCACGACGATCACCGGTGTCGATATCGCCTACGAAGACCTGGACCTCGACGATCCTCCGGACGGTGTCGAGACGACGCCGAACGACGACCCTGACGACGACAGGGTGGCGCTCGACGAGGACGAGAGCCTGCCGTGGCCCGATGCCGGTCGGCTCGCGGCGTGGTGGGGGCAGGCGTCCGGTCAATTCCCCAACGGCGCGCTGCATCTCGGCGGACTCGTGAAGGAGCCGGCCGCGCTCGAGCGGGTTCTGCGCGACGCGTACCAGCGTCAGCGAACGGCGGCGGCCTGCGCGCTCGCGCTCGCCCGTCCCGCCACGGGGTATCTCGATACTCGTCTGCCCAGCGCGCGGCAGCGACGCTTCGTGGTCGAGCCCGAGGCCGCCTGACGTGCAACTGATGAATCACACGGGCATGGTGGCCGGCTACACGCTCGGCATGGAGCCGAGCGGTCGCGAGAGCGTGGTCGTCGCTGTCAAGGGCACGTTCGCGATCCCGTCGCGGCACGACCAGCCGCCACGTCTCGCCGATGAACAGGTACCCCTCGTCGAGGCCGACACCTTCAGCGGCGAGCCCGGCTTCTCGTCGCCGCTACATGAGGTGGACTACGCGCCGGTGAAGCGGCGCTGCGACGTACTCGTCGTCGGCTCGGCATATGCTCCCGGCGGCAAGCCTGCCGAGCGCGTGCAGGTCGGGGTGAAGGTCGGCACGTGGGCGAAGCTCCTCGACGTGCTCGGCGATCGGTTGTGGATCGACACCGGAACAAGGTTCTCGGTGAGCCGGGCGGTGCCGTTCACGACACGCCCGATCACCTACGACATCGCGTTCGGTGGCGTCGATCGTCTGCATCCCGACGAATCGCGTCACGATCCGTACATGTCGAACCCGGTCGGCATCGGCTATCACGCACACCTCGAGTCCGAGCGGGTCGAAGGCACGCCCGCGCCATCGACCGAGGAATGCGAGCGGCCCATCGGTGCACCGAACGGCCGCTACAGCCCGATGTCGCTCGGACCGATCGGTCGGGGATGGCAGCCGCGCGTCGCCCACGCCGGTACCTACGACGACGCGTGGCTTGAGCACACCTTTCCGTTCCTGCCACCGGACTTCGACGATCGCTACTACCAATCAGCACCCGAGGATCAGCAGATCAACTACCCGACGGGCGGCGAGCAGATCGTGTTACTGAACCTGACGCCTGAGGGGCGCTGCCGATTCACATTGCCGAGCGTTGATGTGCCGGTATGCTTTTTCCGCCGGGATGCTGATCGCGTTGAGACCCGTGCGGTGCTCGACACGATCGTGTTCGAGCCGGATCACGAGCGGTTCACGCTGACCTGGCGGGCGAGCCTCGCATTACGGCGTAACTTGTTCGAGGTACCGGAGGCGCTTGTCGGGCAGGGTACGCGCGGATGGTGGCGTGCGCGAGATCTCGGCAAGGCCTACTACCTGTCACTTGACGTGCTGGCTCGCGAGCGCCGCGCCGAAGGGAAGGAAGCGCCGTGAGCGGGAGCATCGACGATCCGAACGAGGGCGCGGCAAGCTTCACGAAAAGCGCGCAAGTTCGTGTCGGTATCACACGAACGGGACTGATCACTTCATTGGGTAATGACAGTCCATCGACGTGCGCGGCCATACGTTGCGGGATCGACAACGTGAGAGAAACTCGATTCTCCGATTCCGTCGGCGAATGGATCAATGCAGGTCTGGTTGAGAGGCACGATTCGAAGCGAGGGGGAAGGCGCTTGTTGGCGTTGGCTGCCGAGGCGATATCGGAGTGCTTGACCTGCGGCCCATTGTTGAACTGTGAGCGCGTGCCCTTGATTCTCTGCTTGCCGGAGAAGAACAGGCCGGGCCGACTGATCGCCGATGACGACGCGTTCTTCCGCGATCTGCAGCAGTTGCTGGGCGTCGAGTTCTCGAGAAGCTCTCGAGTGCTGACACACGGGCATGTATCTGTAGCCACCGCGCTGCAGCATGCGCAGCGACTTCTCGCAGCATCGCCGGACATCGATCACGTCATCGTGGCCGGAGCAGATAGCCTCATTTCCGCCGCTGCTCTCAATCACTTTGAACGACAGAACCGTCTGATGACTAGTCAGCACTCTGACGGCTTCATTCCTGCCGAGGCGGGCGCTGCGTTGGTGATAGAACGGGAAGGCGGTGAGGAGCACGCCTTGTACTGTCACGGTGTGGGATTCGCCACCGAGCCCTCCCCGATTCTCTCCGGCAAGCCGATGCGTGCCGAAGGCTTGACGCAAGCGATCTTGGCAGCACTTGCCGATGCCGGTAGCACGATGTGGCACATGGCCTATCGCATGACCGATATCTCTGGCGAACAATACCATTTCAAGGAAGCTGCTCTGGCGCTGACCCGTTCGTTGCACCAGAGACGCGAGGAGTTCGACGTCCTGCACCCCGCGGATTGTGTCGGCGAGACAGGCGCCGCTTCAGGACTGATCACCTTGGCTTATCAGCGTTACTTGTACTCGGTGGACCCGCCTTCGTTGCCGTTGGTCCTCGCACATTGGGGAGACGAGGACGGCAAGCGTGCAGCGATGGTGCTCGGTTTCCAATAGGGAGTCTTCATGGCCAACCAAGTTTATGCTAACGGTCGAGAGATCTCGTGCAAGAAAGCGACCGGGAAGTCCATCTGCGCTTTTCCCGACGTCTGCTTCACTCCACCGGACAAGGTTCCTCCGACACCTCCTGGTGTGCCCGTTCCGTATCCCAACACGGGTTTCGCGAGCGACCTGACCGAAGGTAGCAAAAAGGTGCAAATCTCGGGAAGGGAAGTTCTGCTACGCAACAAGTCCTATTTCAAGAAATCTGTTGGCAATGAAGCGGGAGCCGCGCAGAAGAAGGGCATCATGACCAGTGTCAATCGTGGCAAGGTCTACTTCATCATGTGGTCGATGGACGTCAAGATCGAAGGGATGAACGCCGTACGTCATCTTGACATGACCACGCATAACCACGGTTCCAATACGAATACGCCACCAATGATCTATGCCGATCGCATGGCCTTGATGAAATCAGTACAGGATTGCGATAGGGAGAAAGCTAAGATCAAAGAGTCCTGTGGAAAAGATGGCGAAAGAGCCCTCTGCCCGGATCAGTCTGGAGTGAATTCCGCCAGAGAGGCCATCGCCTCCACCAAGAGGCGTTCGAGTGCTCGAAGAAGAGCGCGTGCTGAGCTCAACAAGGCGCTCGAAGACTATGCGCTGGATATCCGTAGCAACAAGCCGTGCCAGCGCGCCATGCGGTGTGCGCTGGTGCCGTATCACAAAGAGAAGGGTTGCTGTGGCGCGCAGACTCCCGAGCACCTAGTCCCTGCATCGCAGTTCGGTAAGGGTAGAGGTAGGAATCATCCGAACTACAACGCTTCCCGGGCGGCTTGCCTGTGTGCCGAAGGAGGCGCGACTGTGGCGACACACGGCTTGCTCGGTGGTGCGCGTCGACGGCACCTTCGTTCCAAGGGGCTTAATCCTCGTAGCGGTCGCTGGACTGTGGACGAATCGATCGAGGGTGGAGCCAAGTCTGCTTCCGAGGTCTTTCCGCACTGTTCGCAGGCATGTCTGGAATCGCAGTTGAAAAAGAATCACGACGACATGGGTGTCGATCGAAACGAGAAGATCCGCTGCGTGAACAACGAAGATGACAAGCGCTCGTTCGAGTTTTATCACCGGTTCGTGCTGGGTGCCGGCTCATGACATCGCCGAGGTGTGACCGTGCAAGCTCCTGACACGGAAATGTTTTACCTGCAGCGTGGAGCGCTCACGGCTGCCGGAGGTATCACGCTGACCACCGGTGCTCACGAACTCGACGAGCAGGATGTACCCAACACTTTCCTGTACACCAGAGGCTCTGACGGCCATTGGAAAATAATGCTGCAGGAATGGGGGGCTGTGTCATTGTGTGCGTTGACCGACGGCATCATGGTTGTTGGTGAAGACGGAGATTTCTTGCAGGTCGACACTCAGCATCGAATCCTTGCCCAAGGTGTGATCGAGGGCAGCAGTCCGAGAGCTGTCGCGCAGATCGGCGAGACCGTGTTCCTCGCCGGAATGTGTGGTGACTTCTATCGCTACGAAGCTCGCGGAGGCTGGAGCAAGCAGGCATTCGAGTCACCGTTCAGCCGCGACGTCGAGGCGATCGCCGGTATCGATGCCGAAGACTTCTACTCAGTTGGCTGGACCGGCGGGATCAATCGCCACATAGGCTCGGTCACCGCGGAGATCGAGCCTCTGACCAATCTGGTTCTCGCGTCCGTCTGCGTGAACACCTCCGGACGGGTTTACGCTTGTGGTCAGCGCGGTGTGATTTTGTCCGGCCAGGAAGACGAATGGAAAGTCGTTTGTGCCGACAGTACGGAGGAAGATTTGTGGTCCATCAGCGCCTTCCGAGACGAGATCTATGTCGCGTCGATCACGTCGCTCTATCGTCTCGACGGTGATTCATTGATTCGTGTCGATTTCGACGGTGAACCCGTTGCGAGCTGCTATCACTTGAGCACCTTGCGTGACGAGCGGCTGCTCTCGACAGGCCGCGAAGATGTCATGGTGTTTGATGGAAGCGCTTGGGAGCGGGTGGTCTGATCGCGAGAAGGGCTGGCGGCCGACTCCAGAATGTTCCACGTCTTGGGCATATCCGCTGCCCTGCAGAACCGTTCGCAATTTCCTCATGAGCATAGTTGATGTCTGCATGCGTGATCAATCATGTATCACGCAGTAATGAGCGATGACACTTCTCCCCCCTCCGACCACCAGCCGATGGCGCTGACCCTGCTGCGCGCCGCCGCGGTAAGCGGCCATTCTGAGCCGTCTTCCGTTCGCCGGGTGTCCGCCCGTACCGTTGTCGCCACACTCTCACGAGGTTCCCGGCGATGGCACGACGTACCCCCACCCCACGACGTTCTTCCGAGCAATGGCGCGAGCTGGTTCAACGCCAGCGCCGCTCCGGGCTGAGCATCGCCGCCTTCTCCCGCCAGGAGGGGCCGGTCTATCAGGCCTTCGTCCGCTGGTGCCGCAAGTCCTTCCTCGTCGACGTCCTGCAGAGGGTGGGGACGCACCCGGCGAAAGAGGTGATCGAGCTGACCCCGAGGGTGTGGAAGAGGCGCTTCGGGGACGAGCCGTTGAGATCGGATCTCGCCCGACCCGGGTAGCGCCCGGGAACAGCGAAGAAGACCGCGACTCACCGAACCGGCCGTCACCGACGCTGGCTGGCAGTAGCCGCGTCCGACGGCCGCACGCTCGTGCGCGTGTCTTCAGCGGCGGCCACCTCACGCGATCGGACCTTGCATTGCCAACCTACGTCAAGACGGCCTCAAATGACCGCGTACGGCAAGACAGGTGCCCGCCACACGCGCACGCGTATTGTCGGCAGCGCCGAGCGGCTGACGGTGAGATCTCGGATCGAGACCAGCTGCGACAGGCAGTCCGCATGGAATGCGAACGCATGAACGGGGGAAGGCCTCCCGACACGAAATGCGACTAGATGCGTGATCGATCATGTATCATGCAGCAATGGGCGCGAAAACTTCTCTCCCCACCGATCACCAGCCGATGGTGCTGACCCTGCTGCGCGCCGCCGCGAGGGTCGAGCATCGGCTGGATCGGGCCCTGTCCTGCATCCGCGGCATCAGCTTCACCGAGTACCGGTTGCTGCGCGAACTCGCGGCCCGGCACGACGCGTCGGCCACACGGGTCGATCTGGCCGCGGCCGTGCAGCTCACGCCCTCGGCCGTCACGCGCGCGCTGAAACCACTCGAGAAGCTGGGCTATGTGCGCACCGTCAGGGACGAGCGCGACGCACGCCGCAGCCTCGCGTCGCTGACGCCCGCCGGCGCCGAGCTCGTGCGGGACGCGGAGGGTGTCGTGCAGGACGATATCGCGGCTCTGGGGCTGACGTCGTCGTCCGCCGACGAGGCGCTGGTCGAGCTGGTCGAGCGGTTCGGCACGAACCGGTAGCGGCGAACGGATCGTCCCACGCCCTCGACGGGACGGTCCGACGTGAAAACGTGCGTGCGCTCACGCGCCGCGCGTTGCGGGCGTGATCCAGGTCGCCGACCACGATCCGCCCGCGACGCATCATCCTCGGCCCGCAGCGATGGCCGGAGCGACGATGACCCTTTCCCGAACCGCTCGCACGATGTTCGCATTCGTGCTGTTCACGATCGGCGCGGAGGCGCATGCCGCGAGCGACTGGCGCACCATCGCGAACACGGTCAAGCACCGCTCCGAGGGCACGCTGGTCACGCGTGGCGAATCCGCCTGGCTCATCAACGGCTTCACGCACGATATCCGGCTGCAGCCGTCGGTCGAGCGCTACGACGTGCGCGCGAACCGCTGGACCTTGCTCGGCTCGACGTCGACGTCGAGGTCGCGGTCCAACGGCGTCACTCACAACGGCACCGTGCGCGTCGGCAACGAGGTCTGGCAGATCGGTGGCCGCGTCGGCGACAGCCCCGGTCGGGTCAGCGACGAGGTCTGGATCTACGATCTCGACAAGGATGCCTGGCGCCGCGGACCGACGCTTCCCGAGCCGTTCGCCGGTGGTGGCGCGGCACTCGTCGACGACCGCATCCACGTGTTCGGCGGCATCGACCCCGCGGCGCGCTGCGACGTCGCCACTCATCACGTCTTCGACCTGTCGCGTCCGCGTGCGGGCTGGCGCACGCTCGGCGGGGCGGCCTCGATGCCGAACGCCCGCAACCACTTCTCGACCGCCGTGGTCGACGGCATCATCTACGCGATCGGCGGTCAGCACGGGCACAGCGGCTGCACCCGACCCGCCGGAACGCCGCAGCTGAAGCTCGTGCACGCGTTCGACCCGTCCACGGGTCGCTGGACGCGACGTGCGGATCTGCCGATCGCGCAGTCCCATGCCGAACCGTCGACGTTCGCGCACCAGGGACGCATCTGGATGGTCGGTGGCAAGGTGCGACGATCGGCGGACAAGGTCATGGTCTACGACCCCGCCCGCAACCGCTGGGAGGAGCGGCGTGAACTCGAGCTGAAGCGCCCGCTGATCGCCCCCGGCGCCGCGATCTTCGGTGGCCGCCTGTTCCTGTTCGGCGGCGGCGCGCCGGACGTCAAGAATCCCATCCGTGACACGCAGGTGATCAGCCTGCCGGCGCGCGACGCGGCATCGTCGGACGATACGACACCGACACCGACACCGACACCGACACCGACACCGACACCGACACCGACACCGACACCGACACCTATGCCCACGCCCACGCCCACGCCCACGCCGGAGCCGGAGCCGGAGCCGGAGCCGGAGCCGGAGCCCACACCGGAGCCCGACTCCGATCGTGGAACCGCGGCATCGGGTGCGCGAGACGCATGGCGTCTGAACGTCGGTGGTCCGGCGCTGACGGACGCCGCCGGGCATCGCTGGCTCGGCGATGCCGGTAGCGCGACCGATGGCTACGAGCGGGCGCCTTCGCGGACCTGGTCGCCGCGGCGTGGAACGAGCGTGTCGCGATCCGGCGCGACGGCGAGCATCCCGGCCGCGCTGTTCGCCACCGAGCGCTACGGCAACGATCGCCGGCAGGGCCTGACGTGGCACTTCCCGGTCACGCCCGGGCGGCATGAAGTGCGCCTGCACTTCGCCGAGACGTGGGGGGGAGCCTTCGCGAAGGGCCGGCGCGTGTTCGACGTGCTGCTCGAGGGCGAGTTGGTCGCCGACGATCTCGACGTCTTCGCCGAGATCGGCGCCAAGGCCGCGCTGACGCGCACGTTCGTCGTCTCCAGTGACGAGCGACTGACGCTCTCGCTCCGGCACGTCGTCCAGAACCCGGCGCTCAACGGCATCGAGATCGTGCGGCTCGGCGATGGCGAGGGTCCGCGGAACGATGGCGGGTCGAGTGTCGGCGACACCGTGTCGAACGACACCTCGAGCGGCGGCGACACCGGATCGAGCGGTACGTCGAGCGGCGTCGGCCAAGGGTCGAGCGGCACGTCGAGCGGCGGCGGCCAGGGGTCGAGCGGCGCGTCGGGCGGCAACGGCGCCGGATCGAACGGCACGTCGATCGATCGGACCGACCACGGTACGAGCGCTCCGATCGTCGAGGCCGCACCGGCCGAGCTCGTCGAGAGCGCGGCCGAGGTCGACTTCGGCGGGGTCACGACCGGCGAACGGGCGACACGCACGTTGCGCCTGTCGAACGCCGGTGGCTCGCCGCTCCGCGTCACGGCCGTCACGCTCGGCGGTGCGGATGCCGACGATTTCACCGCCACGCTGCGTGGCGGGGCGACGATCGCGCCCGGCGAGGCGCGCACCGTCGATCTCGGCTTTCGCCCGCTGGACGACGGCACGCACGAGGCGGTGCTGCTGGTCTCGCACGACGGCCCGTCGATGCTGAGCCTGATCGCGCTGTCCGGACGCGCCGCCGGCGACACGAGCACGACGAGCGGTATCCGGCGGCTCGTCCACCGGCTCAACGTCGGTGGACCGGCGCTGGCGGGGCACGACGGGATCGGCTGGAGCGCCGACCTCGACGACACGCGCACGCCGTTGCTGGCGACGACGTCACGTCGCTACGCGACGCGGAGCACGATCGCGCTCGACGGGGATGCCGCCGGCGAGCGGGTGCCCGCGGCGGTGTTCGCGACGGAGCGTTACGGCTCGTCCCGCGCGCAGGGCCTCGTCTGGAACTTCCCGGTCTCGCCCGGACGGCACGAGGTGCGGCTGCACTTCGCCGAGATCTGGCGCGGTGCCTTCGCCGAGGGCCGGCGCACGTTCGACGTGATCATCGACGGTGACGAGGTGCTCGAGGGGTTCGACGTGTTCGCCGAGGCCGGTGGCGGGAAGCGGAGCGTGACGCGTTCCTTCGTCGTCGACGACGACGACGGGCAGATCGATATCGCCCTCCGCCACGTCGTGCAGAACCCGGCTCTCAAGGGCATCGAGATCCTCGAGTGCCTGGAAGGGTGTTCCGCCACGGAGTGATCCCTCGATCACCGGGCGGCGGACGGCGGACGCCGGGTGGGGGAAGGGTTCTCCCGGCCCGCGCCGGCACCGTCGACAGCCCGTCGCCGACATGCCAGTCTTGTCGCTCGGCACACCCGGTGACCCCTGCATGGCAGACGACGCGAAGCCCGCGCGACGCGATACCGACGACGAGCACGTCGCCGTCGTCGATCTCGGTTCGAACTCGGTGCGACTGGTCGTCTACGACCGTCTGAGCCGGGCGCCGTTTCCGCGCTTCAACGAGAAGTCGCTGTGCCGGCTCGGCGCGTCGATCGATGCCGACGGCAATCTCGGCGAGCAGGCGATGGATGCCGTCGCCCGCGCCGTCGAGCGCTTCGTCGCGATCGCGCGGGCGATGGAAGTCGGGCGGATCGACCTGCTCGCGACCGAGGCGATCAGGCGGGCGGGCAACGGCGAGGCGTTCCGTCGCCGTCTGGAGGAGATCGCGGGACAATCGGTGATCATCCTCGACGGGGACGACGAGGCACGGCTCGCGGCGACGGGCGTGATCGCGGGCTTCCATCGTCCGAGCGGGCTCGCCGGCGATCTCGGTGGCGGCAGTCTCGAGATCGCCGAGATCCACGTTCACGACGTCGGATCGGGTCGGGTGAGCATGCCGCTCGGCGCGCTGGTCGTCGCGGGTCCCCTGGCGGAGGATCGCAAGGAGGCGAAGCGTCACGTCGACGAGACGCTCCGCGACGCGCTGACCGGCGTCGTCCGGGGTGCGGACTTCCACGTCGTCGGCGGTGGCTGGCGGGCGCTGGCGAAGGTCTATCTCGCCGAGCACGACTATCCGGTGCCGGTCGTGCACGGTCTGGAGCTCGACCCGGCCGAGCTCAGGGGAATGGCCAAGCGGCTCTGGACGATGAACCCCGAGGACGTGTCGAGCGTTCCCGGCGTCCCGGGGCGGCGCGCGTCGACGCTGCCGGCGGCCGCCCTGGTCATGGATCGCGTCCTCAAGCATCTCGAGCCGAGCCGCGTGCTGTTCTCCTCGCTCGGGGTGCGCGAAGGGTGGCTGCACGAGCTCCTGCCCGACGACGAGCGCGCGTTCGATCCGCTGCTCGCCGGCTGCCGGCAGCTCGCCGCCGAGACCGCCCGCGTGCCCGCCTTCGCCGCGGCCCTCGAGCGCTGGACGGACGGTCTGTTCATGGGCGAGAGCGTCGAGCAGCGGCGTCTGCGCATCGCCGCGACGCTCCTGTCCGACATCGCCTGGCGCGAGGCGCGCGACGTGCAGGCGCGACACGTCTTCGATCGCATCCTGCGTTTCCCCTTCATCGGCATCACCCACCCCGAACGCGTGTTCCTCGCCGCCGCCGTGCACGCCCGGCACGGCTCGCGGGCCGACGACGACGCCATGGCGCTGCTCTCCGACGACGAGGCGACGCGTGCCCACGTGCTCGGCACGGCGCTGCTGCTCGGGCACCGCTTCTCCGGCAGCGTCCCGTCGATCCTCGGTCACGCGAGCCTCGACATCGACGCCACCACCGTGACGCTCGCGGTCGACGAGGCCACGAGCGTGCCGGACAGCGAGGCGGTGCAGGGGCGGCTGTCGCTGCTCGCCAAGGCCATGGGGCGCGACGGGACGGCGGTCGTCACGCGTCGTGGAAACGATCGAACCGGAGGAGCGACGGATGAGTGATCGGAACATGCCGACCGACGAGCTTCGCACCTGGGCGCGGGAGCTCTTCGTGACGCTCGGCTCGTCGGCGGAGGAGGCCCGCCTGACCGCCGAGCACCTGGTGGGCGCGAACCTCGCCGGTCACGATTCGCACGGTGTCTCCATGGTGCCCACCTACGTGGACTCGTTCCTCGCCGGTCACCTCGCGCTGAACCGCACGGTCGAGATCGTCGTCGACACCGGCCCGATGCTGGTCGCGGACGGCAGGCTCGGCCTCGGGCAGTCGGTCGCCCACCAGGCGATGAAGCTCGGCATCGAGCGTGCGCGCGAGCACGGCATCGCGTTGCTCGGGCTCAGGAACTCCCACCACATCGGACGCATCGGTCATTGGGCGGAGATGGCGACGGACGCCGGATTTGTCGCCATCCACTTCACCAACGCGATGACGCAGACACCGGTCGTCGCACCGCACGGCGGTACCCGGGCACGCTACGTGACCAACCCGTTCACGGTCGGCATCCCGCGCGCGGACGGCCCTCCGGTGCTGCTCGACTTCGCCACCAGCGCCATCGCCCACGGCAAGGCGCGCGTCGCGATGAACGCCGGCAAGCCGGTGCCCGAAGGCTCGGTCATCGACGCGGACGGGCGAGCGACGACCGATCCTCGCGTGCTGTTCGAGGAGCCGGCCGGTGCGCTGCGCACGTTCGCGGGGCACAAGGGGCACGCGCTCGCGATGGTCTGCGAGCTTCTGGGGTCGGCCCTGATCGGCGGGGTGACGGGACGCGACGTGCACCTTCCGGACAAGCCCGGCATCGTCAACAACATGCTCGCGATCGTGTTCGACCCGGCGCGTCTCGACACCGCCGCGAGCTTCGAGCGCGAAGCCGGCGGATTCATCGACTGGGTCCGTTCCTCGTCGCTCGACGAGGTGGGCGAGGCGCTCGGCGGCATCCTCGTGCCGGGCGAGCCGGAGATGCGGAGCCGGGCGGCGCGCGCCGCGCACGTGCCGCTCGACGCAGGCACGCTCGCCGCGCTCGCCGACGCGGCGGTCAAGGTGAACTCCCGCGTGGGTGACGTCTCGGCGGTTTCCGATCCGCACACGCTGCTCGCGTGACGCACGGCACGCGTCCGGTATCGATGCGCCCACCCCCGCGTACCGCTCCTGAAGCCGGGCGCGTGCGTCGCCGATAGCTCGCCCTCACACCCACTCCTGTCCGGGCGAACGGATCGTGCACCGTTCGAGGCCGGCAAGGGGCGACGTACGACGTACGGGGGCAGGATGAACAGGACGGAGTGGCTGGGCGATGCGGACGTCGCGGGGTTCGCGCGCTATCTCGCCGATGTCGTCCACGGTGCGCCGGGCTCGTTCGTGCAGCGCTATCGCCCGAGGAAGGCCGGCGAGCGACATCGCGAGGTCGAGCTCTCCTGCTTCGCCGACGCCGTGACGAGCTACTCGTGGGCCGGCCGGAATCTCGTCGAGACGACCGCCCATCTCGCCCGAACGAGCGAGGGGCTGCGGGAAGCGGTCCGGGGCGACGACGTCGGCGAGACGCTCGCTCGCTGCATCGACATCGTCGCCTGGGGCGGCGTCTCGAACGACGCGACGGCGAAGTGCCTGGTGCGCCGACACGACACGGGCGCGTTGCCGCGCGACATCGCCTCGGCCACGCGGGCGCTGCTCTCCGACGACGATGCGGACGCGCAGTCTTTCCGGGACAACGTGCTGCTCCGCTCGGACTCCGCGATGACGAAGGTCCACGCGGCCAACGATCCGCGTGTCCTCGTCTACGACGATCGTGTCGGCGCGGCGCTCGGGCGACTCGCGCGCGAGTACCTGACGCTCGCCGGCCGCAGCCGCACGCCGGCGACGCTCGCGTTCATGCGAGGTACCGAGCGACGGCGCGATCCGTCCTGCGGTCCTCTCCGGTTCGCGCGCAAGCGCACCGGCGCCGCGCACGCGCTGTGGAACCAGCGCGCCGGCTGGCTCGTCGCCGATGTCGTCGCCGATGCTCGCGGCGCCTTGCCGGCCGGGACCGAGGCGCTCGCCGGTGCCGTTCACCCGCACCGCGTCGTCGAGGCGGGACTGTTCATGATCGGCTACGACGTCACGAACATCGACTCGATCGATGTGCCGCTCGCCACGTGCGGCGAGGCGGCCTGAGGTTGCCGAGCCGACTCACCCTGGGGCTCGAGCGCATCGTCGGGACTGACGTGGACCCTCCTGCGCGCGAGCAGGTACTGTCGGCATCGGCGACCGGCTTCTGCTCGCCGGACCCCGGCCGGCCGACGCGAGCACGGGTCGCCGCCGTCGAGCGGCACGCGTCGGATCGTCCGTGCCCTTGTCGGACACCATGTTCGTGGATATCCGGCGAACACCAGGAAGACGATGATGACGAACCGACGCACGATGCTGAAGGGCACCCTCGCGACTCTCGGTGCCCTGGCAGGCGGTGGCACGGTGTTGCCCCGCTTCGCGCTGGCGCAGAGCGCGGCCGGCGACGTCCACGACACGGCCGGCGGCAACACGCTGTCGATCCATCCTGTCTCTCACGCCTCGTTCGTCATGCAGACACCGGGCGGCGTGGTCTACAACGACCCGGTCGGCGGAGCCGACGCCTACGCCGGACTACCGCCTCCGGACTTGATCCTGATCACTCACGAGCACGGCGATCACTACGATCTCGCGACCATCGTCGGGCTCCCCGGTGAGAACACGCCGATGGTGGTCAACCCGGCCGTCCTCGCGATGCTGCCCGACGCCCTGAAGGAACGGGCGACGGCGATCGGCAACGGCGACGACACCGAGGCGCACGGCATGACCATCGCGGCGGTGCCAGCCCATAACCTGACCGAGGAGCGATTGAAGTTCCATCCGAAGGGGCGCGACAACGGCTACGTGCTCGACGTCGACGGTACGCGTGTCTAAATCGCGGGCGATACCGAGGCGGTACCGGAGATGCGTGCGCTCGAGGCAATCGACATCGCGTTCGTGCCGATGAACCTGCCGTACACGATGGCCGTCGAGCAGGCAGCGGACGGCGTGCTGGAGTTCGCCCCGAAGGTGGCCTACCCCTACCCCTACCCCTACCCCTACCCCTACCCCTACCCCTACCCCTACCCCTACCCCTACAGGGACAGCGACCCGGAAGCCTTCGCCACGCTCGTCCGGGAAGGCAACGGCGCGATCGAGGTGATGCAGGGGCCCTGGTACGGCTGAGACCCGGATCGGCTCGGGCTTGCCCCGTGCGGCCCGGACCGATCGGCGCGCTCTGACAGACCCGGTCGTCTCGACCTGCGCGGCCCGACCTGCGCGGCCCGACCTGCGCGGCCCGACCTGCGCGGCCCGTCATCCCGCGATGCGATGCCTGAGGTAGTCCACCTCGATGTCCACGGTCGTGGCGATCATGAACCGGAACACCGCCTGCACGGACGCGGGCGGCAGCTCGTAGCGATCGGCCAGGCGCTCGGCCATCGCGAGCACCGCGCGCTCGCGATCCGCCCTGACGATGTAGTCGAGCATGATCTCGCGGTTCCCGCCGCTCGCGCGGATCGCCGTCTCGTGTTCGCGGAACTTCGACTCGGCGACGGGCTTGCCGAGATTGACCCGCTCCATGATCGCGAGCAGCGCGACGACATCGGCCGTGACCGTCTCGCCATAGGTCGCGGGCACGTCGCCTTCCGGGCAATTCGACTCGATCCAGGTGCGGTGGAACTCGACGATGCGCGGGCCGACCCGGCTCGGCATCGGCAGTACCGGGCTCGTCGGTGGTTCGCGATCGATGACCGGTGCGATGCCGGCGACATCCGTGAACGCGTCCTGGGTGGCGAAGGTGTAGCGCCCGAGCGCCGCGTGCTGACGTTCGACGCCGCCGAGCGTGTGCTCGAGCAGCGAGCGGGCATCGTCGCCACGCACCAGGCCCGGCACGTAGATCGATGCGTTGCGCGCGAACCGCGTGCGCTTCTTCAGCGCGATCACGATCTCGTCGGCCAGGATGTCGAGTCCCGGCCGGATCGTGCCGGCGAGATCGAGGTCCGGTTCGGGTCGGGGAGCTTGGTTCACGAGACGAGGCTCACGGGTTCGGGCTCACGAGGTGTGACCGCCGGGTCGAGTCCACGGGCCGCGTCCGTGGTGCCGGACCTGTAGGGCAGAGCGTGCGAGGCCGCGCGTTCGGGACTGCGCGTGCGGGACGGAACGCGTGAAGCGGAGTGTCGGAGACGAGGCACAAGGGACGGAACGAAGCATGTCGGGTGAGGCATGCGGAACGGGACATGCGGAACGGGACATGCGGAACGGGACATGCGGGAGGGAGTTCGCACGATATCGATTCCGGACGATACGACGTTCGGCGAGTGACGGCCAGCCTGTCGACGCGCCTGAAGACCGGCGCCGCCGTCAATCCGTTCGAAATCGATCGCCGACGACCCCCTCGACGAGGTCCGACAGCTCGCGCGAGCGCTCCGGATCGGCGGCGCGGAAGACGGCCTGCGCGCCGCGGATGGCGGCGAGAACCCGCTCGAGGTTGGCGCCGGTCAGGCGAATGCCGAACGGAACGCTGGCGGTCTCGGCGTCCGCTCCGACGCGCGCGGTCGGATCGCCCTCGATCTCCCGATCCGGGGAATCGACATCGCCGCCGCCCCTGTCGACATCCCGAGCGCCGTCGTCGGACGAGATCCTGTCGAGCACGAGTGCCCCGGTCCGCTGATTGAAGTGGATCGACTCGTAGTAGCCGGCCATGCGCGTGTCTGCATCGCCCGGCGCAGGGAACGGCTCGGTCGTCACCGGGCCGGGCGCCGAGAAGTCCCATAGCGCGAGTGGTGCGCGGTCGAACTCGGCCGCGACGCGTTCGTTGCCCGCGACGAGCCGCCGCTTCCAGTCCTCGAGAACGGGCCAGAGCCCCATGGCGTGGATCAGCTCCGGGAGGCGAGCGTGGCTCGGGCCGATGACGAGCGTCGCGGGCAGCTCGTGCGTGTGCACGGTCCTCAGGAAATCCTCGAACCAGAAAAAGCTGTCCGTCCCGTTCGCGGCGAACGCGAACTCGCGGTGTGGAGCGGGCAGGTAGACCGCGTCGGTGAAGAACGCCTCGATGCGGCGCGTGTTGCTGGCGTGTCCGCCGTCGGCGAGACGCGAACGGATCTCGGCGTCCTCGCGTCCGCCGAGGCCGGTCATGACACGGTGCGTGCCGCCCTCCGCGCCACGCAGCACCGCGACGCTCGCGCGAAGGGCGTCGAGCGAGAGCAGCGCGGCCAACCGATCGGACGCGATCTCGGCCTTGCCGTCCGGCGAGCCTTTCAGGCGCCCGGGCACGAACCCCGCGGCCGGTCCGTCGGTGCGCGCGTACGCGTTGAACGACAGGAAGTCGAGCGACAGCACGACGTCCTCGATCGGAGCGTTGGCGAGCGCGTGGCGGAGCAGCCGCGCGTTCTCCTCCATCGTCGCGAGCGGCATCGCGAGGTTGTAGACACGGCGGCCGTCGAAGCGCGGGTGATCGAGCGGAAAGCCCTGGATGGCCGTGGACGTGCCGAGAATTATCGCGTCGGGCCTCTGCAGGTTCACCTGATGGGTCTTGTGCAGGCGCAGGTTGGCGTGCAGCGCCGGGTAGGCGGTGTGGACGGCATCGCGGTCGGCGGAGAATATCCGGTACGGATCGACGTACCGACAGAACGTGGCGACGAGCGCGAGCCCCGCCAGCACGAGCGTCACGAGCACGAGCGGATAGCGCGAGTGTCCCGATGTCGTGGCAGGATGCATCGCTAGAAGCGGAAGTACAGGAACTCGCTGACGCGAGTGAGCTGCAGCACGGTGTACAGCGCGACGACGCCGCTCGCGATGGCCCAGGGCAGGCTCGGGCGCCAGGCGATCCGTGCCGGCACGACCGGTTCGAGCACGGGGCGGAAGCGCGCGAGCAGTTCCTGCGTGTTCGGCAGGAGAAGTGCCGCGGCCCCGAGCGCCACGATCCACATGGCCGCCTCGCCGGGGGCGACCAGCCGGTTGGGAAACATCGCGCCGGAGCGGATGACGGGCAGGGCGTCGACGAACGGCATTCGCGCGAGCAGGTCCGGCACCGGAACGCCGCCGAGTCCGGCCATGGCGCCGAGCATCCGGAGCGCGCCGCCGCCGCTCTCGCTCCGGAAGACGACCCACGCGACGACGACGGCGAGCAGGGTCAGCGCGCGGGCGGGCAGTCGGAGCCCGGCGCTCGCGGGCGGAGCGCCGCGCCATCGGCGCCAGGCCTGGTTGACGACGAGGTAGAACCCGTGCAACGCCCCCCAGGCGACGAAGGTCCAGCCCGCCCCGTGCCAGAGCCCGCCGAGCAGCATCGTGACGAAGACGTTCACGTGGCGGCGTGTCTCGCCGTGGCGGTTGCCGCCGAGCGGTATGTAGAGGTAGTCGCGGAGAAAGCGCGACAGCGTGACGTGCCAGCGACGCCAGAAGTCGATGATCGACGTCGCCTGGTACGGCGAGACGAAGTTGACCGGCAGCACGATGCCGAACAGGCGGGCGAGCCCGATCGCCATGTCGGAATAGCCCGAGAAGTCGAAGTAGAGCTGGAGCGTGTAGGCGAGCGCACCGATCCACGCCTCGTGCGGCGTCACGCCGATGCCCGCTTCGCTCGCGTCGAACACGGGCGTCGCGTACACCGCGACCGAGTCGGCGAGCACGACCTTCTTGAACAGGCCGATGACCAGGATCGTCAGCCCGACGGAGAGGTTCTCCCCGACCCTCGACAGCACGCCCGCTCGCGTGAACTGCGGCATCATCTCGTGGTGATGGACGATGGGTCCCGCGATCAGCTGCGGGAAGAAGGTCACGAACTGCGCGTAGTGCAGAAGCGAGCAGCGGCCACCGTCGCCCCGCCGGATGTCCACGAGCCACGCGATCTGCTGGAACGTGAAGAACGAGATGCCGAGGGGCAGGACGATCGCGTGGAGCGCATGGCTCGTGCCGGCGAGCGCGTCGAGACTGCCCGCGAGAAAGCCGGCGTACTTGTACCAGCCGATCAGCGCGAGGTTGCCGACGATGCCGAGCGCGAGCAGCGCGCGCGAACGATACGTCGAGAGCAGCCGGCCGACGAGGAGATTGCCGCCGATCGAGGCGAGCAGGAGCGGTACATGTACCGGGTTCCACCAGCCGTAGAAGAACAGCGAGCAGCTCACCAGGGCGCCGAGCGCGACACGAAAGTCGGCCCGGACGACGAGGGCGTACCACAGCGCGAGCGTCGCCGGCAGGAAGACGAACAGGAAAAGGTGAGAGTTGAAGAGCATCGCGCGACCGGTCTGCACGGATGGTGCCGCGCGATGTACCGCTCCGGAGGCTAGCCGTCGGGCTCCGCGGCACGGAGCGGCACGTTCAGGAAAACCGGTTTCCAGCGTGGCGTGCGCGGGGAGCGTCGCTCGACCACGGCGATCTCCACCCGAGCGAGCGTCCTGTCACCCTCCTCGGGTGCGCGCCGCGGCACGGTGAGGCCGGTGACGCTGTCGCCGGCGGCGAGCGCTTGCGTGAGCACGGTACCGTCACGCGACTCGATGCCACCGAGCTCGATGCCGTAGGGTTCGAGCGTCTCGCCCGAGGCGTTCGTGACGCGCCCCGGTCCGACCAGGGCGATCTCGAGCGGCCGTGTCGCCGCGAGCGACCACGACACGGTCAGGCGGGTGGCGCGGTTCCAGCGAGCGGGAGCGGCATCGGTCAGCGCGAGCGTCGCTCCGCCGTCCGACGACGTCCAGAGACACGGCAGGGTGTCGGCGCAGTCGATCGGCGCACCCGGTTCCGGGCCGAGCGGCACGCCGGTGAACGTCGCCGCGAACGTCGTCCCGGCCTCGCTCAGGTGCAAGGTCACGCGATCGAGCAGGGCGGGATTGCCGAGCAGGGTGCCGCCGAACGTGACGTGCCCGTTGATCGGTACGCCCGCGACGAGCGGAAACGACGCCTCGTCCCGTGCGCCGGGTGCGCTCGGCAGGCCGAGCCGGGACGCGTCGACCGTGAGCACCTGACCGCTCGAGACCACCGAGGACGTCGGCTCGATCGCGATGGTGGCGTCGCGCGAGCGCGCCTCGAGGACGACATCGACGCGCAACGGTCCGCCGCCGTCGAGCGCGTCGCCGTCAGCGGCCGTCAGCGTGGTGACGAGACTGCCGTCTCCGGACTCGAGGCGGCAGGGAAGGGCGATCGCGCAGTCGGCGATCGTCGCGTCCGGAGAGGACGGAGAGGACGGAGCCGGTTCGACGAGCGGCAGGTCATCCGGCGCCGCTACCGGTGCGGCAGGCACCGGCGCGAGTTCGGCCACGACCGCAGGCACGTCCCCCGGTGCATCGTCGGTCCGGTCGATCTCCGCGGCGACATCGATCGTGCCGCCGGTATCGGAGCCGGTCGTGTCGGTCGCCGCGGTCGCGCCTCCGGAAGGTGGCGGATCCGGTTCGCCGCAACCCGACAGCGTGAGCGACAGGGCGACGGCGGCCGCACGGGTGAAGCCGTGCCAGGCGACATCTGCAAGGGTGGTCGTGCGCGATTTCGTCATGATCCTCGAGTCCGTTCGAGCGAGCCGCGAGCGTAGGCGGCGCCCGTGCCGACGTCAACGCGACCGCTGTAAGGGCATGCAGTTGTCGTCGACCGTTCCGTGTCGACTTGTGCCGAATTGTGTCCGTGCCTCCCATCACCGACATGGCACGAAACCCGCTGATATAGTGGACGTTGTCACGTTCCGGCGACCCGCGCGTCGACCGTGCCGGCGTGTCCGACACGAACTCATTCGAACCCGGAGAAAGAAACGATGGATCTCGCGAAGCTCGGCAAGGACCTGCTCGCCGACAAGCTCGGTGGCGGTGCAGGCGGCATCATGGACGGACTGGCGAAGTTGACCGGAGGCGGCGAAGGCGCGCTCGACCTCGGCGAAATCGTCGGCAAGCTCAAGCAGGGCGGACTGGGCGACCAGGTCGACTCGTGGCTCGGTGACGGCGACAACGCCGAAGTCTCGGGCGATCAGCTGAAGAGCGCGCTCGGCGAGGACAAGGTCGCGGAGATGGCGTCCTCGATGGGCGTCGACGCCTCGACCGCGGCCGACAAGCTCAAGGACGTGCTGCCTAGCCTGATGGACAAGGCTAGCTCGGGTGGTTCGCTGATGGACAAGTTCAGCGGCGCGACGAACGCGCTCGACATGGCCAAGGGTCTGCTCAAGTAGTCTGATGTCGCCCGGGCGGTGCCGTATCCGCCCGGGTCCGTCGGCCACGCCACGCGACGAGGTGGGCGAGCGGAAAGCATCGACGAATCAGCCTTGACCCTGTCCGTTCAGGTCGGGTGCCGACCGGTTCCCGGGCGCTCGTTCTCGTCGGCGACGCGATCGCGGTCTGTGGGTGCCACGACGGAACCCGCGGCCTCGCGATCCGGCGAGTTCCTCGAGGTGACAGGGAGCAGCACGTGTAGTATCGCCTGCACGCCCGAGACACGAGGAAGAGACCATGCTTGCATTTCTACTTCTGCTTTGCGTACTCGCTGCACTCGCCTGGTGGCTCTTCCCGCATCTGCGTGGCGAGCGGGGCGGAGACGATGCCGAGCGTGGCTCGACATCGTCGGGCGGTCGTGTCGGGGACGACCGTCTGCACGGATGGTTGCTTCGTGTTCCGAAGGTCTTCACTCAGCCGCACCTCCTGCCTACGGAGCTCGCGTCCGAGTCGAGTGCCGTCTCGGATCGGGCGAATGCGGAAGACGATACCGATTCGGGCCGTTCGTCAGGCGTGCGCCGGTCGGACGAAGTCGAACGCGGCTCTTCGCCCGACGGTGGGGCCGGATCCGACGATCGGTTCGAGGAGGCGGCGAGCGATTTGTCGCGGACGCGGGAGACGGGCGCCGTCGCCGGGAGCGACGAGCGCGCGAGCGGCACGGCGAGCCCGGAGGCGTCGGCGCGTGATGATGGCACGGACGGTACGGGTCGCACGGGCGAGCCGACGGCACCGTCGAGACCGGGCGATGACGCGTCCGACGATCGGACGGCGCCACGCGCTCGCCTTCAGCCGCTGTTCGACGCGCCGTCTCGGCGCGACGACCTGACCCGGATCTCCGGTATCGGACCGGTCATGCAGGATCTCCTGAACGAGCTCGGCGTGGTCTCGTTCGCGCAGCTGGCCGCGTTCGACTCCGCCGACATCGAGCGAGTGGATGGTGCGCTCGAAGGCTTTTCCGGGCGCATCGTGCGAGACGACTGGGTCGGACAGGCCAGAGGGTTCGTCGCGGCGGGCGACGACGATGCGCCCGCGCGAGCCGGCACCAGGCAGCCCCTGTTCGAGGCGCCGGAGCAGCGGGACGACCTGAAGCGGATCTCGGGCATCGGCGAGGTCATGGAGAAGTTGCTGAACGAGCTCGGGGTCGTCTCGTTCGCGCAGCTCGCGGCGTTCGATCAGGCGGACATCGACAAGGTCGACACGGCGCTCGAGGAGTTCCCCGGGCGCGTCGAGCGCGATGACTGGGTCGGCCAGGCGAGACAGCTGGTCGGTTCGCCGGGCGGGCCGGACGGGTCGCGCGAGCCGAACGACCCGACATCATCGCCCGACCGCTCGCCCGCGGACGGATCGGCGTCGTCCGGCGACGGCGCTCGGGAAGCGTCCGCGGTCAGTGGTCGGGAGAGTGCCGGCGGGGTGTACGGCGGAGATGACCTGACCCGGATAAGCGGTATCGGACGGGCGACCCGGGTGCATCTCGCCGAGCTCGGCGTGACGACGTTCGCGGATGTCGCCGGCCTGGAGGCGAGCGACATCCAGCGCGTCGAGCAGGCGCTCGACGACGCGCCCGGGCGCATCGAGCGCGATGGCTGGATCGCCCAGGCGAAGGCGCTGCTGGACGGCTGAACGAACCGGGCTGGCGAGCGGGGTTGGCGAACGGGGCCGGCGAACGGGCGAGCGGGGTTGGCGAGCGGGTCCGGGCACGGGAGAGGCCCCCGCGAACCGCTCTCCGGCTTCCCGCTACTTCTTGCCCGTGCCCTTGCCGGTGCCGCTGAACAGCTCGTTCCAGTTCTTGAACGTCACCTGCAGATCGGACGCGGCACGCGTGGCGAGCGACATCATGGTCTCGGTGGACTTCTCGAACTCGGCGGCGAGATGCTTGCCGCGCGTCTCCCAGAAGTCCTGGGCTTCCATCATCGCCAGATGTCGCTTGAGCTCGGCCTCGTCGAGCAGTGTCTTGGAGCGCTCGCCCATCTGCCTGAGGTGGTCGTCGACGATGCCGCGCGACGCGCCGAGCCGGTCCTGCGCTTCCATCAGGCCGAGGTGCGCCTGGAGCTGCGCTTCCTGGGTGGAGTCGTCCGCCTGACGCATCGCTTCCTGCAGCTTCTCGCCGATGTTCTTCAGCGACTTCTCCGTTCGCTGGCGCAGTTCCGTCACCTCCTCGGGCAGGTCGTCGACGAGCGCGTCGAGCTTGTCCTGCATCTGCTTGAGCTCGTCGAGCGATTTCTTCACGGCGGCCTTGATCTGCTCTTCCACGGTGGTGTCCTCGGGGTTGTCGAAGGGGGCGGAATCGACGCTATCACACCCCGACGGCGGGTGAGGGTGCATCGCGATGCGCCGGGCGGACGCGCCCGCCCGGCCTGCACGCCGTCCCGTCTCGCGTGACGCGGAAGGCGACGTGGAGGGGGCGGTGACGCATGGCTCCGAGACCGCTGTGTTCCCGGCGATCGACCGAAGGCGAGCATCCGCCGCCGATCCTGCACCGGAAACCCGCGAGGTTTGTCTTCGGCGGGTCTATGTAGTGCAATGGCGGAATGGACCATTCCCCAGTCGGCACGAACGACGTCACGCCGGAAGTCGCCCTGCTCGATGCCGACATCGCCGGGCGGCGCGACGATCTGGTCGAGCTGACGGTGGCGCTCGTGCGCGTGCCCACCGTGAATCCGCCCGGCGAGGGCTATCGGGAGATCTGCGAGCTGCTCGCGGCACGTCTCGCCCGGCGCTCGTTCGCCGTCGAGCTCGTGCGCGCCGAGGGTGCGCTCGGGGACAGCGATCGCTACCCGCGCTGGAACCTCGTCGCGCGGCGCGAGGGCGCGCGGAGCGGTGACTGCGTGCATTTCAATTCCCACAGCGATGTGGTCGCGCCGGGCGAGGGCTGGACCTTCGAGCCGTTCGCGGGCACCGTCCGTGACGGGCGGGTGTACGGGCGCGGCACCTGTGACATGAAGGGCGGTCTCGCCGCGTCCGTCATCGCGGCCGAGGCGTTCGTCGACCGCTTTCCGGGGTTCGGCGGTGCGGTCGAGATCTCGGCCACCTGCGACGAGGAGTCCGGCGGGTTCGGCGGCGTCGCCTGGCTCGCCGAACGCGGGTGGTTCGACCCCGCGCGGGTGCAGCACGCGATCATCCCGGAGCCGTTGAACAAGGAGCGCATCTGTCTCGGACACCGCGGTGTCTGGTGGGCCGAGGTCGAGACGCACGGTCACATCGCCCACGGCTCGATGCCGTTTCTCGGCGACTGCGCCGTCCGGCACATGGGAGCGGTCATCGCCGAGCTCGAGCGATCGCTGTTCCCGGCGCTGGCCGGACGCACGACCGCGATGCCGGTCGTGCCCGACGGTGCGCGCCGCTCGACGCTGAACATCAACTCCGTGCACGGTGGTCTCGACGAGCCGGAAGCGGGCTACACCGGACTTCCGGCGGCGCTGGTGCCCGATCGCTGTCGCCTGATCGTCGACCGCCGCTTCCCGGTGGAGGAGTCGCTGGACGACGTGCGCCGGGAGATCGTCGGTCTGCTGGACGGGCTCGCACGGACGCGCGAAGGATTTCGCTACGAGCTTCGCGAGCTGTTCTCGGTGCTGCCGTCGATGACCGAAAAGGAGTCCCCCGTGGTGCTCGCCGTCGCCGACGCCATCCGCGGCCGGCTCGCGCGCGAGCCCGACTATGTCGTCTCCCCGGGCACCTACGATCAGAAGCACATCGATCGGATCGGGCGGCTTTCCAACTGCATCGCCTACGGCCCGGGCATCCTCGACCTCGCCCACCAGCCGGACGAGTGGGTCGGTGTCGACGACATGGTCGAGTCCGCCTGCGTGATGGGCCGGGCGCTGGTCGCGCTGCTCGGGCGACGTCGGGACGCGTGATATTCTCGATCGCGATCCAGCCCCGACCCTCGCTCCCCCATCGACCGTCCGGAGACATCGTCACCGTGAAAGCCGCATCCGATCTGCTGATCGCCGTCCCGCTCGTGCTGGCCGTCACCGTGGCCGCGTCGCCCGTGCACGCCGCTCGCACCGACGTCTCGATCGGCATGGTGCTCGAGCCGCCCAATCTCGATCCGACGGGCGGCGCGGCCGCCGCGATCGACGAGGTCGTCTACGCCAACGTGTTCGAGGGTCTGACCCGCTTCGGTCCGGACGGCGGTGTGCAGCCGGCGCTCGCGGCGTCCTGGGAGGTGGAAGAGGACGGCAAGCGCTACGTCTTCACGTTGCAGGAGAGCGTCGAGTTCCACGACGGCGCGGCGTTCGACGCGGACGACGTGAAGTTCTCGATCGAGCGGGCGCAGGCCGATGACTCGACCAACGCGCAGAAGGCCCTGTTCGAGAATATCGCGGGGGTCGAGGTCGTCGATCCGGGAACCGTCGCGCTGACGCTGACCGAGCCCGACGGCAACCTGCCGTTCAACCTCGCCTGGGGCGACGCGGTGATGCTCGACGAGAGTTCGGTCGACATGGCGGCGACCGCGCCGGTCGGCACGGGTCCGTTCCGTTTCGATCGCTGGGTGCAGGGGGACCGGGTCGAGCTGGTGAAGTTCGACGGCTACTGGGGGGAGCCGGCGCGGCTCGACAAGGTGACGTTCAAGTTCATCTCCGAGCCCACGGCCGCGTTCGCGGCGATGATGGCCGGCGATCTCGACGCCTTTCCGAACTTCCCCTCGCCGGAGAACCTTTCGCAGTTCGAGATCGATCCGCGCTTCGCCGTCGTCGTCGGCTCGACCGAGGGCGAGACGATCCTCGCGATGAACAACGCGAACCCGCCGCTCGACGACGTGCGCGTGCGTCGCGCGATCGCTCACGCGATCGACCGGAGAGAGATCGTCGACGGCGCGATGTACGGTTACGGCACGCCGATAGGCTCGCACTTCGCGCCGCACAACCCCGCCTACATCGACCTCGTGGAGATGTCGACGACCGACCGGGACGCGGCGAAGGCTCTGCTGAAGGAAGCCGGTCACGAGTCCGGCCTGAAACTGTCGCTGCGGTTGCCCCCGCCGTCCTACGCGCGCCGCGGCGGGGAGATCATCGCCGCCCAGCTTCGCGAGGTCGGCATCGAGACCGACATCGAGAACCTCGAGTGGGCGCAGTGGCTGGAGCAGGTGTTCAAGGGCAAGGACTTCGACCTGACGATCGTCTCGCACACCGAGCCGATGGACATCAACATCTACGCACGGCCCGACTACTACTTCCAGTACGACGATGCCGACTTCCAGGCCCTGATGGCCGCGTTCGCGGTCGAGACGGACGAGGCGAAGCGCGTCGAGCTGCTCGGCGAGGCGCAGCGCAAGATCGCCGATGATCAGGTCAACGCCTATCTCTTCCAGCTCGCCAAGACCGGTGTGGCGGCGGCGAAGCTGAAGGGGCTGTGGGAGAACTCGCCGACGCAGGCGAACGACATGACGGCGGTCCACTGGGAGGACTGAGAAGGCGTCCCGGACCGGGTCGGAGCGGAGCCGTGACGGCACGCGACACGACGGCACGCGACACGGCGGGCGGCGGACTCCTGCGCGACAGCGCGTGACCGCGTCCGACGAGCCGGTCGTCGGGCGGTACGTTCGCGGATGATCGCCTACCTCGCGCGCCGAACGCTCTCGCTCGCGGTGACGCTGTTCGTCGCGAGTCTCGTCGTCTTCGCCACGATCGAGATCGTGCCGGGGGATCCGGCCGCCTACATGCTCGGGCTCAACGCCGAGCCCGAGACGGTCGCCGCGCTTCGCGCCGAGCTCGGGCTGGAGCGCTCGGGCATCGTCCGTTACATCGATTGGGCGACGGGCATGCTGCGGGGCGACTTCGGCATCTCCTATACCTACCGCACGCCGATCGCCGGCATGGTCGCCGACCGGGTGACGGTCTCGCTACCGCTCGCGTTGCTCGCGCTCGCGCTCGCCGTCGCGATCGCCCTGCCGGCGGGGCTCCTCGCCGCGAGCGGTCGCGGCGGTGCGAGCGACACCGCCGTCATGGGCTTCACGCAGATCGGCATCGCGGTGCCGAACTTCTGGTTCGCGATGCTGCTGGTGCTGCTGTTCGCGGTCGAGCTCCGCTGGTTGCCGTCGGGCGGCTTTCCGGGCTGGGAGGCGGGTGTCTTGCCCGCGCTGAAGTCCCTGCTCCTGCCGAGCGTCGCGCTGGCGCTCCCCCAGGCGGCGATCCTCGCCCGGGTGCTGCGCTCGGCGCTGCTCGACACGCTCGGCGAGGACTACATCCGCACCGCCCGCGCCAAGGGGCTGAGCCCGCGCGCGACGCTCTGGCGGCACGCGCTCCGCAACGCCATGATCCCGGTGCTGACGATCATCGGCCTGCAGTTCAGCTTCCTGCTCGCCGGGGCCATCATCATCGAGAACGTCTTCTATCTCCCCGGCCTCGGAAGGCTCGTGTTCCAGAGCATCGCCAGTCGTGATCTCGTCGTGGTCGAGAGCGTGGTCATGCTGCTCGTGTTCGCCGTCGTGATCGTGACCTTCGCCGTCGACATGGCCTACGCCTGGGTCGATCCACGGCTCCGCCGCTGAGTGGCGGATCCCTCGTCAGTGCAGCGGGCTGGTCGCCTGTTCGATCGCGTCGAGCAACGCCCCGGACGCGAACGGCTTCTCGAGAAACGCCACCCCGAGGCGGGAGGCCCGCTCGCGATACGCCGGATCCCGACTGGCGGTGATGACCACGAGAGGAAGATCCGCCGTCGCCCGCAACAGACGCATCCGCGCGGCGAGGGCCAGGCCGTTGCCGTCGGGCAGGTTGATGTCGAGCACGACGACATCGGGCCGCTCGTCGAGCATGCCGTCGGTCGCCCGGGCGAGATTCGCCGCACCGCTGACCCGGTGGCCGTCGGCCTCCAGGCGCAGGCGCAGCGCCATCGAGACACGCGCGTCGTCCTCCACCAGCAGGATGTGACGGGCGGTGGCGTCGGATCGCCCGCCCGCGGTCTCCACAAGATGTGTCCTGCCCATTCCGGCTGGTGCCCCCATCGGTACGATGGCACTCATAGCGGCGGCTGCCGCGACGAAGTGGAGGACGAATGTGAAACCGTGCGGATCGGTCGAGGGATTCGCGCGCGAGGATCGAAGGCAGATCGTGAAGCGCGACCGTCGCGCCACCGCCCGTCAGGAGGCGGCGCGGGGCGCGATGCGCCGGGGCCGGGTGTCCTTGCCGACCGTGATCCGAGTGACGGATGGCGGCGATCGGCGGCGGGCGGCGCCGACACTGAAGGCTCGGAGCGACGGTCGATGAGCGCCGCGGACGGTACCCCGGCGTGAAGCTCCGCGCCCTGCTTCCCGGCTCCACGCTCGTCCTGATCGTCGTCCTGGCGGCGCTCGCGAGCTTCGTCTGGACCCCGTGGGACGTCACCAGGCTCGTCATCGCCGACAGGCTGCAGGGGCCGTCCGCCGCACACTGGTTCGGTACCGATCACTTCGGGCGCGACATCCTCTCGATGCTGATGGTCGGTGCCCGCACCTCGCTCGCCGTCGCGCTTGTCGCGGTCGGCATCGGCGTGGGGTTCGGTGTGCCGCTCGGGCTCGCCGCGGCGGCCCGCCGCGGAAGTCTCGTCGACGAGGCGATCATGCGCACCAACGATCTCGTGTTCGCGTTTCCCGCGCTCCTGATCGCGATCATGATCACCGCGGTGTTCGGACCCGACGCGGTCAACGCGATCGTCGCGATCGGCATCTTCAACGTGCCGGTGTTCGCCCGACTCGTGCGCGGGGCGGCGCTCTCGCTGTGGACGCGTGAGTTCGTGCTCGCCGCGCGCGTCGCCGGCAAGGGGTCGCTGCGCATCTCGCTCGAGCACATCCTGCCGAACCTCGCGAACCTGCTCGTCGTCCAGGCGACGATCCAGTTCTCACTGGGCATCCTGGCCGAAGCGGGCCTCTCCTACGTAGGTCTCGGCGCGCAGCCGCCGACGCCGAGCTGGGGTCTGATGCTCGCCGATAGCCAGACGCTGATCTCGCTCGCCCCGCACGTCGCGCTGTTCCCCGGCCTCGCCATCGTCTCGACCGTGCTCGGACTGAACCTGCTCGGTGACGCGCTCCGCGACTGGCTCGACCCGCGGCTCCGTCATGCGCGCTGACGAGGAGGCGCTTCTCTCCTTCGACGACGTCGACGTGCAGATCGGCGACACGCCGATCCTGCACGGCATCACGTTCGACGTGCGCGCCGGATGCACGCTCGGCGTCGTCGGGGAGAGCGGTTCGGGGAAGTCGATGACGGCGCTCGCCGCGATGCGCCTGCTGCCGCGCGGGGCGACGCTCTCCGGTGCGATCCGCTTCGACGGACGCGATCTCGCCCGGCTCGACGAGCGCGCGCTGCAGACGATTCGCGGCGGCGACATCGGCATGATCTTCCAGGAACCGATGACGGCGTTGAACCCGCTGAAGACGATCGGCGCACAGGTCGCCGAAGGCATCCGCCTGCACGGCGTGCGCCGCGGCGATGCCGAGCGGGACGGGTCCGACACCGATCGGCGCTCCGGTGCACGCGCGGTCGGCGTCGCCGAGGCCGCGCGACTCGCCGCCGCGACGCTCGAACGGGCCGGGCTCGACAACCGCGCGATCCCGCCCGGTCGCTACCCGCACGAGCTCTCGGGAGGCCAGCGCCAGCGCGTCGTGATCGCGATCGCGATCGCCTGCCGCCCGAAGCTCCTGATCGCCGACGAGCCGACGACCGCGCTCGACGTGACGACGCAGGCCGAGATCCTCGCGCTCCTGCGGGAGCTGCAGCGGGAGGAGGGCATCGCGCTCGTGCTCATCTCCCACGATCTCGCCGTCGTCGCCGACATGGCCGACGACCTCGTCGTCATGAAGGGCGGACGCGTCGTCGACGCCGGTGCCTTCGACACGGTGTTCGCGGCGACGGGGTCGCCCTACACCCGCTCCCTGATCGCCGCGTCGAACTGGGCGCCGGAGTCGGGCGCGCGGCGTGCGAGCGGCGGCGAGCTGCTCGTCGTCGACGATCTCGTGGTCGGCTACCCGACCGGACCGCGACGCCTGTTCGGCGCGCGCGACCGCTTCCGCGCCGTCGACGGCGTGAGCTTCCGGGTCGATGCCGGCGAGAGCGTCGGGCTCGTCGGGGAGAGCGGCTGCGGCAAGTCCACGTTGACGCGGGCCCTGCTCGGGCTCGTCGGAGTCGATGCGGGCACGATCCGCTTCGCCGGCGGGACGATGGTCGAGGCGACCTCCGACGGGCGGCGAACCGCGCGCGGCGACACCGTGCCGCGCGCGCTCCGGCGCGAGATCCAGGTCGTGTTCCAGGACCCCTACGGCTCGTTCGACCCGCGCCATCGCGTCGAGCGACTGGTCGCCGAACCGCTGCACCTGCTCGACACGCGTCCGTCCCGATCGGCGCGGCGCGCGCGGGTCGCGGCGATGCTCGAACGCGTCGGCATCGGATCGGAGGCGATGCGGCGCTACATCCACGAGTTCTCCGGCGGACAGCGCCAGCGCATCGCGATCGCCCGCGCGCTCGTGGTCGAGCCGTCGCTGGTCGTGCTCGACGAGGCGGTCTCGGCGCTCGACGTCTCGGTGCGGGCGCAGGTGCTGGCGCTGCTCGCCGAGCTCGCCCGCGACGAGGGGCTCGCCTACCTGTTCATCTCGCACGATCTCTCGGTCGTGCGGAACGTCACCGATCGGGTGCTGGTCATGCGGACGGGACGGATCGTCGAGGCGGGGAACACGGCGCGGGTCTTCGAGGCGCCGGAGCACGCCTACACGCGCGAGCTCCTCGCGGCGGTGCCGACGCTGCCCACTCCGGCGCGATGAGGTCTCCATGGACCGACGACGCCGATCGATCGTCGGGTCAGGGTAGCGATGACGAATGGGCACAGGAGTGGACCTTTGCTCGGGGCCGCTCGATGTTGGAGACGACCGACGCCGTGTGCGAGGATCGAACGACCGACGGGGTCGGGTTCGTCGATCGTGCTTCCCGCACCCGTGCCCGCCAACCTCGAGGACCGTCCATGTCCGATCAAGCCATCCGCTGGGGAGACCTCGCCGCGAGCGAGCTCGGGAGCACGCTCGTCGAGCGCCTGTCCACCCTGCGGGCCGAGATCCGTGCGGACCCGCTGGCGAATCCCGTGCGCCAGCTGGCGCACGAGCTCAGCCGTCGCCTCGAGAGCGGAAGCCTGAGCATCGGACAGCTCGGCGAGCTCGCCTCGGTCCTCGACAAGGACACGTTCGCACGCCGCGCCGAGCATGTCGCCCGGTACCTGGAGCGATCCGGGAACGACGAGCTCGATGCCGTCGTCGCCGAGCTGTCCGGGCCACTCGAGACGTTCGAGGCGTTCAGCGCTTTCTGGTCCCGTCGCATGGAGACGATCGTCTTCACCGGTCACCCGACCTTCCTGCTGACACCGCGATCCCGCGAACGCCTGGCCGAGGCGGCGCTCGATGGGCACGTGCCGGACGCCGGACCCGACATGCCCGATCCGGACATCACCCTGGCGGACGAGCACGCGCAGGCTCGCTCGGCGCTGCACGCGGCGGCGAACGCGGTGCACGCGTTGAGTCGATCGCTGCTCGCTCACGCGCGCACCCGCTTCGCCGGCGAGTGGCGCGCCTTCCGTCCCGCGCCGATCGGACTGGCCACCTGGGTCGGCTACGACATGGACGGGCGGAACGACATCACCTGGAGCGAGGTGATCGCGCACCGTGTCGCCGAGAAGGCGGAGCGGCTGACGCTCTACGCCGAACGGCTCGAGTCGCTCGGGCTGGACGGTGCCGCCGAGCTGGTCGAGCGCCTCCGGACGGCGGCGAACCGTGCGGAACGGGATGCCGCGGCGTTCTCCGGCGATCTGTCGACCCCCGAGGCATTGGCGAGTGCCGCGAACGACCTGACCCGCGACGAGCAGAGCAAGCTCGTGACGCTCGGCCCCGTGATGGACGAGCTCTCCGCCATGGCCGACGAGGCGGGCGGCGACGCCGCGCTCGATCTGCTCGCGCTCCGGGCCGAGATGGCGTCCTTCGGGCTGGGCCTCGGCGAGGTCCACTTCCGCCTCAACGCCGCGCAGATCAGCAACGCGGCCCGCGCCGCGCTGGAGAGCGACCGCGAGACGGACCTGTTCGGGCGCGGCGCCCTGGACGACGTCGCCGAGCTGATCGCCGCCACGCGCTCCGTGAGCGTGAACTTCGCCAGCCTCGCCGCCGAGAGCTCCTCCGCCGCCCGCATCCTGATCGCCGCGGCGCAGATCACCAAGCACATCGACGCGGACGCACCGATCCGCCTGCTGATCGCCGAGTGCGAGAACCCGGTCACGGTGCTGACCGCCATCTACCTCGCCAGGCTGTTCGGCGTGGAGAATCACACCGACGTCTGCCCGCTGTTCGAGACGGGCGCCGCGCTGGATCGCGGACGGCGCATCCTCGACGTGCTGTTCCAGCAGGAGCCCTACCGCCAGCAGGTCGAGCGGCGCGGGCGCGTCTCGATCGAGACGGGGTTCTCCGATGCCGGACGCTTCATGGGTCAGGTACCCGCCGGTCTCGCGATCGAGCGGCTGCAGGGTCAGCTCGCCTCGCGGATGGAGGAGCACGGACTCGGCCACCTGGAGGCGGTCATCTTCGACACGCACGGCGAGAGCATGGGCCGGGGCGGTCACCCCGGCGGCATCGTCGACCGCTGCCTCTACGCCTGCAGCCCGTGGGCGCGGCGCCGGTTCTCGAGTCGCGGCATCCACCTGGTCCACGAGCAGAGCTTCCAGGGCGGCGACGGCTACGTCTGGTTCACCGGCGAGCGGATGGCTCGCCGGACGCTCGTCGGCATACTGACGGCGCACGGCGAAGCGCGTGCGGCGAGCGACGACGACCCCTTCTACCGCGAGACGGCGACCAGCCTCGACTTCTTCAACGCGGTCAAGAAGCGGCAGGAAGAGCTGTTCGCCGATCCGGCCTACAACATCGCCCTCGGCGCGATGGGCTTCGCGATCCTGCCGAAGACCGGCAGCCGCAAGTCGCGCCGTCAGTTCGAGCGGGGTGCGGACGAGGAGACGTCCCTCAGGCGCATCCGGGCCATCCCGCACAACGCCATCCTCCAGCAGATGGGCCTGCTCGCGAACATCCTGGGCGGGGTCGGCGGCGCGGTCGCGGTCGAGCCCGAGGCCTACGTCAGCCTGGCGCGGCGCTCGGACCGCTTCGCACGGATCATGCGCCTGGTCGCCACGGCGAACAGCCATTCCGAGATGAAGACGCTGATCGCCTACATGAAGCTCTACGACGGCAGCTTCTGGGCCACGCGGCCGATCTCGGGCGAGGAGCGCGCCCTGGAGGCGCCGTGCGCGGTGCTGGCCGACGCGCTGTCCGAGGACCACCGCTATTTCACGGCCCTGCAACTGGCCGCCCGTCTGCGTTCGGACGCGATCTCGCTGACACGCATCCTCGGACAGATGGACCTGCCGCCGCGCGGTCACACGCCGGCCAGCCTCGATCTCCTGCACGCCGTGCGGCTGGCCGCGATCCAGCACTGCTTCCTGATCGCCGCGCGCCTGCCGACCTTCACGCCGCAGGGCGGGTTCAACCGCGAGGACGTGATGGAGCTGATCTTCGCGCTCGACGTGCCGCAGGCCTGCGAGACGCTGCGCGAGACCTTCCCGACCGACCCGCACGAGGAGGCGCGCGTCTCGCTCGACGAGTCCGCCGACTACCCGGCCGAGGGCGACGCCCGATACCAGGGCATCGAGCGGGACTTCGTCAGACCTCTCGAGGAGGCGTACGCGCTGATCCTGCGCGTGTCGGTCGGCGTCGCGAACCACTTCTCGGCAGTGGGCTGACGAACGAGGTCGTTCCACGGCTCCGGCTCGCTCTCGGCTCGCCCTGCACCGCGGTCATTCCTCCCTCGAATCCTTCGGCGGCCACCCGTCGGGCTCGAGCCGGTGCTCGGGCGCGACGAGGGCAGGTGACGAGTGGTGCGGACCCCGCCGTCAGTCGGCGGTCGTCGCCGCCCTCTCCTCGAGCGTCGCCGCGAACGCGAGATTGGCCTTGTCGCGACCGATGCTGGCCATCGCCCGCGCTTCACCGTCCTCGGCATGGATCGTCGCCGCGACGTCGTTCCCGGACGGGTCGCCGTCGAGCTCGACCCGCGCGATGTTCCCGGCGTGTCCGGCGTAGCGGATGTTGGCCCCGTAGTGCTTGCTCCAGAAGAACGGCACGTCGGCGAAGCGCTCGCCGGCACCCATGAGGTTGCGCGCCGCGCACTGTCCCTGGCGCTGGGCGACCTGCCAGTGCTCGATGCGCAGGCGACGCCCCTCCGGGTCGGGGTAGCTGGCGATGTCTCCGGCGGCGAGGATCGCCGGGTCGCTGGTCGCGAGACGTGCATCGACGACGACCCCGTCGTCGGTCTCGAGGCCGGCCTCCCTGGCGAGCGCGACGTCCGGCGTGACGCCGATGCCGACGACGATCAGGTCGGCCGCCAGCGTCTCGCCGCCACCGAGACGGACCCCGTCGGCGACGATCGCGTCCACCTCGCTCTCGAGCCGGAACACGACCCCCTCGGCTTCGTGAAGCTCGCGCACGCGTCGCCCGATCGCCTCGCCGACGACACCGGCCAGCGGGATCTCGTCGGGGGCGACGACGGTGACCTCGATGCCGCGCGCGCGCAGGGCCGCGGCCGCCTCCAGTCCGATGAAGCTCGAGCCGACGACCACCGCGCGACTCGCCTCCTTCGCCGCCGCGACGATGCCGCGGGCGTCCTCGAGGGTTCTCAGGTAGTGCACGCGCGCATCGTCGGCACCGTCGACCGGCAACCGCCGGACGTTCGCGCCGGTGGCGAGCAGGAGTCTGTCGTAGGCGATCTTCTCGCCGCCCTCGAGGCGTACCTCGCGCGCGTCGCGATCGATCGCGACGACGGTGCCGCCGAGCTTCAGGTCGATGTCGCGCTCTGCATGGAACGCGGGGTCCCGAAGCGCGAGCCCGGATTCGTCCATGTCGCCCGACAGGTATCCCTTGGAGAGGTTGGTGCGATCGATCGGCGGCGCGGCCTCCGCCGACAGCAGCGTCAGCGGTCCCGTGTGACCGAGCGCGCGCAGCGTCTCGGCCGCCGCCTCGCCGGCCGCACCGGCGCCGACGATGACGATGGCCGCCCGCTTCGGATCCCCGTCGCCGCTCGCGCCATCACCCGTCGCGCCGTGCGGACCGGCGACCGGCGTGTCGTCGAAGCGACGCCGCTCGCCGACGCGTACCGTCGCCCCGTCGTGGACGACGTCCCAGCACGGCAGAGCGTCGAGCGAGGGTGCGCGCGCCGCGCCGTCCTCGAGGCGGAAGCTCGCGTGATGCCACGGGCAGCGGATCGTGCCGTGGGCGACGATGCCGTCGGCCAGCGCCGCACCACGATGCGGGCAGCGCGCGCCGAGCGCGTGCACCGCATCGCCCCGTCGCACGAGCACGATCTCGTGTTCGTCGACGTGCCCGGCCAACGGCACGCCCTCCGCGAGCCGCGATGTCTCGATGCCGGCCGCGAGGTCCGGTCCCTTGTCGTCGTTCGCCATGTCGCGCTGATCTCCGCCGTTTCGGGGTACGCCACGCCGTCGGGCGACGGAGCGGGGGCGTCCGACGTTGCGCGACTCCGTGCGGATCGTGCGGGGGCGGGCAAGATCGACAACGGCGGTGGGCGGCGGCGGTGGGCGGGAGACCGCGCGCGCGACGGTCCTCGCCTCCGGTCAGCGGCGCTCCCCGGTCGTCGTGGGCGGTCGGGCGGCCGGGTTCGTCGCGAAAGGCGAGCGACGCGGCGCGAGCCGTCGACGGGCGAGGAAACGGCCTCGGGCGGTACGCGATTTCAGGAACCGCCAGAGCAGCAGCCCGAGCGCGACGAGCAGCAGGATGTGGATCAACCCGCCGAGCGTGAACTCGAGCACCGTGGCGATCAACCAGATGACGGCGAGTGCGCCGGTGACGGTCCAGAGCATGAGCAGGAGGTTTCCGGGTCGCGATACGTCCCACAGCCTGCGTATCACCGCCGAGCGTCACGAGCCCGCCTTGCCGGATTCACAACGCCCGATGCCGGGAAGAGAGGATCGATGCGGTCCCGCTCATCCACGCGGTTCGCCGCGGGGCGCGCGCCCGTCGACGCGGACCGCGTGCGCCGGATCGTTCACCGTTCGCCCCGGCAGTGGCCCGGACGATCTCGAGGCCCTCGTCCTGTCGAGCGAGCACGAAGGCTACCGCTTTCTCGTCCGTCTCCGCGACGACTGGCGGAGCGGGCGGAACCGCTTCGAGCGGACGGGCGAACGTCTCGTGACGGCACGGGTGGCCGACGAGCTCGTCGGCATCGGCGGAATCACCATCGATCCGTACGCCCGTGACATCGGCGTCGGGCGACTACGCCATCTGTACGTGTCGGCGAAGGCGCGGAGGCGTGGAATCGGCCGCGCCATCGTCCGTCACCTGCTCGACGACGCGCGAGGCCGCTTCGAGAGCGTGCGCCTGCGGGTGGCCGACGGTGAAGGCGGTCGGTTCTACGAACGGATCGGCTTCGCCGCCGTGGACGAGGAGGCCGTGTCGCACGCGGTGCGCATGGCGTCCTGGCCGGCGCCCTGACAGCGATCAGTTCGCGTCCGGAGCCGTCAGGACCAGTGTCTGAACTGCAAGGCCGACCCTTCCATGGAGATCGAACAGGGCCGCCTCCGACATCCCGATGCCGTCCGCCTCCCAGAACCCGATCGCGCGTGCGCCGAGCCACTCGCCGAGCGGATCGCGGTGCAGTGTCAGCGTCAGGTCGGCGTTGGCGAACGTGACGGCCGGCGGGTCGGCGTTCCTCCCGAACGCGTTGCCGCAATCGGCGAGCGGGCAGATGCGCTGGAACGGCGAGGGGATCTCGTCGGGCAGGAGCGGCACGGTGCGGAGCCAGGCGATCGTCGGACCCGGCTCGCCGTTCTCGCCGTCCGGGTAGCGCGTCTCGACGCCGGGTCCGAGAAACGAGGGCAACCCGTGCACGGTGCGCGGGATCGGGAACGGGCCGGGGCGCGCGTCGTCGGGCGAGCCGATCGAGTCGGTGCGTGTCGGGTACGGATGCGCCGGGCGCGACAGGAGGTGCAAGCCCTCGGCGCTCGCGACGACGCGCCCGTCGTCGGCGACGATCTCGGCGCGGCTGGTCGCGGCGATCCGCCCGTCGCGGGCGAGCGTCGCGCGGATGCGGAAGCCCGCGTGGGGGATCGGGCGCATCAGGTTCAGCGTCAGACGCGTCAGCCGCTTGTCCGGCACGAGCCGCTCGAGGGCCCGGGCGACGAGCCCGGTCGGCGGACCGGCGTGGCAATGCTCGGGATGCCACGGGCCGCGCGCGTGATCCGTCGGGCGGAACCGCTCGCCGCGCTCGTGCGTGAAGAAGCTGCCCGGCATCGCCGAGGTGTCGTCGCATGCCGGGACGGCGGCGCTCGTCGTCATCGTCCGAAGGCGCCGGACGAGTGCCGGCACGCGACCGTCCGGGCGCGATCTCTCCCGGCGGGCTTGCCGAACGGATCCCGCAGATGGCACTTGATGCTGATGCCGTGCTCGCTCGCGATCTTGGTTGGTCGGGCCCTTCGACGACGATCCGAGCAACTCGCGCCCGATCATCGCGTCTGACGGAAATACCACCCCTTCGGTCAGGATGCCATGGGCTCCAGGGCCCGTGTCGTCCGGAGCGATTCGTGCGCGGCCGGGCGGTCCGGGCTCGTCGCGTCGGTATAGTCCTCCCGATGAACCCTCTGGCCGAACTGCGGATCGATTCCCGTCACGTGCTCGTCGACGGCCTGTGGCGTCCGGGCGCGAGCGGGGACACGCTCGCGCTGAGCGATCCGTCGGACGGCTCGCCGCTCGCCGACATCGCCCGCGGCACGGCCGACGACATCGATGCGGCTGTCGCGGCCGCGCGGCGGGCGTCGGACGGGGACTGGGGGCGCACGGACGCCGCCGCGCGCGGTCGGCTGCTCGCGCGGCTCGGCGTGCTGGTCGGCGAGCACGTCGGGCTGCTGGCGCGTCTCGAGGCGCGCGACGTCGGCAAGCCTCTCGGGCAGGCGCGACGCGACGCGCTCGCCCTCGCCCGCTACTGCGAGTTCTACGCGGGCGCGGCCGACAAGCTGCACGGCGAGACGCTGCCCTACCTCGACGGCTACACGGTCATGACGCTCCGCGAGCCGCACGGCGTGACCGGCCACGTCGTGCCGTGGAACTACCCGATGCAGATCATCGGTCGCTCGGTCGGGGCGGCGCTCTGCGCCGGCAACGCGACGGTGCTCAAGCCCGCCGAGGAGGCCTGTCTGACGGCGCTCGCGTTCGGCGAGCTCGCCCGCCGGGCAGGCTTCCCGGCGGGTGCCGTCAACGTCGTGCCGGGGCTCGGCGACGAGGCGGGCGCCGCGCTCGCCTCGCACCCGGGCGTCGCCCATGTCTCGTTCACCGGCTCGGTCGCGACCGGCCGGCTCGTGCAGAAGGCGGCGGGCGACAACGTCGTGCCGGTCACGCTCGAGCTCGGCGGAAAGTCCGCGCAGCTCGTCTTCGACGACGCCGACCTCGACGCGGCGCTGCCGCTGCTCGTCGATGCCGGCATCCAGAACGCCGGGCAGACCTGCTCGGCCGCCTCGCGGCTGCTGGTGCAGCGCGGCGTGCACGAGCGCGTCGTCGAGCGCCTGCGGACGCGCTACACGGCCCTGCGCGTCGGCCCGGCGATGGGCGACCCCGACGTCGGTCCGCTGATCTCGGCGCGTCAGCAGGCGATCGTCGCGGCGTACATCGAGCGGGGTTCGGATCTCGAGACGCTCGCGCGCGGCACGCTCGACGGCGCGGCCCCGGCCGGAGGGCACTACGTCGTGCCGACGCTGTTCGGCGACGTCCCGCCCGATCACGTGCTCGCCCGCGAGGAAGTGTTCGGGCCGGTGCAGGTGGTCATCCCGTTCGACGACGAGGAGGAAGGGCTCGCCATCGCCAACGGCACCGACTACGGTCTCGTCGCGGGCGTCTGGACGCGTGACGGGGCGCGCCAGCTTCGTCTCGCCCGGGCGCTGGAGGCGGGGCAGGTGTTCGTCAACGACTACGGGGCGGGTGGCGGGGTCGAGTTGCCGTTCGGCGGCGTCGGACGCTCCGGGCACGGGCGCGAGAAAGGGTTCGAGGCGCTGTACGGGTTCACGCGACTGAAGACCGTCGCGATCCGCCACGGCTGAGCGTCGCGAGGATCGATGACGAACCGCATGGGTGAGAGTGGACAGGGACGAGCAGATGAGACTGGAAGGCAAGTGCGCGATCGTCACCGGGGCGGCGTCCGGGTTCGGGGCGGGGATCGCCCGGCGCTTCGTGGCCGAGGGCGCCCGCGTCGTCGTCGCCGACCTGAACGGGGACGGGGCGATGAAGACGGCCGCCACGCTCGGGGACGCCGCGCTCGCCTGCGTCGTCGATGTCGCCGACGACGCGAGCGTCGCCGCCCTCGCGGCATTCGCCGCGGAGCATGTCGGCGATGTGGACATTCTCGTCAACAATGCAGGCGTGACCCATCTGCCGGATGCGCTCGAGGACATCTCCGTCGCCGACTTCGATCGGGTGCTCGCCGTCAACGCCAAGTCGGTCTACCTGACGGCGCGACATTTCGTCCCGGCGATGAAGGCGCGCGGACGCGGCGCGATACTGAACGTCGCCTCGACCGCCGGGGTCAGTCCGCGGCCTCGCCTGTCCTGGTACAACGCCTCGAAGGGCTGGATGATCACCGCGACGAAGGCGATGGCCGTCGAGCTCGCGCCGAGCGGGGTGCGGGTCAACGCGATCAATCCCGTCGCCGGCGAGACGCCGCTCCTGAAGTCGTTCATGGGCGAGGACACGCCCGAGATGCGGGCGCGCTTCCTCGCGACGATCCCGCTCGGACGCTTCAGCACCCCCGAGGACATGGGCTCGGCCGCCTGCTTCCTGTGCTCGGACGAGGCGTCGATGATCACCGGCGTCGCGCTCGAGGTGGACGGAGGGCGCTGCATTTGAGCGGCGAGGGAATCGTGGTGCTCCGATCGTCCTCCCGGCCGAGGGCGGCACGATGAGTGCCGGACGCCTCGCCGTCGGCCCGAGGAACCTGATCACCGACGTGCCGGGACTGCGCGTCGGACACGCCACGGACGAGGGGGTCAAGACCGGCACGACGGTGCTGACCGCGACGCGCCCGTTCGCGGCGAGCGTCGACGTCATGGGCGGCGCGCCCGGCACGCGCGAGACGGACTGCCTCGCCCCCGAGCGCCTGGTCGAGCGGGTCGACGCGTTGGTGCTGTCGGGTGGTTCGGCGTTCGGGCTCGATGCCGCGTCGGCGGTCGCGAACGCGCTGCGGCGCGACGGCCGCGGGTTTCCGGTAGGGCCTGTCCGGGTTCCCATCGTGCCGGCGTCCATCCTGTTCGATCTCCTGAACGGCGGTCGTCCCGACTGGATCGACAATCTCTACTACGCGCTCGGACGCGAGGCCTACGAGGCGGCGACGAGCGGCGGCGAGGACTTCGCGCTCGGCTCGGTCGGTGCGGGCGCGGGCGCGACCACGGCGAACCTGAAGGGCGGGCTCGGCTCGGCCTCGTTCGTGCTGCCGGGCGGTGCGACCGTCGGCGCCCTGGTCGCGGCCAATCCGCACGGCAGCGCCGTCGCGTCGGAGGCGGGACATTTCCACGCCGCGCCGTTCGAGGTCGACGGCGAGTTCGGTGGTCTCGGCCTCGTCCCGCACCCCGATCCGCTCGCGCTCGGGCGCAACGAGAAGCTCGCCGCGTGGGAGGCGCTGCAGCGTGCGAGTGCCGGTACCGCCGACCCGTACGGGCCGCCGGGCGAGGCGTCGCGTGACGACGAATCGGACGGTGGGGGGCAGTCCGACGGATCGCCGCCCGACGGATCGCCGCTCGGAATGAACACGACGATCGCGATCGTCGCGACCGACGCCGCGCTCGACAAGGCGCAGCTCAAGCGCTTCGCGGTCGCCGCCCAGGACGGCATGGCCCGCGCGCTCGCCCCGTCGCACACCGCGTTCGACGGTGATCTGGTGTTCGCCCTGTCGACCGGCGAGCGGCCGCTCGCCGACCCGGTCGGCGATCCGATGGTGCTCGGTCACGTCGCGTCGCTGTGCCTCGCGCGGGCGATCGCGCGCGGCGTCTGGCACGCGAAGGCGCGACCGAACGACACCCTGCCGAGCTGGTACGCGCGCTTCGGCCGACCGACCTGAACGCGGGCCGCCGTCAGGCGCCAGGGTCGAGCACGTCAGCGCGAACGACCGCGTCGTCCGAGGTCATGTGTCCGACCCGGCCGGCACGTCGATCTCGTGCCGTGTCGTCGAGCACCGTCGAGAGATGCGCGACGACCGCGTCCGGGCGATCCCAGTGAACGGCGTGCGCGGCCCGTTCGACGACGCGGGGCTCCGCGACCGAACCGCTCGTGCCGAGTGCGGCCCGACCGACCGTCGCGTGAAACGCCGCGTGCGCGAACGGTGGCGACAGCACGTCCTCGGCGCCGCAGAGCGGGTGCACCGGACAGGTGACGCTCGACAGGTCGAGCGGCTCGGCGAAGCTCGCGAGCGCGGCGGCCTGCCGGGCGAACGCCTCGGCTCCCTGCTTGTGGGGATAGGCGAGCGACGCGGCGACGGCGGCCTCCACGGCGGCGCCGTCGTCGAAGAAGACCGGGCGGAACAGGAACTGGAACAGGAGCCGGAACCAGTCCGCCTCGTCGCCGCGTGCCCGCACCCGGGCGAGCGTCGCGAACAGCTCGACCCGCGCGGCGGACGCGACGGGCAGGGCGGCCACCGGCACGAGCGCCGACACCCGCGAGGGTGCCCGCGCGGCGATCGCCCAGCCGAGCATCCCGCCCATCGAATGGCCGAGGATCGCGACGCGTTCGAGCTCGAGCGCGTCGAGCAGGGCGATGATGTCCGCTACCATGACGTCGCGCGAGAGCGGTGCGCCGGCGTCCCGGGTCCGGCCACTGGCGCGGTTGTCCACCACGATCAGCTCGTGGCGTGCGGCCAACGGCTCGATCACGGGGGCCCAGCTCGCCCCGTCGCTCGCCATGCCGGCGAGGAGCAGGAGCGGCGGACCGTTGCCGAGGCGCTCGTGGTACAGCGAGGCGCCTTCGATGTCGACGAGCGGCATGCGACGGCTCCGCGGCGGTGTGCCGGTGGGCGGCGTGGGCATCGAGTGTAACGCCGGATGCGCGGCGTGCCGGACGACGGGCCGGCGGGCGGTGCGTGACGGCGGCGGCGCGGCGGGGAACCGCCTGCCCGACGCTGATGTCGGCAGGACGGGTGAAGTCGAGCGTGTGCGGAACGACGGCACGACAGGGCGATACGCGGCGCTCGAGGCGCTCGACGGGCGCGCACGGCGGACACGAGCACGAGTCGGACACGAGACGAGCGGGAAGACGCACCATGGAGCGACACGACGCGTACGGCGCACCGACGACGAGCCCCGCCGCGGCGCTGCCCGGCATCGACGACTTCGTCGAAGGCTTCGTCGGCTACCACCCGCGCTCGGTCAACGTGCTCGAGGCGGCCGAGGCGCATCCGGACAGCGCGCTCGCCAACATCCTCGCCGGTTTCCTGTGGATGTTCCTGGAGCGCCCGGAGGCGCCTGCGAAGGCCGAGCCGTGGCGGGCCAGGGCGACCGCCTGCACGGGCCTGAACGCGCGCGAACGCGGCTTGCTCGCACTGCTCGAAGCCTGGCAGGCACGCGATGCGCGGCGTGCGCTCGCCATCGCCGAGGAGATCCTCGCCGTGCATCCGGGGGATCTCGCGACGCTCAAGCTCGGGCAGTACCACGCGTTCAACCTCGCCGACGCGCCGGCGATGCTGAGGCTCGCGCTCGGCAGCGCGAAGGCCGTCTCGCACCACGCCCCGTACCACTCGATGCTCGCCTTCGGCCACGAGCAGTGTCACCACCTCGACGCGGCCGAGCGCGCCGCGCACGCCGCGCTCGATCGCGACGCGGACGAACCCTGGGCACATCACGCGCTGTCGCACGTGTACCTCTCCGGCGGCCGGATCGACGAGGGCCGGCGCTTTCTCGCCGAGCGTGCGCCGTCCTGGACCGGGCTCAATTCGTTCATGTACACCCACAACTGGTGGCATCTCGCGCTGTTCGAGATCGCCGCCGGTGACGTCGACGCGGCGCTCGCGAGCTACGACGGACGTGTCTGGGGCGTGCAACCCGACTACAGCCAGGATCAGATCAACGCGGTGTCGCTGCTGTCCCGGCTCGAGTGCGCGGGCGTCGACGTCGGCGATCGCTGGACGACGCTCGCGCCCTATCTCGAGACGCGCGCCGACGACGTCGTGCAGCCGTTCGTGACGCTGCACTGGGTGCACGGGCTCGGACGGGCGGGCTCCCCTCGGGCCGACGCGTTGCTCGCGCTGATCGAGCGCCAGGCGGACGAACCGCAAGTGCCCGGTGCCGCGGCGCTGTGGCGCGACGTCGGCATCCCGGCCGCGCGCGGTCTGCTCGCGCACGCGCGGGGTCGTCACGCGGCGGCGGTCGACGCCCTCGAGCCGGTGCGTTCACGGCTCTGGATGACCGGCGGCAGTCATGCCCAGCGCGATCTGTTCGAGCAGATCCTGCTCGACGCGGTGCTTCGGGCCGGACGCTGGACGATGGCGCAGCCGCTACTCGAGCTCCGGCGCCGGACCGAGCCCGATCACCCGCTGGTCACGCTCGGTCTCGGTGCGGTGCACGAGCGGCTCGGGCTCGGTTCGCGAGCGCCCGCGTAGCCGTCGGCGGCACTCCGTGCGAGGCGATGTCCGGGTAGCGACGACTCGACGAGCGGCGCGTCGCGGGCGTGCGCCGTCAGGTCGGGCGCCGTCCCGCGCCGCGGCGTCGGAATCCAGTCGCCTCAGGGCCGCGAGCGGTGAACGCGAATCGGGTAGAGGCTCACTCCCGCCTGATCGAGAGACGGAACACCCGGGTATCCGCGGCTGGCCGCGAGCGAGTACCAGCGCACGGCGTCCGACAGCGCGTCGTTGGCCGCCGCGGGTGCGAACGCGAGCCGTTCGGCCTCGCGGGCGAAGTCGTCGCCGAGGGCGACCTGCGCGCCGCGTTCGCCCTTCTTCGCCCGCTTCTGGAGCTCGCGGCGCGGGAGCTTCTGGAGCTTCCTCTGCTCGCGCCGGACCTCGCGCCGGAGCGTCTTCCGATCGACGACGCCCGCGGCGGGCTCGAGATTCTCGACCACGGCGCCGCCGTTCCCGCCACGGGGCGGCTTGAGCAGGGTCGGCGGCAACGGCAGGTCGAGCGGACCTTCCGCGAGGAAATCGGCGTTCGCGTGCAGCGGAGCGCCGGCCGCGATGACGAACGCGAGCAGGGCGAAGAGGGGAGCATTTTTCATGGGTGCGGATTCTACTCTCAATCACGGGCGACAAGCATGTGCGGGCGTCCGGCAATCCGCCGCGCCGTAACGTGGACTTGATCACGGGGACGGCATCCGCCCGCGCACGGAACTTGCTCGATGTCGCGTTCGCCGCGGCGTTCGCTCGCGGTGACGGACAATCGACACCGACACGAGACAACGATGATCGACAAGCTTCCGGCACGTTGCCGCACGGCGCTGCTGACGGGCGCGCTGGCGCTGCTCGCGGCCTCCCCGTTCGCCGTCGCCCAGGACACGGCATCGGGTGCGACCGCCGAGGAAGGGCGTCTGATCGTGCCGCTCAGCGGCACGGCGATGCTCCGGAGGAACGGCAACCTGACCGCCTCGCCCGCGCGTGTCGATACCGGCCTGATCGAGATCGGCGACTACAAGCCGATCGCGATCACGCTGACCCACACCGGCGGCGATGAACCGATCACGATCGGCGAGGCGGTGCTGATCGGACGGAACGCCGCCGAGTACGTGACCGAATTCGGCGGCTTCCGCACGCTCGTGTCCGGTGAGTCGGCCGAGGTGCAGGTGACGTTCACGCCGACTTCGCCCGGTGTGAAGTCGGCGGGCCTGAAGCTCGACATCGACGGCGCCTCGGCGCCGTACGTCATCCTGTTCGACGGACGCTCGCGCTTTCCCCTGACGTCGGATCTCGATATCTCGACGACCAAGCTCGCGTTCGGCCAGACGGCGCCCGGCGAGAGCGCCACCGGCACGTTCGAGCTCACCAATCTCGGGGACGCCGAGGCGCCCTCGATCACCGTCAACGGCATCGAGCTCGGCGGTGACACGCCGGAGGTGTTCGGCGTGCAGTTCGTGCCGACGACCCTCGATCCGGGGGACACGCTGGAAGTCCCGGCGACGATGAGCTCGTCGGACGCGGGCACGAAGTCGGCGGACGTCCTGATCTACCACGACGGCAACAATCCCGCCGTCGAGACACGCTTCGAGGGCGAGGTCGTCTCGCCCGTGGCCATCCCGGTCAACTTCGGCACGAGCGACCTGAAGGTCAGCGGCATCGACGTCAAGCAGGTCACGTCGATCAAGTTCGGCCCCGACGGCAAGCTCTACTACTCGGAGATGAACGGTCCGATCCATGTGTTGAGCGTGCAGCGCAAGGGCAAGAACGACTACGAGGCGACCAGGCTCGAGACGATCGATCTGGTCCGGACCGTCCTGAACCACGACGACGACGGCACCCCGAACCCGCATCTCGGCAAGCGTCTCGTGACCGGCATGATCGCCACCGGCAGCGCCGCGCAGCCGGTCCTCTACGTCGCCTCGAGCGATCCGCGACAGGGCGGCGGACCGCCGAAGGCGAGCCACGGGCCCACCGGCGGCGACACGAACCTCGACACCAACTCCGGCATGCTGCACAAGCTGACGAAGACCGGCGGTGGCTGGGTCAAGCAGGACATCGTGCGCGGGCTCCCGCGCTCGGAGGAGAACCACGCGCCGAACGGCATGGTCAAGATCGGCGACAAGATCCTGCTCGTCACCGGCGGGCACACCAACATGGGGCTGCCGTCCTACAACTTCGCCCAGCTCCCCGAGTTCGCGCTGTCGGCGGCGATCCTCGAGATCGACCTCGGCCAGATCGGCAACGGCACCCACGATCTCCCGACCCTCGACGACGAGGATCGTGCCGGTGCGAACGACGCGAACGATCCGTTCGGCGGCAACAACGGCAAGAACCAGGCGAAGCTCGTCGCGAACGGGCCGGTCGAGCTCTACGCGACCGGGTTCCGGAACGCGTTCGACCTGGTCATGACGGACAACGGCAAGCTCTACACCTTCGACAACGGCCCGAACAACAACTGGGGCGGGAAGCCCGCGAACAACTGCAAGAACGCCGTCGACGACGGTGGCAGCAAGCATTCCGACAGCCTTCATCTCGTCACCCGGGGCAGTCATGCCGGGCACCCGAACCCCACGCGGGGCAACAAGGAGAACACCTACAACGACTCCAACCCGCAGAGCCCGGTGGAGATCGCCGAGCGTCCGGTCGAGTGTCAGCACAAGGGCCCCGACCAGGACGGCTCGCTGACCTCGATCGACGCCTCGACCAACGGTCTCGTCGAGTACGACGCGTCGAACTTCGGGTTCGCGATGAAGGGGGACCTGGTCGCCGTGGGGTTCAACGAGACGATCTACCGTGTCGTGCTGAACGACGCGGGCAACGCCGTCACCTCCAAGAGCTCGCTCGCGACCAAGATCGGCAAGTCGCCGCTGTCGGTCACGGCGCAGGGCGATGCCGACCCGTTCCCCGGCACGATCTGGGTCGGTCACCACGGCGCCGGCAAGATCACCGTCCTGGAGCCTTCCGACTACTGAAGTGGTCGCGGCCGGACCCGACGACAGGTTCGCCAGGGCCGTCGAGCGTGTCACGTTCGTGCCCGATGCCTCCGCCGCACGTCCGGCCATCGGCCTGAACCGGGCCACCCGGATTGAAGACCCTCGCCGCTTCGGTCGATAGAACGGCGGTGACTACCTGCCTCGAGGCGAGCGCGTGATGACGAGCGGACGGATGATCTTCGACGGCGATGCGACGACGGGGCCGCATGGGACGATGGCCCTCGCGACGCGAGCCTTCCGGTGCAGCGCCACGCTCGGCATCGCGCTGCTGGCTCTCGCCGCCTGCGGTGGCGGCGGTGGCGACCCCGCACCCACGCCAGTGCCCGTCCCCCCCGTCGTCGAGGTCGAGGACAGCGGTGACGTTACCGCCGGAGAGGACACGTCCGGCGATACCCCCGTCGTGGTCGACGTCAGACTCGTCCCGACCCCCGAGACGATGCCGACCGCACGCGGGCTCCTGCCCGATATCGCGCCCTCCGACGAGGGCTTCGAGAGCGATCACTTCTCCGGCAACGCCCAGTGCGGCAACTGCCACGTCAACGTGGACATGGTCGTCTCGACCGAGGCCGGCCCGCGCGACGTCTCCATCAACACCGCCTGGGAGACGAGCACGATGGCCAACGCCGCGCGCGATCCCTACTGGCACGCCGTCGTCGCCTACGAGCTCGATCGCTTCCCGATGCACGAGGAGGAGATCGACGACACCTGCACGCGCTGTCACGCGCCGATGGCCAACGAGTACGCGAAGAAGACGGGTGGCGAGTACCACATTCTCGACAAGGGTTCGGAGGAGGACGGCACGTTCGTGCAGGGGCTCCTGTCGCGCGGGGCGGGCGACGCGCTCTTCGATCACGCGATGGACGGCGTGAGTTGCACGCTCTGCCATCAGATCGATCCGGAGAACCTCGGCGTGGGCGATGGTTCGCCGATGCCCGAATCGAGTCAGACCGGCGGCTTCCGCATCGTCGACTACACCGGCATCGGTCTCGAGAAGCGCCCCGCCTACGCCCAGTACGAGGACCCCGACGGCGGCTACATGCAGGAGCAGAGCGGCTTCCTCGCCCAGCCGGGTGCGCACATGAGCCGTTCGGAGACCTGCGCGACCTGCCACAACCTGAACGTCGAGCCGATCGACAAGGACGGCGTGCCGGTGACGGATGTCGGCCATTTCGCCGAGCAGGCAAACTACACCGAATGGCTCAACAGCGACTACCGCGAGGGCGGGCCGCTCGAGCAGTCCTGCCAGGACTGCCACATGCCGACCCTCGACCAGGCGGTGGTGCTCGCCGAAGGCAGCTCGAACCCGCCGCGCGAGGGGTTCCGCGAGCACACCTTTCTCGGTGCCAACACCGTCATGCAGACGATGATGCGCGACTTCGCCGAGGAGCTCGGCATCGACCCCGAGCTCGACTTCGACACGTCGATCGCGAGAAACCGCGCCTTCCTCGAGACGTCGGCGACGATCGAGCTCGGAAACCTCGACCTGGAGCCGGCGGCCGAGGGCGCGACCGTCTCGTTCGACGTGGACGTCGTCAACGAGACGGGTCACAAGCTGCCCACGGGCTACCACTCGCGCCGCGTCTGGCTGCACGTGCAGGTCGTCGGCGAGAACGGCGAGCAGGTGTTCGAGAGCGGACGCATGAACGCCGACGGCAGCATCGTCGGCGTGGCCGAGGACGTGAACCCGATATTCTGGGAAGGCCACCACGACGTCATCACGTCGGCCCGTCAGGTGCAGGTCTACCAGGCGATCGTCGGCAACTCCGACGGCGAACGCACGCAGTCGCTCCTGAACGGCAGCTTCTACCTCAAGGACAACCGTCTGACCCCGAAGGGGTTCGACAAGCGGACCGTCACCGGCAGCCCGGGCGTCGCGGAGAGCTTCGGCGTGTTCGGCGAGGCGATGGCCGACGACGACTTCGATTCCGGGCGCGACACGGTCAGCTACCGCGTCGCCGTGCCGAGCGTCGGGCGCTACACCGTGCGCGCCGCGCTCCGCTACCAGCCGATCTCGTTCGGCCATCTCAACGAGCTGTTCCGCGAGTCCGGTCGCGTCGACGAGATCGACCGGTTCCGGACGATCTACGCGGCGACGCCGCTGAAGGCCGAGGGCATCGCCGCCGTGACGGCCACGGTCGAGTGAGCGGGCCCGTCGCCGGACCGGTGTGTCGGTCGTCCGCTATACTCGGTGGATCAACTTTCCCGCACGTGCCTGATTCGTCCCGAGGCGCTGGCCTCCGCCCGGAGCACCCGATGCCCTGCACTCCCCTTCCGTCGCACGGAGCGACTCGCGTCGTCCGTCGTCCGTCGCCGCTCGTCTCGATCGCGACCGCCTTGCTGGCCGCCGCCACGCTGCTCGCCCTGATCCTCGCCGCGCCGCCCGTCGCCGCCCAGGCCGGCGGTCTCGAGTACCGCATCGGACCCGAGGACGTGCTGCACATCTCCGTATGGAAGGAGGAGGATCTCGACCGGAAGGTGCTCGTCCGCCCCGACGGCGGCATCTCCTTCCCGCTCGCCGGCGACCTGCAGGTCTCGGGACGCACGCCGCTCGAGGTCCAGGACGAGATCCGCTCGCGGCTGCAGCGCTATGTCCCCGACGCCGAGGTCACCGTCGCCGTCGACGAGATCTCGGGCTACACTGTGTTCGTGCTCGGCGAGGTCAACGAGCCGGGGCAGTTCACGCTCGGCCGCTACGTCGACGTCGTGCAGGCCCTGACCCTCGCGGGCGGCCTGACGCCGTACGCCAGCGAGCGCGGCATCCGCGTGCTGCGCCGCCAGGACGGGCAGGAAGTCACCTACGGGTTCGACTACCGCGACATCCAGCGCGGTCGCGATCTCAAGCAGAACATCATCCTGCAGAGCGGCGACGTCGTCGTCGTTCCCTGAGGGGAACGCGGTGCGGGGTGTGTCGAGGGTGCCAGGTCGACCCGATCGATCGGGTGCCGTCGCGAGCCGTCGGCCCGACCGGGCCGGCGTGACCCTGCCCGGCGCGGCGGCTCCCGGCAGGAGCGCGCCCCTGGTGCCCGCGCTCGCCGGTCTCGTGGTCGCGATGTCCGCCGCGATGCCGGCGTCGGCCGACGTCTGGGTGTTCGAGCCGTCGATCTCCCTGGACCAGCGCTTCGACGACAACTACCGTCTCGAGACCGAGCTCGACCGTCCGGTCAGCGCGACTCGCCTGGTCGGGGACCTGGGGGTGAGCCGCGAGTCGCGTACCACCTCGATCAGCGGTGGCCTGCGCGTCGACGGCCTGCTGACGCAGGGCGAGTACGAAGGCGACGAGCTCGACTCCAACCAGGTGCTGTTCCTCGACACCGTCGTCGGCGACGAGCGCACGAAGTGGCGCACGGACCTGAGCTTCAAGCAGGACACGCCGAGTCGCGACATCTCGGCCGATCTCTCGAGCGCCGCCTCCGAGGCGACCGACAGCGGCGTCGTCACGCAACGCAGCAACGTCGCGCGTCGCCAGATCGTGCTGGCCCCGAGCGTGACCCGCGAACTCACCCGGCGCGCGTCGATCACGGCGGGGCTCAGGTACACGAACGTCGTGCACGACCTGCCGACACCCGAGGACGCGATCTACACCCGCTACATCGGCCTCTACAACGCCCAGAACGCGGAGAACGCGCCCAACCCCGACATCGTTCCCGAGGGGCCGAACGGCGAGCCGCTGCCGATCGACCAGGTCGACAACGACACCGTGGGCGTGTTCACCCCGGACGGCGAGCTCGACGACTACCAGGAGGCGAGGGTCGACCTGTCCTACCGCTTCGGGCTCTCGCCGATCTCGCTCGTCTCGGCGACGATCGGCTACAGCGTCTACAACGCCGACACGGTGCCCGACTCGGCCGTCAACGTCCCCTTCGACGATCTGGTGCGCGACGGCGAGACCGACATCTTCCGCGATCCGCGGGGCCGGGACTCGCTGTCGACGACATCGACCTTCCGCCTCGGCTACGAGCGCGACCTGACGCCGACCCTGCGGGGCAGCGTGGAGGCGGGGGTCTACCTCAACACGAGCGACGACAGCGATCGGTTCAGGCAGGGCGACCGGCCCAACTACCAGCCGGTCGCGATCAACTTCGGTACGCCCGAGCGGCGGGATCTCAGTGCCGAGGAATACGCCGAGACGCTCGAATCCGAGCAGGACGGCTGGCTCGCCGCCATCACGTTGACCAAGGACGCCGGCGTCACGCGCTACTCGGCGCGCTTCGGTGTCGACGTGCAGCCGAGCAGCGTCGGCACCCAGATCGAGGCGCAGGAACTGATCGGCGACGTCTACCGGACGCTGAACCCGCTTCTCGACGCGTCGCTGCGGGTGCGCCTGTACGAACCCGACCGGCTCGGAGCCAATCCCGAGGATCGGTTCGCGCGACGCTTCCTGAGCATCGAGCCGAAGGTCGTCTGGCGCTTCACGCGCGCCTGGACGGCCGCCGCCTCGTACCGCTACCGGCGCCAGAAGAGCCGCGTCGACACGGAGTCGGGGGAGAGCAACGCGCTGCTGTTCTCGCTGACCTACACGCCACCGTCGGCGGTACGGGACGCGGCGAACGCGGGCGGGTTGTAACGACCTCGCCCCCGGGGTGCCCGCCGGACTCCGCGGGCACCGCGATGGCGGGGCGGCGGCGTCAGCCGATCAGGAACTCGATCAGCGCCTTCTGCGCGTGCAGGCGGTTGCCGGCCTCCTGCCAGACGACGCTCAGCGGTCCGTCGATGACGTCGGCATCGACCTCCTCGCCGCGGTGCGCGGGCAGGCAGTGCATGAACAGCGCCCCCTCGGCCGTCTCCTGCATCAGCCGTCCGTCCACCCGGTAGCCCGCGAACGCCTTCTCGCGCGCCGCCTGCTCGCTCTCCTGGCCCATGCTGGCCCAGACGTCGGTGACGACGAGATCGGCCCCGCGGCAGGCCTCCTCGGGGGAGGCGACGCGGCGCGCGCTGCCGCCCGCCCGGGCGAGGGCGGCGGCGTCCGGCTCGTGGCCGTCGGGGCAGGCGATGCGGAGCTCGAAGCCGAGCAGGCTAGCGGTGTTGATGTAGGAGTTGCACATGTTGTTGCCGTCGCCGATCCACGCGACGCGCCGCCCGGCGATGTCGCCCGCGCGTTCGAGGAAGGTCTGCATGTCTGCAAGCAGCTGGCAGGGGTGCAGGAGATCGGTCAGGGCGTTGATCACCGGCACGCGGCTGGCCGCCGCGAAGCGCTCGAGGGACGCGTGCGAGAACGTCCTGACCGAGATCACGTCGACCATCTCGGACAGCACGCGCGCGGTGTCCTCGATCGGCTCGCCGCGCCCGATCTGGGTGTCGTTCGGGGACAGGTAGATCGCGTGCCCGCCGAGCTGCGTCATCGCCGTCTCGAACGAGACGCGGGTGCGGGTCGAGGACTTCTCGAAGATCATGCCGAGCGTGCGTCGCGGCAGGAGTGCCGGGCCGCGCTCGGTCGGGCCGCGCTCGGTCGGGCCGCGCTCGGCGATCGTGTCGTCCCGACCGCTCTCGTGTTCGCGGCGGAACTCGGCACCGCGAGCGATGATCCGGCGGAATTCGTCGGCCGAGAGATCGAGCTCGGACAGGAAGTGGCGCACGTCAGGCACTCGCGGCGCGGTCCGTGGCGTTCGCGGACGAGTCCGCTGCCGCCGCATCGTTCTCGGCGAGGAACGTCTCGATCAGTCGCGTCACGCGCGCGACGATCTCGTCCGCCTCGGCGTTGCCGAGGATGTACGGCGGCAGCAGGCGCACGACGTTGCCCGCGGTGACGTTGATCAGCAGTCCGGCCTCGAGCGCACGCTCGACCAGTTCGCCGCACGGAGCGTCCAGCTCGATCCCCATCATCATGCCCTTGCCACGCACGTCGACGACGCCGGGGCGGTTGTGGAGCGCGGCGCGGAAGCCGTCCAGCATGCGCGTGCCGAGCTCGCCGGCGCGGGCGACGAGATCGCGCCGCTCGAGCTCCCCGACGACGGCGACGCCGACCGCGCAGGCGAGCGGGTTGCCGCCGAAGGTCGTGCCGTGGCTGCCGGGCTGGATCAGGCTCGCCGCTTCCCCGCGGGCGAGGCAGGCGCCGATCGGCATGCCGTTGCCGAGCGCCTTGGCGACGGCGACGACGTCGGGCAGGATGTCCTCGTGCTGGTAGGCGAACCAGCGACCGGTACGACCCATGCCGGACTGGATCTCGTCGCAGATCAGCAGCCAGCCTCGCGCGTCGCAGATGCGGCGGAGCTCGGCGAGGTACCCCGCCTTCGGCACGATGACGCCGCCCTCGCCCTGCACGGGCTCGACCATGACGGCGACGATGTCTTCGCGCGCGTCGCCGAGCGCGTCCACGGCGGCCGCGTCGTCGTAGGGCACCGTGACGAAGCCGGGTGTCATCGGGCCGAAGCCCTTCTGGATCCTCTCGTTGCCGGTCGCGGCAATGGTCGCGAGGGTGCGCCCGTGGAAGGCGGTGTCCATCACGATGACGGTCGGCGTCGCGATGTTCTTGGCGTGTCCGTGCAGGCGCGCGATCTTGATGCAGGCCTCGTTGGCCTCGGCGCCGGAGTTGCAGAAGAAGGCCTTGTCCATGTCCGCGACGCGACAGAGCGCGGCGCCGAGCTCCTCCTGGGCGGGGATCGAGTAGAGGTTGCTGACGTGCAGGAGGGTGCGTGCCTGCGTGGCGATCGCGTCGGCGACGGCGGGATCGGCATGGCCGAGGGCGCAGACGGCGATGCCGCCGAGCGCGTCGAGATACGTGCGCCCCTCGCTGTCGCGAACTTCCGCACCCGCACCGCTCGTCATCGTGACGGGGAGGCGCCCGTAGGCGGCCATCAATGAGGTCATGGACGCGGGTGTCCGGGGCTCGAGGCGGCCGTCGATGGTAGTACAGCGCCGGTATGACGCCAAGTGTCACCCGGCGCGGCGGTCCTCGCCGGCGCGAAGGGACGTCCGGAAGTGGGCGAGGCGAGGTGCGGCCGGACCGCCTCGACCGGCTCGCGCGGGCCGTCGGTGACGCGCGGTCTCAGCCGCCCACGGCATCCTCGCCCGCGGCCCGTCCGCCGCGGGAGGCGAGATCCCGGAGCACGAAGTGCAGGATGCCGTCGTGGCGGAAGTAGTTCCACTCGGTCGGCGTGTCGATGCGCACGTCGCAGCGGAACTCGGTGACCTCGCCGTCGTCGCCCTCGGCACGTACCGTGACGCTGTCGGGTTCCGTCTCGACCGAGTCGATCGAGAAACGCTCGTGCCCGCTCAGTCCGAGCGAGTCCGCGCCGGCCCCGTCGGCGTAGACCAGCGGCAGCACGCCGAAGCCGATCAGGTTCGAGCGGTGGATGCGCTCGTAGCTCTCGGCGATGACGGCGACGACGCCGAGCAGGCGCGTGCCCTTCGCCGCCCAGTCACGGCTCGAACCGGTGCCGTACTCCTTGCCCGCGAGCACGACCAGCGGCACGCCCGCCTCCTGGTACTTCATGCCGGCGGCGTAGATGTCCATCGGCGTCCCGTCCGGGAGATACGTCGTCGCGCTGCCTTCGGTGCCCGGAGCGAGCTGGTTCCTCAGGCGCACGTTCGCGAACGTGCCGCGCATCATGACCTCGTGGTTGCCGCGGCGCGAGCCGAGGCTGTTGAAGTCGCCGGGGGAGACCCCTTCGGCCTGCAGGTACTCGCCCGCCGGGCTCGTCGGCTTGATCGCGCCGGCCGGGGAAATGTGATCGGTGGTGATCGAGTCGCCGACCTTGACGAGGCAGCGCGCGTTCTCGATCGCGGCGGCGCCGGACGGTTCGGGCGCCATGGCGTCGAAGAAGGGCGGCTGCCTGACGTAGGTCGACGCGGGCCAGGCGTAGGTCTCGCCCGTCGGCACGTCGAGCTCGCGCCACTCCCGGGCACCTTCGAAGACGTCGTCGTAACCGTCGCGGAAGAGGCTCGAAGAGACGTGTTCGGCGACCGCCGCGCTGACGCTCCGCGCGTCGGGCCAGATGTCGGCGAGGAAGACGTCGTTGCCCTCCGGATCCCGGCCGAGCGGATCGCGGGCGACGTCGGCCAGCAGGCTGCCGGCGATCGCGTAGGCGACGACCAGCGGCGGGGAGGCGAGGTAGTTGGCGCGCACGTCCTGATGGATGCGGCCCTCGAAGTTGCGGTTGCCCGACAGCACCGACGTGGCGATCAGGTCCCCCTCGCGGATCGCCGCCGAGATCGGCTCGGGCAGCGGCCCGGAGTTGCCGATGCAGGTCGTGCAGCCGAAACCGACGACGTGGAAGCCGAGCTCCCGGAGCGGCTCCATCAGGCCCGCCGCATCGAGATAGCGCGGGACCACCTGCGAGCCCGGCGCGAGCGAGGTCTTGACCCACGGCTTGCTCGTCAGACCGCGTGCCCGGGCGTTTCTCGCGAGCAGCCCCGCGGCCATCATGACCGACGCGTTCGACGTGTTGGTGCACGAGGTGATCGCGGCGATGACGACATCGCCGTCGGCGAGCTCGTGCTGCAGGCCGTCGAGCTCGAACGGGGCGACGCGTACCGACGGGTCGGCGAGCGCCTCCTGCTCCTCGACCTGCTCGCCGCCCTCGTCGTCGTAGCGTTGCTTCGCCTCGCTCGACGCGGACGAGCCCGCCGGTTCGGCCTGGGCGACGAGGTGCTCGCGAAAGGACGTCGCGGCATCGTCGAGCGCGATGCGGTCCTGCGGTCGCTTGGGGCCGGCGATGCTCGGCCGCACGGTGCCCAGGTCGAGCTCGAGCGTATCGGTGTAGTCGGCCGCCTTCGCGCCGTCCTCGCGCCAGAGCCCCTGCGCCTTCGCGTAGGCTTCGGTGCGGGCGACGACCGCGGCATCGCGGCCGGTCAGCTCCAGGTAGCGGATCGTCTCGCCGTCGATCGGAAAGATGCCGCAGGTCGCCCCGTACTCGGGCGCCATGTTGCCGATCGTCGCGCGGTCGGCGAGCGGCAGGCTCGCGAGCCCGTCACCGAAGAACTCGACGAACTTGCCGACGACGCCCTTGTTCCTGAGCATCTCGACGACGCTCAGCACGAGATCGGTCGCGGTGGTGCCGGCCGGCAGCTTGCCCGAGAGGCGGAAACCGATGACGTCCGGCAGGAGCATCGTGATCGGCTGCCCGAGCATGGCCGCCTCCGCCTCGATGCCGCCGACGCCCCAGCCGAGCACGCCGAGTCCGTTGATCATCGTGGTGTGCGAGTCGGTGCCGACGAGGGTGTCGGGAAAGGCGCAGCGCTCGCCGTCGATCTCGCGCACGGTGACGACGTCGGCGAGGTACTCGAGGTTCACCTGGTGGACGATGCCGGTGCCGGGCGGCACGACGCGGAAGTTGTCGAACGCGTCCTGACCCCAGCGCAGGAAACGGTAGCGTTCGGCGTTCCGCTTGAACTCGAGCTTGCGGTTCAGGTCGAGCGCGTCGGTGGAGGCGTAGCGGTCGACCATGACCGAATGGTCGATGACCAGGTCGACCGGGATCTGCGGGTTGATCAGCTTCGGATCACCCCCGAGCTCGACCATCGCGTCGCGCATCGCCGCCAGGTCGACCACGGCGGGCACGCCGGTGAAGTCCTGCAGGATGACGCGCGCCGGGCTGAAGGCGATCTGCGCGTCGGCGCGATCTCGCGGCTGCCAGCCGGCGAGCGCCTCGATGTGCTCGTGCGTGACGTTCCGGCCGTCCTCGTTGCGGAGCAGGTTCTCCAGCAGGATCTTCAGCGAGAACGGCAGGCGGGAGACCTCGTGGCTCCGTTCGAGCGCGTCCAGGCGTCGGATCGAGAGAGTGTCGTCGCCGACGTCGAGCGTGGCGCGTGAGGAGAAGCTGTCCACGGAAAAGTCTCCGACAGGGGGCCAGGACGTCCATTCGAGCACGGCGCGCCCGCGATCGGTGAGGGCCGTGCCGGTTTTTCCCGATCCGGAGTGACGCGTTACCCTAGGCGTTCACCGTCTCCCGACACCCGAGCGGATTCCGCCATGACCGACGATACCGCCCCCGCGCACCGATTCCGCAGCCAGGAGTGGTTCGCCGACTCCCACCGTCCGGACCAGACGGCGCTGTATCTCGAACGCTACACCAACCAGCGCTACACGGTCGAGGAGCTCAGGAGCGGCAAGCCGATCATCGGCATCGCGCAGACCGGCTCCGATCTCTCGCCGTGCAACCGCATCCATCTCGAGCTCGCCGCGCGGCTCCGCGACGGCATCGTCGCGGCCGGCGGCATCCCGATGGAGTTCCCGGTCCACCCGATACAGGAGACCGGCCGGCGTCCGACGGCCGGTCTCGACCGGAACCTCGCCTACCTCGGACTCGTCGAGATCCTGCACGGCTACCCGATCGACGCGGTCGTGCTGACGACCGGCTGCGACAAGACGACGCCGGCGTGCCTGATGGCCGCGGCCACGGTCGACATCCCGGCGATCGTGCTGTCGGGCGGACCGATGCTCGACGGCTACTGGGACGGCGACGCGCTGATGGGATCGGGCACCTGCATCTGGCGCATGCGACGCCGGGTCGCGGCGGGCGATCTCTCCGAGGAGGAGATGATCGTCGCGACGGCCGCCTCCACGCCGTCCGCCGGCCACTGCAACACGATGGGCACGGCGTCGACGATGAACGCGCTGGCCGAGGCGCTCGGCATGTCGCTGACCGGCTGCGCGGCGATTCCGGCGCCCTACACGGAGCGTCCGGCGATGGCGCTGGCGACCGGACGGCGCATCGTCGAGATGGCGTACGAGGACCTGAAGCCTTCCGATGTCATGACCCGCGAGGCCTTCCTGAACGCGATCGTCGTGAACTCGGCGATCGGTGGCTCGACCAACGCGCAGCCGCACTTGACGGCGATCGCCCGTCACGTCGGCGTCGAGCTCGCGCCCGCCGACTGGCAGACCTACGGGCACGACGTCGATCTCCTGGTCAACATGCAGCCGGCGGGAAGGTACCTGGGCGAGCGGTTCTTCCGTGCGGGCGGCGTGCCGGCCGTCATGTGGGAGCTCCGGGAGGCGGGTCTCCTGCACGAGGCGGCGACGGTCACGGGCGAGCCGATGCACGCGAACCTCGACGGGCGCGAGAGTCACGACCGGGAGATGATCCGCTCGCGTCACGAACCGCTGGTGAAGGCCGCCGGGTTCGTCGTCATGACCGGGAACCTGTTCGACACCGCGATCATGAAGACGTCGGTCATCACCGACGAGTACCGCGAGCGCTACCTGTCGACACCCGGCTCCGAGAACGTGTTCGAGGGTCGTGCCGTCGTCTTCGAGGGGTCCGAGGACTACCACGACCGCATCAACGATCCGGCGCTCGGCATCGACGCGCACTCGGTGCTCGTCATCCGCGGCTGCGGCCCGATCGGCTGGCCGGGTTCGGCCGAGGTCGTCAACATGCAGCCGCCGGATGCGCTGATCCGTGCGGGCATCCTGAGTCTTCCGACGATCGGTGACGGGCGTCAGTCGGGCACGGCCGACAGCCCGTCGATCCTGAACGCGTCTCCGGAGGCGGCCGTCGGCGGCGGGCTCGCGTGGCTCAGGACGGGCGACACGATCCGCATCGACCTGAACGCCGGGCGCTGCGACGCGCTGGTCGACGGGACGGAATGGGAAGCGCGCAAGGCGGCGGGTCCCACCCTTGTGCCCGACAGCCAGACGCCGTGGCAGGAGATGGCGCGCGAGGGGACCGGTCAACTCGCCGACGGGGCGACGCTCGAGCGGGCGCTGAAGTACCACGGTGTCCGCAAGTCGCTGCCTCGGCACAACCACTGATCCGGGGCGTCATTGCCGACGTCTCGGGGGGGGGGGGAGAGATCAAAGGGTAAAGCCGCGAGCCGACGTGTCGCTGTTTCATATTGCCCGCCAGGTCCGGTGTCGGATGTTGTCGCTCCGGTAACATGGCGCTCCTTGACCCTTTCCCACCTGTCGTGAACATGAGCAAGCCCTTCTTCAGCGTCGTCATCCCGTCCTACAACCGTGCCGCGACGATCAGCCGGGCGCTCGATTCCTGCGCCGCGCAGACCTTCCGGGACTTCGAGATCGTCATCGTCGACGACGACAAGTCGAGTGACGACATGGCCGGGGCCGTCGCCCCCTATCGCGACCGTCACGACATCAACCTGGTGCTCGATCACGAGGGCAAGGCGGGGGCGGCGAGAAACACGGGCGTGCGTCTGGCGAGGGGTCGCTACATCGCCTTTCTCGATGCGGACGACCAGTGGCTGCCGAACAAGCTCGAGCTCTGCCACGCCCGGCTGCAGGCCGAGCCGGACACTCTCTTCTACAGTCAGAACGTGGTCGATCGCGGTGTCGGCAAGTACTGGGTGAAGCCCGCCCGCGCGCTCGGCCCGGACGAGTCGATCTACGACTACCTCTTCTATCACAAGGGCTGGATCCACCCGACCAGCATCGTGGTCGACGTCGAGACGGCGCGGCGGTATCCCTTCACCGAGGAGATCGCGTTCGTCGACGACACCAAGCTCGCCGTCGACATGTGGCGTGCCGGTGTGCCGATGAAGATGATCGAGGTGCCGACGACCGTCTACTACGACCCCTACGAGCCGGGCCGGCTGTCGCAGGCGTCCGCCTTCGAGCCCGAGAAGAATCCCGAGCAGTTCGCCTTCTTCGAGTGGATGGAGTCGCTGCGCGGCGACATGTCCGAGACCGCGTGGCTCGGCTACCGCGCCGGCTGGCGGTCCCGCCTGATCGCTCGCGCGAAGCCGTTGCCGGCGCTGAAGGACGTGTGGGCGGCCTCCCTCGAAGGGCCGGCCGGGTTGAAGAGGAGCGTCATGCAGACGGTGCAGACGTTCACCCCGCATGTCTATCGCCGCCTCTGCGACCTGGCCGTACGGGTGAAGGGGTTCGATTCGGTCGAGCGCGCGGTCGCGAGCGTGGCTCGCGATCTCCCGACGAACGGTCCCGACACGGCTCCCGCCGAAACCGCGACTCCGGCCGCGGAGGTCGTCGGGACCGTCGCCCGGCGATAGCCGTGCCGTCGGGACTCCGCGCCGTGACGGCGACGCCGCGACAGCGGCCGCGTCCAGCGTCATGAGCTATCTCGTCACCGGCCTCAGCGGGTTCGTCGGGCAGCACCTGCTCGATCGCCTGGCGCGTTCCGGCGCGCGGGTTCACGGCATCACCCGTCGGCCCTTCCGGGACCCGCGGGTGGCGGAGTCGTTCGTCGGCGACCTGGACGCCGTCGACGACATCGTCGCGGTGCTCGAACGGGTCAGGCCCGAGCGGATCGTGCACCTCGCCGCGAGCAGCAGCGTCGGCCACAGCTGGCACGATCCGGTCGGCAGCTTCACCAACAGCGCCGGCATATTCCTGAACCTGGTCGAGGCGGTGCGTCGTGCCGGCACGGACTGCCGGATACTGTCCGTCGGCTCCTCCGAGCAGTACGGAGCGGTCGGATCGGACGAGCTGCCGATCGCCGAGGATCATCTGCAGGGTCCCGAGTCGCCGTACGCGGTCGGACGGGTCTCCCAGGAGATGCTGGCGACGATGTACCAGGCCAGCTTCGGTCTCGACATCGTCATGACACGCTCCTTCAACCACATCGGACCGGGGCAGGATCGGCGCTTCGTGGTGCCGTCCTTCGTCGGCCGGCTGCTCGACGCGAAGGCCGGTCGCGGCCCGTCGGAGGTGGTGACCGGCGACCTGTCGATCGTGCGCGACTTCCTCGATGTCAGGGACGTCGTCGCCGCCTACGAGCGGCTGCTCGACGAGGGCGTGTCGGGCGAGGTCTACAATGTCTGCAGCGGCGTCGGAACGTCGCTCGAGACGCTGTTCGGGATCTGCGCCGAGCGGGTCGGCGTCGAGCCCGTCCAGCGGACCGATCCGGAGCTCGTCCGCCCGAACGAGATCCGTGCGATCGAGGGCTCCTTCGCCAAGCTCGCGGCGGCGACCGGCTGGTCGCCGAGCATCGAGCTCTCGAACACCGTCGGCGACATCGTGGACAGCATGTCGGCGTCAATCTGACGTCGTTCCCGAATCGGAGCGTCGGGCGCTCGACGATGCTTCGTTCCGAGACCGGCTCGGCTTTCGTCATCGGAGCGTCTGGTAGATTTCGCCGCTTGCACCAGCGGCCTGTCCGCTCCCCCTCGAACAACAAGACCGACGGACGTCCGTCCGATCGGCATCGGAGATAGCGTGTCCAAAGTTGCATTGATAACGGGAATCACCGGCCAGGACGGCTCCTATCTCGCGGAGCTTCTGCTGGAGAAGGGTTACCACGTCCACGGGATCAAGCGCCGAGCGTCGCAGCTGAACACCCAGCGCATCGATCACGTCTACGAAGGCGAGAACGCGAACCCGAACCTCACCTTGCATTACGGTGATCTCTCCGACTCGCTGAACCTGACGCGCATCCTGAAGAAGACGCAGCCCGACGAGGTCTACAACCTCGCCGCCCAGTCCCACGTCGCGGTCAGCTTCGAGGCGCCCGAGTACACCGCCGACGTCGACGCGATCGGTACCCTGCGACTGCTCGAGGCGATCCGCTTCCTCGGCATGGAGAAGACCACCCGCTTCTACCAGGCGTCGACCTCCGAGCTCTACGGTCTCGTGCAGGAGACGCCGCAGACCGAGACCACACCGTTCCACCCGCGATCGCCGTACGCGGTGGCCAAGCTCTACGCCTACTGGATAACGATCAACTACCGCGAGGCGTACGGCATGTACGCCTGCAACGGCATCCTGTTCAATCACGAGTCCCCGCGTCGTGGCGAGACCTTCGTCACCCGCAAGATCACCCGTGGCCTGGCGAACATCGCCCAGGGCAACGAGAAGTGCCTGCACGTCGGCAACCTCGACGCCCTGCGCGACTGGGGTCACGCCAGGGACTACGTGCTGATGCAGTGGATGATGCTCCAGCAGGACGAGCCCGAGGACTACGTCATCGCCACCGGCGAGCAGTTCAGCGTCCGTACCTTCATCCGGTGGGGGGCGGAGGAGCTCGGCCTGACGCTCGACTTCCAGGGCGAGGGCGAGGGCGAACACGCCGTCGTCACGCGGATCGACGGCGACCTGACGCCGGGCATCTCGGTCGGCGACGTCATCGTGCAGGTCGATCCGCGCTACTTCCGCCCCGCCGAGGTCGAGACGCTGCTCGGCGATCCGACCAAGGCGCGCGAGAAGCTCGGCTGGGAGCCGCGCATCGACACCCGCACGATGTGTCGGGAAATGGTCGCGAACGATCTGGTCGAGGCCCGCCAGCGAGCGTTCCTGCGCGAGAACGGCTATCAGACGATCCTGCGATAGGTCGTCCGGCGCGATGCAATCCTTCCTCGCGCCCTTGCCTCGCGCCCGAGCCGGGTGACACCATGGGCAGTCACGGCACGGCGCGGCAGGACGCGCGCCGTACCGCCGATTCCCCTTCCGCGAGGAGCAACGCATGGCCTTCGAATTCCCCGACCTCCCGTACGACTACGCCGCCCTCGAGCCGAGCATCGACGCGCGAACGATGGAGATCCACTACGACCGCCATCACCGCACCTACTTCAAGAACTTCACCGGTGCCGTCGACGGCACCCCGCACGCGGACAAGTCGCTCGAGGACGTCATGAAGAGCGTCGACGCCGGCACGTCGCCCGCGATCCGCAACAACGGCGGCGGCTACTACAACCACATCCTGTACTGGAACAGCATGTGCGACGGCGGCAGCGCTCCGTCGGCGGACCTGTCGAAGGCCATCGACGACGCGTTCGGATCGATGGACAAGGTCAAGGAGGAACTCAAGGCGGCGGGTACCGGGCGCTTCGGTTCGGGCTTCGCGTGGCTGATCGTCCAGGACGGCAAGCTCGCCGTCACCTCGACGCCGAACCAGGACAACCCGCTGATGTCGGTTGCCGACGCGCAGGGAACGCCGATCCTCGCGCTCGACGTCTGGGAGCACGCCTACTACCTGAAGTACCAGAACAAGCGGCCCGACTACATCGACGCGTTCTTCGAGACGGTCGACTGGGCCAAGACGTCCGAGCGCTTCGCCTCGGCCTGACCCGGGTCTCGCCCGGCGGCCGGGTCGCGTCCGACCGGGTCGCGTCCGACCGGGTCGCGTCCGACCGGAATCGGCTTCGCCCCGTACGGGGCGGAGCTCGACCGGAGTCGCGCCCGCCCGGGGTCGCGTTCGACCAGAGCACTCGGCCAGAGCACTCGACCAGAGCACTCGACCAGGGCACTCGACCGGGTCGCGCCCGCTCGGTCCGCCGCCGGCCCGCCGGCCCGCCGATCCGACCTTTCCGACCGATCGCTGGATCCGTTCTTCCGGACCGGAGCGTCTCGTGATCCGGTCGGTACCGCGAGATTCTCGTGGCACGGATCGCGCCGCTTCGCTCCGCGCCGCCCCCTCCCCCTTGCAGGAGGCGTCCCGGAACCTCATTGTTGCGGTTTGTCGACGCGTTCCCGACGCGCCGTCCGTCAACAGAACCCGTCAGAGGATTTCCGCATGTCCGAGCAGCCGAACGACGTCAACAAGCGCATCCAGCAGCAGATCGGCGAGAACCCGGTGCTGCTGTACATGAAGGGCACGCCGCAGCTGCCGATGTGCGGTTTCTCGATGCGCACGGCCGAGGCCCTGAAGGCCTGCGAGCGCGAATTCGCCTTCGTCAACATCATCGCCGATCCCGCCATCCGCGAGACGCTGCCGTCGGTGTCCGACTGGCCGACGTTCCCGCAGCTCTTCGTCGAGGGCGAGCTGGTCGGTGGCTGCGACATCGTCACCGAGCTGGCCGAGAGCGGCGAGCTGAAGAAGATGATCGACAAGGCGAGCGATGCCGCGGTGCCCGCCGGCTGACGACGGTTACCAGTCGTCGACCTTGCCGCGCGCACGCTTGACGCGCGCGCGTCGGGTCTTCGACTCCAGCCGGCGCTGCACCGAGCCGCGGCTCGGACGCGTGGCGCGGCGCGGTGCCTGGACGACGAGCGCCGCCCGCACGAACTCGCGAACGCGCTCGAGCGCCTCCTCGCGGTTCCTGTCCTGGCGACGGTGCTGCTGTGCCTTGACGACGAACACGCCATCGGTGGTCACGCGCCTGTCGCGCGCGGCGAGTAGCCGTCGCTTGACGTGCTCGGGCAGCGACGACGCCGTGACGTCGAACCTGAGGTGCACGGCCGAGGACACCTTGTTGACGTTCTGACCCCCCGCTCCCTGCGCACGGATCGCCTGCCACTCGATCTCGGCGAGCGGAATCGCGAGCCGGTCGTCGATGCGCAGCACGCCGTCGTCGAGCATCATGGCGGTCGTCGGAAGAAGGGGTGAGGTGTCGTTGGCGGAGGAAGTGGAAAGGGCGGTCGACGCTGTCAGCCGCCGTCCGTCGCCGCCTCCTCCGCCTCGTCCGGGGGCGATTCGCCGGCACCGGCGGCTGCTTCCGACCCGGCCTCGGTCGCCGGGTTTCCCTCCTTCCCGTCCGCGTCCCCCTCCGGCGCCGGCGTGTCCCCGTCGCTCGCCACCTCGGGCTCGTTCCCGGCCGCAGGTGTCGCGGCGAGCCGATGCTGGATGACACCGATGTTGCCGCGTTCGAGTCGCGGCACGAGCCCGTAGTGACGCACCCGCCAGCCGTTCTCGGTGCGATCGAGCTCGTGGTGGTAGTCGGCCCAGAGCTCGTGCAGGTCGTCGCCCGCGACGCCGTCCACCCGAGTCGCGACGTGCGCCTTCGAACGCAGCACCGCGCTGTCGGCGCCGTCGAACGTCACGCGCTCGCTGCCCCTCAGGTGAAACGTCGTCTTGGCGGCGTGCAACGCGTCCTGCCAGCGCGCGACCAGGGTGTCGGCGGCGATGGTGCCCGGTTCCTCGTCGGGCAGGGCGACGGTGACCTCGTCGAGCAGCAGCTCTCGCGCGCGCTCCCAGTCCTTGCCGTCGATCGCGGCGTCGAGGGTGCTGGCGGCGGCGATGATGGCGTGCTCGTCGACGGCCGACTGCGCGTGCGCGGCCGGCGCGAGAAGCAGCGCGGCGAGCAGGAAGGGCGGGGCGACTGGATGTGGAACGGATCGATTCATGGCGCCGTCATAACATGGAAGGGGCCGAAAACGCCGGAATCATGTCCTGTTTTACCCATCGCTAACATGTGTTCACATCGTTTCCGCCGGGCCGCGGTCGATCGCGCCGGCGGCTCTCGGGTCGGTGGCTCAGGGCGGAGACGGCTCCTCGTCGGGGAGCCCCGCATGCAGCGTCTCCCAGCGGTTGATCACCCGACAGAAGAGATCGGCGGTCTTTCGCGTGTCGTAGATCGCCGAGTGCGCCTCGTCGGTGTTCCAGCCGATGCCGGCCGCGTCCGCCGCCCGTGCGAGCACGGTCTGGCCGTAGGCGAGGCCGCAGAGCGAGACGGTATCGAAGCAGCTGAACGGGTGGAAGGGATTCTTCTTGATGTGCGTGCGATCGACGGCCGCGTTCAGGAACTTCAGGTCGAAGAACGCGTTGTGACCGACGAGGATCGCGCGGGTGCAGTCGGCCGCCGAGACCGCGGCGCGGATCGGCGTCAGGATGTGTGCGAGCGCCTCGCGCTCGTCCCGGGCGGCGCGGAGCGGATGCCACGGGTCGATGCCGTTGACCTCGAGCGACTTCGGGTCGATGTTCGCCCCGTCGAACGGCACCACATGGGTGGCCAGGCTCTTGACCGGGTGCAGACGCCCTTCCTCGTCGAAGTCCACGAGCACCGCGGCGATCTCGAGAAGCGCGTCCGTGCGCTCGTCGAAGCCACCGGTCTCGACATCGACCACGACCGGCAGATAGCCCCGGAAGCGTTCGTTCATGCTGACGGTCATGCCGGGTCGGTACATGTCGGATCGGGCGTCACTCGCGGGAGGGCGGCATCATACACGCGGTGCCATGTCCGACCGGGCCCGTCCCTCCCGGGTTCCGTTCGCGAGCGGGACGTGGTGCTAGCATCGGACTCCCTGTCTCCACCTTCCCGCCCGCGCACGTGGCCGAGCTGCTTCGTCAGTATTTCCGCATCGCCGTCCTCGCCGGCCGTCCGCAGGACCTGCCCGGCGGGGCGACGCAGATGCAGGTCGGCATCGCGCTGGCGGCGAGCACCTACCTGGTCGCGCTGGCGGGCAGCGGCGAGATCGGCCGCTCGGTCGTGCACGTCGTGATCGATCTCGGCGGCACCGCGCTCGCGCTCCGCGTCGCGCTCGCGATGGTCGGTCATCCGGGGCGTTTCGAGCAGGCGTTCGGCGGCCTGTGCGGGGCGAGCGCCGTCATCAACGTGGCGGCCGTGCCGGTCTACCTCGGGCGCTCTCCGGACGGCTCGATGGAGCTGTCGCCCGGTGGTGCGCTCGCCGGGTTCGCGCTGCTCGTCTGGAGCCTGTCCCTGCTCGCGCACGTGTTGCGGCACACGTTCGAGCTGCGTCTGGTGGCGAGCATCGGCATCGCGTTCGTCTGGTTCATCGTGCTCGTGGGCATCATGGACGCGGTGTCGCCGCCGCCCCCGCCGCCGAGCGTCGAGCCGTTCGAGGCGTCGCTGCTCTCGCCGCGGATGCTCGCGGTGCTATGATCGAGGGTCGGTTCACCGTTTCCGTCACCCCGCTCATCGCCCCGTGCCCGCCATCAGACGACACCTCGCCGTCGCCTCGTGCCCCACGGCGGCCGATCCGCGTCCGGAAGAGCGGTCGATGAGGGAGGACGGCGCCCCGGCGCCGCGCCCCGACGAACGGCCGGAGGAGGCCGGGGCCACCCCGGCTCCGCCCGCCGATCGCCCGGGGGCGAGTGCCGCCGCGAGTCACGAGCCCGGAGCGGAACGCGAGCCTGCAGCGGAATTCAAGTCCGGCACCGCCCGTCCGCCCGGCGTGCCCACGCTGGCGACCTCGGGAGAGGGCCGGCCCGCGGAGCCTGCGAAGAAACCCGCACGCCCCGGCCCCGTCAAGCCGCTCGCGATCGACGTGCCCGAGCGCATCGGGCGTTATCGCATCGGCCCGCGCATCGGCTCGGGCACCTGCGGCGTCGTGCACCGCTCCGTCGACGAGGTGCTCGGGCGCGATGTCGCGGTCAAGCTCTCGCCGATCGGCGAGCCGCACGTCTCGACCGGCAAGGTGCCCGGCGCCCAGCGCGCCTACCAGACCGAGATCGTCGCGGCGGGGCGGCTGACCCACCCGAACATCGTCACCGTCCACGACGCCGGGCAGCACGAGGAGCTGAACTACCTCGTGATGGAAGTCGTCACGGGGCGCTCGCTGAAGGAGTACGGCAAGGGCCACGATCTCCTGCCGACGCACCGCGCGCTCGCCGTCGTCGCCGACTGCTGTCTCGCGCTCGACTATTCGCACGTCCAGGACATCCTGCACCGCGACATCAAGCCGGCGAACATCATGCTGTCGGACAAGGGCGAGGTGAAACTCCTGGATTTCGGCATCGCCGTGGGAATCTCCGGCGAGGCGGGGCTGAACCGCCAGGGGCCCACCCTCGGCACGCCGAACTACATGTCGCCCGAGCAGATCCTCGGGCGCGAGCTCGGCCCCGCGAGCGACTTCTATTCGCTCGCCACCGTCCTGTTCGAGCTCCTGACCGGGCGGCAGCTGTTCAAGGCGAAGAAGGTCAAGGATCTCTTTCGCACCGTCGTCCACCAGAGCGCGCCGCGGCTGACCGACATCCGTCCCGACCTGCCGCTCGAGCTCTCCGACGTGCTGGCCCGGGCGCTGCAGAAGAAGCCGGACCTGCGCTTCCAGTCGGGGCGCGCGATGCGCGACGCGCTGATGCCGTTCGTCGAGCGCTTCCGCATCGTCGAGGAACGCCCGCCGGCGCAGCAGCGCTTCATCCGCCAGCTGCAGCGCCAGTCCTTCTTCCTGTCGTTCTCCGAGGTGGAGATCGCCCAGCTGCTCGAGCTCGTCAAGGTGCGGAGCTTCCTCCCCGGGGACGTGCTGCTGCAGTCGGGGAACGTCGACAGGCGGCTGCTGATCCTGACCGACGGGCTCGTGCGCGTCAGCGGCAACGGGGACCTGCTCGCCGTGCGTGGCGAGGGGGACTGTATCGGCGAGCTCGGGTTCATCAACGGCGCGCCCGAGACGCACGAGATCACCGCCCTGACTCCGGTCAGCGCCCTCGAGGTGACGAGCGAGTCGCTCAGCGAGCTGCCGCCGAAGGTGCACCTGCACTACTACCGCTTCATCTCCGAGATCCTCGCCGCGAGACTCGCGCGCGACGGCCGCCTGCAACTCGATCACGTCCTGTAAGGCCCGGCGGCCGTGCCGCCACTCCCTCGCGCCGGTTCGTCCCCGGGATGCCGCGGGCTCGCGCCCGACGATCACCGTCGAGACTTCACCCCTACCCCCGGTTGTGGCTCCGCTCCGCGAGCGTTTTCTCCCACGCGAGCGAGGTCCTCACGATCGTGTCGAGATCGTCGTGGGCGGGTTTCCAGTCGAGCGTCTCGTGGATCTTCCCGACGGCGGCGATCAGCGACGGCGGATCCCCGGCGCGCCGCGGCTCCTCGATCACGTTCAGCTTCTCGCCGTGCACGCGCTCGACCGCGTCGATGACCTCGCGCACGCTGAAGCCGCGCCCGTAGCCGCAGTTCATCAGCGTCGAGTCGCCGCCGCCGCGGAGGTAATCGAGTGCCGACAGGTGAGCCGACGCGAGATCGGTGACGTGGATGTAGTCGCGGATGCCCGTGCCGTCCGGGGTGGGGTAGTCGGTGCCGAACACGTACAGCGCGTCGCGCTTGCCGAGCGCGACCTCGGCGGCGACCTTGATCAGCAGCGTCGCCTTCTTGGTCGACTGGCCGATGAGCCCGTCGGGATCGGAGCCCGCGACGTTGAAGTAGCGGAGCACGACGTGCTTGAGCGGGGTCGCGGCGGAGAGGTCCTGCAGCATCGCCTCGGACATCAGCTTCGACATGCCGTAGGGGTTGATCGGCGCGGTCGGCAGGTCCTCCGCGCAGGGGGTCGCGGCATCGCCCGGGATGCCGTAGGTCGCCGCCGTCGACGAGAAGATGAAGTTCGCGATGCCCTCGTCCCGGCAGGCCTCGAGGAGATTCCGCGTGCTGCAGGTGTTGTTGGCGTAGTACTTCAGCGGGTCCTCGACGCTCTCGGGCACGATCGTGTGCGCGGCGAAGTGCATGACGGTGTCGATGTCGTGCTCGCGGATGATCTTCCGGACGAGCGCCGTGTCGCCGGTCTTGCCCTCGACCAGGGTGCCGTGCAGGACGGCCTCGGCGTTGCCGGTGGAGAGATCGTCGAGGACCACGACGCGCTCGCCGCGTTCGCCGAGCAGCTTGACGACGTGGCTGCCGATGTAGCCGGCACCGCCGGTGACGAGGATGGACTTGTCGGGCATGGTCGGGAGCACCTGCGGTGGTCGTTGAAAGGCGGATGGTAACGTACCATCCGGGTAGCGACCGATCCGCCGTCGACTGTCGCCGGCCGTGACGGAACGGTGTCGGATCCCGTTCGCGGGCGGCCTCTCCCGAGAAATCGTCGGTGCTGCCGAGCGGCGCGTGGGCGGGAGCGCGACCACTCGCGCGATCCTTCGCCCGACGCCGTTCGACGCGCCGGATCCCGTGCTGCGCGCGAGCCCCGCGCGAGCGTCCGGAGCCGCGCCCGGCGGGTGCCGGCGAGATCCCGGGAAGGGCGGTGGTGCGCGCGGCGGTCGAGTGACCGCCGCGCGCATGCCGTTCGCACGAGTCGCCCCGGTCGTCCCGGAGGGGCGTCGGTCGGGTGGTGTCAGCGGCGCTCGCCGCTCTCCGGCGGCGCGACCCCGGTCTTCCCGGTATCCCCCGGTTCGTCGCCGATGTCCCGCTGGAGGCTCGCGCTCCGCTCGACGCTCTTTCTCATCCGGATGTTGATCATCTCGACGGCGACCGAGAACGCCATCGCGAAGTAGATGTAGCCCTTCGGCACGTGGAAGTCGAGACCGTCGGCGATCAGCACCATGCCGACCATGATCAGGAAGGAGAGCGCCAGCACCTTGATCGTCGGGTTGGCGTCGACGAACTCGCCGATGCTCTTCGCGGCGAGCAGCATGACCCCGACCGCGATGATGATCGCGATGGCCATGACCGAGACGTGGTCGGCGAGCCCGACGGCGGTGATGACCGAGTCGAGCGAGAACACGATGTCGAGAATGGCGATCTGCGCGAGGATCGAGGCGAAGCTCGCCTGTTTCTTCCTCCCCTGTGCCTCGGGATGGTGCATCTCGAAGCTCTCGTGGATCTCCCGCGTGGACTTGGTCAGCAGGAACAGTCCGCCGAGGATCAGGATGATGTCGCGCCCCGATATCTCCTGGCCGAACACCGTGAAGAACGGATCGACCAGGCCCATGACCCACGCGATCGAGAACAGCAGGGCGAGCCGCATGATCATCGCGAGCCCGAGCCCGATCGTGCGGGCCCGGTCGCGCTGCTCCTCGGGCAGGCGGGCGACGAGGATCGAGATGAAGATGATGTTGTCGATCCCGAGCACGATCTCGAGCGCGGTCAGGGTGCCGAGCGCGATCCAGGCCTGGGGGTCGGCGATCCATTCGAACATCGGGTCGGGCTCCTGGGCCGACGGCGGCGTCGGGCGGGTGATCGGAATCGGGAGTGTCGCCGAGCGCAGGGTCGTCGATCGCGCGCAATGTACTATCGTCCGGGCGATCGGTCAGCGCCGCCGGGTCCCTCTCCGCCTCGATCTCCGCGTTGACCGAACAGTACCCGTCGCTCGGCCCCATCGGGCGGCGCCGAGCGACGGTGTCCCTTTCCGAGATCGACGCCGCGTCGCACGGCCGCCCGTTCCATGGTGCACGGCTGCCAGCGCGCGTCGGACTCGAACACGCTGACCGGTCCCGCCGCCTCCGCCCCACCCTCCATGCCCGGCAGGGCAATCGCCCTGTACGGATAGCCCGGTGAGCACGGTTTCCATGTAGCGTTCGTCCCATCCCGCTCGGCATCGCTCGGCCTCGATTCCGCCCTTGTGCGTCTTCTCCCGTCTGAGCAGGTTCAGCGCTATTCGCCGCAGCACCGACAGATTCTTGGTGTGTCCGGCCGCGGCCTCGACGGCGATTCCGCGTTCCTGCCCGCGAGTTTCTGACAACCTCTCGCGTTTCGATGCTGCGAGTCCCGCTGAATCGGCGGGTTATCCTTTGGGCCCTCTTCCTCGGTGGAAACGCCGAGGCCTCGTTGAAGCGAGCACTGGTGCGCGTCGAGCGGGGAGCTCGTGGCCACACTCTATTCCTCGGCGGAGACGCCGAGGCCTCATTCCGGACCGCCGCTGTCTCCTGCCACTCGTTACACTCTCGCCGTGGCGATTTCCCCCGACATCGACTCTGCCGAGCGAGCCTCTCCGCACGTCGCGCTGACGCGGGCAGGTGTACGCCTGCCCGGCGAAACGGCCGCGGTGTCCGATCTCGACGCCACGCTCGATACCTGTCGCGACGGGACGGTCCTGCTGACCGTCAATCGCCGTCTGGCGAGGGACCTGACGGCGCGCTACGAGCGCCGACGTTTCGAGGAAGGAGCGTCGTGGTGGGAGACGCCGACGATCTTGCCGCTGTCGCGCTGGCTCGAGCGTCTTCACGACGAGTCGCTGACACTCGGACTCTCCACGCTGACGCGGTTGACGCCGCTCCTCGCCGAACGTCGCTGGCACGCATTGATCGAACGCGATCGGGCGGTGACCCTCCTGTCACCGCTTGCAACCGCGCGGCAAGCGATGCGCGCGTGGCAACTCGGTCACGCCTGGGGCTGCATGCCCGACGAGAACGACTACCTGCCACTCGACCAGTATCACTGGCGGCGTTGGGCGAGGGACTACGCCGAGGGGGTCGCGGGCGACGGGCTCGTCGACGAGGCGACGCTTGCCGCTCACGTGATCGGACTGATCGCCACAGGTGGGCTCACGTTGCCCGATCGCGTCGTTCTCTCGGGCTTTCTGAGCCTGACACCTGCCGTCGGGGCGTTGCTCGGCGCGCTCGACAAGGCGGGGGTGGAAGTCGTGGCGGTCGCGGACGATCCGCCCCGTGCACCGCGCGCTGTGCTGTGGGCCGACGATGCGTCGGAACTCGCCGGCATCGCCGCGGCGGTACGCTCGCGTCTCGAGCGCGAGCCGGGAGCGGTGCTCGGGGTCGTCATTCCCGATCTCGACGCGCGGCGCGCCGAGGTGTTGCGCGCGTTCGACCGGCGGTTCTTCCCGGCGATGACACCCCTGGAAATCGAGCGGATCGGGCGCCCCTACGATCTCTCTCTGGGCGTTCCGCTCACCGATACCGCGGCGGTCCGTTCGGCGCTGCTCGCCCTGCAGCTCTTCACCGGCTCGCTCGAGCAGCGCGATCTCGCGACGTTGCTGCTCAGCCCCTACCTCGGTTTTCACGACAGCGAGTGTCGAGAGCGCGAGCGGCTCGACCGGCGCTTGCGCGTCGGTCGTGTCCAGCGGCTGGACCTCGGCGGGCTGATCGCGCGGCTCGAGACATCGAGTCGACTGCGGCGTTCACTCGCGCGACTCGCCGCCGAACGCCGAGACGAGGCGCTTGCCCGTCGTGCGCTCGCGTCCGAGTGGGTCGAACGCTTCGCTCGCGTCCTGGAGGCGTTTGGCTGGGCTGACGAGGAACTCGGCAGCGAGGAGTTTCAGGCCGTGCGCGCATGGTGGGCGGTTCTCGCCGATCTCGGCAGCCTGGAGGACGACACCCCGATCGGGGTCGGCGAGGCACTGGCGCTCGTCCGCCATCTCGCCTCCGAGCGAATGTTCCAGCCGGAGACCCCGGAGCTGCCGGTACGCGTGCTCGGTCGGCTGGAGAGTCACGGTCAACGCTTCGACGTCCTGTGGGTGGCCGGGCTCGACACCGAGCGCTGGCCTCCGAGCGGTTCGCCGAGCCCGTTCCTGCCGATCGCGGCGCAGCAGGCGGTGGGAATGCCCGAGGCTTCGAGTGCCGCGCGGCTGGAACTCGCCCGTGCCGAGTTCTCGCACTGGTGCTCGGCGGCGCCGGAGATGGTCGCGAGCCGTGCGGCGGAACGCGAAGGCAAGGTGCTCGATTCGGCAAGTGTCCTCGGTGTGATGGAGACCGGCGTGCTCGAGGAATCGGTACCGGCCGAACTGATCGCGGCGGCGGTGACGGTCGAGCGCGTCGACGATGCGGTCGGGCCGACGCTCGATGCCGGCGGTGAGGTCGCCGGGGGAGCGCGTCTGTTCGAGGATCAGGCCGCTTGCCCGTTCCGGGCGTTCGCCACGCATCGCCTGGGCGCGCGCGAGCTCGAGGAAGTCGGTGGGGGTCTCGATGGACGGCAGAGCGGGACGCTCCTGCACCGCGCGCTCGAGTACTTCTGGCGAGAGGTGCGCACGCACGAGGCTCTGCTGACGGCGATCGATTCGGAAGCGCTCGACGAGACGATCGTGCGGTCGGTCGATGCGGCCCTCGAAGCGGAGCGTGTCGATCCGCTCTGGCACGATCTCGAACGCCGACGGCTCGGCCCTTTGCTCCACCAGTGGCTGGTCGGGCAGGAGCGTGGTCGTGAGCCGTTCGAGGTGGTCGCCTTCGAGGCCTCCCGCGAGACGGTGCACGGGGGCGTGCGCGTGCGTCTCGCGATCGACCGGGTGGACAGGCTCGTCGGGCCGGGCATCGCGTTCCAGGGCATGACCGACGACGAGGCCGGGGCGGCGGCGCTGCCCGGCGATCGTGTCGTTCTGGATTACAAGTCCGGAGCCCGGAACGGTGTGGGAGGCTGGGCCGGAACGCGAATCGATCAGCCGCAGCTTCCGCTCTACGCGCTGCTCGACGAGCGCGTCGTCGGTGTCGGCTACGCGCAGGTCGTCGCCGACGCCTGCCGGTTCAAGGGTGCCGTGGCGAGCGATGGTCTGCTGCCGCGAGTCGCGGCGGACGATGTGCAATGGTCCGAGCGCCGCTCGTGCTGGCGCGACGCGCTCGATACGGTCGGCCGCGAGGTGGCGGGCGGCGAGGCAGGTGTCAGTCCCGTGGGCAAGGCCTGTCAGTTCTGCCGTCTGCGCGCGTTGTGTCGACTCGAGCCGGACGGCGAAGTGGCGGATGACGAGGAGTCGTCGGGCGAGGACGCCGACGAGTCCGCATCGTGAGCACGCCTGTCGATGCGCGATCGCGCGCGCGCGCGCTCGATCCGGCGGTCTCCTTCGTCGTGCAGGCACCGGCCGGCTCCGGCAAGACGGAACTCCTGACGCGTCGCATCCTGACGTTGCTCGCGACCGTCGAGGAGCCCGAGCAGGTGGTCGCGATCACCTTCACCAAGAAGGCGGCCGCGGAGATGCGACAGCGTGTCGTGGAGCTTCTGCGGGCGGCGCACGAGGGGAGCGTTCCGGCCGACGACTACGAGGCGGCGGGGCTCGAGCTCGCGGCCCGCGTGCTCGATCACGACGCGGCTCGCGGCTGGGATCTGCTCGACGACCCTCAGCGACTGGCACTCGGCACGATCGACTCGCTCACCACACGGCTGGCGCATCGACTGCCGCTGACCTCGACGCTCGGGGCGCCGACCGGGGTGGTGGAGGATGCCCGCGACCTCTATCTCGAGGCGGCCGGTCGGTTCGTCGAGGAACGTCTCGGACGGCTCGATCTCGTCCTGCTCCGGCTCGGCAACCGGTTCGAGCGACTGCAGGGGCTGCTCGCCGATCTGCTCGGTGTCCGGGATCAGTGGATGCGGTTCGTCATGCCGTACGCCGGTACAGGGGAGGCGTTGCGCGAGCGGCTCGAGGAGATGCTCGAGAACCTGATCGACGGCGAGCTTCGCGCGCTCGTGGCGGCCTGTCCGCCCTACCTGCAGGAGGAATTGCCGCCGATCGCCCGGCGTGCCGCACGCTGGCTGGTCGAACAGGCGGTCGCGGACAGCAAGTCGCTCGATACCGCTCAGCGCGCGCTCGTCGATGCGCTCGACGCACTCGAGAGCCTGCCCGGAGCGGCGCTCGACGACCTGCCCGTCTGGTGCGCGCTCGCGTCGTTCCTGTTGACGAAGACAGGTACTCGCCGTGTCTCGATCGACAAGCGCAGCGGCTTTCCGGCGAAGACGAAGCCTGCCGTCCGGGCGCTCGACACCGACGAGGCCTCGATCGCCGCGCACAAGGCGGACATGATGTCGCTGCTCGAACGGCTCGGTGACGAGAGCGAGTTCGTGGAGCGACTGCATGCGATCCGGAACCTTCCCTCGTCCCGTTACGCCGATGCTGACTGGGCGGTGCTGGAGCAGCTCGTCGGCCTGCTGCCCGAACTCGTCGCCGAGCTTCACCTGCTATTCGGTGAACGCGGTCGGCTCGACTTTTCCGAGATCGCCCAGAGGGCCGTCACGGCGCTCGGCACCGAGGAGCAGCCGACCGATCTCGCGCTGTCGATGGACATGGATCTGCGGCACGTGCTCGTCGACGAGTTCCAGGATACTTCGCGTGCGCAGTGGTCGCTGTTCGAGCGTCTCGTCGCCGGGTGGGAGCCGGGTGACGGGCGGACCTTCTTCATCGTCGGCGATCCGATGCAGTCGATCTACCGCTTTCGCGAAGGGGACGTCGCGCTCTTTCTCGAGGCCCGCGACCACGGCATCGGCCCGGTGCGTTTCGAGTCGCTGCGGCTCGAGGTGAATTTTCGCTCCGGACCACCGATCATCGACTGGGTCAACGAGACCTTCGCGGATCTCTTTCCCGACATCGCCGACCCGAACGTCGGAGCGGTGACCTATGAGGCGTCGACGGCGTTCGGCGACGCCGACGACGGTGCCGTGTCGACGCGGGAACCATCCGACGCACCGGAAACCGATCGCGATGGCGTACACGTGCATGCGCTGTCGGATGCCACCCCCGAGGCGGAGGCCGCCGTCGTGGCCGAACTCGTGCGCGCCGCTCTCGAGTGCGATCCGACGCACACGGTCGGCATCCTCGTGCGCTCGCGCGGCTCGGCGCGTCACGTCGTCGCTGCGCTGCATGCCGCCGACGTCCGCTTCCGCGCCGTGGAGATGGAACCGCTCGGCGAGCGGCCGGTCGTGCGTGATCTGATCGCCCTCACGCTCGCACTCCGCTTCCCGCACGATCGGCTGAACTGGCTGGCGGTGCTTCGTGGGCCGCTTTGCGGGCTGACACTGAGGGACCTGCATGCGCTCGTCGGGGACGACACGAAGCCGACCGTGCTCGAGCAACTCGGGAAGGCGGAGCGCGTCGCGCGGCTGGGCGACGACGGACGCCGGCGTGTGGCGAGATTCGTGGACGTGGTCGGACCTGCCGTCGAGCGGAGTTCGCGGTCCTCGCTCGTGCCGTGGGTCGAGGCGATCTGGTTGCGTCTGGGAGGGGTTGCCGCCTGTACGGCGCCGGGGGACATCGATGCGGCGGAGCGCTGCCTCGCGCGCCTCGTGGAATTCGAGCGTGACGGTCGCATCTGGCGCCGCGGCGATGTCGTCCGATCCGTCGAGAAGCTGTACGCCGCGGACCCCCCGGATGAAGAAGCATCACGCGTGCAGCTCATGACCGTTCACAAATCGAAGGGGCTCGAATTCGACACGGTGATCCTGCCGGCCCTCGATCGCCAGCCCAAGCCGGATGCCTCGCGGCTGATCAACTGGCACGAGAGCACGTTCGACGGCGAGCCGCACCTGCTGTTCGCGCCGATCGACCCGCCGAACGTGCAGCACGATCGCCGGAACCTCGTCGTCCGTCTGGTGCGCGAGCGACGTGCGCGGGCCGAGACCGAGGAGCGACGCCGGCTTCTCTACGTCGCCTGCACGCGGGCGCGCCGTCGGTTGCATCTGAGCGCGCGCCTCGTCCTCGACGAGGACGGCCGGCCGAAGACGCCGCGGACCACGACCTTCCTGAACGCCTTGTTCGACGTCGTGTGCGCTGCCCATGACGCGGCGCCGATCGTGACACCGGACACCGGAGCGCCGCCGCCGCCGTCCGGAACGGGCGCCGGAGAGCGATCCGGGCCGCGGCCCGCACCGCCGTCGTTCCTGCGCACCGGGCCGTCCTGGCGTCTGCCCGCGTTCGACCGCTTCGAGTGGCAGCAGGCCAAGCCGCTCGCCAAGGCGGATCCCGCCATCGATCGCGACGGCGCGGGCGAATACGCCCGGGATGTCGGCACGGTCACCCATCGGGCGCTCCTGCAACTCTCTCGATTGCCGATGGATGATCGCTGTCCGCCCGACGAAGCGGCTCGCAGACGTTTCTCGCTGGAACTCGAGAATCTCGGCGTCCATGCCACGTATATCGACGAGGCGGTCGAACGGGTCGTGCTCGCGGTCACCAATACGCTCGCCGACGAACGCGGGCTCTGGATTCTCGATTCCGGTCACGGTGACGCGCGCTCGGAGTGGGCCGTGACCGTGCCCGAACTCGACGACGGACGGTTCGTCGGCGTGCGGCGAGTCGTCATCGATCGTACGTTCGTCGATGCGGACGACGTGCGCTGGGTGATCGACTACAAGACCGGCTCGCACGAGGGCGGAGAGGTCGAGGAATTCCTGGACGCCGAGGTCGAGCGGTACCGCGCGCAGCTCGAAGGCTATGCCGACGTCGTCGGACGGATGGATACGCGGAAGGTCCGGGTGGGACTCTGGTTTCCGATGATTCGCGGCTGGCGCGAACTCTGCCCGACAGGCGCCGAGCGCGCGACCTTGGTGTAGGGTAGCCGGTCGCGATCCTCGCCAAATTCCGGGAGCCGGCATGCACGCGGACTACTGGCAAGAGAAATGGGCCGCCGACAGCATCGGCTTCCATCAGGATCGGCCGAACAAGCGGCTCGCCGAACACTGGCCGGCGCTCGGCATCGCGCCGGGCACGCCGGTGTTCGTGCCGCTCTGCGGCAAGACGCTCGACATGCTCTGGCTGCACGGGCGCGGTCATCCGGTGCTCGGCGTCGAGCTCGCCGACAAGGCCGTGCGGGCGTTCCTCGACGAGAACGGGCTGGCGTGCGAGCGGCGCACCGACGGTGCGTTCGAGCGTTTCTCCGGAACGGGGAGCGCGGCCGGCATCGAGCTGCTCGTCGGTGACTTCTTCGCGCTGACGGCGGCGGATCTCGAGAGCTGCGGCGCGTTCTACGACCGCGCGTCGCTGATCGCGATGGACGATGGCCTGCGAGCGCGCTACACGCACCATCTCGGGCAGATCGTCCGCCCCGATGCCACGGGGCTGCTGCTCGCGATCGACTACGACCGGGCGAAGATGAAGGGGCCGCCGTTCGCCGTGCCCGACGCCATGGTCCGCGGGCTGCTCGGCGAGGACTTCGCCATCGACGAGCTCGCCCGCCACGGCGGCCCCGAGCGCCTCGGCAACCTCGCCGGGCGCGGGCTCGACACGCTCGACGAGCGCGTCTACCGGCTGCGGCGCGGAGGAACGGGCGCACCGGCCCGGCCGTAGGCGATACACCGGCCGTGCCGGGAGCTCCGGGCGAATCCGGCGGTGCATCCGCACCGGGTATCCTTGTCTGACGCGCCCTTCGGCCCCATCGATACCGGGTGCGCCCTCTACCAGACCGCCGGACCGCCCATGCCCAAGCCCCTGCAACGCATCATCGGATTCGTCATCCTGCTCGCGACGGTGGGGCAACTGTCCTGCACGGCGCTCGTGGGCGGCTGAGCCGATGACCGTCGTCAAGCGCTACGATCCCGAGGCACGCCAGCCGACCCTGTGGCGTGGCGTCCTGCTGTACGTGCTTGCCTTCCCGCTCCTGCCCGCCGCGGTATTCGCGATGCAGGACGGCGAGACCACGAAGGCGCTCGCGCGGGCTGCCGGCTTCGCCCTCGCGATGGGCGCGGCGACGCTGATCCGGCGCGGCATCCGCCTCGACAACGAGGCGATCCGGCGCAAGCTCCGCCGTCGCGCGAGCACGGTGCGCTACCGCGCAGTCGGGGCGGGGCTCCTCGCCGGGGGCATGTTCGTCGTCGCCTGGTTCGGCCTGAACGGGCAGCACGGACCGATCGACGCGCTGCTCTACGCGCTCGCCGTGCTCGTCGGCTGCTACCTGTACTACGACTTCGACGGCATCGGCCGCAAGGACCCCGAGATCGCCGCCGTCGGCATCACCACCGAGGAGCTCGTCGACCTGCTCGACGAGGCCGAGGGCCGCATCGTCGCGATCGAGAACGCGAGTCGCGACATCCCGAACGTCGAGTTCCGCGACCGTCTCCGGCGCATCGCGGCCGAGGCGCGGGCGATTCTCGACACGATCGAGAAGGACCCGGTCGACGCGCGTCGCGCCCGCAAGTTCCTGAAGGTGTACCTGGACGGCGCGAAGCAGGTCACCGAGGGCTACGCCCGTTCGCACAGGGGGGTCGAGGCGCCCGCGCTCGAGGACAACTTCCGGCGCGTGCTCGGCACCATCGAGACGGTCATCCACGAGCAGCAGGAAGCGCTCCGCGAGAACAACCTCACCGATCTCGACGTGCAGATCGAGGTGCTGCAGATGCAGCTGGAGAAGGAAGGGGTGACCTGAGCGCGGCTCCCCGGGCCGGTCTTCCGGCTCTTTTTCCGGCGTTTGGCGCACCCTTTCGGCCCGTGCGAGAATCCGGGACACATCACTGCCGATCGCCCAGGCGATCCATGACGGAGAACGCATGGCCACGACCCCCGAAGACGCGAACCGCGCGCCGAGCGCCCCGACCGCGGCGACCACCACGGCGACGATGGACGCGACCGACGTCTCGCTCCTGCCCGGCACCGAGCTCCTGCCGGACGTCAAGCACGACATCGTGCCTTACGAGGAGACCGACCCCGCCGAGCGCGAGCGCATCGACGACCTGATGCGGGAGATCGATCTCGGCGACAGCAACTCGATCATCTTCTTCGGCTCGAAGGCGCAGCAGGAGCTCACCACGATCTCCGACGGCATGCTCGAGGGCGTCAAGAACAAGGATCTCGGATCGGCCGGCAAGTCGCTCAACCACATGGTCTCGGTGCTGCGCGGCTTCGAGGTGGCGGAGTTCGATCCGCGCGACCGGCCGAACTTCCTCGTCAGGCTCTGGCGAAAGCTCTTCGGCGGCGTCTCGCCGGTCGCCAAGTTCATCCAGCAGTACGAGGGCGTGCGCGGGCAGGTGGACACCGTCACCGACGATCTCGAGGGGCACAAGACACAGCTCCTTCGCGACATCGCTTCGCTCGATCGCCTCTACACCGCCAACCTCGAGTACTTTCACAACCTCGAGGCGTACATCCTCGCCGGCGAGAAGAAGCTCGAGTACATCGACGAGGTCATGATCCCCGAGGCCGAGAAGAAGGCCGCCGGCAGCGACGACGTGCTCGCCGCCCAGGAGCTTCGTGACGTGCGTACCGGGCGCGACGATCTCGAGCGCCGCGTGCACGACCTGCGCCTGACTCGGCAGGTGGCGATGCAGGGGCTGCCGAGCATTCGCCTGATCCAGGAGAACGACAAGGGCCTGGTCAACAAGATCAACTCGACCCTGGTCAACACGGTGCCGCTGTGGCGCCAGCAGCTCGCCCAGGCGGTGACGATCTTCCGTTCGGCCGAGGCCGCCAAGAGCGTCAAGGCGGCGAGCGACCTGACCAACGAGCTGCTCGAGAGGAACTCGGAGAACCTCCGCACCGCCAACCGCACCGTGCGCGAGGAGCTGGAGCGCGGCGTGTTCGACGTCAACGCCGTCAAGCGCGCCAACGAGAACCTGATCGCGACGGTCGAGGAAAGCCTGCAGATCGCCGACGAGGGCAAGCGCCGCCGGGCCGATGCCGAGCGACAGCTGGAGCAGATGGAGGCGGAGCTCAAGAAGACGCTGAAGTCGGCCTCGGCCCGCACCGGCGGTCCGGCCGTCGCGGGGAGCTGAGGCGATGGGTCTCTTCGACAAGCTGTTCGGCGAGTTCGTCGACATCATCGAGTGGACCGACGACTCGGACTCGCGCCCCGGCACCCGGACGATGGTGCATCGCTTCGAGCGCTACGGCAACGAGATCAAGTACGGGGCGAAGCTGATCGTCCGCGAGGCGCAGTTCGCCGTGTTCGTCAACGAGGGGCAGGTGGCCGACGTGCTCGGCCCCGGCACCTACGAGCTCGAGACCAAGAACCTGCCCGTCATGACGACGCTGCAGAACTGGCAGTCGGGGTTCCGGAGCCCGTTCAAGGCCGAGGTCTACTTCTGCAGCGCGCGCCGCTTCACCGACCTGAAGTGGGGCACCAAGCACCCGCTGATGCTCAGGGATCCCGAGTTCGGCGGGCTGCGCGTGCGCGCCTTCGGCACCTACGGCACGCGCATCGTCGACGCGCTGAAGTTCGTGCGCGAGATCGTCGGCACCGAGGGCGTCTTCACGACGGACGAGATCAGCGACCAGCTCAGGAACCTGATCACCTCGCGCTTCGCGTCGATCATCGGCGGGGCGAACATCCCCGTGCTCGACATGGCGGCGAACTACGATCAGCTCGGCGAGTTCCTGACCCGCCGCATCGCCCCCGAGTTCGCCGAATACGGGCTCGAGCTGACGCGCGTGCTGGTCGAGAACATCTCGCTGCCGCCGAAGGTGTCCGAGGCGCTCGACGAGCGCACGAGCCGCGGCATGACCGGAAACCTCGACGACTACCTCAAGTACCAGACCGGCAACGCGCTGACCGACGCCGCCGGCAACCCGGGCGGGGGCGGTGGCATGGGCGCCGGGCTCGGCATGGGGATGGGCATGGCGATGGCCAACCAGGTCGGTGACGCGATGACCGGGCGCGGCACGCCCGCGAACCTCTCGGGTACTCCGGGTGGCGACACGATGGCGAGCGGTGGCGGGAGCTCGGGTCATGTGCAGGCGGGTGGTTCTCCCGGCGGTGCACCGCCGGCACTGTCGGAGCCGGACACGGTGGGCGTCGCCTACCATGTCGAGCGCGACGGCCAGATCGAGGGGCCGTACGAGCTGGCGGACCTGCGCGGGCGCGTCGCGCACGGCACGCTGACGCCCGCGACGCTGGTCTGGGCCGAGGGCATGCAGAGCTGGCAGGCGGCGGGCGAGATCCCGGCCGTGGCCGCGCTGCTCGAGTCGACGCCGGGGCAGGCGCCGTCATCGGGTGGACCGCCGCCGCTGCCGCCCCGCTGAGCGGACGGCGACGGATATCCACGCGCGCGAGGCAGGGCGTGACGGCTCCCTCGGCGGTCGCCACCCGTGAGCGGTAGCGAGGGCGCGGGCTCTCTCGGGACGCGGCTGAACGCCGCCCTCGAGAAGCGCCTGCAGAACGCGCCGCCCGAGCCCGGTGCCGCCACGCCCTACGACTGGCACGAGCCCGAGTCCCCGGCGCGGGCGATCGGCGAGGCGCACACGAGCACGCTGACCGAGCGGCGCTTCCCGTGCCGCAGCTGCGGGGCGATGCTCGACTACCGCATCGGCACGCACTCGCTGGAGTGCCGCTACTGCGGGCACCTCAACGAGATCGACCGGAGCACCGACCGGATCGTCGAGCTCGACCTGGGCGCGGCGCTCGAGCACCTGCAGCGGGCCGGGCCGATGCAGGGGGACCGACATGTCACCTCGTGTCCGAACTGCGCGGCCGAGTTCACCCTCGACGATCACGTGCACACCGGCGAGTGCCCGTTCTGCGGCACGACCGTCGTGGTCGGCACCGGCGACGCCAAGCCGATCAAGCCGCAGGGCATCCTGCCGTTCGCGGTGACCGCGGCGACCGCGCGCGAGTCGTACCGCAAGTGGCTCGACGGGCTCTGGTTCGCCCCGTCCGCGCTCAAGGAGCACGCCCGCGGCGACACCTCGCTGGAGGGGGTCTACGTCCCGTACTGGACCTACGACAGCGACACCGCGACCGCGTACGCGGGCCAGCGCGGCGACGTCTACTACGTCACCCAGCGCTACACGACGACCGTCAACGGGCGGCGCGTGACGCGCACCCGGCAGGTGCCCAAGATCCGCTGGAGTCCGGCGAGCGGGCGCACCTCGCGCCATTTCGACGACGTGCTCGTCGGCGCGACGCGGACGCTCCCGAGGAAGATCACCGACTGGCTCTCGCCGTGGGACCTGGAGAACCTCGAGCCCTACACCGAGGATTACCTCGCCGGCTTCTCCAGCGAGATCTACCAGGTCGATCTCGACGAGGGCTTCGACGTCGCCCAGCAGGTCATGGACGCGACGATCCGAGGGGACGTGCGCCGCGCGATCGGCGGGGATCAGCAACGCATCACGTCGCTGCGCACCCGTCACAGCGACACGACGTTCAAGCACGTGCTCCTGCCGCTGTGGAGCGCGGGGTTCCGCTTTCGCGACAAGACCTACCGCTTCGTCGTCAACGGGCGGAGCGGCAAGGTGCGCGGCGAGCGGCCGTGGAGCGTGGTCAAGATCGCGCTGGCGGCGATCGCGGGCGCCCTCGTGCTCGCGACGCTGCTGGTACTCGCGCAGGGCGCGGGCGCGTTCTCGGGCAGCGGTGGCGGGTTCGGCGGTGGCTTCGGCACCGGTCTCGGCGGTGGCGGCATCACGATCGACTGGGGCGGCGACGTCTCGCCGTCGCGCTGGCCGGACACGCCGCTCGGCGGCGGCTACCGCTGATCGGGCGAGCGCCGTCGCTCTCGGTCAGCGCTTCGCCGCTCCGACGGAAAGACGGGCGGCATCGCGCAGCTCGCTCACGAGGTAGGCGAGCCTGATCGCGGCCGGCGCGGCCGGATCGTCGGCCGCCTGGCGGAGGGTGGTGGCGAGGGTCGGCATGCCGAGCGTGTCGGCGTCGCTCGCGAGCGCGGCAAGGTCGGGTCGCGGTGCGTGCGAGGCGAGATCGACGGCCGCACCGAGGGCGCGTTCGAGCAGTCGATCGATGCCCGCCGCCGGTACGCGCGCGGGCGATCGGCGGGGCGCGAAAAGCTCGCCGACCGCCGAGCGCACGCGCTCCAGCCGTCCCGGAGCGGGCAGGCCGTCGGTGTCGACGGCGCGGACGTCGAGCGCGCCCTTGTCGTCGAACACGACGGACACGGGTCGGAACGTCGTCTCGCGGGCCTCGAACGAGATCTCGAGCAGCATCAGCCGGATGCGCGGGGCGATCGCGCGCAGCCGGAGCGCGAGCGCGTGCGCGTCGCCCGCGAGCGCCAGGCGCAGCACACGGCCGTCGCCGTCGAGCGCCTCCCAGTCGTAGCTCTGGTGGAAGTCGTCGAACCCGAAGCCGCCGAACCCGGCGGGGGCGACGAGCGCCGGCACGGGACGACTGCCGCGATGCAGGCCGCCGCCCAGCCGTGACGCGACGTCCGTCGACAGCGCGCGCCAGTCGGTGTGGGCGACGTCGTCATCGAGCAGGTCGGGGAGACGTGCCGCGCGAGGCGTGACGATCGCGGGCTCCGGCAAGGCGTCGGCGATCGCGCCGCCCGCATCGACGCGGGGCCGCGGCAGGCGCACGAGACGGCCCGCCATGTCGCGCATTGAAACGGTTCCCCAGAGCGGTGCACGGCAGGCGTCATGCGGGGAGAAGCCCAGGTCCATGCCGGCACCCCGCGCGCGAGTCGTCGAGTACCATCGCCGCTCGCCGGCCGAGTAGCCGTAGGCGGTGACGCCGCGCGCGCCGCCGTCGTTGCTCCAGATTCTCGCGCCGAGCATCAGCAGCTCGAGCGGAGGCGCGTCGGCGTAGTCGCGTCGCAGCGTGCCGACCAGATCCGTGTCGTGCGGCGCGTGCCGTATCGCCTCGAGCAGGGCACAGGTTCGCGCGGCGTCGCGGAGGAACGCCTCGCCGTCGAAGTCGACGTGCCGGGAGGGCGCGAGCATCGCCTGGCGGGCGAGTCCGCGGAGCGCGCCGGTGACGCGCGGTGCCGCCTCGGCGCGGGCCGAGATGGCCAGATCGAACAGCAGGTCCGCCGCCAGCGGCGAGGCGCTCGACAGGGTCAGCGTCGTGGCCTCGAGCAGGGTTGCCTGCGCCCCGTCGATGAACCCGGGGCCGAGCGTCGAGCCGGGCGTGTCCGCATCGGCATCCGGCGAGTCGAGCGTATCGACGATGTCCGCCTGCCGCCGCACCCGCAGCGCGGCGGCGCTCTTGAGCAGCCGGGTCTTCGTGACCGGACCCTTGCAGACCGCGCCCTTCAGCCCCTGCCCCGCGATGAACGTGATCGTGGCCAGACCGCCGTCGATCTCGACACGGCACGATGCGCCCTCGTCGGCGATGACGGCGCGCTCCTCGGCGAACGCCAGCGCCGCGGCTCCTGCCCAGTCAGCGCCGGCGAACTTCCGCAGCTGCGCCGTCGACAGGGCCATGAGTTCCTTGCGGGCGGAGGGCGCCGGCGTCGCTCGCGACGTCGTTCGAGTGGACCCGGCGGTCGGTGTCGGTGTGCGGACCTGTTTCGCACGTTCCGGCGTCGACGTTTTCGCGTGTCCGGATGCTTCGGCCATGCTCGGCTTGTCCGATGCGTCCGATGCGTCCGATGCGTCCGGTGCGTCCGGTGCGTCCGATGCGTCCGGTGCGTGTGCCGTG